>Ga0228535_1001867_pt1 | contig 26085 bp, 23 predicted proteins | sample SJ1metagenome_FD_168457 | JGI IMG/M metagenome (GOLD analysis project Ga0228535, IMG submission 168457) | Enriched culture of PCE-dechlorinating microbial communities from Ithaca, New York, USA - SJ1 | ecosystem: Engineered > Modeled > Simulated communities (microbial... > Unclassified | place...
TATGCTAGACTTCTTCATGACCTGCCTCCTTGGTTATGGCTCTGTGTTGGGGTTCACGAGGTTCCAACATAACCCACGTTTGCAAGGGGCAGGTCTTTTTTTGTCAACTGTCAGCCATTATGTCTAGAATACAAATAAAAGGAGGGAGCAATGTTAACAAATTTAATAAAAATCATTGGTTGTGCCATTCTCCTGACGGCATGTGCGGCCAACAACATCGTGACGCCCGATTCGGCGGGCACCCAGGTTACCACCTACCCCCTGAAGGAATATCACATTCAGACCGGGGACCAGCTCGACATCAAATTCTTCTACAATCCTGAATTGAACGAAACCGTGACGGTCAGGCCGGACGGTCGTATTTCGCTGCAACTGGTACCGGAAATCACTGCAGCGGGGTTGACTCCGGCCCAGCTCACCGACTCGCTGGTGCAAAGCTACGCCAAGGAGCTCGCCAACCCCGGGATCACCGTGCTGGTCCGTTCGTTCAGTTCGCAAAGGGTTTACGTGGACGGCGAGGTTAACAAACCGGGCATGGTGGCTCTGGCAGGGCCGCTGACGGTCATGCAGTCCATTGCCGAGGCAGGAGGCCTCAAGGACACGGCCAAGCCGAGCCAGATTCTGGTTATCCGCAAGACACAGGACAACAAGCCGCTGGCCATCACGGTGGACATCGACGATGCCAGGAACGCCGCACAGGGAAGCCAGGACATCCTCCTTGCCCCCTACGACATAGTGTATGTCCCGAAATCCGCGGTTGCGAACGTCAACCAGTTTATCGACCAGTATATCCGCCGGAACATCCCCATTCCGTTCGGCATAACCTACGGGATCGGCTATTGAGAGTATTGACGGGAATTCGATCCGTTTTCAAACCGCTTTGCCGGTTCCCAGCGTAGCACTCCGCTCAAGAGGTTCATATGGAAAGGATACGCCCAGTAAAACAGGAATTTCAGAAAGCGAGCCTGCGGGACTTGCTCACCGTAGTCTTCAAACACCGGGCAAAAATACTCACCATATTTTTCACGGTTGTTTCACTGGTGACAATCGCCTCATTCGCCGCTTCTCCGATGTACGAAGCAAAATCCTCCCTGCTCGTCAAATACGGAAGAGAGTATCTGGCACAGTCCGAAGTGGGTTCCTCTCCGCCCATGATGTCCCTGAACCAGGAAGAGGTCATCAACTCGGAGATTCAGATAATGAAAAGTCCGGACCTAGCGGCACGTGTCATAGAGACAGTGAAGATTGGAACGATATATCCCGACCTGGAAAAGCGGAGGCCCAAAGGCATGCGGCCCATTGACGCCGCCGTCGCACGGTTCCAGGAAAACCTGGGTGTCGAGGATGTAAAAAAATCCAGTGTCATCCAGGTATCTTTCCAGCATGAGGACCCGCAGGTCGCAGCGAACGTGGTGAATCTGCTGGTCGATTACTTCAAGGAAAAACATCTGCAGGTTTTCAGCAGCCCCCAATCCTCATTCCTGGAGGGGCAGGTCGACGTGTTTCGCAAAAAACTCCTGGCATCGGAATCGGAACTGCAATCCTTCAAACAAAAGAACCGGGTGTACTCCCTCGACGAACAACGGTCCCTGCTGCTGAAACAGCGCACTGACCTTGCCAGCGAGATGATGGCCGCCAGGAACAGCATCGACGAGCTCCAGATGCGACTCAGCACTCTGAAAGCCCGGACCAAGGCCCTCACCAGCTCGAACACCCTCTACACCCAAACGGAGCAGGACAAGGTTATCGTGGAAGCGAAATCGAAGCTGCTTGCCCTGGAAATCGCTCAACAGGAACTGCTGCGCAAGTACAAGGAAGACAACAAGCTGGTGGTTGAAAACAGGAAACAGATCCAGCTGGTCAAGCAGTTTCTCCATGACCAGGAGGCTGACATCGGCAGGAAGGTCGTGACCGGCAACGCAATTTACCAGGAGGCCCAGAAGGATGCCGTAAAGACCGAGGCGGACCTGAGCGCGCAACATGCCAAGTACGCCACGCTGAAAGTACAGTTGGGACAACTCGACGGTGAAATCAGGGCGCTCGATCTGCGCGACAAGGAGATGCAGAACCTGAAGCGCGAGCTGACCACCAACGAGAAGAACTTCCAGGTATACGGCGACAAGATGGAAGAGGCACGTATCATCGACGATATGAACCGGCTCAAGATGGCCAACATCAGCGTTATCCAGCCCGCGCAGGTCCCCACCGAGCCGATCAAGCCCAAGAAAGGGTTGAACATTCTTCTGGGAATCGTCTTCGGTACCGTTTCCGGCATCGGTGTCGCCCTGTTCGCGGAACGCAACTCGCAGGCGCTGGCCAGCCCCGAGATAGCCGAGAAACGGCTCAGCCTCAAGGTGCTTGCAACCATACCCTACAAAGAAGAAAACCATGTACGCAAGTTACTATAAACTGCGGAAAGAACCGTTTCATATCACACCCGACCCGGAATTTCTGTTCCTGAGCCCCAGTCACAAGGAAGCGCTGGGCTCGATAATCTACGGGGTGGGGCACAAGAAGGGGTTCGTACAGATAACCGGTGAAGTCGGGGTCGGCAAGACCACGATCATCCGTTCCTATCTCGAGGAGATCGACCGAAGCACGCTGAAGATAATCTACGTTTTCAATTCCAACGTTTCATTTCACGGCCTGTTGAAAACCATATTCCGGGAAATGGGGATCATCGACCTGACCGATGACCCGGTCGAGATGGTGAATCAGCTCCATTACCAGTTGATCGAGGAATACAAAAAAGGCATCACCGTCATTCTCATAATCGATGAGGCACAGAACATGCCCGTGGAAACCCTCGAAAACATAAGGATGCTCTCCAACCTGGAGACCTCCACGGACAAACTGATCCAGATCGTGTTCTGCGGCCAGCCGGAATTCGAACGCAAGCTGGAACTGAAGGAGCTGCGTCAACTGAAGCAGCGGATTGCGGTCAAGGCGACAATCCTCCCCTTGACCCCCGAGGAAAGCCGCGACTATATCCTTCACAGGCTGACCAAGGTCGGCAGCGAAAAAGCATCACTTTTCACGAACGGCGCTCTGCAAAAAATCGTCAGGGAATCACGCGGCATCCCGCGGCTCATAAACATCCTGTGCGAGAACGCCTTCATAACCGCCATGGGCTACCGGCAGGAACGGATAACACCGAAGGTCGTCAAGGAGGTCATCGCTGACTTCTCCGGCAAAAAGGATACCCGTGCCCTGAAAACCTCCCTGGCGTCCGTGGTCGCGGTCCTGCTAATCCTGGCCGCGGTTCTCGTCTATACGCAAAATAACCGGGAAGGGTCCGCGGCCGGAAAAAACGTGAACCAGACCATGCCTGACCGTACGGTCGACACGACTGCGGCCGCCCCTGCAGAAGACGGGCAGGGAAGCACTCTCCGCGACGCGGCCCGGCCCGGCGCTCCCGCGATGCGGGTCGTGAAGAAGGGGGACACTCTGTCGCGGCTGACGAAAGCGGAATACGGATACAGCAACAGGAAAATCCTGATGATCGTCAAGGAAAACAATCCCGGAATCCACAATGTCGACAGGATAGAGATCGGGCAGAGGATCCTGTTCCCCGAGATGACAGAATGAAGCAGGAGGGGGTATGAGCAAGATATATGAAGCACTGGCAAACGCCCAGCAGGAATCGAGGATGCTGGAAAAGGCCAAGGTCCAGCTGCCTCGGCCACAAGACGCCGCACTCCTCCGCTCCACCGTCGAGATGGACCTGGAAAACGAGATGATAGCGCTGTACCAGAATGTGGAATCGCAGCTGCCCAATCTCGACCGAAAGGTCATCCAGTTCGTGAGCGCCAAGGAGGGGGAAGGCACTTCCACCATCGTTCGGGAGTTCGCCAGGGTCGCCGCCAAAAAGCTCGGCAAGCTGGTATTTCTGCTGGATCTGGGCGGACGCACCCCGCAGAAATGCCTGTTCCTCCATATCACGCCCGAATGCGGCTGGGAAGAGGTCGCGACGAATGGAGCCGATGCCGGGAAATCAGCCGGCCGGGGAGAAATGGATGTCGAGATGTGCCCTCCCGATCTGGTTTCCGGCAACGGCCGCATCAATTTCTATTCTCCGACCATTGCCGGTTTCTGGGAGGCCCTGAGAGAACGGTACGACCTTGTCCTGATCGATTCCGCTCCGGTGTCCGTTTCTCCTGACGGAATTGAAATATCGCGCGGCGTGGATGGGGTGGTCGTGGTGGTGGAGGCGGAAAAAACCCGCTGGCAGGTCGTGGAAAACCTGAAACAGAAGATAGAGAACCGGGGCGGAAACATCCTGGGGATTGTGTTCAACAAGAGGCGTTTCTATATTCCCGACAGTATTTACCGGAAGCTGTAACACCCAAGTAAATGCTTCCGTTCTACAAGGTGGGAAAGATGAACGTTCTGGTACTTTTTCGATTCCCTCTGTTCGCCGAAGCCGTATGCAGGTCTCTCACCAGCTCTGTTGATGGAATCGAAGCGCGCTGTCAGGCCCCGGCAGAAGGTTTCGAGCCGGACGTGATCCTGTCGGACCATGACTGCCTGCGGAACAATAACCATCAGTTCAGGCCGGACGGAAAGGTTTTGCTGGTAGACACCGGCTTGTCCGAGAAAGATATCCTCACCCTGATGCGCTGCCACAAGCTGTACGGCGTATTTTCACCGGCGGAGGGTGTGGGGCAGCTCAAAAAAGCCATATCGGTCATTCATCACGGGCAGATATGGATAGACAACAAAAGGCTGAAGGTCATCCTTCACGGGGTCGAGTCCCGCAAACCGGCCACGGACGCGGAAAGACTCAGCAACAAGGAAACCCAGATCGTGGAGCTTGTCGCCGAGGGGTACAAAAACAGGGAAATCGCGTCCAGGCTCTTTCTGAGCGAGCAGACCATCAAGTCCCACCTTGGTCGTATCTTCAGGAAGATGCAAGTAAAAAACCGCTCGCAACTCATATCGCTCACGATAAAAAACAGGCTTCACCTCAACAGCCACAATGATAGCAATATGGTTTCAGATTGAAAGGCTTGACGCATATTCTTGCCATTACCACAAGACGCATACTTTCATTTTTTATTAGACTTTAGTAGCACAAGATAAAGTATCAATACATACTTTAGTATTAATTGACATTGTCTAGAACGGTGATATAAAGAGTAACATCTTACAAGCTCTTTTTGTATTAAGTTAAAACATAGTTATTGCAATATCGCAAAGATCACCATAGCAGACACAGCGAGATAACATAATCAATGATATTAACCATTTTGTATGAATTGATATGTTATACAAGGGTGAATACAAACAAATGAAAATAACACGGATTGCCAATTCGACAAATTTCGACAGCATGTCGTCCGAACCGTACGGAGAGTCTTGCGCGAACAACTACATAACGCTGGAGCCCGTGCGGGGGATGCTCTCCCAGGAAGCCTTCAGCAGTAGAATTTGTGAAGAAAGGAAAAGGACCGATCGATCCGAAAAGCCTTTTATCCTGATGCTGGTCGATATACACCGGGTATATGAAACCGATCGTGCAAGGACGGCCCAAAGAAAGATAATCGAGATATTCATGTCATCGAAAAGGGAAACGGACGCCTGCGGCTGGTATGAATACGGTTCCACGATAGGCATAATATTTACCGAAATCGGCGGCGTTGATATGGACGTAGCCAAACAGGCAATAGCGGCAAAGATCACTCGCAGGCTGTCGGACGGCGTCTCCGCCGAGGTCCTGGACAAAATGAGCGCATATTTTCATTGCTATCCGGAGCGACACGACAATGACGCGGCGAAACTCAACCTGTTCGAAAAAACCCTGTATCCGGATATCCACCCCGGCAAAGCTGTTCGGGGGAAAGGGGCACTCGCCAAACGGCTGATAGATATCGTGGGAAGCGGCTTGGCATTGTTGATTTTCGCACCGCTGTTCTGCGTTATATCATTACTTGTTGTCGCCACTTCCAAGGGCCCCGTACTCTTCCGGCAGGAGCGGCTGGGCCAATTCGGCAAGAAGTTCGTCTTCCTGAAATTCAGGTCAATGTATGTACACTCGGACGATTCGCTCCACAGGGAGTACATAAAGAAACTCATAACCGAGAACCGGCCGAGCGAGGAACAGGCCGGGGACGTCAACGCCCCGGTTTACAAGATACGGAACGATCCGAGAATCACTCCCATAGGGAGGCTCCTGAGAAAGACGAGCCTGGACGAGCTGCCACAGTTGATCAACGTCCTGAAAGGGGAAATGTCGCTGGTGGGCCCCAGACCGGCAATCCCCTATGAAGTCGAGAGTTACGATATCTGGCACAGATACCGCCTGCTTCAGGTAAAACCCGGCATCACCGGACTCTGGCAGGTTTCCGGCAGGAGTTCCACCTCGTTCGACGACATGGTGCGCCTTGATCTGAAATACGTGCAGGAACAGTCTCTCTGGCTGGATTTCAAGATCCTCTTTATCACCCCATGGGTTGTAATCAAGGGGAAGGGAGCCTATTAGCGGCTCAACTCCACTCGCCAAACATTCCGCAGGCAGGGCGATGTCCGTCTTGAGTCACACTGTCCCGGATGCCGGCTGGAAGGTGAAATAAATGATACGTGTAGGCGTCATTGGATACGGCTACTGGGGGCCGAACATTGTGCGGAATTTCGCGGAGGCGGAGGGTGCCACTGTCACCATGATCTCCGATACGCACCAGTCGGCCCTCAAACGGGCACAGGGGGCTCATCCCACCATAAAGACCACTCAAAGAGACCAGGATGTGATCCGTTCCACGGAGGTCGACGCCGTTGCCGTCGCCACACCCATATCCACCCATTACGCGATTGCCAAACGGGCGCTGGAGCACGGTAAGCACGTCTTTATCGAGAAACCTTTTACCGCGTCCTCCAGGCACGCCGAAGAACTGATCGAGCTGGCTGACAGGAAGAACCTTAAAATCATGGTGGACCATACCTTCCTCTTCACCGGGGCCGTCAGGAAGATCAAACAGCTCATCGACGAAGGCGTCCTGGGAAGACTGTACTACTTCGACTCCATCAGGATAAATCTGGGGCTCCTGCAGACCGACTCCAATGTGGTCTGGGACCTTGCACCCCATGACCTGTCCATCATGGATTACCTCATCGGCGGGAACCCGGTTGCGGTTGCGGCAACCGGCATGGCACATATCAACGGGTTCGAAGACATGGCATACGTAACGGTTTTCTACCCGGACAACCTGATCGCGCACATCAGCATCAACTGGCTTTCACCCGTCAAGATAAGAATGACCATGATAGGAGCGCAGAAAAAGATGCTGTTATGGAACGACCTGGTCGCCGACGAGAAAATACGGGTGTACGACCGGGGCGTTGAAGTGGACGGCAGGGAAGAAGCCTATGATGCCCGCATCAATTACCGGTCCGGCGACATCTGGGTGCCGAGACTGGAGCAGGCCGAGGCGTTGAAGACCGAGACGCACTATTTTCTCGAATGCCTGGAAAACGGCCAGACACCGATCAATGACGGAGTCGCCGGCTTGAGGGTCGTCAGGATCATAGAGGCAATCGTCACATCGCTCAATAAGGGAGGGAGTGTCATCTGCCTGGACTAACCGCTATTCCGTGATGTGGCGCACACCCGCCGGTGAAAGCGTCAAGGGAAGCTGAGCCCGGATTGAATGGGGGGTATCTTGAAAGAATATGCATGCATTGCCGAAGACGTCTGGTTGGGCAGCAACGTCAGGCTGTCCAAATTCATCAACCTGTATGGATGCAGTATCGGCGACAATACGAAGATCGGGGCGTTCGTCGAAATCCAGAAAAACGCCTCAATCGGGAAAAACTGCAAGATTTCCAGCCATACTTTCATATGTGAGGGAGTGCATGTGGAAGACGGGGTCTTTATCGGGCACGGGGTGACCTTCATCAACGACACCTTCCCCAGGGCCACGAACCAGGATGGAAGCCTTCAGACCGAGGAAGACTGGAAGGTTGAGCGGACCGTTGTCAGGAAAGGGGCATCCATCGGATCCGGGGCCACGATCCTGAGCAATGTCGTAATCGGTGAAAATGCCGTTGTAGGGGCCGGGAGCGTTGTTACCAGAGATGTCCCCCCCAACGTGATCGTCGTCGGCAATCCGGCGAGATTCCTGCGGAACATCTGAACAGGTGGCTCGTCTCACGATGACTCATGGTGAAGCAACAGCATCGCTTTTAATAGGTATTGCGAGATTAGCTCGGAAAACAAATTCTGTGCGGGCGGACATATGGACATCATGAGCGATCAGGCAAGGCAGGACGGTGCCATGATAATAGGGGGAGATTTTCACGGCCTGGGGATTGCCCGCAATCTCGCTGTTCACGGCATACCCGTGTTCATAGTGGACCCCGGTTTCTGTATCGCCCGCTTTTCGAAGTATCAGAAGGCATGCTTCAAATGCCCTCCCCTGGCGAATGGCGAGGCTTTTATAGATTTCCTGCTTCAACTGGCGACCAGGGAAAACCTGGGGAAAACGGTCCTGTTTCCCGTCAGCGATACGGCAGTCCAGATCCTCTCGAAAAACCGTGACAGACTTGGGGAGCACTACCTCGTTCCGACGCCTGCCTGGGAGATTACCCGGCTGGCGTACGATAAGAAGTTCACTTACAAACTTGCCCACGAGATTGGGGTTCCCATCCCCAGGACCTACTTTCCTGAAGATGAAACGGACTTGATTGAACAGGTGGTTGAATATCCCGTTATTCTGAAGCCCTCGATAACCGCCAATTTTTACCCGGTCACCCATCTGAAGGCAATCCGGTGCAATGATCCCGACGAACTGCTTCGCAATTACCGGCACATGGCAACCATCATCGACAAATCCGAAATAATGGTGCAGGAGATCATCGGAGGCGGTCCGAAGAACCTCTATTCCTTCTGCTCCCTGTTCGGTAACGGCATTGTAAAGGCGCGAATCATGGCGGTGCGGTTGCGGCAGCATCCCATGGACTTCGGAAGCGCCAGTACGCATGTGGTGACCTGCAATATCCCGCAACTGGAAGAACTGTCGACCCGCATACTGGGAAAGATGGACTATTACGGTCTGTCGGAGGTCGAGTTCATGTTTGATGAGCGCGATGAAACATTCAAGCTGATAGACATAAATCCCCGCACGTGGGCGTGGCATACACTGGGGGCAAAAGCCGGGGTTAATTTCTCCGAACTGCTGTTCCTGGACATGCACGGCGCTCCTGTCCACGTGGAGACATTCGAGACCGGGGTGACCTGGATCCGCGAGGTGACCGACGTGCCTACGGCGGTTTCAGAAATGGTCAAGCAGCGTTTGTCATTCGGCGATTACCTCCGCACATTGAAAGGGAAAAAGGAACTGGCGGTTTTTTCTCGGCTTGACCCATGGCCTTTCATCGTCGAGCTTTTCCGGGCTCCGTACATCTGGTGGAAAAGAGGATGCAGGATGTGATCATGAACGATATCGCTTTAGGCATAATTATCAGTCAGGCAATGATTATACCGCTCGCGCTCAAGTGGGAGCTGGAGCTGAAGGTCGTCATACCCGCGGGATTAGTTATAGGCCTGCTGGCCGGCCTCGGCATCAGGGTCTTGTCACCCTGGTTGGGCGAGGAACTTTTCTGGAGGGTTGCTGTCGGGATGGCCCTGGTGGGGATCCTGTCGACTATTACCCTCCTGATGAGATTCTATCGGGACCCGGTGAGGATCCCCCCCGAAGGTGAGCATCTGATCGTCTCTCCAGCGGACGGCCTCGTTAAGTATATAAAACGCATTGACGAAAACACCGTTCCCGACTCAACAAAAGGGAACGAATGCGTCACGCTCGCCCCGCCTTTCCTCGACATACTTCCCAACCGGAACGGCTACCTTGTCGGAATAGGAATGAGTTTCCTGGATGTACATGTCACGAGGTCCCCGATAAACGGAACCATGACTTTCTGCGAACATGTACCCGGGAAATTCATGTCATTAAAGAAACCGGAAGCCCTTTCTCAGAACGAACGGGTCAACCAGGTCGTCAAAAACACGCGGTACGGCGTCGGCGTCATCCACATAGCATCCCGGCTCGTCAGGCGAATCGTGACCTACACCCGCAAGGACGACCGGTTGAAGACAGGGCAGAAAATCGCCCTTATAACCTTCGGGTCGCAGGTGGATGTGGTCGTGCCGAAACTGGAAGGACTGCAGCTGACAATCGGCGTGGGAGACAAGGTTTTTGCCGGAGAAACGATCATTGCACAAATTGTTCATTCCGCTGCGGACAGATAAGGAGCGCAAAATGCCCAAGGTTCCATTTCTTGACCTGAACGCCCAGTACGAAACCATCAAGGGTGAAATTGCGTCGGCCATCCAGGAGGTCCTGGACAGCTCCGCGTTCGTCGGAGGTCCGTTTGTCGAGCGGTTCGAGGAGGCTTTTGCCGATTTCTGCGGTTGCAGTTGCGGAGCAGGAGTCAGCAGCGGCACGTCGGCCCTGTGGATGACCCTCCTGGCTCTCGGTATCGGTCCGGGGGACGAGGTCGTCACCGTTCCCAACTCTTTTATCGCAACGGCTGAAGCCATCAGCATGTGCGGGGCGCGGCCGGTTTTCGTCGACGTGCAGGAACAGTCGCACACCATGAACCCGGATTTGCTTGAAAACGCCCTGACGCCTCGCACGAAGGCCGTGATCCCGGTCCATCTTTTTGGACAGCCGGCTGATATGGACCCAATCATGGAAATCGCGAAACGCCGCAATCTGCACGTCATCGAAGACGCCTGCCAGGCCCATGGCGCCACCTACAAGGGGAAGCCCGCGGGCTCAATCGGCACGGCCGGATGCTTCAGCTTCTATCCCGGCAAGAATCTGGGCGCATACGGAGAGGCAGGGGCTGTGGTCACCAACGATTCCGGGCTGGCGGAAAAAATCAGGATGCTGCGCGATCACGGACAGACAAGGAAGTACCACCATACAATGATCGGATGGAACGGCCGCATGGACGGGATACAGGCAGCCGTGTTGAGCGTGAAGCTCAAATACCTGTCGAGCTGGAATGACGCGAGGAGAGAAAATGCCTTACTCTATGACAGGCTGCTGGCGGGGGTGAACGACATCACCCTCCCCATGGAAATGGACTACGCGCGACACGTGTATCACATCTATGCCGTCAGGACGGAAAAACGGGACGCATTGCAGTGCTTTCTGGCGGAAAAGGGCATCTCCTGCCTGATTCATTACCCGCAGCCTATCCATCTGCAGGATGCATACAGCTCACTGGGGCTTACACGCGGCGATTTTCCGGTTGCCGAAAAAAGCTCCCAGGAAGTACTTTCCCTGCCGATGTCTCCCGACCTTGGGGAGCATCAGCTGGAATATGTTGCGGCACAAATAAGAAATTACTTTAAGTGATCCGTCGGTAAGCCATATTTATTGTGTTGGTCAAACCCTTTCTGAACGGCTTGAGGAAGGAACACAAAAAAAGGAGGGACGACATGAAAGACCTGCTAAAAAAATTCAGTATGATTGGCTTCCTGGCCCTGTTTGCTTTTTCCCTGACTGGCTGTGGCGGCGGCCATGATGAGACGTGGTGGTGGTGGGGCGGCAGGACACCGGCCGCTCCCACCGGGGTTCTCGCAACCTTCAACAGCCCGGCGACCATAACATGGAACCCGGTGGACGGTGCTGCTTCGTACAATATTTACTATTCCACCAATCCGGACTTTACAACGGATACAGGCACAAAGATTTCCGGCGTCGACGGCCCGCCGTACACCATTCCGGACGGCACGCTCGAGGACAATACGACCTACTATTTCGTCGTAACGGCCGTCAGTTCGGCAGGCAGGGAAAGCGAGGCGTCGCTCAAGGTGTCCGCCATACACGCCACATATGCGCAAGCTGACCTCGAAGGGTCCTGGTACGTTACCCTATTCTGGACGGGTGTCGGCGACCCGCCCTTCCATCCGGGCTGGCTGAGGATGAGAGTGACCCTGGATGCCGAGGGGAACGCCACTATCAACTACTACGAGCTAAGTGACGGAACCACCGAGATTCCTCCCGGAGCATTGAGCTTCACCATTGATGACGCGGGGCTCGTAACACAGGGGGGAGACTTTGCAGGAAACGATAGCGATAACGTCATGTCGTCGAACAAGCGACTGATTATCGGCACGAATACCCGCGGGACTATCGAGGAAATACGCATATTCCGGAAAGCGGATCCAACGGCCGTGTTCTCCGATGCCGACCTCGCCAACAAGACATTTGCGTTCCACCAACTGGGAAGCGGCTCAGAGGTGGGCTGGGTGCGCGGCGAAGGCTCCATTGGTGCCGCCGGGGAAGTTACCATAGATTCCATCGCCGATTCCGCGGGTGGCGGGACGATACCTCCATCTCTGACAGGCACCCTCAGTATCAATGCCAATGGAATCGTCTCCAGCACAGGCGATTCATTCTTCCGGGGTGTGATGTCCCCTGACAAAACACTGGTCATCGGCACCACCAGGAACGCCGAGGATACTGCCTACCAGCTGCTAGTCATCCAGATATCCGGCGCCACGTTCACGATGGGTGACCTTGCCGGGGCCTACGCCTTCTCGTCGCTGTTCGACGGGGAATCCGCGCTGTGGCAGTACGGTACCCTGACCGTAAATTCCTCGGGCGACACCACTTACCTGACCTATCTGGACAGCACCGGCAGCAGCGTGCTTCCGGCCGGTCAGACCCTGAGCATGGACGCAGCCGGTACCATTACCAACGCCGCGGATGCGACCTTCCACGGCACCCTGTCATTCAACAAGGATCTGATTGTTGCGACATTCACCGCAACATTGGAGGAATCCCCGATTTACGGCCTTTCCTTGTCAGTGAGGTAGGGGACGTCGGGCAGAAGCCAAAGAACGGGCGGCCGGGAGGCGCCGGGCAAACCGGCCCTTCCGGCCGTCGCCCAGGAGATTCGGACGACAGGCCGGGGCTACCGAAACAGCGCTCCACTAACCAGAGAAACAGCATTGACACTCCTATGTCAGGTGACAACGAGAGAAAAATAAGAGATTACTTCACCAGCACACTTGATTACTGGCATAACCTGTATGACGGGACCTCTTTTTTGTCTTTGCATATGGCGGAGCGGAAGAAAATCGTACTTGACCTCGTCAGTCAGTATGCAAAAGGAAACAAAATAAAAATTCTGGATATGGGTTGCGGCACCGGTATCCTGACAAAAGCGCTTCTTAACCAAGGTCACACCGTGGCGGCTCTCGACTGTTCCAGGCACATGCTTGAAAAGCTTGAGGAGTCACTGAAAGAAGCGACCTGCGATACTTTTCTGGGAACGTATCTCAGGGATGTCACCGACACTTCGTTCAGCGCGGAGAGTTTCGACGCGATCATCTGCATCGGGGTCTTTCAATACCAGATGAACGATGCCGACCTTCTCAGGGAGATAGACCGAATACTGAAAAAGGGCGGCTTCTGCGTATTCACCGCGCCAAACCTTTTGAGACTTAACTACCTGCTGGACCCTTATTATTATGTACGATTTTTTTGCAGGGCAGCACAAAGAATGCTTGCCAGGACAGCGAAAAGGAATGACTGTGGTCCCCATGCCGTTTCAGGGGAAATAAGCGGCACCCATCCATACGACAAGAAATATTTCATCTGGCAAGTACGCAACGCAATCAGGAAACAGAACCTGATTATAAAGGAAATTACCGGTTTTGGTTATGGTCCCCTTACCTTCTGGAACAGGCAGATAGTTTCAGACGAAATCTCGGTTAAACTCAGCGCCAAGCTCGACCGGTTGACAAAGCGGAGCTCCTGGTTGAAACTTTTTTCGAATCGCTGGGCAGTCGTTGTGGAAAAATATTGAGAATGTCGCAGAGTCCGGTGTCCCGGAGAAAACTGCGCGGAGCCCGCAAACCTGAAAGGAGCGGCACATGAGAACGGACGCGATGTCCCTTGAATCAGGCAGACTGGAAGGTTTATCCGTCGACTACTATCCACTGCTTCATGAACGGCACAGGATCTTTCCAGGCATATTCGAACAGCGAAACCATCAGAATATAATCGACATATCAGCCGGAATAGGAATTATTGCAAAAAAAATACATGAGGCATACCCGTGCAACCTCAGCTGCAATGAAGTTGACAAGACGTGCCTGAAACAGCTTGAAAAACTGAATGTCACTCTTTCGTCATTTGACCTTGACACCAATGAGGCGTTACCGCTCGGGGACGGCAGCTACGATGCCATAATATGTCTCGCGACAATAGAACACCTTATCAATATAGACCATTTCATCGAAGAGCTTTACAGGATTCTCAAAGACAATGGCCGCCTGTATTTGTCAGTCCCGAATTATGCCGCCCTCTACTGGATGATTCCGCTCCTTATGGGTAAAACGTTCCACGATCCTTTTGGAGAAAAATCACGTTATGAATTTTATGCCCATATCCGGTATTTTACATACAGTACACTCCTCGACTACATGACGCATTTCGGTTTTGCCGCTGATACCGTTTACCTCCCCCTGCCGGAAGGAAGCACCCATTTCCAGAAAATAAGAAGCCGCTCGAAGCTCCTTGCCTTCCTGATACGCAATTCCCTGCACCTGCTCTATCTGGCTTCGCCGCGATGGCACCAGGAACCGATAATATGTTTTGCCAAAAACTATAGCGGCAAGCAGAGGAAAGTAATTCTGTAGGTGCGGAAAACATTAACGGGGTCCGCCCCATACGGTCCATCTCAACAGGAAGTCGAACTCCGTAAGGATCCGGCATGAAAAACGCCCTGGTCATTTATACCCACATAGTCGGCCTCGCCGTAATAAGGGCGCTCGGCAGGATGAATGTTCCTGTATATGCCCTGCACTACAGTAAAAACGAGATGGGACTCTTTTCAAAGTATGTGAAAGATAGAATAAAAGTTCCTGACCCGAGGCAGAATGAAAACGATTTTATTTCCAGACTACTTGAACTGTCCGGTGAATTCAGGGGAAGCCTGCTCATTCCCACGGATGATTACACGGTTGTTGTCTTGTCGAAAAACAAACAGCTGCTGCAGCAGCATTACGTCGTTGCCGTCGAGGACTGGCCAACCGTCCACAACCTCATCGAGAAGCAATACACCTACGAAGCCGCACGTTCGTGGGGCATCCCGTCTCCGTTGACTTTTACGGTAACGTCGCTGGACGAAATCAAGGCTGTTCTTGATCAGATTACCTATCCCTGCCTGATTAAGCCGTGCAAAGGACACACTTTTTTTGATCATTTCAAGGTCAAGATGTTCAGGATTGCAAATGAAGCCGATCTTTTTGCGCGATACAGTCAGATAGAACCCCTGGGCTTCACGGTGATGATCCAGGAGTTGATCCCCGGAGACGATACGCAAGGGGTTAATTACAACTCGTATTTTGTCGACGGCAACCCGATTGCCGAGTTCACCGCCCGGAAAGTCCGTCTGGAGCCGCCGTTTCTGGGGTCTCCGAGGGTGCTGGTCAGCGAGGCTGTCCCGGAAATCATTGAGAACGGCCGACGTTTGCTGAGGAAAATGAACTACAGCGGGTTTTCATGCATGGAGTTCAAAAACGACACGAGAAAAGGCGTCTATACGCTCATGGAGGTCAATTGCAGAAATAATCTGAGCGGCTGGCTTGCGGTCACCTGCGGCATTAACTTTCCCTGGATAATGTACCGGCACCTGATGTACGGAGAGATTAACAGGGCCGGCTCCTTTAAGGAGAATGTCTATTGGATAGACCTCGACAAAGACATCCTGAGGTTTTTTATTTCCCACAAAGAAGAGGGATATTCCATGAAACAATACCTGCGACCGTATCTAGGAGAAAAAGTGTTTGCCATTTCAAGCCTTGACGATCCCTTACCTTACGTTAAAAGAATTGAATATTTATTCGGTTTGTTGTTGAGGAAAGCACTGGCTATGAAAAATAGGTTGATATGGAGCAAACAAAAGCCCTGTTGCCATTGAATAAAAGGTAAACAACCCAGATGCCACGATAGTTTGAAGGATATTTATCATGAATAAACTCATTCAAGCAATGTACTACGGCGTTCAACCTTTTGTGTCGCGGAATTGTTTGCTCTCCATAAGAAAATGCTATGTACTGTATAAAAGACTTTTCCACAAGGCTGACTGGCCGATACTGGAAAAAGCCGCCGTTCCTCCCGCGAAGTGGATGGGGTGGCCCCAGAGAAAACAGTTCGCTCTCGTGCTGACGCATGATGTCGATACCCGGAGAGGCCAGGAGAGATGCCGTCAATTAATCAGCCTGGAACAGAAGCTGGGATTCAGGTCGTCTTTCAATTTTGTTCCCGAAGACTATGCCGACGACGAAATCCTCAGGAAAGAGCTGGTCGAGAGGGAATTCGAAGTAGGTGTTCACGGTCTGAAACACAAGGGAAACATGTTCAGATCCAGGCAGGTTTTCATGGGTATGGCGCAGCAGATCAACCACTACCTGGACAAATGGAACGCCGTGGGCTTTCGCGCGCCGTCAATGTACCACAACCTGGAATGGATCCAGCACCTCGACATAGAATACGATTCCTCCACGTTTGACACCGATCCCTTTGAGCCGCAACCGGATGGGGTCAAAACGATTTTCCCGTTTCTGTTCCGCCGGGATACTTCGCGTGAAGGTTACGTCGAGCTACCCTATACGCTCCCCCAGGACTTTGCCCTCTTCATAATGATGGGAGAAAAAAATACCGACATATGGAAAAGGAAAGTGGACTGGATTTGTCTGAAAGGAGGGATGGCGCTCATAAACACGCATCCCGACTACATGTACTTTGGCGGCGGGAAAACCGGCGTCGAGGATTATCCCGCCGAATTCTACGAGGAATTCCTTGCCTATGTAAAATCACGCTATGAAGGTGCGTTCTGGCATGCACTGCCAAAGGATGTGGCGCGCTTCTGGGCAGGCGGTACCTGGCACGCAAACACGGAACATGCCACAACACAGCCTCGACCTGCCCGGGAAGGAACCCTTCGGGACCTCGCCGGCAACGGCCCGTGAAAACGTACCGTATCACCAGTAAGTTTTCATACCCGGCATGCTTTCTGACTGATCCGAGCAGAATACTTCATGCTTCCTGTTACTCCACGGCCTCCACGGCTGTTTTTTTCATGACAAAAGGAATACTCCCATGGACCAAGAAAAAATCGAAAATGTGAATTATAGTGGCGTAAAAATCGACCTCGTCGATTACCGGCGTGTTTACAGCGTGATAAATTCATGCCTGAGCAACAACATGAAAGGCTACATATGCGTCAACGATGTGGGGAACATAATTGCCGCGACACAAGACAGATTATTGTTTGGAGCCATCAATTCCTCGCTGCTGAATCTGGCTGACGGCATGCCGCTCGTATGGTTCGCAAAGCTGGCCGGAGGTAAGGGAATAGAAAGAATAACCGGCTTGGATATCATGATAAACCTGCTCCGCGAAAAAAACTCCTACAGTCACTATCTGCTTGGGGATACCGATGAGCGGATCAGTCGTGTCATTACGAAAGCAAAAAAGATCAACAGTGACTTGAATATCAAGGGTTACAGCCCTCCCTTCAAGGAATTCGATGATGAAGACAACCGCCTGATATTCGAGAAACTGAACAATGACAAGCCTGACATAATCTGGGTCAGTTTCGGTGGGGGCAAGCAGGAAAAATGGATGTACGAAAACATCAGCAGGCTTGACCGGGGTATTATGATAGGAGTTGGGGCGGCATTCAAGTGGTTCATCGGAGATTTGATGGTGCCACCCAAAATTTTCCAGCACCTGAGTCTGCAATGGCTGTTCAGGTTCTCACAAGATATGCTTGTCAAGGAAACCAGGGACACGGAGCGGGCAAAAAGGGCATTGCATCAACGATGGAAATTCGCTCTCACCTTCCCGGGGGAAGTACTGCGAATGCGCGAAAAGACCGGCAAATGATTTCCTGGAAGCCGTTTCATTTCGCTTATAGTGATTCCGGATACCGGGATGCGCACCACTCTGAGTATTCAGATGAGAGAGAATAATCATGGACACTCCTCATGTCAAATATAGGCACGAGTTCCTGGGGAACATCTTCCCATGGGTGGCTATCGGCGTGCTGCTCGGCCTCATCGCCGTTTATGTGCCCCTGGAGATCACCCTGGCGGTAGTTGCAGGGATCCTGGTGCTGAAATACGTGGCAAAACATCCGGAGCTGGGCATACTGATTATCGTAATCCTGACGTCCAGCATCGTCTTCGAAGAGAGCCTTCCCCTGATTCCGATCGGCGTCGGAAGCTTCCACCTGTCCGATGTGCTGCTTCTCTTTCTGTTGGCTTCTCTGGGATACCGGCATATTGCGGACAAGGGCCTCACCTTCGCCAAAAGCCCCCTGAACCTTCCGCTGTTGCTCTTTTTCGCGGTCTCCATGGTCTCGGCCGTGATGTCGGTTACCCGTTACGGCAGCGATTTCGCCGACGTCGCCCGTTTGGTCCGTACCATCAGCTACTATCTCCTCTTCTTCATCATAACCAATCTCGTGACGGAACAAGCACGGATCAGATTTCTCATAAAGGGCCTTTTCGCCATTGCCTTGGTGGTAGGCGCCGCCATGGTGGCTCAGGCGATTGTCGGCGAATCAGTGATGTTGATGCCGGGGAGGATTGAGAACGCCTCTTCCATAGGGAAGGAATTCGGTACGCTCCGCATCCTCCCCCCCGGTCAGATGCTGGTATTCGTGGCCTTCATGACCGCAATCTGCCTGCTCGTATTTGTCCAGGACAGACCTGTACTGTTTTCCGGCCCCTTCCTCATGTTGCCGGTCCTGGGCGCGGGAATTCTCCTGACCTACAACCGGAGCTACTGGGTGGCGGCAATTCTCGGCGTCATGATTCTGCTCGTGATAACGGCAACGGATAACAAGCTGAGGCTGATGTCGCTGCTGGCGGTGGTCTTCATAATAGGGGGCTCACTCACCGCGATGTACGGCGGGAGCGGTGGGAAACTCGGCACGATGGTCGATGCGGTATCACACCGCTTCAGCTCGCTGTTCGCGGGGAAGGATTTGAGCAAGAGCAATCCCGTCGACGACAGACGTACTGAAAATGAGTATGCAATCGCGCACATCAAACGTCATCCTCTCCTCGGGATCGGCCTGGGCACCGACTACCGTCCGAAAATATACGGTAAGGACGACACGCTGACATACTATGTACACAATGCTTACCTGTGGTTGCTGACCGACATGGGAGTCATCGGGTTTCTCTGCTTCACTTGGTTTTACGGAGGGTTTCTCGTAAGGGTGGCCGGGCATTGGCAACGGATCAAAGACGGTTTCATGAAATCGGCTGTGGCGGGTTGCATGCTGAGCGGAATCGGCATCCTGTTCCTGGCGTTCGTAAATCCGGTATTCATGCAGTGGTATTCGATTGTCATCATAGCAATCATGGCCGGCCTGGCGGAATCGATTTTCAGATTGAACGAAGCCGGGCAAACCGATACCCTGGCAGCCTCCGAGAGGCCCTATGGATAATGCCTCCTCCTCCAGGTTCATAAAAGGTGTAATGTCTACGGGTTTTGCCTCCCTTGTCACTCTGGTATCGGGTTTCGTCAATATCATCCTGGCGGTAAGGTTTGTGCCGAAAGAGCACTTCGGGGTCTATATCCTGCTGCAGGCATTCATTTCGTCGCTCTCGGCGCTGAGCGACCTCGGCACAAACCTCTCGACCACGAAACATCTTGCCGGTGATGACGAAGCAGGCAGGTTTTCCATTGTCAATACGATACTGGGGTTCAAGCTGCTTGTTGTGCTCTTTCTCGGCCTGGCAACTTTCCTGGGCAGGGACCTGCTTTATGGGCTGTTCAAATCCCAGCTGCTGTTCGACATAGCGGTATATATACCCGTTCTCTTTGTCACGGAGAGCCTTTGCAGTCTGATGGGGTCCATACAGCAGGGATTTCATTATTACAGGAAAATGGCGGCGGCCCAGATAATCCAGAGTGTGGCGGGCATTATCTTCATCATTGTTTTCCTGGTGTTTCTGCGGATGGGGTTGACCGGTCTGATATACGCCCGCCTGCTCTCCCTGGCATTATGCATCTGTTATCAGGTGAAACCCTTTATCCATCGTATAACCATGCGGTTTGACAAAGGCCGGTTCAAGGAGGTCTTCTATTTCGGGTTTCCCCTCGGACTGAACAGCATTCTCTCCTTCGTTTTTCTGAGAATGGATACGCTGTTGATTGGCGCGCTGCTCAACCCGCTGCAGGTTGCCTATTACGGGACATCCCGCAAGCTCCCCGACGCCTCGCAGAACATGTTCGAATCGTCGTTCCGCTCGGTTTTTTTTCCCAACATGTCGGAACTGTTTTCGCGCGGGGAGAAAGCAGAAGCGGAGAAACTCCTTGCCAATTCGTTGCGCCTGGTGTCCTTCCTGACGCTCTTGTGCACGCTGGTCGTCATCCTTTTCCAAAGGGAGATCGTGGAGCTGCTCTTCTCGGCCAGATATCTGGAAAGCGCGCCAATCCTTTCTCTCCTGATGATCGCTCTCAGCATCGGACTCATCGGCAACATACTTGGAACTTCACTGGTATCTGCCGGACACTCGAAATTGCCGGTGCTGATCAACCTGGTTGATACGGCGGTAAGCCTGACGGCGAATCTGGTGCTGATCCCGATGTTCGGCGTCATCGGCGCGGCATATGCCGCCATACTGGCGCGCTCCCTCACCAACCCCGTCAATGTGTGGTTCCTGAAACGACGCGGGATCGCCGTAAATGTGGCGGAGTACCTGAAACCAGCGGTGATATTCGGCGTATGCATGGCCATACACCTGGGTGTGGGGAACGGTGGGATACTGCTCAACCTGTCCATAATAATCCTGTTCCTGGCCGCCTGCCTCGGCTTATCGGTGATAACGCGGCATGATCTCCTGACCTTCGTCAAGTGCATGAGACGACGCGGCCGGACGCTGGAAGCCGGAGCCTGATACGGTTCGGAGGTGGTATGAACATACTGATCCTGTCGGGACTTTACCCGCCCCACTACCATGGAGGCTATGAAATAAACTGCGAGGCCAAGGCAAGGGGGCTGGAGCAAAGGGGACACCGGATCACCGTCCTGACCAGTACGTATGGCGTAGACGAACAGGTCAGGGAGGGAAATGTCTTCAGGTACCTGCATCCTCTCCCGGCCGACGGCTTCTCTGGAGGCCTTGCGAAAAGGGCGGCCCAGCTGAAGAACGCCATCCTGGGGAGGATGAACTACAGGATCGCAAAAAACATCGCTGAAACCGTGAAGCCGGATCTTGCGTATATCTGGCAGCTGTCCAACGTATCGATATTTCCGGCCCTTGCGGTTTGCGATGGAGGGATTCCCGCGGTTTATGAACTCGGCGACTACTGGCTGCTGCAGCACAAAATCGATTTCGTGCTGGAAAAAAATCCCCTGAAAAGGTTGTACAGAAAGGCCCTGTTCGGCGGGTACGGATTCGAGAGGCTCGATTTCAGCAACATGATAATGATAAGCAACGCCTTGAAACGGTCGTATCTTGAGGGTAAATTCAGCGACGGCAATATCACCGTTATCCCGAGCGGCATCCCGGACGAACTGGTAGTTGAAGAAACCGTCCGCGCGGCAAAGGGAGGCGGGGAATTCAAGCTCCTCATCGCGAGCAGAATCGTTGAAGACAAGGGAGTGCACGTCGCGGTCAAGGCGGTACGCTTTCTGCTCGATTCGCTCCCTGGCACGCACATTGTCCTCAGCATCACAGGTAACGGCAGGGAAGACTATCTGAAAGAACTGGACCGCCTGATACATTCGCTACAGCTGCAGGATTGTGTGCACATGAGGGGTCAGATCCCCCACCGGGAATTGATGGACGAGTATGCCGGCCATGACGTGTTTCTCTTTCCCTCCATCTGGGAGGAGCCGTTGGGCATGACGATACTCGAAGCAATGGCGAAGGGGGTACCGGTGGTGGCGAGCCGGGTGGGAGGGGTCTCCGACATGATCGAGCATGAAAGCAACGGGTTGCTCGTGGCGCCGGACGATCCGGTTGAACTTGCCGGCGCCGTCAAGAGGCTGCTCACGGACGGAGTGTTGTATTCGTCCATACGTGCCGCCGGTATCCGCACGGTCAGGGAAAAATTCACCCGCGAAGCAGTGGACGGGCGGACCGAGGACTATCTGCTCAATCTTCCGGCCGCCATGGCGCCGCGATCGGCCGATGACCGGAGAATGACGCGTTGAAGATACTGTTCATTACGCAACATATCCCCTACCGGCCCGACTCCGGGATAACCATCAAGATCAATAATCTGCTGTCCTGCATGAGCAGGGTATGCGACGTCTCGTGCGCATTCATCGTGGATGAGCGGGAACGCAACATCAGGGACATGGAAGCGTGCGGGTTGAATGTCTCCAACCATCTGATCGCCTCCAGGACCCCATCCTCAGGCCCCTTGCGCTACATCGTCCACCTGATCGGTCTGTTCGCGCTGTCGCGGGAGGTCAGGGACGCGCTGTCGCGGATCATGGAGAGGGAAAAGCCCGATCTCGTCTGGCTCGAGTTCGGATACGTCGGGCACCTCATCCCTCTTATGAAGAAATACGGCGTCCCGGTGGTGTATGGTTCGCACAACAGCCAGTTCAAACTCGATTTCGGCATCTGGAGGTCAAACGGCAACCTCTCGTACCGCCTGAAGATGGCCCCGTTCGTTTTTCTCTACCTCTTTCACGAACGGCTGTATTTCAGAATGGCGGATCGCGTGCTCTGCATCAGCAGGCAGGATATGACCTACCATGCAAGGTTCATCGATCCGGCAAGGTTGCGTCTGCTCCCATTCCTGTTCGACTGCCGGGGCCCGATACCCGTTCCCCCGCTTGCGACCGACCATCCGTACGTCTGCATGGTCGGTTCGCTGCGCGCATACCAGAACTTCTCTGCGGTTATGTTCGCCGTCGAAGAGATCTGCCCCATCCTGTTCGACAGAGACGCCCGGCTGAGACTGTACGTTGTGGGGGAGCTCCCGGACGCCAAATCTCCGGAGCACCGTCGACTCATGCGGAGCCTTGCCGGGAACGGACGGGTTGTCTTGACCGGCAGGGTCGACTCGGTCGTTCCGTTTGTCAAGGGAGCCGTGGCCCAACTCGTCGCACTCTCCATAGGGAGCGGCGTCAGGACGAAGATTATCGAAAGCGCGGTCTGCGGGACCCCGGTGGTGAGCACGTCCATCGGGGCTGAAGGACTGCCTTTTGTTGACGGAGAAAGCATCTTCATCGCCGACACGGCAGATGCACTGGCAGAAAAGATCCTGAAACTGGTGAACGACGGAACAGTGAGGAGAGATATGGCCGCCAAGGCCTTTGACACGTACTACGAGGAGCTGTCGTGTGAAGCGGGTGTGCGGATCATCCGGAAAATACTGCACGACCTGAACCTTCGGGCCGTGTGATGCGTCGGGCCGTCGAGGCCGGAGCTGGTCCCATGACAATGGAAATAATAAGAGACAAAAAATTACATATCATCATATTCGCGTGCGTAGATTTTCCCGAGGGGCCGGCAACGACATCAAGGATAAAATTGCTCGCACGGATTCTGACCGGTGCCGGTCACCAGGTATCGCTTGCCGTCTATAATGCGAACGCCAAGATGCCGATACCTGAAAACCGGTCCGCCCAAGGTATCCACAACTCCGTGGAGTACACCTACCTGAGCGGCAGCACGGTCAGGCCTGCTCGCTTTTTCGATGCCATGACGGATACACTGAGGGGTATCGTGCAATCAGCGTTCTACCTCAGAAGCAAAAGAAAAGCCGGCGCCGCGGACGTTGCACTGTTCTATACCCCCGACATCTTCAGAAGCCTCCCCTGCCTGCTGCTGTCCAGGCTCTACGGGATTCCCGTCCTGTTCGAACTGTGCGAGATCTTCTCGTCCGACAGGAGAAGACGCGGCCTCAAAGAGACGGTCAAGCGGATGGCGGCACGCCTGTCCGACCGGTTGCTGCCCGGCATGAGCAACGGAGTGCTGGCAATTTCGACGAAAATAGCGGAATACCTGAGGCAGGGCGGTCTGAACGATGCGGCCATCATGCACCTTCCGATCCTCGTGGACTGTGATCGGTTCACGCAGCCCTCCCGGTCGCCGGTTTCCACCCTGTCGGGGACGAGGTATTTCCTCAACTCCGGCGCATTGGACGGCAAGGAGGGCATGGAGGTTGTTCTCCAGGCATTTGCCGTGGTAGCAAAAAACCATGACCGGCTGCATCTCGCCCTGACCGGAGGGCCGGATCCGGACAGAAAAGCATGCATCCTTGACCTGGCAAGGCAACTCGGCATTGACCGCAGGCTTCTTTTCACGGGCTTTCTCACCGTCGATCAGCTCGCGTGGGCCTACCAGCATGCGGTTGCGCTGATCTGCTGCCGGGCCGACACAACGTTCGCCAACTATGGCTTTCCGACAAAACTGGGCGAATACCTCGCCTCAGGGAGGCCGGTGATCGCCAACGGGGTGGGTGACACGCTCCTTTATCTGAAGGATGGAGACAACGCTTTTCTGACCCGGGCGGGGGACAGCGGCAGCATTTCCATGGCCATGGAAAGGGTGTTGAGCGATCCGGCGCTGGCCGATCAGGTGGGACTGAACGGCCGTCAGGTCGCACTGGAGCAGTTCGACTATCCGAATTTCATCAAGCCTCTCGATACATTCCTGAGATCGCGCTGTCCAGGATGGGAACCGGACGAGGGGAACCCCGCTGCCGGATCCCGGTAAACCCGGGACACCGCAAAAAAAGGAAACGCCCATGAAGCAAATTGCCATCCTGCACCTCCTCAACAATTTCGGCGACTCCAGCATCACCAGAATTGTCCGCGACCTGGTAATCCATCTGGGTTCAGGCGACTTTACCTGGCATGTGGGGGGATTGGACGGCGTGGGCGACCAGCAGGACACATTCGACCGTCACGGAGCCGGCGTCGCCGTGTTCGGCAATGCCGGCGCAGATTTCACGGAGACCCGGCGTCGCGTCAGGGAGTATGTGGAGGAAAACCGGATCGACATTGTCCATTCACATACACCCCGCAGCCTGCTGACGCTCCGCATGGCGCTGGGAGGCAGACATCGGCAGCGGCATGTGGCGACCAAGCACATACTCAACTCCCCCGGGGATCGGCGCTGGGGGCTGCTCTACTCCCTTGCGGACAGACTGCTCCTCTATGCGCCCGACCACCTGGTAGCGGTAAGCGGCAAGGTAATGCGGGGCATCACGGCATGTCCCGGGATACGCACCGGACGGATCTCGCTGATACGGAATGCGGTGGACAACACGCACTGCCATATGCCGGAACAACGCGACGCCTGCCGTGCGGAACTCGGCCTGACTCCCGGCCAGGTTCTCATCGGCACCACGGGCAGACTTGAAAAAGTGAAACGATATGACCTCCTCCTGCGGGGGTTCTCCAAAGTTCACGAAGCATTCCCGCGATCCCGCCTGATGATTGCGGGCGACGGAACGTTGAGGAACGCATTGGAGGAACTGGCCAGGGACCTGGGCATTAGAGACTCCGTGATCTGGACCGGATTCCGCAAGGACATCCCGCGGCTCCTGGCGGCAATGGATGTCTATATCATGTCTTCCGTGAACGAAGGGCTGTCCTTAAGCATTCTCGAGGCCATGGCAGCCGGCAAGCCGGTCGTCATCACCGACGTCGGAGGCGCAAGAGAACTGGTCGAGGACGGCAAAACCGGCCTGCTGATACCTCCCGGCTCGGCGGAGGCAATCGCACGGGGAGTGACGGCTCTTCTGGGGGATCCGGTCCGGATGTCGGAGCTGGCCCGGGCGGGGAGGGAGTACGTGGTCCGCGAGTACTCTCTTGAGCGGATGATGGAGTCCTACGGCAGACTCTACCGGACCCTGGCGGCGCGCCTGCCGTAAGGCTGTCCGCTTGACAAACAGAAAAGCCTCCTTTTCCGCCGCGGAAAAGGAGGCTTTCTTGTCAACGAAACTCGGGACCGGGACCTGCCTGGTTTTCAAGACCCGGCAGGTTGCTGGAACTAATCCAGTACCCGCAGGTTCTTCGGCGCGGAGAGGGTTATTCCGCCGCCGCCCGAAATCTCGTATGCGCCGATATCGTACT
>Ga0228535_1001868_pt1 | contig 26065 bp, 25 predicted proteins | sample SJ1metagenome_FD_168457 | JGI IMG/M metagenome (GOLD analysis project Ga0228535, IMG submission 168457) | Enriched culture of PCE-dechlorinating microbial communities from Ithaca, New York, USA - SJ1 | ecosystem: Engineered > Modeled > Simulated communities (microbial... > Unclassified | place...
GACTGGACCGTGCTCGAACTGAACGCCCGGCCGACCGCCACGCTGGATCTCTGGGACGCGCCGCCGCTGCCGCCGCTGTTCGACTGTCACGTCCAGGCCTGCCGCGGACGGCTGCCGATCACGCTGCCCCGGCCGGCGACGAGCCGGGCCGTCGCGGTCGTCTACGCCGACGCGCCGCTGTGCGTGCCGGCCGGCTTCGCCTGGCCGCGCGGATGCGCCGATCTGCCCGCCGCCGGCACGCGCTTCGGCCCGGGCGAGCCGGTCTGCACGGTCCATGCCGCCGGCGAGGACGCCGACGACGCCGAACGGCAGGTCATGCGCCACCGCCAGCAGATCCTGGAACGCCTCACGCAGACCGCGGCCCGCTCCAACTTCGCCGCGGAGCGGGCCGCCTGCCATCCGTTTTCATCCTGCTCCGCCTGACGCATCGCAATGACGCACATATCCGCCCCCCCCAGCCTCAACCGGCTCGCCGCCCCTTTGGTCGAACGCCTGATTTCGCAGGCGGACGTCCTGCGGCTGGCCGTTTCGCGGCAGGCCAACGGCGCGCGCATCGTCGATGCCGGCATCGCGACCGCTGGCGGCGTCGAAGCCGGCCGCCGCATCGCCGAGATCTGTCTCGGCGGTCTGGGACGCGTCGCCGTGCAGCCCGCCGGCGGCGTCTGGTCGCTCGCGGTGTCGACCGCGCAGCCGGTGCTCGCCTGCCTCGGCAGCCAGTACGCCGGCTGGAGCCTGTCGCACGGCGAAGGCAAGGGCGGCTTCTTCGCGCTGGGCTCCGGCCCCGGCCGCGCGCTCGCCGCCAAGGAAGAACTGTTCGAGGAACTCGACTACCGCGACACGGCCGACAGCGCCTGCCTGGTGCTGGAAACCGGCAAGACGCCGCCGCTGCCGCTGCTCGACAAAATCGCCGGCGACTGCGGCGTCGCGGCCGACCGCCTGACCCTGATCCTCACCCCCACGTCCAGCCTGGCGGGCGCGACGCAGGTGGTGGCGCGGGTGCTCGAAGTCGCGCTGCACAAGGCGCATTTCCTCGGCTTCCCGCTGGACCATATCGTCGACGGCATGGGCACGGCGCCGCTGTGCCCGCCCTCGCCCGATTTCCTCGCCGCGATGGGCCGCACCAACGACGCCATCCTGTTCGGCGGCGACGTGCAGCTCTACATCGCCGGCGACGACGCGGCGGCCGAGGATCTGGCGCGCAAGCTGCCCAGCGAAGCCTCGTCGGATTACGGCCGGCCCTTCGCCGAAGTCTTCAAGGCGGCCGGGCACGATTTCTACAAGATCGATCCGCTGCTGTTCGCCCCGGCGCGCGTCGCCGTCACCTGCCTCGCCAGCGGCCGCACCTTCCGCGCCGGCCGGCTGAACCCCGATCTGCTGGAGCGTTCATTCACATGAACGGCCGCATCGTCATCTTCACCGACGAGCCGGGCTGGCACGGCAAACGGCTGAAGCGCGCCTTCGCGGCGCGCGGCTACCGCGCCGTCTACCTGCCGCTGGCCGCCTGCCGCATCGATCTCGAACGCGGCATCGGCGGTCTGGCACTGCCCGGCTTCGAGGACCGGCTGCCCGACGGCGCCTTCGTGCGCGGCATCGCGGGCGGCACGCTGGAACAGGTGACGCTGCGGCTCGATTTCCTGCACGCGCTGCCCGCCGTCGGCGTGCCGGTCTACAACGCGGCGCGCGCCATCGAAAAGAGCGTGGACAAGGCGATGACCAGTCTGCTGCTGCATCAGGCCGGCGTGCCCACGCCGCCGGCCTGGGTCATGGAATCCGAGGCCCAGGCCCGCGCGCTCCTCATGCGCGAGGCGGCCTGCGGCCACGAACTGGTGATGAAGCCCCTGTTCGGTTCGCAGGGCGCCGGTCTGCGGCGGCTGGCCGCGCCCGCCGATCTGCCGCCCGCCGCCGACTACCGCGACGTCTACTATCTGCAGCGCTTCGTCGGCCCGGCCGCCGGCCCGTCGGAAGACTACCGCGTGCTCGTGGCCGGCGGCGCCGCGCGCGCCGCCATGACGCGCCGGGGCGCGAGCTGGATCAACAACGTGGCGCAAGGCGCGCGCTGCCTGCCCGCGCCGGACGACGCCGACCTGATGCGGCTGGCCGAGGCGGCCACGGCCGCACTCGGCATGGACTACGCCGGCGTCGATCTGATGCGCGACCGCGACGGCCGGCTCGCGGTGCTGGAAGTCAACAGCATCCCCGCCTGGCGCGGCCTGCAGACCGTGGTGGCGCAGGACATCGCGCGCATCCTGGTCGACGATTTCCTCGACCGCCGCGTCGAAACCAGCCTGCGGAGGCGATGCGCATGACCGCCCGCTTGCACGCCCGGCCCGACGACGACGCGCTGGCAAACGCCTTTCGCGCGGCCTGCGAGCTCGACGTGCTCGCCTTCAAGCCCGGCAACGTCAGCGTCCATTCGCCCGGCCACGGCATGCGCGCCGAGGATTTCATCGCCAGCGCCGCCGCCGCCGCGCCGCACCTGGTCGATCCCGCCCGCGCGCTCGGCGAGCGCATCCACCGCGCGATCGAGGCGACGCGCCGGGCGGTCGGCTGCAACACCAATCTCGGCATCGTGCTGCTCGCCGCGCCGCTGCTGCACGCCGCGCAGCATCGCGCGGGCGACGAGACGCTGGCGGCCGCCCTGCGACGCAGTCTCGGCGGCTTCGATCTGGAACAGACCGGCTGGGTCTACCGCGCCATCCGGCTGGCCGCGCCGGGCGGGCTCGGCAAGAGTCCGCGCCACGACGTGCGGAACGCGCCGAATGCGCCGCTCATGACCGCGATGCGCGAAGCCTCGCGGCGCGACTGCATCGCCCGCCAGTACGCCACCGGCTTCGCCGATCTGCTGGACGCGGGCGCGGCCGCCCTGGCCCGCGCGCGCGAACGCTGGGGCGACGACGCGCGCGCGATGACCGAACTCTTTCTCGACTTCCTCGCCGACCGCGCGGACAGCCACATCGTGCGCAAGCACGGCGCCGCGGCGGCGGAGGGGGTGCGCCAGCATGCCCGCCAGTGCCTCGACGAACTGACCGGCGGCGGCGCGTGGGATGCGGCGCAGAGCGCCCTCGACGACCTGGACCGCACGCTCAAATCCGCCGGCATCAATCCCGGCACCAGCGCCGACCTCTGCGTCGGCGCCTGGCTGGCCGACCGGCTCGACGCGCCGGCGTTCGAAGCGGCCCCGTTTTCCGCAACACACGGCTTGCCGGCGAAGCACTCGGCGCCCGCAGCCGTTTCAATCCAACCGAGTCACCGCTAATCAAAGGAGATCAAAGATGGCAAAAATCAATCGCGTCATGGTGGGCGAGTCGCTGGTGGGCGACGGCAACGAAGTCGCGCACATCGACCTCATCATGGGCCCCCGCGGCAGCGCCGCCGAAATGGCGTTCTGCAACGGTCTGGTCAACAACAAGGACGGCTTCACCTCGCTGCTGGCCGTGGTCGCCCCCAACCTGCCCTGCAAGCCGAACACCATGATGTTCAACAAGGTGACGATCAAGGGCGCCAAGCAGGCCGTGCAGATGTTCGGCCCGGCCCAGCGCGGCGTCGCGATGGCGGTGGCCGACTGCGTCGAGGACGGCACCATTCCGGCCGACGAAGCCGACGACATCTTCATCTGCGTCGGCGTGTTCATCCACTGGGAAGCCGCGGACGACGCCAAGATCCAGGACTACAACTACGAAGCCACCAAGCAGTCCATCAAGCGCGCCGTCGCCGGTCTGCCCACCGCGGCCGAAGTGGTGGCCAAGAAAGGCAGCGCCGGCCACCCGTTCGCCGCGCACAACTGACCGGAGACGCGCGTGCATTGCCTGGAATGCGGGGCGGCCGTCGCGGCGCTCGACAACGCGCACCTGTCGGCCTGCAGCGGTCTGACCCTGCAGGAATACGCCCTGCGCCACGCGCTGCCGCTCGACCTGCTGATTTCGCCCGATCGCATCGGGCCGTCGGACGGGTCGGACCTGCCGCTCATGCCGGCCGGCGTACCGGACGAGACCGCGCGCGCGGTGCTCGCCGGTCTGCGCTTGGCCGGCAAGGTCGACGACGGCGGCGCGACGTGCCGGATCGAAGGCGGCGTCGTCTGGCTGGATCTGCTGTGCTGCGATCTGGCCCAGCTCGCCCCCTACGGTTTCCGCTTCCGCCAGGAATATCACTACGCGCCCGGTACCCACCGGGTCGTGGCGAAGAACTGCCTGATCGCCCTGAAGCGCAATCTGGTCGGCCCCTGGCTCCCCGCCAGGGTCCCGCCGCCGGAGCAGCGCACGCAATACGCGACTTATCTCGCGCACGCCGGCGAACTCCACGCCGGCTACCTCTTCATGCCCTTCGCGTCGCCCGGCGAGGCGGAGGACGTCGCGGCCTTCATGGCGCGCCAACTGGGCGCGGCCACCTGCCCGCTCGACTGCGGCTTCGGCGCCGGCGGCGCGCTGCTGCGCACGCTGACGCGAGCGGACACCGGACGCCTGCTGGACGGCCTGCGCGGCGAACTGGATGCCATGCCCGGCGTCTGGGCGCGCTTCCATCCGGACACGCCCGAAGTCACCGTCAGCAAGGAAGTGGTGTTCGATTCCGCGCACTTCCTCACCGACCACCCCGCCAAATGCAGCAACCTGCACGGCGGCCGCTACGTGCTGCACGTCAAGGTGCGCGGACGGATCGATCCGCTCACCGGCTGCGTGCTCGACTACGGCTATCTCAAGCGCGTGGTCAACGCCCGCGTGGTCGAACGCTTCGACCATCACACGCTCAACTACGCCGGCCCCGAACTGGCCTGGCGTTCGACCACCGAACTGCTCTGCGTCCACATCTGGGAACAGCTCATCGACTACCTGCCCGAGCTGGTCGAACTCACGCTCTACGAAACGCCGCAGTCGTGGTGCCAGTACGGCGGCCCCGACCTGGAAACCTGGCAGCGCGAGGGCAGCCAGCCCCTGCTGCGCCGTTTCACCGACCCCGCGCTGGGCCGCTCGCCCTGGCGCCAGTGGCTGCGCGCCTGGGATGCGCGTCATGAAAACCGGCAAGCGCTTTGCGACTGATCCTGCCGTCGTGCAGGGCCGAGGCCAGCAGTACGCCGGCCGCGCCCGCGTCCGCCAGCGCGGCGAGGTCGGCCGCGTCGCGCACGCCGCCGGCCGCGCACAGCCGGCAGGCCGGATCGAGGCGCCGCATCTCGGCCAGCCGCGCCCAGTCCGGGCCACCGCCCATGCCGACGCGCGGCAGGCTCATCACGATGACGTCGTCCGGCCAGTCGCCCGCCGCCTCGGCCAGCCCGGCGGGGCCGGCGAAGCCCGTGTCGCGGAAATCCAGCGACAGGATCGCCCCCGGCGGATAGTCGCCGCGCGCGGGCCGGCGGGCGAGGCTTTCGCTGCCCAGCACCGGCCGCCCCAGGCCCCGGGCCTGCCATGCGGCCGCCGCGGCCGGATCGGCGAATCCCGCGTCGACCCACAGTTCCAGCGCCGGGTGGATTTGGCGCAGGCGCGCCAGCACGGCGGCGTGATCGCCGCGCCCCTGAATCGCATCCAGATCGGCGACGTACAATCGCCCGAACGGATACAGACCCAACAAGCCCTCGACCACGGCTTCGGGCGCGCTGCCCTCGCACAGCACGGTGCGGAGCGGCCGGTATTCGGCGCGCTGCCCGGCGCGCGCGCGCACGACCTGTCCGTTCATCAGGTCGAGCACGGGGATCAGACTTAGGCGGGATGTCATGAAAATATTCGTCTTCGAATTCGTCACCGGCGGCGGCTGCGCCGGACAGGCCTTGCCGGCGTTCGCGGCCGACGGCGAATCGATGTGGCGGGCGCTCGTCGATGATCTCACCGCGATTCCGGGAACGGAAGTCCTGACGCTGCGCGACGTCCGTTTCGCCGGCGCGCAAGGCCCGGGCGTCACCGCGGTCCCGACCGATGCGAGCGGATTCCACGCGGATTTCGCGCGCTGCCTGAAAGCCGCGGACGCCGCCTGGATCGTCGCACCCGAAAGCGGCGGACTGCTCGAATCCCTCAACCGGCAGGTTCTGGCGGCCGGCGCGCACCTGCTCGGCTGCCGGCCCGAAACCGTTCGCCTGACCGGCAGCAAGATCGCCACGGCCGTCTGTCTCGCCGAGGCCGGGATTCCGCCGGTGCCCACGTTCGTTTCAGCGGACCTCATGACCGGCCCCGTGGTGGCCAAGCCCGACGACGGCGCGGGCTGCGAGGACACGCTCTGGTTCGCCGACGCGAACGGCGCGCGCGCCTGGCAGCGGGCGCACCCGCACGCCACGTACGTGTTCCAGCCGCACGTCGCCGGCCCTGCGCTGTCGCTCTCGCTGCTCTGCTGCGACGGCCGGGCGCAACTTCTGAGCGTGAACCGCCAGCGGGTCGAGCGCGAAGGCGACCGCTTCGTCTTCCGGGGCGTGGACGTCAACGCGGTCGGCGACGCGGACGGCCGCTACGCCGAGCTGGCCGCGCGCATCGCCGAAGCGATGCCGGGGCTGTGGGGCTATGTCGGCGTCGATCTGATCGAAGGCACGCTCGGCCCCTTCGTGCTCGAAATCAACCCGCGCGTCACCGTGTCATACACCGGCCTGCGCGAGGCGCTCGGCGACAATCCGGCCGCGCGCGTGCTCGCCCTGCCCGAAATGCAGCCCTGGCCCCGTGTCCGGCGCACCGTCACCGTGGAGGCGGCCCATGCCTGCGCAGGCTGAGGTCACGCTCGGCTGGGACGTCGGCGGCGCGCACCTCAAGGCCGCGCGCATCGAAACGAACGGCGGCGTCTCCGGCGTCTGGCAGGAACGCTGCCCGCTCTGGCGCGGCATCGAATACCTGGAAACGGCGCTCGAACGCATCCTGGCGGCGAACGACGGCACACCAGCCGCGCGCCATGCCGTGACCATGAGCGGCGAGATGACCGACCTTTTCCCGACCCGCCGCGACGGCGTGCATGCGCTCGTCGACCTGCTCGGCCGGCGTCTCGGCGGCAGCCTGCATTTCTACGCGGGCGGCGCGGGTTTCCGCGACGCCGCGGCCGCGAAAGCCGAGCCCGCGCGCGTCGCTTCGGCCAACTGGCGCGCCACCGCCGAGCTGGCCGCGCGGCGTCTGGGCGAAGGCCTGCTGATCGACATCGGCAGCACCACCACCGACATCGTGCCGCTGCGCGACCACGCCGCCGCGACTGACTGCGCGGACGACGCCGCGCGACTGGCGGCCGGCGAACTGGTCTATACCGGCATCGCCCGCACGCCGGCGATGGCGATCAGCGCCGACGCGCCGGTGGCCGGCTGCTGGCTGCCCCTGATGGCCGAGCATTTCGCGACCAGCGCCGACGTCCATCGCGTGCTCGGCTGGCTGCCCGAGGGCGCGGATCTTCACGACAGCGCCGACGGCGGCCCCAAGACCGTGGCCGGCAGCCGCGCACGCCTGGCGCGCATGGTCGGCCTGGACGCCGAGGCCTTGCCGGACGCCGCCTGGACCGAACTCGCGGCCTGGCTCGCCGACCGCCAGCTCGATCGCATCAACCGCGCCGTCCGGCTGGTGCTCTCGCGCATACGGCTCGACGCGCACGCGCCGGTGGTGACGGCCGGCACGGGCGCCGGACTCGGCGCCCGCCTCGCGGCCCGGCTGGAGCGGCCGGTCGTCCGCTTCTCCGATCTCGCGCCCGGCGGCGGGGCAAGCGCGGAATTCATCGACTGGTGCGCGCCGGCGGTCGCCGCCGGCCTGCTGCTGGCGGGAGCGCCGGCATGATGCTGACCGCCCTGCCCTACCGCGACGACAGCGCCGACCTGTTCGAGGCCATCGCCGACGAACCCTGGTCTGTGTTCCTCGACAGCGGCCGCCCGCGCAGCACCGCCGGCCGCATCGACATCCTCGCCGCGCGGCCGAGCGTCACGCTGGTCACGCGCGGCGACATGACCGACATCCGGCGCTACGACGGCGCGCGGCCCCACGCGCGGCTTTCGCCCGACGACCCCTTCGACCTGCTGCGCGAGGCGCTCGCCGCCGACGGCGAACGCACCGAACTGCCCTTCGCCGGCGGCGCGATCGGCTATTTCGGCTACGACCTGGGACGCCGCATCGAACGCCTGCCGCAGCTCGCCCGCGCCGCCGGCGCGCCGCCCGACATGGCGGTCGGCATCTACGACTGGGCCGTGGTGGTCGATCACGACCGGCGCGCGAGCTGGCTGGTCGGCGCGGGACGCGATCCGCGCACGGCGGCGGGCTGGGATGCGCGGGTCGCGCTGTTCGACCGCGCGGCGGCCGGCATGGCCATGCCGACCCGCCGCCCCTTCCGCGTCGGCACGGCCACCTGCAATTTCACCCGCGACGGCTACCGCCGGGCCTTCGCGCGCGTGCAGCGCTACATCGCCGCCGGCGACTGCTACCAGGTCAATCTCGCGCAGGGCTTTTCCGCGCCGGCCTCGGGCGACGCCTGGCTCGGCTATCAGACGCTGCGCCGCCTCAACCCGGCGCCGTATTCGGCCTACCTCAACGCGCCCGACGCGCGCGTGCTGTCCTCCTCGCCGGAGCGTTTCCTCGAAGTGCGGCGCGGGCGGGTCGAGACCAAGCCGATCAAGGGCACGCGCCCGCGCGCCGCCGCGCCGGAGGCGGATTCGGCGCTCGCGCGCGAACTGCGCGACAGCCTGAAGGACCGGGCCGAAAACCTGATGATCGTCGACCTGCTGCGCAACGACCTCGGCAAGGTCTGCGAACCCGGCTCGGTCGCGGTGCCGCATCTGTTCGAGGTCGAGAGCTTCGCCACCGTGCACCACCTGGTCAGCACCGTGACCGGCCGGCTGCCCGACACGACCGACGCGATCGCGCTGCTGCGCGCCGCCTTTCCGGGCGGCTCGATCACCGGCGCGCCCAAGCTGCGGGCGATGCAGATCATCGAGGAACTCGAACCGGACCGGCGCGGCGTGTACTGCGGCGCGATCGGCTGGCTGGGGTTCAACGGCGACATGGACAGCAACATCGCGATCCGCACGCTGACGCTGACGCGCGACACGCTGCGCTTCTCGGCGGGCGGCGGCCTCGTCGCCGACTCGCAAGCCGACGCGGAATACCAGGAATGCCTCGACAAGGCCGCCGCCCTGCTGCGGTTGGTGCGGGAATGCGGCGGCGACCTCGACGCCTCGCTGACGGAGGAACGATGCTCCGGGTCGTGAAACTGGGCGGCAGCCTCCACGACTCGCCCTGGCTGCCGGGCTGGCTCGATGCGCTCGCGCGCGCCGGCGGCCGCGTCGTGCTGGTGCCCGGCGGCGGCCCGTTCGCCGACGCGGTGCGCGCCACGCAGACGCGCTGCCGTTTCAGCGACGCGGTGGCGCACCGGCTCAGCCTGCTCGCCATGGAGCAGTACGGCCTGATGCTGTGCGGCATGGCGCGGGAACTCGTGCCCGCGCCCAATCCCCAGACGATCACCCATGCCATCGCCTGCGGCCGCACCCCGGTGTGGCTGCCGTCGGCCATGTGCATCGGCGCGCCCGACATTCCCGAGGACTGGACGGTCACCTCGGACAGCCTGTCCGCCTGGCTCGCCCACCACATCGGCGCGGAAGGGCTGGCGCTGGTCAAGCACGGCCAGGCGGAGACGCGCGAAGCCTGGGCGCTGGCCGCGGCCGGCCGGGTCGATACGGCCTTCCCGAGTTTCGCCGCGCGCTACGCCAAGCCGATCCGCATCCTGAGCCACAGCGAACCCGCATCGCTGGACGCCTGGCTCGCCCACGCCATGCGGTCGGCGCCCCTGACGCTCGAATCGTGCGCGCCGGAAGCCGGCGCGCAGGCCGCCGATCGCGGCAACTCGACCTAGGTGTCGCCGGTTTCTCTCTCCATTCCGTGAGGACATTCCATCCATGCAAACGGCACCGACGATCCGTACCGCCCCGTCCCGCCACGCCGTCGACACCCGCCGGCATGCGCATGCCGGCTGGCGCGCCGTGCTCGCCGCGGCCCTGCTCTGGACCGCGGGCGCGGGCGCGGCCGATCTGCCGCCCCTGTCGCACAGCCTGACGCCCGCGGAAGCCGCCGCGCCCGCGCCGCCGCTCCGCCTGAAGGACATCGAAGGCCGCTTCCACGACCTCGCCGCGCTCAAGGGCAAGGTCGTGCTGGTCAACTTCTGGGCCACCTGGTGCCCGCCCTGCCGCCGCGAAATGCCGTCGATGGACCGGCTCGCCCGCAAGCTGACCGGCGAGGACTTCGTCGTGCTGGCGGTGGACGTGGGCGAGGACGCCGACACGGTGGAGGCTTTCCTCAGCCAGCTCGACGGCGGCCACGCCTTCCCCATCCTGCTCGACACGCGGGGCCGCACGATGCAGGCCTGGGGCACCGGCGGCCTGCCGACCACCTATCTGGTCGACCGTCAGGGCCGGATCGCCTATACCGCCGTCGGCGGCCGCGAATTCGACCATCCGGAAATCGAGCGCACGGTGCGCGAACTGCTCGCCCGCCAGTGAAACGCGCCCCCACCGCACGTCAGCTCGAACGGGCGCTGTTCGACGAAGCACTGGCCGTCCTGGCGGCCGGCTTCGCCGAGCTGCCGCCCAGCGAGCCCGCATTGCCGTCCGACCGGTTGCGCGAGGTCCTGCTGACGATTGCCGAGCGCCTGCGCGACAGCGCCCCCTACCACCATCCCTTCTACCTGGGGCAGATGCAGAAGCCGCCCCATCCGGTCGCCCGGCTGGCCTACGGCCTGAGCCTCGAACTCAACCCCAACAACCACGGCGACGACGATGGCCGCGCCAGCGTGCGGATGGAAGCGGAAGCCGTCGCGCAGCTCGCCGGCCTGTTCGGCTGGCGCGCGCATCGCGGCCATCTGTGCGGCGGCGGCACGGTCGCCCATCTCGAAGCCCTGTGGGTCGCGCGCGAACTCGGCCATCGCGCCGGCGTCGCCGCCTCGGCGCAGGCGCACTACTGCCATGCGCGCGCGGCCGGCCTGCTGGGACTGCCCTACCATCCGGTCGCGGTCGACGCGCGCGGCCGCCTCGACGTCGACGCGCTGGACCGCGCGCTCGCCGCCGGCATGATCGACACCGTGGTCGCCACGCTCGGCACCACCGCCACCGGCGCGGTCGACCCGCTGGCCGAGATCGTCGCGCTGCGCCAGCGCTACCGTTTCCGCCTGCACGTCGACGCCAGCTACGGCGGCTACTTCGGGCTCGCGGACAATCTCGACGCGGACGCCCGCCGCGCCTTCGAGGCCGCGGGCGCGGCCGATTCGATCGTCATCGATCCGCACAAGCACGGCCTGCAGCCCTACGGCTGCGGCTGCGTGCTGTTTCGCGACGCCGCCGCGCCCGAGGCCTACCGGCACGCCTCCCCCTATTTCCACCCGGAGGACGACGACGCGCCCGCGCCGGGCGCGCACGCGCTGGAATGTTCCCGTCCCGGCGCGGCGGCGGTCGCGCTGTGGGCGACACAGCGCCTGCTGCCGCCGGTTCCCGGCGGCGCGTTCGCCCAGGGCCTGTCGACGGGCCGCGCGGCGGCGCTGGCCCTGCATGCCGCGCTGGAAAACGATGCACGCTGCGCGCCGCTGGCCCCGCCGCAGCTCGACGTCGTCGTCTGGGCGATGCGCGCCGACGGCGCGCGCGAGGCGTCCGCCCGCGCCCGCGCCGTGCTTCAGGCGGCGCGGGCGCGCGATCTGCACCTGTCGCTGACCGAGCTGCCGCGCGCGCTGCTCGAACCCCATATGCCGGTGCGCGAATGGGACGCCGACACCCTCGTCTGCCTGCGCGCCTGCCTCATGAAGCCCGAGCACGGGCCGTGGATGGACACGATTCTCGAACGGCTGGGGATGGCTTTTCAGGAGGTCGGGGATCGGGGATCAGGGGTCGGGATTCAGGGGTCAGGGAATGGGCGGCTACGCCGCGCCTTCATGAATTCATGGAACGCGATCTGGTCGCACAAAACCCCCTGACCCCTGAATCCCGACCCCTGATCCCCGATCCCTGACCCCTGCCCTGCATGGCTCGGCTGACGGCGGCCAGCGCCTCGGCGTCCAGCGCGGCGACGCGCGCGTGGTCGGCGCAGAGCGCGCCGCGAAATCCCAGGTAGTCCGGTTCCAGCGCCGCGAGCGCGGGAATGTCGGCGAGCCGCAACGACCCGGCCAGCCCGCTGAGCAGGCCGTGCCGGCGGGCCTGCGCGACGAACGTTGCCAGTTGAGCCGGCGACTGGCAGCGCGTCAGGCCACCGCCCGCCTTGTCCGCCGTATCCAGCATGACGCCCCGGAAGACGCGCTCGGCCAGACGCGGCAACAACGCGAAATCCGGATCGCGGTCGGCGAACAGTACGGCGACCACGGCATGCCGGGCCGCCAGCGGCGCCAGCGCATCGATGCAGGCCGGTAGCGCGGGCGACGGGAAGCAGCCGATCTTGACGAAATCGACGCCGGTCGCCGCCATCGCGGCGACGGCCGCGCGCACCGCATCCGGTTCCATATCGGGAAAATCGCCGACGGTGGCGCTGACCGGCGCGCGGCCGTCGACCGTCTCGACGATGGCGCGCACGGCGGCGTGCGGCAGATCGCCCAGCGCGCCGCGCCGCGGATTCTTGGCGTCGACGATGCCCGCGCCGGCGGCCAGCGCCAGCCGCGCCTCGGCTGCGTCGACCACGCTCGCGAGCCAGGCGCTCATGCCGCGTGCGAAGCCGCGCGGTGCGCGGCGATCTTGTCGGCGAGCCACCCCCAGGCTTCGCGTTCGCGCGGCCCGGCGGTCTTGTCGACGGCGATCTGCAGATAGGCCAGTTCCCGGTCGATCTTGTCCGCCGGCAGCATGCCCAGCCGGCTCACCAGGATGCAGGCTTCGATGACGGCCGCCTGCGCGCGGTTGTGGCCGGGAAACGGCGCGTGATTGAACGTGCCTATTTCACGGCAGAGAAAGCGCGGCCGCACCGCGTCTTCCTCGACGCGCGCGACTTCGAGTTCCACGTGCGCGAGCGCGTCCCGCAGCCGGCCGCAGGCGATGATCTCGCAGGGCACGAGCGGCCAGTCGCGGCGGCCGGTGAGGCAGCCGGCGAACACGCGCACGTCGTCGGTGTGATTCAGGGCCGCGCGCCCGGTGGCGCGCAGGTTGTCCAGCGTGCGCGAAGGATGAAAGGGCGCGAGCACGATCCATTCGCTCTCGCGACGGAAACCCAGCGGCGCGATGTGGGTCGCGCCTTCCGCCGTGGCGGTGGTCAGGATGGCTTCATGGATCAGGCTCACGGCACCGGTTCCTCCTTCGGTTTGCGTTCGAGCGTGGCGCCGGGCGCGCATTGCGCGTTCATGTCCGCCGAGGGGCGCGGGCGCATGCAGCCCCAGCCGAGCGCCTCGTCCTGGCTGTAGCGCTTGCCGAGCTGCCAGGCGATCTGCGCGCGCGCCAGCTCGACGCCCAGGTAAAAAGCGTGCGCGCCGTCGGCCTGCAGGTCGAGATGCGGCCAGAAGGCGAACGGGTCGATCTCGGTACGCAGGCCGTCGCGGTTGTAGAGATGGATGCCGGCTTCGCTGACCTGGACGCGGTAGCTCGGATCCTTGACCGCGCCGGCCATCGCGGCGATCTCGTCCGGCCCGTAGGGAAAGGGTTTGCGGTGGCGCAGCCCGAGCAGCGCGTCGGAAAAATCGCGCGGCAGGCTCTGTGCCTCGCGCGCGGCGAACATGATGCGGCGCGCGGCGTCGATCTCGCGTACCGCGCTGCGGCAATGCGGACTCACCTGCGTGGTCAGTAGCGCGCCGATGCGCAGCTCGGCCATGATGCCGATCAGCAGGGCATGCATGCCGGGCGTGTCGGCGTCGGTCAGTTCGGACACGTTGCCGGTGCCCATCAGCATGGGCGCGTCCGGCATGCGGCGGCGCAGTTCATGGTAGCGCGCGATGGATGCGGTAAAGCCGAACGGCAGCGGATCGAGAATCGGGTCGGCGTAGTAGGCCCGGCCGCGCGCCTCCATGTGTTCCATCGCCGCGACCAGATCGTCGAGATCACCGGGGCGCGCAGGGATCAGGATCGGCGTCGAATCGACCTCGTCCGCCAGATGCAGGGTTTCGCGGGTGAGCGAGAGCAGGTAGTCCGCGCCGGCCCGGCCGCCGCGCCGCAGTTCGTCCGCGTCGAGCGAGTCGACGCTGACGCGGTATCCAGCCGCCTTGAGCGCCCGCACGGTGTCTTCGAGATGCGGAAACGGCGTCTGCGGCAGGCCGCCGATGTCGATCACGTCGGCGCCGTCGGCGGCGTAGCGCGCGGCCTGCGCGAGGATGGCCTCGATGCGCATGCGCGGGGCGTCGACCAGCTCAGCGAAGATCAGGATGTCGTGGCGCGACAGATCGGGCGCGCGGCGCTGCCGGCCGAAGAAGGCGGGAATGTCCATCAGCTCGTCCGGCCCGCGTTCGACCGGCACGCCGAAATGCGCGCTCAGCGCGTCGAGGTCGCCCCGGCAGCGGCCGGGAATGAGGATGCGGTCGGCCGTTCCGATGTCGGTCAGCCGGCGGCGGATCATGTCGGCCGTCAGCAGCGCCGCCACCTGCACGCCCAGCACGCGAACTTCCCACGTGAAGTCCGTTTCGCCCAGCTCGCCGAGCACGCGTCGAAGCTGCGTCTCGGCCATGCGGCCGGTCAGGAAGAGGAGATGTTCAGCCATGCGAGTCGCCGTTCGATGGCGGCCTTGAGATCGTCGACGGTCTCCGCCACGGTCGTGTCGGGAAAATCCGCCAGGCGGCGCGTGTTGTCGAGGTCGACCGGGCGCGGATACAGCGTCACCGTCCGGTCGGGCGCCTCGGTGATCACGGTCGGCTCGGTGTCGCAGGCGAACACGATGCTCGGGATGCGGCACTTGCCGGCCTGCGCGTAGAGGTTGGTGACGAGCGTGTCGGAAATGCCGGCGACGCACTTGGCCACCGTGTTCGACGTGGCCGGGCCGATCACCAGCGTGTGATAGTGCCCCGAATACAGGAAGCCGACCGGCACGCTGCTCGCGGTGTGATCCTGGAACACGCGATGGCGTTCGCGCAGCGATTTCAGCGAAATGCCGTACATGCTCAGCACCTCGGCGGCGGCGCGGGTCAGGAAGACGTCCACGTCCGGCAGCGTCTCGATGAGCGCCAGGCTTTCCCGCAGGTAGTGACCCGACCCGGTCAGCCCCCAGGCGAGACGCGGCGCGGCCGGCTCAGCCATGCTGCGGCCGGTGGCGCGAGATGCCCCACTGGCGATCCGCCTCCTCCACCGCCACTTCCAGCAGTTGCACGCCGGCGATCAGGTGCTCGTCGCGCAGGGACGCCATCAGCCGGTCGCCGATGTACCAGGCCAGCAGCTCGGCGGTGGCGTTGGCGATCGGCAGCACGATGCTGCTCTCCTTCTCGATCCAGAAACGCTTGCCGAAACTCTCGACCCTGACCAGCCCGTCCGCCTCGCCGATCTTCACCACCGGGCTCGCGCCCGGCAGGATGACGCGGTCGGACAGGGTCCTGCAGATGTCGCCCGCCAGTCGCGTGAGCGCGACGAAATCGAGCACGTAGCCTTCGCCCGCGTCCTCGCCGTGCGCGGTCACGCGCGTGTGGAAGTTGTGGCCGTGCAGGTTTTCGCAGACCGTGCCGTAGGTGATGAAATGGGCGGAGTTGAAGCCCAGGTCGGCGGGCTCGACCCAGGTGACGAACGGGGTGGACGGCAATTCACTCTTCCTTGTTGAGGCTGATGTCGAGGCTTTTCATTTTGCGGTACAGCGTGTTGCGGCTGATGTTCAGTTGCCGCGCCGCCAGCGTGACGTTCCAGCGGCATTTCTCCAGGTTCTGCAGGATGGCGTCGCGTTCGGCCAGTTCGAGCGAGGACAGGGGATTCGCCTGCGCGTCTTCCCTCGGCGCGACGGCGCCGGATGCCATCGTCCGGCCGATCTCTTCGGGCAGGTCGTAGATCGTGATCTCGCGCCCCTCGCGCATGGCGAGCGCCGTGCGCAGCACGTTGCGCAACTGGCGGATGTTGCCCGGCCAGGCATAGCCTTCCAGTTGCTGCAAAGCGCCCTCGCTCAATACCGCTTCCTCCCTGTCGCCGCACTCGATCGCCAGAACGTGCCGGATCAGCGCACGCCTGTCCTGGCGTTCGCGCAAGGGCGGCAAGGTCAGGGTGATGCCCTGCAGGCGGTAATAGAGATCCTCGCGGAAGCGCCCCTCGGCGACCATGGTCTTGAGGTCGCGGTGGCTTGCGCTGATGAGGCGGATATCCACCTTGAACGGCGTCTCGCCGCCGAGCGGCACGACCTCGCGTTCCTCGAGCACGCGCAGCAGGCGCGCCTGCAGCATGATCGGCATGTCGCCGATCTCGTCGAGGAACAGCGTGCCGCCGTTGGCCTGCAGGATCTTGCCGCGTCGGCCTTCCCGGCTGGCGCCGGTGAACGCGCCCGACTTGTAGCCGAACAGCTCGCTTTCGATCAGGGTTTCGGGAATCGAAGCGCAGTTCACCGCGACGAAGGGGCGCTCCGCGCCGGACTGCGCGAAATGGATGGCCTGCGCGAAGACTTCCTTGCCGGTGCCGGTCTCGCCGGACAGCAGGATGGGAATGTCGCGGTCCATGACGCGTCGTGCGCAATGCACGTTGTACTCCATGGTGCGATCGCCGAACTGGAGCGCGTCGAGTCCGACGATTCTGGAACCGTCCCGCGTCGCGGCGGCCGTCGAAGCGCGGCGCACGGTCGCGGGCGTCGACGCATTCTTGCGCTCGGGCGGACGCATCAGGCCGAAGAAACGGTTGCCCTGACGCGCTTCGTAAAGCGGCACGGGGTTGAGCCAGCCCTGCGTTTTCTGGCCGATCAGCGCGGCCATGCCGGTATTGAAGAGATCGTTCAACTGGCGTCCCGCGATATCGGCCGGCCGTTTGTATCCGAACTGAAACAGCGCGCTGCGATTGGCGGCGACGATGGTGCCGTCCTCGTCGAGCGCCAGCGCGCCTTCCCACAGGGTGCCGATGAACTCGGGCCGGCTGTGGAAACGCAGGACGTAATGCTCGCCGAAGCGGCACAGAAAGGCGCGGTTCTCGATCATCTGGGCGGACATGTTGACCAGCACCAGCGTGTGCTGCTGCGCCATGTGCGAGAAGCTGGAGGCGTCCAGCACCGCCAGCAGGCCGCCTTCGTGATCGAATATGGGCGCCGCGGAACAGGTCAGGCCGACGTTGCGCGAGAGGAAATGCTCGTTGTGGTGAACCAGGATGGGCCGCTGTTCGATCGCGCAGGTCCCCATGCCGTTCGTACCCTGATGCCGCTCGCTCCAGACGGCGCCGGCCCGCATGCCGCATTCGGCCGCGGTTTCGGTGAACGAGGGATCGCCGAGAAAATCGAGCACCACGCCCTCGTGATCGGTGAGCAGCACCGAAAATCCCGAGCCCGCGAGCTGCTGGTAGAGCGTGGCCATCTCGCCCTGCGCGATCGCACACAGGCGTTCGAGCGGTTCGCGGCGTTCCTTCAGTTCCCGGTTGTCGAGCACGACCACCGGCTCGTCGCGCGCCGGATCGAGACCGAAGTCATGCACGCAGCGGTTCCACGAACGCGCGATCGTGGGCACGACTTCGGCCGATTCCATCGCGCCGCCCAAGCCGACCACCGCATTGATCTGACGGACATGCTCCAAGATTTCCTGCCTCTGCATTGCTACATGCCCCCTCTCGAAAGCAACATCCAAGCCAGGCGGACGAGCCGGCTCTCCGCACCCGGTTCATGGGGAAAGACATGGCCTTTTCCCATATTGTTTTCGATCACTATAGCCCCCCGCACACGGCGGGTGGAACAAACTGTCCCGAAAATGAAACACCAGGCCGGCACGTAAAACAAGCCTGCCGCTCATTTGCCGCAGCCTATCGGCAGAGCCTTCGCGCACGGATTTGTAATACGTAGGCATATTTCATGCATGACTCCGCATTCGACAAGCGATCTTTGGAGGGGAAAACGATGATGGGCGCTCTGCGCATACTGCTGGCCGGGCTCATCCTGAGCCTGAGCGCCGTGGCCGGCGCCGCCAGGACCCCGGGCGGGGATTTCACCCTGCACACGATCAAGGGCGAGCCGGTTTCGCTCTCGTCCCTGCAGGGCAAGGTGGTATTGCTCTATTTCGGGTTTACGTTCTGTCCCGAGATGTGCCCGACCGAACTGCTGCAGTTCAAGCAGCTCCTCGCGTCCCTGCCGGCCGACAAAAGCCGGCGGGTCCAGCCCGTATTCATCAGCGTCGACCCCAAACGCGACACGCCCGAGGTGCTGGGCCCCTACGTCAGCCATTTCAGCGAGCGGATCCTCGCCCTGACCGGCAGCGAAAGCGAATTGCGCGCGGTGGCCGACCAGTACGGCGTGCAGTTCCGTTACGTCCCCACCGGATCGACCTATACCGTCGACCACACCGCGAGCATCTACGTGATCGACGCACACGGCACGCTCGTGCGCATCCTGCCCTACGGAACGCCCGCCGGCGAACTGATGCGCCAGGTTTCCAGCCTGCTGCCCTGACCCACAGCAGGCGAATTCGCTATAATGCGCGGGCCTTTTCGCCGGCATAGCTCAGTTGGTAGAGCAGCGCATTCGTAATGCGAAGGTCGTAGGTTCGACTCCTATTGCCGGCACCACCGATTCCGCCCCACCCTGATCGCTCCCGCCAGTTCGTTCCTTCAAGAACCGGCCCACGCGATCGACATGCCGCATGACCCGGCCGCCCCCGGCCCAGTACCCCGGCCTGCCAGTCCAGAGGGGCTCCTGGCAGCGCGAAGAAAACAAGCTGCGGCAAATCGACTCCAAGCGAAAACCATCGCGCTACACTGCACGGCAGCGATATTTCCAGACTGCTTCAGTTTGCGCGACATGAAAGCCTTCCCGACGCTCAACGGTTTGTCTTGCGTATCAAGATCGTTTCCCCCCGGCTGGTTGAAGCGGGGCATCCGCGTATTGCCGGACAGCCTGATGTTTCAAGCGGTGGCGGGCCTGATGCTCATATTGGCCGTGATCTCGGCAGCGATGTTTTATGGAATCGACAGTTTTGTAAGCCGTCAATTCGATAAGCTGCACAGCGAACGCATCGCAAACCAGAACCGCCAGGTTCAGCAATTGATTCGGGATGAGTTGACCACCTATGAAGCCTTGGCTCAACTGGTCGTGAGCGATTCCGATCTGCGTCAGAGCGCTCAATACCATCTCTACCTTGAGGGGGAGGCAATTCCTTTACGGGAGGATCTCAATCGTATTGCCAAGGCATTCCACCTTGATTGGCTGGCTGTTTGGGCGATATCGGGAAAACTTGTCGCCACCGCCGATCAGTCGCAAACCCTTCTGGCCGACGGTCTTTCGATGGGCAAGCAAGCCATTCTCGAAGCTGGGGCGTCACTGGCCTGGATCGACCAGAAACTGTGGATTGTTTCTTCCAAGCCCATTACCGTCGGCGGGGAAACGGTAGGCTGGATTCAACTGGCGCGTCGGGCCAGCGCCTGGGGAAAGGCCAGTCTCTTGTCGGATGAGCAATTGACGCTATATCCCACAGGGGCCGCCAGCCCGAAAAGAGCGTCATCCATTCGCATACCCGTATGGTCTCCCGATCAGAATATCCGAGCATTGGATATCGTTGTCGACGACCCGGCGCGCGCTGTTCTTGCAAGAACAAAAGGTCTGATCGCCTGGACTCTGCTGGCGAGCGCCATCTTGTTGGCCATTGCCATTGCAATTTACCTGCGCCGTTTGCTGACTCCCGTCAAGAGACTCACTTCCGCCGTTGGCCGTCTGCCCGAACAGATTGCCAAAGACCAGCTCAGACCTCTGAAAACAGGCGGGCATGGGGAAGTCCGTCAATTGGTCGATGCGTTCAACGACATGATTGTTCATCTGTCGCGATTGCGAAAGATGGAAGCGGAAATGCAGGCTCAGGAAAAATTGTCTGCGGTGGGACGCGTGGCCATGCGGGTGGCCCACGACCTCAACAATCCGATGACGGTCATCAAAAACACCACTCATCTTTTGAAGCCGGAACTTTCCGACCGGCCGAAACTGCTCGCTGAAATCGATCTGATCCTTCACTACTGCGCACGCTGCTCTTCCACCATCGACAATCTTCTGCGATTCGGAAAACCCGTGAAGCTGAAGATCGAGACCATCGAACTTGGCGGCTGCATGCTGGCCTATCGAGAGCGGAAATTCCACTTCGATAACGAGAACAAAATCAATCTGATGATCGAGCCTGGCGGCCCGTATCTGACGAGGGGCGATCGCCACCAGCTTGAACAGATGGTGGACAACATTCTGGACAACGCTTTCGAATCGAACGGGAGCCGGACGGTCGACGTACGCGTTGGCGTCGAACCAGGCGGCAGGCTTTTCATTCAATTCACCGATTACGGCAAAGGCTTTGAAAAGGACGAAGCCGCCAAAGCATTCGAGTTGTTTTATACGACCAAACGGACGGGTACGGGTTTAGGGCTGTCGAATGCGCTCGCCATTGCCCATGCCCACGGCGGCGATATAAAAATCACCGACGCGAACAAGGGTGGCGTGACGATATGGCTCAATCCAGGCACCTGAAACGACAGTCCTCTGATCAACCTCTGTATTCAGGCGCATTTCCCAATGCCAAGGCCTCTTTACGGAGGATGGGAACGGCGCGTTTGGCGATGATCTGCTGGACTTCTTCACTGTAGAGGAAATCGAGATAAGAACGCATGTGTTCCTCTATCCAGAGCGCGAAAATCAAATTCAACGGCCCTCTGAGAGGGTAGTTGGCATGCGCCTTATTGCTCATTACCGGCGGAATGCCGTCTATGCTCAGAACCTTGAGCTGACCGCGTTTCACATAGGGCATGGCCAACACCCAGCTATCGATGCCCAGGGAATGACTGAAGCGCGCCAGTTGGCGCAGATGATCGGAATCGGTATTCGAGTGCATGGCGGACCTGGGCCAGGATTCCCGACCGTTGAGCAGCACCGACCTGACGGGTTCCAAATAAGTTGGACAGTGGTCGTGCACGATGAAAGCGACAGGTCTGTCGGCGCCTCCCAAATAGCGCCAATTCTGGATTTCGCCGCTGGCGACCCTCCGCAAATTGTCCATGCTGATATTCCGCACGGGATTGTCGGACGATGTCAAAACCACTTTCACGTCGTGCGCCACAGGCAGCCAGTGCATTCCGGCTGCGGGAGACCCCTCTACAGGACAACACAGCTCGCCGAAATGCGCCTTGCCCGAACGCGTCGAGATCAAGCCGTCATCGCACCCGCCGCCGATCACCCTGACTTTCTTCCCTGTTCTTCGCCCATAAAGCTGGGTCGCCTCATCGAGAAATCCCAATTTCATCAACCGGGTACCCACAAGCGTCAGGTCGTCCGGCAAGGTTCTCGGGTCAAGGCGCAGAGCCGACAGGGAAGACGGCGAGACGCACATGCTCTTCCCGGTCGCGCGATAGAACCGTTCCATTGGCGTCTCGCGCTGGGCCGCGCCAGCAAGGCTCAGAGAAGCGCTCCCGATCCCGCCCAGGGTAATCAGGAAATTTCGTCTCCCCTTCGAACAACCCTCTGCGCTCATCTTCTTCAGGCCGGTTAAAGTCTGCGCAGCAGCGTCTTGTAATCGATCCCCAGCAACTTGGCGGCGTGCGTTTTGTTGCCGGACGTCATGCTCAATACCCGCCTTACGTGGGCCCGCTCCGCTTCAGCCAGGGTCAACACCGCGCCTTGCCCGGTTTCCTCCGCATCGATCACATCATTGGCGACGTGCGAGAGCATGGAAACCGTGATTTCCAATACCGAATCATCGCAAAGGATGACCGCCGCTTCGATCAGATTCTCCAGTTCGCGCACATTGCCGCGCCATTCCATCTGCTGCAGGTAATACAGGGCATCGGACTGGATCTGACGCACCCGTTTCCCGTGAGAACGGCTGTAATGCTGAACGAACTGCTGGGCGAGAAGCGGAATGTCCTCTATGCGTTCGCGCAGCGGAGGCAGTGTGGTTCCAAGTATGCGCAGGCGGTGATAAAGATCGCGACGGAATTTTCCGTCCTGCACCAGCTTCTCCAATTTATCGTTGGCAGCCGAGATTATTCGAAAATCGACTTCATACTCCTGATCCCCGCCAATGGGACGTATCCTTTTTTCCTGTATGACGCGCAACAATTTGGCCTGTATGCGCGGAGACATCGAATTGACCTCATCCAGAAACAAGGTGCCGCCATGCGCCTCGGCGACCAGTCCCCGCCGATCCTGTATGGCCCCGGTGAGCGCTCCGCGCCGGTGGCCGAATAATTCCGAATCCGCCAATTCATCGGGTATCGCCGCCATGTTCACCGCGATGAACGGCCCTTGATCGGCGTGTATTGCCCGCGCAACCAGTTCCTTGCCCGTGCCGCTCTCGCCTTCGATCAATACGCTGGCGCGCGTATGACGAACCCTGAGAATCCAACTGTGCAAATTCTTGATTGCGGCGCTTTGCCCATTGATGCTGCGCAGGTACCCATCCTGTTTGAGAAGGGAGCGCTTGAGCGCCGCGCAGCGCGCGCGTAAATCCAGGTCCTGCTCCAGTTTGGCGACGATCAACTGCACGGACTCGGGATCGAATGGCTTGGGCAGAAAATCGAATGCGCCGAGCTTGACGGCGCGCACCGCATTTTCGATGGTGGAATAGGCGCTCACCACAACGATCGAGGCGTCCGGCAAGATGCCCTGTATCCGGCCGAGAACCTCGAACCCGTCGAAATCGGGCATGACCAGATCGAGAAAAATCAATGTCGGCTCCATCCGGGGCAATTCCTGCTCCAGATCGAATTTCCCATGCCGAATGACAATCTGGAAATTCCCGCAGCTCTGAACCACGCGCCCGAGCAGGCGCGCGACTTCAGGTTCGTCGTCGATGATCAGAACCTTGTGAGGGGTGATCGAAACGGGCGGCAACGACAGATCGTCCAGGTTGAAGGGCTGGTTCATATGGCGCGAAACGGGCATCGATATTGGTCAAGCCATTGAGCTTGTCCACCATAGTCTCAGCCAGCTTCCAACGTCAAGCGTACGAATCGGCCGTGCCTGAGGGCAGCGCGAAGCGCCGTCATCCGGGCTATGGATTTTCTCCATACCTCCACCATTCAACTCTGGAGAAACGCCAACCTGCTCCTCGCCATTTCCGTGCATCGCCCATTATTTCTCCAAGCGTTTTCAACGCCTTGGCTCCAACCCCTTCAGGTGGCACGCCGACTGCTAAGCCTTGGGGCACGGCAGTCCGGGCTTCGGTCCATTTGCCGATGAGGGGTTTTTGTATTGTTGATCGGAGAGGCCATGAGCGTTCCAAGAAAATTCAAATTGCATGCCTGCGGAGTACTGCTTGCTCTCGCCACAGGGTCGGCAAGTGCTGCTGACGCATATCCAAAATACGATTTCATGCCGGGCAAGGAATTGGCCATCCCCCACGTTTCCGGGGATGAGAAATTTTCCAATACATACCAGTACTGGAAAGACGAGAAAACGATCGCGGCAGCGAAAAAAGCCGGAAAGACCTCGGCCGAGACGAATTACAAGGATTTCCGCTGGGCGCAAAAGAGCTTCGATGCCGAAGGCGCGCTCGACATTGGCAAGCAGTACTTCAACCAGAAAAATGCCGCCGGCAAATCGTGCGCGTCATGCCACGGCCAGGATGGCGAGAAACTGCGCGGGATATATGCCAACTACCCCGCCTACAGCAAGAAGCTCAAGCGTGTCGTAACCGTCGGCACGCAGATCAAACACTGCGCGAGCGAGCGGCTCGGTCTGGATTGGGCGGACGACTCCCGCCCCAACGTGCTGACCGATTTCTACATCGCCTCGCTGTCGGACGGGAAGATCATCAAGATCGATGCGACCCAGCCCGGCCCCATCAAGCAGGCTTATGAGCGGGGGCGCGATCTCTTCTTCAAACGCGCGGGGCATTTCGATTTCGCCTGCGCCAGTTGTCATACGCCTCCTACCGTCGGGAAGCGGCTGCGTAGCCAGCGGCCGACGACATTCTTTGGCGATGCCGCGAGCTACCCGATTTATCACTTCCCGTATGCGCTCGCCGGCGACGATTACGAATACGTATTCACGCTTCAGCATCAAATCAAATCCTGCCAACTGTTATCGCGAATCTATCCGGGCGCCGAGGGGTCACCGGCCATGACCGATATCGAGGTATTCCTGAAAGCATCGGCCAACGGATACAGGATGAGCATCCCCGGCGCCGAATACAACATGGATACCGGTTACCTGGATTGAGAAATCGGTTCTTTAGCCAATCAAGCCAATTACAAAAGGAAAGCTGTAATGAGCCATTTCGCCAAGCTGCGTTATCTGTCAATTCTCACTCTGGTGACCGCGGGCGTCGCAGGGACGGTCGCCACGTCTTTCGCCGAAGAGCCGCCCAAGTGGGTCCCGGGAGAAGTGTATCCGGCCGAGCTTCTGAAGAATTTCCCTTGCCTGGATTACACCCTCGCTTGCGGAAAACTGAAATCCCCGCCAGTGGAACGAATCGAGTTTTCCGGACCCCTCGAAGGCGATGCGGCCCGAGGGGAAAAAATCGCGACCAATTTGCGCTGGGGCAATTGCATCGCGTGCCATGTTCTTCCCACTCAGGACGGCGGAACCATCGGGCCAACCCTGAAAGGCTACGGCGCACGCGAAATGCCGCTGGACTACACGTACCAGCGTATCTGGGATGTCCGTTACTACAACCCCAATGCGCACATGCCGGTTTACGGCCCCAACAAGGTTTTGACGGATCAGGACGTCCGCGACGTGATGACCTACATCTATTCGAGCAAATAAGCGCGGCGCGCATGGCCGCTCGCCAATACACATCAATGGAGACTTCCCACATGATTCGTTCCAAAAAATACGTTTGTCGTTCCGCCCTGTCGACGTGCCTGACTGCCAGCCTGATATTCGCTTATGCGCCTGCGGCAACGGCCGATGACGCGCCCGGAAAAAAGGTGGACAGCTATAAGGCCTGGCCCATGCTGTACGGTCGCGAGTCGACCCCGTCGGATGAGGTCACCATGACGATGGGCGTCGAGATGCAGCCGACCTTCACCCGCTACGACAGGCTGGGATCGGCATCCGACAAAAGCGAATTCTCGTTTCAGCGGCTGCGCTGGTTCATGAAGGGCAGCATCACGAAAGACGTGGACTATCTGTTCATCAGCGAGTGGGCCCGGAATGGAATCACCGTGGCCGACTCCGGGAACGGAAGTGCGCGGGAATTCCGGGTCAGCGCGACTTTCAGGGATCTGTTCGACATTGCCAACGTCCAGGTCGGCTCGATGATCGTCCTGTTCGGGCACGCTTTTTATGTCCCCGCGGGCTCTGCCCCTTGGGTCAATTACACGCGCATGCAAACCAATCTCTATAGCTGCGGATCGATCGGCTGCCCCACGGAACAAGGCGGAGCGGTGGCCAACGTCTTCAAGACGGGCATCATGGCCTTCGACCAGATCGGCCTGGGGGACCGCAGCAGCCTGACCTACACGGCGGGATTTTTCAACAGCACGGGCATTTTCCAGTCGGATGACGGTAAAAACAAAGACTTCAATGGAAGCCTGGAATATCACACCGGCTCGTTGTGGGCGCATTACGGCGTCCGGCTGGGCAGCTCGAAGCTGGGCAGCGCCGGTCCCGAGTTCGATCGGCAGCGTCACGCTTTCGTCCTGCGATACAACGATTACCTCAAGGATCCCTGGTGGGTATGGGGGGAATACATGATGGGCACCGACGAAACCGCTACGGTCGACACGAAGGCCAAGGGCTACGAGTTGTCCGCGGGCTATAAATTCATGCCCAAATGGGAAATCGTCGCCCGGTATTCCGAATACGACCCTAATACGTCGGTGGGCAACAACACCGTCCAGGAAACCAGTCTTGGTCTGACGCAGTTGCTCGATCGCGGCATGCGTTTGCAATATCAGATCGACCATGCCCGCAGCGACAACAAGACGGTCGAGGACGATATTTTCACGATTCGGCTGACCGTGCCTTTCGCGAAGAAGTTTTTGTGATCCGAAAACCCCTCATATCCCTATAGCGCCACAAGGAAGACAAGCGTGAATGCACTCCGTAGAAACATATTGAAAGGCGCCGCGGGCGCCGGCACCGTGGCCGTGGCCGTGGCCGCGGGCCTGCTCAAGCCCACCCAGGCGATGGCC
>Ga0228535_1001870_pt1 | contig 26040 bp, 26 predicted proteins | sample SJ1metagenome_FD_168457 | JGI IMG/M metagenome (GOLD analysis project Ga0228535, IMG submission 168457) | Enriched culture of PCE-dechlorinating microbial communities from Ithaca, New York, USA - SJ1 | ecosystem: Engineered > Modeled > Simulated communities (microbial... > Unclassified | place...
TGGAGTTCTCTGCGCGCGTCGCGGTAGAACTGATGTTCATAGCTCAGGCAGCAGAGAAGCCTGCCACAGGGCCCCGAAATCTTGAGAGAGTTGAGCGAGAGGTTCTGGTCCTTCGCCATCTTGATCGAGACTGGATTGAGCTTGTCCGAGAGCCCGTGACAACAGAGAACGCGCCCGCAGACTCCGCAGCCGCCCGTGACGCGCGCCTCGTCGCGCACACCGATCTGCCTCAGCTCGATGCGCGCATGGAAGACACTCACCAGGTCCTTGACCAGGTCCCGGAAGTCGACGCGGCTCTCCGCGGTAAAAAAGAACAGAATTTTGCTGTCCTCGAGCAGACAGTGCGCCGAGACGAGTTTCATGGGCAGATTGTGCGCCCCGATTCGCTCGCGGCACTTGATGAAGGCTTCTTTTTCGCGTTCGAGGTTGTCGAGGTAACGGCGGTAGTCGTCGACCGTGGCCGGCCGCTCGATGAGCACAAGTTCATCCGCGTTCACCACGGAGAGGTCATGGACCACACCCAGCACTTCCACGAGGTCCCGCCCGTATTTTGTGGGCGCAATGACCAGAGAGCGATTGGGCACGACGAGGACCCCGTCAGCCGTGGCCGTCTCGACAGCTTCGGCCTTCATGGCCACCTGCAGAGAGCATCCGGTGGACGCTTCGGCACATGGGGATGCATCGGCCATCTGTACCCCATTGGGCACCATATTCGACTTCGCCGGGCATGGACAGGCGAACGCTCCTTCGAGGGCGCATCGTTTCAAAAAATGCGCGCTTTCTCCCGACGGCACATAGTACGCATGAAAGGTCTCGCTCGAATGCAGCGTTTTGAGCCGGTAAATGGGATGAGGCAGCTCTTCGGCATTGCCCCCCTGCGGTTTTGCCGCCTGCGGAGTCTCCAATTCCTCTTCGTGGAGGATGTCGAGCATATCCTCCGGCAGAGCTTGATCGGTATATTCATCAGACATTGTATTCTCCTACGTTGCTGCGGCCTGGCCGTTGCGCGAGAACCGTCCCCTCACAAAGGCGCCGGATTCCACCACAAGAAAATCCCCCGTACAGTCAGCCTGAACCCGCGCGGTCCCGGTATAGTGCACTTCGTGCCGGACAGTCGCGGTGCCGCTGAAAACACCCGCTACCAGAAGGTCCTGGGCAAAAATATGGGCATGCACGACCGCATCTTTTGAGATTATCACAGAAGCGCCGCTTGTTATATCACCCGAAAAATTCCCGTCGATGCGCACCATCCCCGGAGCGTCGATCTTTCCCTCAGCCACGACGCCCTCCCCCACCACACAGTCGGCAAAGTCTCTCCTATTCATGATATTCCTTGCGAATGCTCAAAAAGCGCAGAGGATCGATGAGGCTCGTGCCCAGATACACTTCATAGTGAAGGTGCGGACCCGTCGTCTGCCCGGTATTTCCAAGGTAGCCGATGACATCGCCCTGCGAGACACGCTGGCCCTTCTTCACCGCGAAACTGCGCAGGTGCCCGTAGCGGGTGGTAAAGCCGTGGCTGTGCTGAATCGTGACGGAGTTGCCGAGGCTGGCGTCGTAGTGGACATCGATCACCTTGCCGTCGGCGGTGGCCAGAATCGGGTCCCCCACGCGGTTTGTCGAAATATCGATGCCCGTGTGCAGATACCACTGCCCCGTCGCAAAGGGATTTTCGTTCTGGCCGAAGTACATCGTGATGTGGCCGAGGTTCCCTTTGACGGGCCAGATGTTCGGCACTTCGGTCATGATGTCTTTCTGGCCTGCAAGCACATTTGCGATATCGTCGAGCGCAGGCAGGCTCTTGTCGAGGGCTTCGGCAATCCCGTTCAGTCTGAACACATCCCGGCTCACGGGGTCATCCGACAGTTGCCCGGAAATGAGGTCCGACAATCCCGCAGTCTTGAGAATATCGCTCGTATTCTGCTGGAGATCAGACTTGCCCTTGCTCTGCGCGATGTTCACAACCTGGTCGAGCTTTTCCTGAAATTTGGCCGTCTCCGACAGCAGATTCTCCGTGGATTCGCGCATCTGATCGATACTCTGCCGGGCCTTTGTCAGCTGCGCATCGAAGGCGGCCGCTTTCAGCGCGGCGGCACTGTAAGCCGAAAGAGAATAGCCTGCAAATCCCACAAAGAGAATCAGGACGGCCCCCACCGCAATGAGGGAAAAACGGCTGATTTCGAACCTTCGCGCCGGCTTTTCGCTCTGGGGAATCACCGCGAAGACGAAGCGCGCCCGCCCCCAGGCGAAAAATCGCCGGATCGCCACGCGGGCCACATCGACCCCGCTTGTGAGACCCTGCAACAGGCGTTCATACCAGCGCTTTTCTGTTTCCTTGAACCTGCGTAAGCCTTCCGGCACTTTGTTCTCTCTCCCCGACGATGTGCATCCAATTGCTGCAAATCCGGTCAATAAATGTAGCACTCCTCGCCGCAAACTGTCAAACCGACGGCGCCGCGCTATATCTGCGTCCCCGCGCCCGGCGGATGCACCCGCCGGGCCTGGCTGAGCATTCACTTTTGGGCCGAATTTCGCTATATTAGAAACGAATAACCGGACAATCGGTTTCTTCTTCAACACCTGCTTTTCAGGAGTATTCTACATGCCCAATTACAGCTTTAAGACAGAAGTAAATCAGCTTCTCGACCTCATCACGCATTCGCTCTATTCGCACAAGGAAGTGTTTCTGCGGGAGCTCATCTCCAACGCTTCCGACGCGATCGACAAACTCAAATATCTCACCGTTTCGGACGACGCATTCAAGACCCTCAGTTTTGAGCCGCGCATCAGCGTAACGATCGACGAGGACGCCAAGACCCTCACCGTGTCCGACAACGGCATAGGGATGGACGAACAGGAACTCTCCGAAAACCTCGGCACGATCGCGCGCTCCGGAACGCGGGCCTTCCTCGAGCGCCTCGGGGAAAACGAGCGCAAGGCATCGAACCTCATCGGCCAATTCGGCGTCGGATTCTACTCCGCGTTCATGGTCGCGGACCGGATCGAGGTCGTGAGTCTCAGGGCCGGCACGGACAAAGCCTTTGTCTGGAAAAGCGACGGCAAGTCGGGGTTCGACATCGAGCCCGGCACGCGCGCCGGCTTCGGCACCGACGTCATCCTCCACATGAACGACGACGGCTCCGAATACCTCTCGCGCTGGAGCATCGAGGAGCTCCTGAAGCGCTACTCGAACCACATCGCCTGGCCCATCCATCTCATCTCCAAAGAAAAAACCTACGCCAAGGACCCGTCCAAGGCCGAAGCGAAGACCGTCGACGAACAGGTCAACAGCGCAAGCGCCCTCTGGCGCCGCCCCAAGTCCGAACTCACCGACAAGGACTACATCGATTTCTACAAGTCCATGACCGGCGACGAAAAGGACCCCCTCCTGTGGATCCACACGAAGGCCGAAGGGACCATAGAGTACAATTCGCTCCTCTACATCCCCTCGCACCTGCCCTCCGACCTCTACATCCCGACGCGCGAGCAGGGCATCAAGCTCTATGTCCGGCGCGTCTTCATCACCGACAGGGAGCTGCAGATTCTGCCGCCCTACTTCCGCTTCGTGCGCGGCGTGATCGATTCGGACGACCTGCCGCTCAACGTGAGCCGCGAGATGCTCCAGCACAACCGCGTGATGATGACCATCCAGCAGGCCACGCTCAAAAAGCTCTTCGCAGAACTGGAACAGCTCGCGACGACCAACACCGAAAAGTTCAAGGCCTTCATCTCGCTCTTCAACGTCCAGATCAAAGAGGGCATTCTGTCCGACTGGGCGAGCCGCGAATCGCTCCTGAAGCTCGTGCGCTTCAAGAGCACGGCGGCCGAGGCCTGGACAAGCCTTGCGGACTACAAGGCGCGCGCGGGCGAAGGCCGCAAGACGGTCTATTACCTCACCGGCGAGAACGAGGCCCGTCTGCGCGCCTCTCCGCTTCTCGAAGCGTTTAAGGAAAAGAGCATCGAAGTGCTCCTCGGCACCGACGAGATAGACGAGTTGGCCTTCAGCGGCATCGGCGAGTTCGAGGGCATGCAGTTCAAGAACGTCCAACAGGTCGACGCCGAGGACGAGCTCGGCACTTCCGCGGCCGAACACCAGGACCTCGGCGAAAAAGCCGTCAAAATTCTGAAGAGCCTGCTTGGCGAGCGCGTAAAAGACGTGCGGCTGTCGAAACGGCTCGGCAAAAGCCCGTCCTGCGTCGTCGTGGACAAGGACGAACCCACGCCCGCCTACAGAAAGCTCATGGAGCGGCTCACGAACGAGCCTGCACCCGAGACCAAGCCGATTCTCGAGATCAACGCCGGGCACGCCCTCGTCGGACGGCTCGTCGCGCTCGATACGCGCAAGGAATTGAGCGGCGGCGACCTCGCCGTCGTCCAGGAACTCGAGGACCTCGCCTATGTCCTCTTCTACGAAGCCATGCTGGCCGAGGGCGAGCACTTCGAAGTGCCCCAGGATTTTGCCGAGCGCATGAACAGGCTGCTCGCTAAAGCGGTTTGAGCCCCGCCAAGGACTTGCCATGCCCGGCTATGAGCGACCCGACTACTGGACCCTCCGCGCCAAAAAAGAGGGTTACCCCGCCCGGTCGGTCTACAAGCTCGAAGAGATAGTGCGCAAATTCGGCCTCCTGAAGGGGCTCGGGGAGCGTGGGCCCGGCGGGGGTGCGACCGAAAAGCCTGTTTCCGCGGCTCCGGCTGTAGGGGGCCGCGACCGCGCCGGGCCCCCCGTACCGGCCATCCTCGATGTCGGCGCCGCGCCGGGCTCCTGGAGCCTCTGGCTTTTGCGACAGATGAAAGGGGCCGGCCACCTCGTCGCGGTCGATATCCAGGACCTCGGCATTGCGCCGGCCGATGCGAATTTTTCCTTTCTGAAAGGCAGCATCCTGGACGAGCCGGTGCGCGCTTCCCTGCGCGACTCGGGGCCGTTTCAGCTGGTAGTTTCGGACGCGGCGCCGGCGACAAGCGGCAACCGCCTCGTCGACCAGTCGCGCTCCGAAGAGCTCGTGGAAGCGGTGATGGGGCTGGCCCTGGAAGTGCTGGCGCCGGGCGGCTCCCTCGTCATGAAAATCTTTCAGGGCGGCGAGGAACACCGCCTCCTCTCCGAACTTCGCGCCCACTTTGGGCAGGCGCGCGCCTTCAAGCCCGAGGCCTGCCGCTCCGAATCGTTCGAGACCTACCTCGTGGCGACGGGGTTTGCCCGACGGGATAAACAGGACTCACCGTGATCTGTTGATTTTTAACCAGAATGTCGATAAAATGCCAACATTCTGATCAAATTTTTGGATTTTGCTGCGGCTAAACACTATCATTTCATGTCAAGCACAAGTTACTATTTTATAACGCTTTAAAAGTATTACTGCTGCTCTTATTGATAAATCCGGCTCACAATCCCTTCTCGAAATAATGTACGGATGGTAAATCTTTGAAATGCTTGTCCTGAGTCCATAATACAGCGTCATACTTTTGAGTGACCGCATAAATGATACTATCCGCCATAGACAATGTATTCTCTTTGCCTATCTTCGCCGCATAAATAGCTCCGTCAGTATCAAGATTGATGACCGTGCCTTGTTTCATATGCGCAATCGCAAACAATGCCTTATCTTCATCCAATTCCAGGAATAGTTTTTTGAATACTTCATAGATGGTGATTGAGGGGACAAGAAGATTCTTTGTATCTTCAATGATAGGCCCAACTTCATCCCCCACAAGAGAGCCCGCGAAGAATTCTAACCAACATGAGGAATCGACGATATTCATACTCTGTCTTCTTCACGGACAATCTCAGTATTAATGCCTTTAAAGGCTCCTTTTAAGGTTTTCAGAGGATAGATGGGGACAAGCTCAATGCGTGAACCATAGGTGAGGACTTCAAGTTTTGTCCCGACCTTAAGGCCAATAGTAGTGCGAATCTCTTTAGGGATAACAACCTGATATTTACTCGAGATAGTGACTGTTTTCATCGATAACCTCTATGTCTTACTATACTGTTATCGATTTGATCTGTCAACTCGTCGACTAAGCTGTAAGGAGAGTACAAGAAGTCAATGTAATTGCGGCTTTTTGTCTTTAAGTAATCCCGTCTTAATGTATTTTTTCATTAATTCATAAATATCTTTTTTGTCACCACTTTTTTGAATCCCTACTGCCACAATAATAACAATGATTTCTTTTTCAATGACTTTATAAATAATTCTATACCGTTGCCCCGCAGCACGAATCGAACGATAATCTTTTAACGGTCCTTGTAATGGCTTTCCTAACAAAAGCGGTTCTTGTTTTAAAGCCTCAATTTTATTGATAACTTGCCTTTGCACATTCGAATCGAGCTTCTGTATGGCTTCTGCTGCAATGAGGGTGAGTTTAATGTTGTACATTGAGATTCTTCTTGAATGTGTCAAAATCAATAAGCTCATTATGCTCGAGCTGAGAAATACCTTTTTTCAACGCACCGAAAAGCTCCTCATCAGAGATGATATCGAGTGTTTCGGCAATACTTTCATACGTATCCCATCTGAGTAAGGCATAGACTTCTTTCCCATGATTGGTGATCGAGATAGTGTCATCATAGGAAAGTTCATCGGCCAATGATGTGATTTTTTTCCTCGTTTCGGAGATAGACATCTGCTTAATCATAAAGAACCTCTGAGGGGAAGATACAATATAGTGTACAATATGTCAAGAAGAAAATGTACATAAGAATCGGGTTTTTATAAAACCTTCACATGCTAAAAATGTGTAAAGTATGATCCTTTTCTCCCTCTGGTCCCGAGAGTTCTTTATGGAAATCGCGCATCGCGTCCGTTTTGTGGAATGATAAAGCCCTCGATTGATCCCGCTCATTCCATCTGCAGCCCGCCTCAGTTTCCCGCCGCCGACTCCGTCGCGGCATTCAGCTCAAAGGCCCGGAGGCGCTCAACCAGGGCATCACAGGCTGGCATCGTCTTCAGAAACTCCACAAAGCTCTCGTCGGAGGCGAGCTGGGCGATCTCGGCCAAAATCTGCAGATGCCTTGTTTCGTCCGCCGCGAGCACCAAAAAGAGCGTGTGCACCGCCTGCCCATCCGGCGCCTTCCAGTCCACCGGCTCAAAGAGATAGGCCACCACGACAATATCTTTCTGAAGGCTCTCGCTGCCAAATTGTCTGACGTGGGGAATCGCAATCCCATTGCCGATCGCGGTGCTCATCACCTCTTCGCGGTCAAGGAGGGCATTCAGCAGGGCCTCTCTGTCGAGCCCCTTCGGCAAAGGCAGGGCGCGCACGAGCTCGCCCAGAGCCTTCGGCATATCCTCCGGGTCCACGAGGTACCAGGGATCATACTCCGGTATGAGCTCATTCAGCAGCATGTGCGTGTTATTCCACGGTCTCCGAGAACAGGAAGGATTCGCCATTCTCGAGGACGACCGTCACGTCATACGAAATCGGCCTCTTGATCGGGCGTTTGCCGACGAATACCAAATAATAGGTGGTCTGGCCAGGCTTCTGGGTAAATTCAAAATCGGGGATCACCGTGTCTTCGATTGTTCTCTTCCGCCTCTCATGCTGGGCAGGATTGGGGCCGCCCTGATTCGATACGATATCCCAGAAATGAATAAGGTCTTCCTGATTGTAGGGAACGGGAGTCCCCGCCTCCGGAGGTGCCTTTGCGACCGCTTCAACCCTGATCTGGGTCTTCTGCTCCAGATTCAAGGATATTTCAACAATATAGAATTCGTAGAGTTTGCCGATAAACACGATATTCGGCTCTTTGAAGGGATTTTCAGCGAAACTCGCACCATATTTCGAGAGGTCCGATTCCTGGACATGCGACATCGAGACAACCGGAATGCTCGCATCATATGGCTGGCTTGTCGCGCATGAGCCCAGAAGCAGGCACAAGACTCCGCCCAACACACTCCACAGAACCACTCTCTTCACCTTTTCTCTGCCAAAAATCATATGACCCCTCAGTGAATCCAAAATATAGTTCCATTCTATATTCCGGAGAATATGCTGTCTACGGCGGGCTTGACACATCCTAAAATAAAAGGGGCCGTCCAAGAAGTTGGACAGCCCCTATCGTTGCTTATGAATCTGAGCTCTTCAGATTAGAACGAAACCTCAAAATCGAAGGGAATGGAGAAGGTCTTGGAAGCGACGTCGTACTGCACTCCGACGATAATATCGCCCTGTGCAAAGTAGATAACACCATAGGCTTCCGCAGCAAGGCCATTGTTGCCGTACCACGCATCGCCATTGTCGTACCAGACTTTTGCGCCCGCAGAGTACTTATCGGTAATCGCATACTCGGCATTCCCCTGGACACCGAAGGTGAAGGGGCTGAGCGCCATATCCGCATCCAATCCGAGGGTGAGCTTGTCCACGAGAGAAGAGGAACCTGCGGTCGCATAGATGAAGTTGTTGGTTGTCTTGTGCTGGAAACCAACGCGGGCAGTCACTCCCTTGACGGCGAGCACATCGGCACCGGCCCAGAATTCCTTGCTGGTGCCAAGGTAGCCGCCGACGAGCTTGGCTACGTCTTTCACAGTGTAGGAAAGCGCAATGTTGGTGTTGTCAATCTTGTCAAGAGTGGAAAACACACCAAGCCCCACGCCCATGTAGGAAATCTTGCCCATGAGACCATTCTGGACATTCGCAACGCGGGTCGAGAAGCCGTTTCCATCGATATAGGAAGATATACGGGCATCACCTTCGCGAAGTCTACCGGCGAGTACTTTCAGCTCGGGAAGAATCTGATAGGACACGGAATAATTTCTGACCTGCTTGAAAATATCCTCTGCTCCAACGACAGTCGCCGAGAATCCCACACCGCCGGACGAATAGTTATAATAGGTTTCGCTGTAAAGTCCGGGGCCCGCACCATCCATAAAATCGCCACTGGCATCCAGGTAGGCGCCAAAGGTTGCAACGGCTTTCTGATCCTGAGCAAACACTGCGCCAACCATCGCAATTGCGAGAAGCAACACGATTAGCTTCTTCATGTCTAATCCTCCTTGAAAAGTAGATCAGGGCCTTGCCAACGGCTCGGTTGTCCCCTCTCTAAGTTCGTTCAAAAGTATATATCGGCACTTTTTGTACTGTCAAGCACATTTGGGGTAAGTTTTTTTATAAAATATTCAGATTCTTTCATGCCAATTGTGCTCGCAAACCAGCTGTATCACCTCCCTCGCTGACGTATCATTATATCACAGAAATATTATCGGCGCCAAACAAAAACATCTAAAGTACAAATGAGCTCCCATTACGGGATGCGCGCAACGATATCCCTGAGCCAGGGCTTTTTCTCGAGGTCCCGCTGCAGGCCCTCGGCGCGCGCCTTGTTCGAATAATCGCGATTCTCGAAGGAATAGTGATAATTCGTGTGCACATCGTACGTTCCGTTGATGAGCGCCACAGTGTCCTCGGTCATGACGAGCTCTTCATCGGTCGGAATGACGAAGACTTTGACCCTGGAACCGGGGCCGGTGATGTCGAGTTCGGCGTTCCGGCACTTCGCGAGCGCGTTCTTTTTCTCGTCGACGACGATGCCGAGCTCTCCGAGCCCCTCGGTCGCGATCTTGCGGATTTCCGGCCCCATCTCGCCGACACCCGCCGTAAAGACGAGGGCATCGACATGGCCGAGGGCTGCATAGTAGGCACCGGTATATTTTTTTATGCGGTAGCCTTCCACCTGCTGAGTGAGCAGTGCGACGGGGTCGCCCTTTTCGGCCGCGCTTCCGACGTCGCGGCGGTCGGCCCACTTGGTCGTGAGTCCGAGGACGCCCGATTCCTTGTTGAGTTTCTTCTCGATTTCGGCAGCGCTCATGCCGGTCTTGCGCATGACGTGGAAGATGATGCCTGCGTCGATGTCGCCGCTCCTCGTGCCCATGACGAGGCCCTCCAGCGGGGTCAAGCCCATGGATGTGTCGAAGGAGCAGCCATTCTTGACCGCGTTAATGGATGAGCCGTTGCCGATATGGGCGATGATGAGGTTCGTCTCGAACGGGTCCTTGCCGAGGAGGACGGCCGCACGCTTCGCGTTGTAAAGGAAGCTCGTCCCGTGGAAGCCATAGCGGCGGACCATGTATTTCTCGTACCACTCGCGGGGAAGAGCGTACATGTAGCTCGAGGCCGGCATGGTCTGGTGCCAGGCCGTATCCATGACCGCGCAGTGCGGAACATCGGGAAGTATGCTGGTGGCCGCCTCGACGCCCATGAGGTTGGCGGGGTTGTGCAGCGGCGCAAGGTCATTGAGCGACCTGAAGGTCTCGAGGAATTCTTCATTGATAATACAGGATTTTGCAAATTTCGAGCCGCCATGGACCATGCGGTGGCCGACAGCCTTGATCATCGACAGGTCGGGGATGACGCCGACTTCGGGATCGACGAGAGTTTTAAGGATGAGCTCTATGGCGACCACATGATTGGGACACTCGTGCTCAACTTCATAGTCGGGGCGACCGCGCACCTTGTGGGTGATGAATGAGCCACCGATCGTGACGCGCTCGACGATTCCGTTTGCGAGCACATCCTTTTTATCCCAATCGTACACCTGGTACTTTAAGGAGGAAGAGCCGCAGTTGAGGGTTAAAATGACCATTTAAAAACTCCTGGCGAGAAACTGTTTTGGGCCATTGTAGCACCGAACGGTGGGGTACGCAAGAAATTGGCTGAAACTGGAACGAATCCGCGCTACATCATCTGCACAGGGTCGATGTCGATTTCGAGATAGACCGAGGAAACCGGATCGATGCTGTGCCTGAACACTTTGACAAAGCGCTGCAGGTCCGAAAAGCGGCGGGCGCGGAATATGAGCTGATAGCGGTGATTGTCCGCGACAATGGCGAGAGGGCACTCGGAGGGGCCGAACACGGCGATGTCCGCGAACGCTGGATTCTGAACGATGAGGCGGGCAGCGGCCGCACATTTGGAGGCCTCATCCCGCGCACACTGGGAGGAGCGGGAGCGGAATACCACGCGGCAGAGGCGCGCCGCAGGAGGAAACTCAAGCTGCCGGCGGGCTTCGAGCTCGCGTTCGAGGAATACGGAGACATCGCCCGCGGCCGCGAGGCGGATGACGGGGCTCTCGGGTTTTCGGGTCTGGACAAAGACGAGCCCGTCGGGGCGATGGCGCCCCGCCCTCCCCGCAACCTGCACAATCAGCGAGAAAACCCGCTCCGCGGCGCGGAAATCGGGCATCGAGAGGCCCTGGTCGGCCATCAGAATGCCGACCACGCGCACTCCGGGAAAATTCAGGCCCTTCGCGACCATCTGCGTGCCGACGAGAAGATCGATCTCTCCATCCCTGAAGGCGCGGAGCGTATCTTCGAGTGCGCCCTTGGCGCTCGCCGTGTCGGTATCGAGGCGGGCGTGGCTCATGCCGGGAAAATGCTCGTCCAGCTCTTCTTCGATGCGCTCGGTGCCGTAGCTCGCCCAAACGAGATCGAGCGAACCGCAGTCGGGGCAGGCCTCCGGCCTGGATTCGCTGTAGCCGCAGTAATGGCAGACGAGGCGGCCGCTCGCCTTGTGGTAGGTGAGCGGCACCGAACAGTGTCTGCAGAGGACTTCGGCCCCGCATGTCTGGCATATCAGCGTGCGCGCAAAGCCGCGACGGTTCAGAAAGAGGATGGACTGGCGGCCCGCGCTCTTCGCGTCGCGGAGGGCCTGCGCGAGCTCCTCTGATATGAGGCCCTGGCGTCCGCGCATGTCGATGATGTGAATATCCGGGAAGGAACCGCCTGCGGGACGATCTGTGAGGCTGAAGCGGTGCATGTGGCCTTCCCCGCAGGCCTGCCACGCCTCGGGGGAGGGGGTGGCGCTTCCCATGACGATGCGCGCTTGGGCGAGGCGCGCACGGTGCATGGCGACCTGGCGGGCGTGGTAGCGGGGTGTGGTGCCGCTCTTGTAGCCGCTGTCGTGCTCTTCATCGATGATGATGAGGCCGAGGTCGGAAATGGGCGCGAAGACGGCACTGCGCGCGCCGACGACGATGCGCGCCTCGCTCTTCGCGATGCGGCGCCACTCGGCGAGCTTGTGTGAGGGGGTGAGGCGCGAGTGGATGATGGCGCAGCGGGCGCCGAACCGGGCGCGCACATCCTGTTCGACCTGGCGCGTAAGGGCTATTTCCGGTACGAGATAGAGGACGCCGCGGCCCTGCGCGAGCGTGGCCTCGGCGAGCTGGAGGAAGACTTCGGTTTTGCCGGTGCCTGTCGGGCCGTAGAGATAGAACATACCTTCGGGTTCGGAGAGAATGCCATCGAGGGCGGCCTTTTGGCCGGAGGTGAGGACGAGCGGCGTGCGGCTCAGCTCGACCTCGTCGAATTCCTCGGCGGCCTCCTGACGTTCGCGGCGGGCCGAGGGCAGCATCGCGGAGAGAGCTTCGCCGAGAGAGCAGTGGTACATCGCGGCGAGCCATCTTCCGAGCGCGAGCGTCTCGGGGTCGAACAGGGGTTCCGTGTCGACAACCCGCAGGATATCCCGGATCTTGTCCGGGTCGAGGCGCGCGAGATCCTGAGGAAGGTCCGAAGGGACTGGGCTCGCCGGCTGACTTTCGGAAGACGCCTCGACGACTTCAACGACGTATCCGGTGGCCTTGGGCCTTTTCCTGAGGGGAGCCTCCACGCGCACGCCTATCTCAACGCGCGCCGGGCCAGAATTCCGGTACCAGAAGGTCTCTTCGAGAGGAATCGGATAGGCCACGCGCACGAAGGATACAGGCACCCCGCTACTCCTCGCCCGCCATACTGTCCATGAAGGTGCGGAACTGTTTCAGGTCTTCCCACGCGGGGCGCTTGAGGCTCTCGTCGCGCAGGAGTGCCGAAGGGTGAAAGGTTATTCTGACCGGAATATCCTGAAACGTAAACGTGCGGCCGCGCAGCCGCGAAATCGGATCGCTCATGTCGAGAAGGCTGTGGGCCGCGGTGCGCCCGACGCAGAGGATGAATTTCGGCCTGAGAATCTCGATCTGGGCGCGGAGGTAACCGATGCAGGCGTCGCGCTCAGTCGGGGTCGGCGCGCGATTGTTGGGAGGGCGGCATTTGACGATGTTCCCGATATAGCAGTTGGTTTTGCGCGAAAGTCCGATTGCGGCGAGCATTTTATCGAGGAGATTGCCCGAGGCCCCCACAAAGGGCAGCCCTTGGCGGTCTTCTTCCGCACCGGGGCCTTCGCCGACCACGAGGACCTGGGGGGCCGTGACTCCTTCGCCGAAGACCGTCCGCGAGCGGGATTGCGAGAGAACGCAGGCCCTGCACTGGCGTACACGAGCCTCAATCGCATCGAGGCGGGCCTGGCGGTCTTCTCCAGGGCCGCCATCGCCGGAGCCTGCGGCCCCGTCCGCCGCGCCGGAAGAGTCGCCGAGGCCGAAGGCAGCATCGCCGGCCTCCAGCCGGCGGCCGCTCCGGAAGCCATAGCGGAGGAAATCTTCAATCAACAGAAGGTTGTCCAGAAATTGTTGGGGCCGGCTGGCGGTCTCCGGCGCACTTTCGGTTTTTGCGGCGGCTTCCGGCCTCGGCGCGCCTTTGACGGCGGGCTCCTGGCCGCGACCGATTTTTTCGCTCATATGCACTATGCTACCATCATTCGACTTCAAGTTCGAGGACGGCCGGCGCCTCAAAGCGCGGAGAAGAGACAGAAATGCGGACCCGTCCCTTTTCTGTCCCGCCGGCGACCCAGAATGCGCCGGCTCCGCCGACAAGGGCCCTCTGCGACGGGCCGATCAACCGTGCCGGCCCCTCAATCTCGACGGTATAAGGCTCGAATACAAATGGCGCGGTGTTGTCGTACTGGTCGAGCGCCCTGACGACAATGCGCGTGCTGGCCCACTCCTCTTCATGCTCTCCGCGGAGACTGTAGGCATCGGCCTCGGCGACAAGCTTCTTCGCCGCAGCGTCGGCACCGAAACTGCGCTCGGCGACCTCTTTGCCGTCGAGAATGCCCACGAGGCGGATCTTTTCATCCGACGAACCCCATCCCATGCCGTAGTGCATCACGAGCTCCTCGAGCCTCTGCCTCGTGAGTCTGTGCCTCAGCATGAAAAGGCCCATGCGGAGCTTCTCCCATGCGGTGAGACGGGATGCCCCCACGGTCATCGCCCTGCCGGCAAGCCTGCGGAACAGTTTCGCGTCCTTTGGGGGCCAGCCTTCGCCCCCGATCCGCTCGCCGACGAGATCGTCGATGACCACCGGAGGATGCGGCAGATTCGCAAAATGCGCTCTGTCGGGGGAAAACCGGGCGACCAATGCTCCGCCGCGATACAGGTCGACGGCATCGCAGTTGGTAAACACGTACACGGGGAGCATGCGGGCTGCGTCGCGTTCACCCTTGGCAAAGTGTGAGGCGGGCTCGAGCACGATGCGCTCGGAAGGGGACACCTGGCTCCCATAGACGAAAGCCGCATATTTCGGAATGCGGAAGGCATCGGCTACGCCGTGGTAGCAGATGCGGTCTCCGGAGCCGAAATCCTTGTGCGTGTGGTAGTCGAATGCGCACCAGCCGATACATCCCGCAACGCGCGCCTCTGCCATTGCGGCGTCGAGGATCTTCGCGTGGCGGAGGGCGTGGGCGACGAGGCGCTCTTCCTGGTCGAAGCGCTTTGTGGGGAACATGTGGCCAGTGTGCTCGGTGATGAGGTAGGACACGCCCTTGCTGTGTTTGGGCAACACCTTTGCCGGTGCGGTTATGCACAGAGTGCCTTCGCCGTCGTAGGTGAAGTCATTGAAAGTGTAGACATCTTCGAGGAGCTCGCTGTGGGGAATATAGCGGACACCCGCAGTCTGGCGGGAGGGATCGAGCTTCCGCGAAAGTTCGTTCGTGCGGGTGTAGAATTCGTGATTATCCCGGGATTCGTTGATGCGCACACCCCAGAGTACGATGCTCGGATGATTCCGGTCCCGGCGGATCATGTCGCGAAGATCGGCCATAGCCTGTGTCTGCCAGGCGGCATCCCCGATATGCTGCCAGCCCGGAAGTTCTTCGAAAACGAGGAGACCGAGCTCGTCGCATGCATCGAGGAAATGGGGCGACTGGGGATAATGGCTCGTGCGGACGACGATGCATCCGAGCTCACGTTTGAGTATCTCCGCGTCGCGCCGCTGGGCATCGGGGCCCATGGCATACCCGGCGTAGGGATACTCCTGGTGGCGATTGAGCCCCCGCAGGAAAACGCGCCGGTGATTGAGATAAAAGCCCGAAGGTCCGAACTCGGCGGTGCGGAACCCGATGCGGACCTTCTTCGTGTCGAGCTGCCGGCCGCTCTGGTCGCACAGCGATATCTCAAGGTCGTACAGAAAAGGATTATCGATGTCCCAGAGCCGCGGCTTTTCGATGTTCAGCGAAAAACCTGCGGAGAGAGAAAGAGTGTCGTGCGAGAATTTGGGGAGCCGCTTCCTAGGTACCGATTTCTCCGGTAAAGGGATGTCGCCTGCGGCCACAGGCTCTCCACTTCGGAACAGGGACGCATGGAGAGAGCAGTGTTCGATCGCCTCCCTCGTGAAGCTCTTTGCTTCAGCGCCAATCTCCACAGTCCACGCTCCATCGAGCGAATCCCCTCGAGGACGCGGAGAACCCCACACGGCATCGAGCCAAGAGCCCGGCCTGGCGCAGAGACTCACCCCCCGATAGATGCCTCCGTACGCCAGATAGTCCACCACCCCGCCAAAGGGCGGTATTCCGGCATCCTCGGCGCTGTCCACTTCCACGAGAACCCATACCTGGGGGAGAAAGCCTGTCGGATCGTCCCGTAGGCCGGCGGCGCCCGCCGCTGTCCTTGCAGCGCCGGCATTCACCTTCGGCCGCAGACAGGGATCGATGCGCACTTCAAAGGGAGTATAGGGCCCTCTGTGGTCCCCCACAAACTTGCCGTTCACCCAGACCTGACACGAAACACTCACTCCCTCGAAGCGCAGAAAGAGGGCCGGGAGCGGAGTCGAGGCTGGGGCCGCCTCACCATGGGCCGCTGTCTGATCCGCGGACAACTCGCCCGGCACGGTGCCTGCGAGCTCCTCTATGTCTTCTCTCCTAAGCACCTTCGCATAGCAGCCCCGGCGGGCAAAAGTCTTCTCATCGAAAGCATTGAACGGCGCGCCGATCATGTCGTGCGGTAGATGGACTGAAGTCCAGGAGGTGGGAGCGTCCGCATCGGGTCCGCTCCACCCTTCGCGTAAAAATGCATCTTCCATGGGGCCCGGCCTGAACCACCACCCGGAATTCCATGCGCGCTCCATCGTCACTTCACCAGCATAACCTGCAGAATCTGCAGAATAGGAAAGATGATGCACACCGCGATGAATACCATTTCGAGGGTCATCATGCGCTGCTCTGTCGTATCATTCTTCAGGAGCTCATAGATGTTCTGCAGGGCATCGAGGCGCCGTTCGATCGAAACTTTCCACTCGTCGGTGTTGAAGATATCGCAGAGCCTGTGGTAGATCGAACCGAGGAAATAGTCGCCGATGATTTTGGAAGAGTTGTCGAGGTTTTCGAGGGTGAACAGTGCATCAAAGCGCAGGCTCTGCACCTGCGCGAGTTTGAGTCTGAGCGCCCGGTCTCCGGATCGCCTGCGCGTACCGGAGAGATAGAGGCGGCGTATGTCCGACTCGGCCTCGCTCAGCCACTTGTCGAGCAGAAAATCCAGCTCCCGCAGCTCGATGAGCCGGTAGTTCGCGTGCTCCGCCATCATGATGACATCGTCATAATCCGCTGCGGGATCGATGATGAGACAGCGCTCCAGGTCGAAGATCGCAATATCGTCTTTGCGGTAGCTGAAGGGTTTGCTGAGGATCTGCCCAATCTGGCTCAGGTGGAGCGTCCCGACGGGTTCGCCGGAGAGAATGCTCGCCGCGATATCCTTGTTTGCCTCGATGAAAGCCTGGGGATCGCCGCCCGGACATTCGAGCAGACAGAAGGCTGTATAGGCCTCCCGGTCGTTGTCGCTGAGCTCCTTGTAGCCCGACACGGCGCTGCGCAGGGCTTCGTGGACCATTCTGAACGAAGATTCGGCAAACTGCTCGACGGACTCCGCGCTGCTTATGTCGCGGATAAGGAGGTCGGCCTTCTGGGAGAGGTCTTCAAATCGCGACATCGTCCGGTAGCGCACCATGATCGTGACGGCGCCATCCTCATAGATCTTCGCCTGTGCGGAAATCCTGTCAAAACAGTTCGAATCGCATTCGTCAGTATTGATGGACAGCACGAGGGGTTTGGGCAGAGTGAGCGAAACGGGAGTGTCGCGGCGCTTCGCAAACTCCATATCGTGGTGCGCAGGTACGAGTGAAGCCACTTTTTTCAGATCTATCGCCCGTCCGATATCGTAGGTATAGAGGTGAACGATTTCAACGGGAAGTTCGCCCAGGTCGTTCATCATTTTACCTCCTTGCGAGTCACCTCCGCACCACTGACCTTGAGAACCAGCACCGATCCGTCCTGCACAGAGAAGGGAGCACTGAATGCCCCGCCGGGATGTTTGACAGAATATATCGAACTCCGTGTACCCCCGGGAGCAATGACATCGAGCTCTACCGGCACGACATAGGGATATTCGGGCAGCGTATATTCAAATATGCCTGAAGTGTAGCCCTTGCGCGCCGCGGGCGAAGCGATGGTGACCTGCACAGGGTCCAGCTGTTTGAGGGCCTTGTCGGCCTCCACCGACTGCTCGACGACAGTCCCCGGATTTTCCTTGTCACGGGCCGCACGAATCTTATAATTGAAGACGAGGGAAGTTGTCGCGGCTTTCGATGCCATTTCGCGCAGCGACAGCCCGATGAGAGAAGGCATGCTTATCTCTTTGGCTTCGGGCCCCTTGCTGACGACGAGGTCCAGGACGGTCGGGCCGGAGATTTCGGTCCCCGCCTTCGGATCCTGCTCGAGTATCGTGCCGGGGGCCGAGTTGTCAAAAATATACAGCGGCGGCTCTCGGATGCTGACAAGCCCGTTGGTCGTCGTGGAGAGCCCCTGCAGGTAGAGCCTCAGGTCGTCGATATTGCGGCCTGAATAATCCTCGACTTTGTCGAGCACCGAACCGCGGCTTACGACGAGATTGATGCGCCTGCCCGCCTTGACGATGCTCCCTGCGGGAGGTGACTGGTCAAGCACAAGGTTGCGGTCGAGGGGGTTGTCGGTAAACCGCAGGGTGAGGCGGGGATACAGCTCGCGCTGCTGCATTTTCACGAGGGCATCCGCGAGGTCCATGCGGCGCACATCGGGAACCATTGTGCGCTCTTCACCCTTCAATGTGAAGAAAAAGACTGCCACTGCGACGAGCGCCATCACCAGAAACATGAGGAGCGCAAACAGCACGAAGCTGCGCTTCTGGGGCTTGGTCCACCCCGAGATGCGTTTCTGCTCCTCGCTCGCGGTCTCGACAACGGTCTTCACGGCCGCCGATACTTTTTCGGGAGCTTTTGCGGCACCTTCCTTTATCGACCTGGTAAAATCCCAGATATCTTTCTTAGCCATGCTCTTCCTTTATTCAAGACAGCACTGTGCCCACCAGCCCGCGCACACCATTCGCAAACTCGCGGAACCCCACAGCCTTGCGCGTGGCGAGCTGCAGACGCCTGACCGCAAGATACCCCTGCCCTGCTGCTACGACTATGCCTTTCCGGGCGGATACTGCGATTATAGTCCCCGGAGCGGAATTTGTCACATGCTCACCCCCGCCGGAGGGCACAAATTCGTCAAATGGCTCAGCCTCAAGGATAGAGAGGCGCGCACCGCGCAGAGTGGTATATGAGCCGGGCCAGGGATCGAAGGCGCGTATCCGGGCATCCAGCTCACGCGAGGGCCTGCCCCAGTCGATCCGGCCGTCTTCCTTCGAGATTTTGCCACAGTAGGTCGGCCCGCCGCTCTGCGGGCAAGGCCGGGCGCACCCCTCCGCGATGCTGTCGAGCGCCTCGACGACCATGGGCGCCGCCAGGCGCGCACAGGACTCGGAAAGCGTACCGGCTGTCTCTTTTCCGGTCAGAGGAATCCGCTGCACGAGCAGAAGCTCGCCCGTATCCATCTCCGGGGCGATTGTCTGAATCGAAATGCCTGTCTCGGTATCCATCGCGAGGATGGCATGCTGAATGGGCGAGCTGCCGCGCCAGCGCGGCAAGAGACTCGGATGGACATTTATGCCGCCTTTCGGGAAAAGCGCCATAAATTTGGGCCCGAAGATGCGCCCATACGCGAAGGAGACCAGAATGTCGGCGTTGCAGGCCGCGACTGCAGCGCGGGCTTCTGTTTTTAGTGTCTCAAACGTGAAGACCGGGACGCCGCCTCCCCAGAGGCGCAGTGCAGCCTGGGCGACCGGCGTGCCGCTCACCTTCAGACCGCGCCCGACTTTCGATTCAGGGTTTGTCAGGACAGCGGCCACGGCGTGCGGAGAGGCAGCGAGGGCTTCCAGGGCCGGCACGGCGATGTCCGGGCTTCCGGCAAATAGGACGCGCACGAAAGGCCCCTACATGTTCAGCATGCGACTGTAGTGGGCAAGGGCGCGCCGACGCTTTGCCGGTGAAACACGGTCGATAAAGAGAACGCCATCGAGGTGGTCGTATTCGTGCTGAATGACACGGGCCAACAGTCCGTCGGCGCTGAGCCTGAACGGTTTTCCGTGAATATCGACGGCTTCGATGTCGACGGCGGAAGGGCGCACGACGGTAAAATACAGGCCCGGGAAGGAGAGACAGCCCTCTTCGTATTCGCTGGTTTCCTCGCTCGATGCGACAATGTGCGGATTGATGAATACCCGCAGGGGCTCGTCGTCGAGACCAACGATAAAAAGCCGCTTTGAAACGCTGACCTGAGGGGCAGCCAGGCCGATGCCGTGATCGCGCTTCATCGCGTCGTGCATATCGACTACCAACTTTTCAAGGTTCTGGTCGAACACCTTGAATTCCTGGGCTTTTTGAATAAGGACGGGTTCACCGTACATGACAATATCGAGCATATAAATTCCTTTAAGTGCGGATTACACTATTCTGAGATATAAATTACCGCGTGAAGGGCGTTTTGGCAATTGTTGCCGGAAATGGCGTCGGGCAGGGCCGCCCGGCGGCTCTGCGCACGATTGCGGGGGACTGGTGCTCCCTTCCCTGCTATTTCAGCGACGGAATCTGTACTTTGTCCCCGACCTGTATGCCGGCCCGCACAAACCAGCCCTGCGGCACTTCGAGTGCGTAGCGAATGCTGCGGATCGAGAGGCGCGGCTCTTCGGAGAAAGGCACAAGATCGAGGATCTGCACAATGGTGCCATCCGAGAGAATGTACGCAAGCGAAAGGGGAAGTTTGGTATTCTTCATCCAGAACGAAACCTGCTGATCCCGACCGAATACAAAGAGCATCCCTTCGCCGTCGCGCAGGCTGGTCCGGTACATGAGTCCACGGTTGCGTTCGGTTTCGGTGAGGGCGACTTCGGCCTTGACGACAGCTGTGCCGATGGTCAGATTCACTGTCTTCAGTTTCGGGTTCGGTTTGTCGATATCCTGCCCGGTGCCCTGCTGTCCGCAGGCTGCAAAAAAAACGAGGAATACCAGGCCTGTTATAACTGACCGCAGTATCGACACATATCGTTTGCGCATAATTCCCTTGCACTACAACAAAAAAGCCGCTCGAAAAGCGGCTTTTGCACACTCAGTACTTACCTTCCTGCGCTTTGCGGGTTTTTTTCATGAGCTTCCGTTCGAGCGCTTTCTTCTCTCTGTTACGAATAGCTGACGGCTTTTCAAAATATTCTCGACTTTTCCATTCGCGGATGATGCCTTCTTTTTCGACCATTCTTTTAAAGCGTTTCAGTGCCTTCTCGAGGGGCTCATTGTCCTCGACAGTGATCTGATGAATAATCCTCACCTCCCTTTGATTCGCGGAGTGCATTGTAACTGAAGGAAATATTTTGTCAAGTACTTGAGGTTGATTCTCAGGCATTTTTCGTTTTTGAAGGGGCGATGTTCGCCGCGGCAGCACTTTTGTAAATCGACGTTGAGCGCTATACTTTCAGAAAGGAGCTCTGCATGCTGTTTTCAGTCGGAAATCTGGTAACGCTTGCCATTGTGGTCGCGATGTTCGGCGCCTACCATTTGTTGACTGCGGATAACCGTTCGCTGGAGAAACTGAAACGTCTGGGCGACAAGCTGAAGGATGAGCTCGGGTCCTATGTTGAATCCAAGGGTGAAGAGATAAAGCATTATGGCATTGACCTGGACGTTCAGCAGAAGGCAGCGAAGGTCGTGCTCGAAAAAATACAGGAAGCCCAGACGACAATAGACGAGAAGTCCGAGTCGATCACCGAGATTGCCAATCGGTTCAAGGAATATGACGACATCCTTGCCCAACTCATGGACATGACCAAGCGGGTCGATCAGAATATTGCGCATCTGGCTGAAAAAAACAATTTTATCGAGGACCTCACCCGCCGCGTCGAAAGCGCCGACAAGAAAATGGCCGTCATCGAGAAGGAGATGCCCAAGGTCAAAGACCAGTTCGCCCACGATGCCAAGCAGATCCTCGATGGCTTCCGCGACGACATCCTCGACCAGCTGCACGAACGGCTCACCGAGATCGTGAACATGTTCGAGAAGTCCAAAGTCGACGCCCAGTCGGCTATCGAGCGGGCATCCTCTCTCAAGGAACAGATCGACCGCATGACTGAAACTGCGCTCGAGGTCGCGTCGGACCGCGCCCACAACATCGAAGATTCAGCCTACAGCACTCTTCGCACCCACATTGCCGCCAACTTCGATGAGCTTTCACGGCAGACCGAAGAGCGCATCACCGCGCTCTCCCGCAACCTCGACGAGCTCACCCAAAGCGCCGAGGCCAAGCTCAGGGCCCTCGCTGCGACGACAGAGTCCCAAGTCTCGGACACCGACCGCAGACTCTCCGAGGCCAAGGCCGCACTCAATGCAATGACCGCCGACATGGCGCGCATTCAGAAAGAAACTGCCGCGGCCTCCACCGCACTCTCCGAAAAATTCAAGGCCGAACGCGATTCTCTCGAAGAGCAGTTTGCCCAGTTCGGCCAAGCCTTTGAAACGCACCGCGCTTCCTTTGAAAAAGAATTCCTGAATGAAATATCGACCCTGCGAACGACGCTTGAAGAGGCAAAAACCCACACCGACGATCTCAAAACTGCTGCGGAGGGCAATATCTCCACAGCCCTGGCCACCTTTGAAGAGAGTATCGCGCAACAGCTTGAATCCCGCAGGGCTGCCATGGATGAGCAGATTGACAGCTGGCTGTCTTCGATGGATGCAAAGATGCGAAAGGTCTCCCAGGATGCGCTCGAGCAGCGCAAAACCGAAGAAGCCCGCCTTGCGCAGGAAGTCAATGCAGAACTCAAGCGGATAAAAGACAGCCTCTATACGCAGGCCCAGAAGATCGAACGCGACATAGAGGCCTTCAAAGACGTCTGAACATCAGGAGAATATGGCGTCGAGCGCGACTTCCATCATGGCGCGGAAGGAACGCTGGCGCTCTTCCGGGGTCGTCGCCTCGCCGGTGATCAAATGATCCGATATGGTGAGCACCGAGAGCGCCTCGCATCCATATTTTGCCGCCAGCGTATAGAGCTCGGCAGTCTCCATCTCCACCGCCAGCACCCCGAATTTCGCCCAGAGCTTCCACTGTTCGGGATCCTCGGTGTAGAACATGTCGGAACTCAGCACCGGTCCGGCAAACACCTGCAGCTTGTGCGCTGCCGCGGCATCCCAGGCGGCCTTGAGCAAGTTGAATGAAGCGGTAGGCGCATAATCCATTCCACCAAAGCGCTGCCGGTTCACGGCAGAATCGGTGCTGGCGCTCATCGCGAGCACGATATCGCGCAGCTTTACATACTCCTGCATGCCGCCGCAGGTGCCGATGCGGATAAGCCGCTTCACGCCATATTCGCGGATCAGCTCGTTGACATAGATGGAGAGGCTCGGCATGCCCATGCCCGTGCCCATCACCGATACAGGCCTGCCTTTGTAGCTGCCCGTATATCCGAACATGTTGCGGACCTCGTTGAAGCATACAGGGTTGTCGAGATAGTTCTCGGCGACAAATTTTGCCCGGAGGGGATCTCCCGGAAGAAGGATCTTGTCGGCAATCTGACTTTTTTGTGCTGCGATATGAATGCTCATCAATTTTGTCCTTTCCTGTCAGAAAGATAAGATCATTCAATCATAGAAAGCCTTTACGAGACAATCCCTGCTCACTTCCCCGTCCCGCGCCGGGAGATTCCAAAGGCATACACAGGTCGCAGATACTTCGATTCCCCGAGCATCAGGTCCAAAAGCACCGCGTTGACAAAGCCATGGTCACCGGCCAGCATGTCCGCGAACCCGGCGGCATAGACCTCATTGAGGGGTTCAGGCCCTTCCGTCGCAAATCGATAATCGCCCTTATCCTGGAACCACAGCGAAATCTGGAATCCCTCGGCATTCTGTGCATCGTCGGGCTTCGTCTGCGCATAGACGGCCTTTCCACTCTCCGGATATGACCAGGCGCCCTTCTCCAGCACCGAATTGCCTTTCCTGATCTCTCCCGGCAGGTCTTTCTCAGCGGGGTCTACTGAATAGCTCTCGCTATAATTCCCGTCGGAAGATGAAAATACGAGGTCTTTGCCAAAGGTGACAAGCATTTTGTGCGTGCCCGAGACATCGATCCGATTCTCTTTGAGCTTCAGGGTGTCGGACCATGATTTCTGTCCCGGGCCGGAGACGGCGAGTGAAATCTCATCGCCTGCGAGGCTCGTATTGTAGTGGATGACCTCAATTTCGCCTCCGATGGTGCGCTGATACGCGATGCCTCCCGTAATTTGTCCCGAACCATCCGTGAGAAGGCGGAAAATATAGGTATCAAACCCATACGCCTCTGCATACCCGGGACCGGTATGGCGATAGACAAAAAGAATATTTTCACTCTGCTTCGACACTTCCGGCACACTGACGGCAGCTTCTGGGTGAGGGCCCGGAGCGGGAGCTGCGGTCTGCTCTGCCTGTGTCTGCGCTGTTTCGAGGGGCTTCTCGACCACTTTGGCCTGCTTGCAGGATGCGAACACGAAGACCGTCACTATGCCAAAAAGCAGTGCGGCAAAGCCCAAACCAGAATAATTCTTTTTCATACAACGCCTCCTCAATTTTCACTATAAGCGATTCCCTCGGCCATTGAAAGGAACCGAAGGTAATTTACACAGTACAAATTCGCTGCAGAGCCGCCCCCTCCTGCCTTTCATCCCCTCGGGCAGAAAGAAGGCGGAAACTCTATTCTCTAATTGAAATTCATATCCCGAAAATCTTTATCTATCAAATCTGCGCCTCGACGGTTTAACCAGTATTTTCTGTACCGCCTTGGCATTCTCTGCCCTGTCCTGCTGAAGAATTCTGGCGAGCGTCGCCACATCATCCTGCTTCAGGATGATGCATCCATAGGTTTTTGATATATCGAAAGCATTTGTGTTGGAGTGCAGGGCATACCCGAGATCGCCGTACGTGCCGACAGGCATGTAGCCACCCCGACCGTCGTTGACATAGACCTCAACCTTTCCCACTGCGTTGGTCGAGAGCATATAGGGCCCGTATTTGTCGTCGCGAGGCCTTATCGCAGAGATTGTCCAGTAGCCTTCCGGAAACTGCGAAGGCCTGGTCGTCACCGGCGCAGCAGCAGCGAGCACCCGGCCATCGGCCGATGCCGGCATAAAAGGCGCCTGCGTCGTGTTGACTATCCTGTTGTGTACATCGAACTGCAGAACCTGCTTGGGAGGAATTCGTCCCAGTCTCGCCTCATACTCGTTATCGATGACGTTTACCGTGAGTTGTGTTCGATTCCGATTCAGAGACATACGCACATCTCCTCCCGCCACGGCGGCGCATTCATCCCGGCTGAGGGGCTCGCCGGGGATGAAAGACCAAAGGGCAGGGTCGAACGCTCCGCTCTCCTGTTCGAGGGCGAAGGGCTGCAGCACCACTCCAACGAGCAGGCATACAGCAAAAATCAGTGCAGTGTTCGTGCGCATAAAGCACCTCCTCACTGTGTAGACGCACGGAATGGGGAGGATGCTTCAAATTTTCCTGTTGTTGCTCAAAAGACCGGCTTTGGCCCTTCAGGCGCATGAGGCGGATGAAAATTGATCTTTGTCCACTGTACGAAGGCAGGGCTGTTCTTCTTTACTATTTCGATTTCATACTGGGAGATGCCGCAATTCGACATGGGCAGAAGCGGAAGCCAGCGATGCACGCCCAGCGTCGATTTCATCAGCCACTGCAGAAGGCCGCCGTGCGTCATGCACACAATGCGCGAAGCCCCGCCCATGCCCATCTCGCGAATGCGCCTCCACGCGAGGATCGCCCGCCCGTACATCGACTGCGACGGCTCTGCGTCGGGAATGGCATCCCAGCTCTCCATGTAGAACCTGTCCCGCAGCGCCGGGTATGTGCGGGCGGCGGTATCCGCGTCGATCCCGGAAAAAATGCCCGTGTCCACTTCGATGAGCAGATCGCTGAATTCGATGTGGTCGACGTGCACGAGATCGGCCACGATCTCTGCCGACCGCCGAGCCCGCTGCATCGGGCTCGCGATGATACAGTCGGGGCTGAATTGACGGAGCCATTCGCCGGCCGCCCTCGCCTGCTCTTCTCCGTGCACGGAAAGAGGGTAATCGAGCCGGCCCTGGTAGGTGTTGCGCGCATTGCCCTCGCTCTGTCCGTGGCGGAGGGCGAACACGCTCATGTCGTGGTCCAGAGAAGAAAAAAACGCACCGTCGGCCTGCTCTCGCTGGAGCGCCTCAATCAGGCTCGAATCCGGAACATTCTTCGGCTCAAATCGGGGATACATGATGCCAGACTATAGAAAATTTCCCGGAAAGGGACAATGGGCGATCATGCCGAGACAAATGTCTCGCTGCCGCGATTGAAATATTTGTTGACTATGAACATGGCGACGCCAGTGACCACAAGCAGGATTGTAGACATCGCGCTCGCGGTGCCGAAATACCCGTCGGCGACCGACAGATATATCTTGATGGGCATGGTCATCGTTCTCCCGACATAGAGGAGGATCGAGGCTGACAATTCGTTCATCGATGTCACCCAGCTCATTATTGCGCCT
>Ga0228535_1001872_pt1 | contig 26013 bp, 21 predicted proteins | sample SJ1metagenome_FD_168457 | JGI IMG/M metagenome (GOLD analysis project Ga0228535, IMG submission 168457) | Enriched culture of PCE-dechlorinating microbial communities from Ithaca, New York, USA - SJ1 | ecosystem: Engineered > Modeled > Simulated communities (microbial... > Unclassified | place...
TTTCGTGTACGATTTACGCATCTTGCGGTCTCCTAATAAAGGTAACTTATTTTTAGTTGATGCTATTACGTTACCTTGACCGCAAGATTTTTCAACTCACTTTCAACGACAATCGGGACATGTTCGGCCATTGGCCGGCAGGTCGCCTTGCAATTGGCCGCTATCGGCATCCCCCGGCTAGAATTGGTTGATTTTGATGTGGTCGAAGAAAGCAACCTGGCCAGCCAGGGGTATTTGCAGGCTGACCTAGGCAAGGCCAAGGTGGATGCAACAAGCCAGTTGTGCCGTCAGATCAACCCGGACCTGGATATCCAAATTAGCAATGAACGCTTTAAGCGGAGTCAAAAGATCGGCAATTGTGTATTTACCTGTGTGGATTCCATCGAAAGCCGCAGGCTCATCTGGGAGGCGGTCCAGGACAAGGTCAGCTTCTTTGTCGATGGCCGGATGGCAGCCGAGGTCCTGCGGGTTCTGGCGGTCTGTGATGCTCAATCCAGGGCATACTACCCGACCACGCTATTCAGTTCTCAGGAGGCCTTTGTAGGCTCCTGCACCGCTAAAACCACGATCTATTGTGCCAATATCGCGGCGGGCTTCATGCTGGCCCAGTTTACCCGGTATCTGCGGTTATTACCGGTGGATGCGGACCTTCAGGTCAATCTGCTGGCGTCCGAGATGCAGGTCGCAGTCGGCTGACCATGACGTTGAGCTTAGCGATAGCGCGGTGTGGCTATCGCTAAGCCACATTTTATACCCAACGGGTATGATTATTCCGCGACGGCCACAGGCCGTTTTATGCCGCGCGTACTCACGGGGTAACGTTACACTACGCAGCCACGGGGATAAAGCTGTTGCTGGAAGCTGGCGGCTGAAAGCTTTGTAGCCGCGTCGAAACGGAAAATTTCAAGTACGATCAGTATAAATCCATGAGGTGAAAATATGACACAGCAGGACATCAAAAATAGACGGATAGATTCCATCGGACAGCTTAAAGCGCTGGCAAAGGAGGGCTTAGACTGCTTTATCCTCCTTCGCGGAGGGCTGAGAAGTTCCAAGTACATCCGGTATGATCCGCAAGATGACCGGTTTTATGTGCTGAATCTGATCGATGGCTCTGAGCAGAAATTAACAGAAAGCCAGTTGCTGGACAGTGCCTGGACCAACATTGGCCAGGCGATAACCCAAGGTGCATTATTTGCAGATTAGAAAGATGAGGTGAATACCATGTTTTATCAGGAAATTAACGTCAACAAACGCGGCGAGATGATCGCGTTTTTGAAACACCATGCCCGGTATAATACCCTGCATGCCTGGAATCAATCCACCAGTTATGCCAACTGCATCAAGCTGCACAAGCTGGTCAAGCCTGACGATATTGCAGAGGAAATCTGGTGGGAATTGTTTACGCTGCCGCAATGGCATGAGGTATTCAGTGACCTGCTGGAGGCCTTTGGCAGAAAATATCAATGGCAGTGGCAGGCCGGGATTAATGGTCGTTCTGGAGGCTATGTGCTCCTCTATCAGGGCGGCATCAAACCCAGTGGTTACCTGAGTTATTGTACCCACTGCGGCCAGAAAAATTATCAAGTTGTCCTCGAAGGTCAAAAGGGGATCTGCGGTCGATGCCAGGCCAGGAGTCGGATTAATTTTACCGAGCCTGATATGCAGGTCTTTACCTGGCCTGGAAAAGGTACAGATATGTGTGAAGATTTTCAGAAGTGGTCAAACTATCAGCTCCGGGAACGTGTTGAACTGGTACAGGATTTTGACAGATTATGCGATGAAATATTCACAACCTATGTCAAACTGTGCCAGGCTCATCGTATCGTGTCACGCGATATTCTTGTTCCCGAAACCATCAAAGTCTTGGAACCGGTGATATGAAAGGGGGACAAGATGCTGTACATCCGATTGTTTCACGGCAGGACCGACCCCAACCAGGACATGGATGACTGGGGAACCGATGGGCCGGTCCTGGGCCCGTATGTGTATGTGCACACGATTTATGCTTTTCATTTGATCCTGGGGAAGGCCGATGAGAGCTGTGAAGAGCTATTTCTCCAAGGCGACTTGCTTTTTTATGGAGGCGTGTATTATGGCGACTGGTCTGTGTTTGATGAACAGGTCTTAAGGAATTCAGACTATCGTGTCGTTCCATATGAGTCTCTAAAAGCGTGCCTGCCCCAATCTGCCCCTTCTTGAATCTTTCCTTCCGCAGTCGTTTTTGGGCTGCGGTTTTCATCCCAGGTTAGCGATAGCTATCGATTCAGAAAACATGCGTTATCCAGAAACAATCTGCAAGGATAGTTTTGCCTCTGCCAGGCGGGACAAGCTTTCAATAAGCTCTTCATAGGTGTCGCCTAAAACCTGCGGATTGGCTACAATCACAGCGGGAACATGGTCTTGTTTGGCCTGTTGGCAAATCTGGATGAAGGAAGCAAACTTGGTTTCATACTTCCGGGGATGGTTTGTGCCAGACTTATTCATAAAAACCCTTTCAGTGAAAAGATATCTGTCATCAATTATATTCAATGGGATTGCTGGTTTCAAAGTTTTTTTCCGGACACAATTTTGTCATGCATCTTGGACATGATGAACGGATTATATAAACGGTTGCATTGCAATGTCCGCCGGATCATAGTCATACGGCTTTAATAGCCGTTGTACATGGAGCGTATAACGGCCCCTCTGATCCAATTTCAAAGGATATCTTATTTACACATATTATTTTGAAGAAAAGCATGTTCGGATTATACTACTTTGCAGCCACATTCGCTGCAGTAGTTTGAATTGCCAGATATCTTTTTATCGCAGACAGGGCATCTATGCTGACCAATATTGCTTTCTGTTCTGCTGGGATTTACCAGCAGAATCAGCAGGGCGATGATGACGGTGATAGCTGTACCTGTAAGGAAGTTTTCCCGAATCCAGTTGGCTTTTTCTGGGATGCCTTTTGCAGCCAGCCAGTTGGCGATAACTAAGATGTTGCCGGCCATAAAGACGACGCCAATTATCCCAATAACAATGAGTTTCCGGATACGCAATGTCATGATTGTCCCTTTCAAAAAGAATTAGTTTGCTGTAAGCATAGTATAACGGGAATTCGCGCGCAAGAGGAAAATCCATGAGCAAGAAAAAGTATGAATATTTATTGATCTTGTTTTTCTAAAAAATATCTTGCTTTACCGCATCTTGGCAATATGATTATTTTCATAAAAAGGGTGGAAACGAGCTCTGGGTTTAGCCTATCTCCCTCCGAAGCCCTTTTGACTGATTTTGGAAGGATATTAGTTGAAAGGCGTATCAATGAAATTTGCAGGTTTTGCGTAACTATTTCTTCTTTGGTTTGTTTTTGTACAGACTAATTCTGTCTTTTGTGGAGCTTCATTGTGGACAAGAAGGAAACGAAGGTTTATTACGCACATACGGATCCGGCCGGACTTTCGATTGAACAAGGCGGACGATGGCAGCGGCTTGATGACCACCTCAGAGGGACTGCGGAATTAGCACGTCAATTTGCCGAAGCATTCGGTGCGGGGGATTGGGCGTATCTAGCAGGGTTATGGCATGATCTCGGAAAATACAGCGATGAATTTCAAGCTATGCTTGGAAACTCATGTGATGCACATATAGAGCAAAAAAGCAGAGTCGATCATTCAACCTATGGAGCCCAACAGGCTGTCAAAAAATGGCCCCAGGGTGGAGAGGGCAAGGTTCTCTCTTATATTATTGCAGGACATCATGCTGGCTTGCCGGAGGGAAATACAGATGAAGAATCCGGTTTGCCTAAAAGAATGAACAAGCATTTACCTTACCATTTTGATTCACCCCAAGCTTTTTTTGATCAGGCCAAGCCAGGTCTGCCATTTATGCTGGACAAAACCCGGTTCTGTTTTGAACTTAGTTTCTTTATTCGGATGTTGTTTTCTTGTCTGACCGATGCCGATTTTTTGGATACTGAAAGACACATGGCTCCCCAAAAAGCCGAACATCGCCCAATCCCGATTGCTTTGGATAATTTATGTCATAAATTGGATAGCCATCTGTCTGTTATGCAAAACCATGCCAATAAAACGAAAGTCAACTCGATTCGATCCGGTATTCTGTCTGATTGTCTGGATGCAGCAAAACAAGGAATGGGCCTTTTTTCATTGACTGTGCCGACGGGTGGCGGAAAAACACTGTCTTCAATGGCATTTGCTCTCAAACATGCGATGAAATGGGGACACAAGCGAATCATTTATGTAATCCCCTATACCAGCATTATTGAACAAAATGCCAAAGTATTTCGAGATATTTTTGGTGATCAGGCCGTGCTTGAACATCACAGTAATTATGAACCTGCAGAGGAAGATCACAAAAGCCGGCTGGCCAGTGAAAACTGGGACGCTCCAATTGTAGTTACCACCAACGTACAATTCTTTGAATCATTATTTGCCTGCCGAAGCAGTCGATGCAGGAAGTTGCATAATATAAGCCAAAGTGTGATTATTTTGGATGAAGTTCAAACCCTGCCTTCGGAACTGCTTTTTCCATGCCTTGAGGTAATTCGAGAATTGGCGTTGCATTACCAATGTTCAATTGTGCTGTGCAGTGCCACACAGCCTGCCATTCAATATCGGACGGATTTTCCAGCAGGTCTTCAGAATGTCAGAGAAATAACCACCTGTCCGCAAACCATCTATCACGATTTAAAAAGGGTGAATACTCAACATCTTGGATTACAGACAGATGACTCGCTTGTCCAGAGTATCAAACAGTATGAGCAGATGTTGTGTATTGTCAATACCCGAAAACATGCCAGAACTTTATTTCAACAGCTTATTTCAGAAGCGGGAGTGTTTCATCTGAGCGCCTCGATGTATCCGCTTCATCGTTCACGCGTACTGGGAGAAATCAAGAAATGCTTAAAAGAAAAACAGTCCTGTCGGGTTATCAGTACACAGCTTATTGAGGCTGGGGTAGATATTGATTTTCCAATAGTCTATCGTGCTATCGCAGGGCTGGATTCCATTGCCCAGGCGGCTGGGCGATGTAACCGAGAAGGTTTATTGGAATATGGCCAGGTCTTTGTGTTTGAACCTGAAGGAAAATTACCTGCCGGATATTTTCGCCATACGGCACAAACGGCAGAGGGGATTATTCGGCGATTCCCACAGGATATGCTTTCGCTGGAGGCTATCGAGGGATATTTCAAGGAGTATTACTGGAAACAAGGGGAGCGGCTTGATGAAAAAGATATTCTTGGCTTGATCAAACAAGGCGCAAAAGGCGATTTTCCATTTCGAACCATCGCTGAAAAATTCAAGCTGATTTCTGAAGAGAATAAGCCTGTAATTATTCCAATAGAAAAAGAGGCATATAAATTAGTCGAACAAATTCGAGGTGCGGATAGCCTCAGGGGCTTTGGCCGGAAACTGCAAAAATACACCGTACAGATAAATCCCTATCATTGGGGTAAATTATTTGAGGCAGGAAGTCTTGAAATCATACAGGGAATTTTTCCTGTTTTGAGAGATATTCATTTATATAAAGACAAGACAGGTCTTGATATAGAGTATGAAAATCCGAATCCGGAGGACTTGATTGGCTAAATTTTTTAATGATTTTTGTAAAATGCGCCGGATAAACCGAAGTAAATCCGGCGCAACTACAGCATTAATAACAAATTACATGTTTCTACCCACGTCTTATAAAAAAATAAGACGACTACAGTATTATAATTTGACAAGAAGCCTAAATCGACATATATTATACTTCATGTATTTTGTAATTAAACTAAATTATTTATTCTTTCAAGACCACCACCAGCCGTATAAAAACATTTAAAACGGGCCCCGGAGAAACCATATAAATACAACAATCCGGGGCCCGGTATCTCTCGCTCTTTATCATCATATAAAAATATATGAATCTCTATTAAATATATCAAAGCAGAAACAAAACGTCGAGACCTATTTGGCTTTTAAGGGAGAAAGGTGCTTTATGTCTTATGGAATCAAATTAAAGATCTGGGGGGAATATGCCTGTTTCACCCGGCCGGAAATGAAAGTGGAGCGGGTTAGTTACGATGTAATGACACCGTCAGCGGCTCGCGGTATTTTAGAGGCGATTTACTGGAAACCGGCTATTCGCTGGGTGATTGACCGGATTCATGTTCTAAATCCTGTTCGATTCATGAATATCCGGCGAAATGAGGTCGCCAGTAAAATTCCTCTCAGGAATGTCAAGACCGCCATGAGAGATGGGCAGTCGCCACTGGAGTTGTTTATTGAAAGCGATCGCCAGCAGAGAGCCGCAATGATTCTGCGAGATGTGGATTATGTGATTGAGGCCCATTTTGAATATGTCGGTGGTGACGATCAAAATGACGGCAAGCACCTGGATATGTTCACCCGCCGGGCCAGAGAAGGACAATGTTTTATGCAGCCTTATCTGGGGTGCCGGGAGTTTCCGGCTCATTTTCGATTGCTGGAAAACGGCGAACCCATCCCGGCCTCTCATCTGCGAGGGAATCAGGATTTGGGCTTTATACTGCATGATATTGACTTTCCGGATGATATGACGCCGCATTTCTTCCGGGCGGAAATGAACGACGGCATCATTGCCATTCCGCCGTTTCAGGCAAAGGAGGTCAAGGTATGATTATTCAGGAGCTTTGCCATTATTATGGCCGGCTGGCGGAAAATCCGGACATATCGATTTCGCCGCCAGGTTTTAGCCGCGAAAAGATTCATGCGGAAATTATTCTCGACAAAGAAGGACATCTTCTGCAATTCAATGACCTGCGTATTCAGAAAGGCAAAAAACTGGTTCCAAGGGATATGATAGTGCCACAGGCATTCAAACGCACAATTAGCCCTATTTCCAACTTCCTGTGGGATAATACATCTTATGTACTTGGAGCGGATAATAAAGAAAATCCTCAAAAGGCGGCAGAATGTTTTAATGTCTTCCGTCAATTCCATAGTGAAATACTAAAAGAAGTTAAGAATACTGAGATTTCCGCAGTACTTACTTTTCTGAATGACTGGAATCCACAAAATGCTGTGAAGTTAAGTAACTGGGATGAACTTGCCGGGGGCAATGTTGTATTTAGAATTGATGGAGAAAGACAATATCTCCATGAAAAAAATAGTTGCAAACAAATCTGGCTGAAAATCAAAAATCAGAATCAAGAAACACAGGCCGGTATTTGTCTTGTTACTGGAGACAATCAGCCCATTGCGCGTTTGCATCCGGCAATCAAAGGGGTGCGAGATGCACAAAGCAGTGGGGCCGCACTGATTACTTTCAATCTGGACTCCTTCTGCTCTTATGAGAAGGAGCAAAATTTCAATGCACCGGTAGGAGAGGCATCTGCTTTTTCTTATGCCACTGCATTAAATTATCTACTGGCTAACGACAGCAAACAGAAAATTCAAGTCGGCGATGCGACAACGGTTTTCTGGACGGAAAGAGAATCCCCGATTGAGGTGATGTTTGGGATGATGCTGGACCCGAAAGATTTGGACATATCCGACAATGCTGAACTGAGGCAGGCATTGGAGTCTATACGTGAAGGGAAACCAATAGCCGGCATAGATCAAGAAATCAGGTTTTTTATTCTTGGTTTGTCCCCCAATGCCGCACGTATTGCCGTACGATTTTGGTATGTCTGTACAATCGGCCAATTAGAAGAAAAAATAGGACAGCATTTTCGAGATTTAAATCTCCGGCGAAGTTTTGACTCCGACCCTGAATATCCCGGCATCTGGCGATTATTGCGGGAAACGGTGAACCAAAAGGCCTCGGATAAATCCCCACAGCCGCTTTTGGCAGGGGCGGTTTTACGGTCGATTTTGGAAGGAACGGCCTATCCGCAGGCACTGCAAAATGCGGTAATTAATCGTATTCGAGCAGACCAGGAAATTAATTATATTCGGGCGGCAATATTGAAAGCAATACTGGTACGCAAATACAGACTCTATAAACAAGGAATGGAGGTATCTATGGCGTTAGACACAGAAAACAAAAACCCGGCATATCTTTTGGGCAGGCTCTTTGCCGTATTAGAAAAAGTCCAACAGGAGGCTTCTCCGGGCCTCAATGCTACCATTAAAGATCGTTTCTGGGGAGCGGCATCTGCAACCCCAAAGGTTGTTTTCCCTCAACTATTGAATCTGAAAAACCATCATATTTCAAAAATTGATAACCCGGGAAAGGCCGTTTTCTTTGAGAAATTAGTCGGCGGCATCATGGATCAAATTGAAAGTACGGGATTCAAAGCCCACTTGACACTCGATGAACAGGGCTTGTTTGCTATTGGCTACTATCATCAACGGCAGGATTTTTTCAAAGGCAAAGAATCACACAAAGATAACCAATAATAATTGACTATATAAAGGAGATTAGACTTATGAGTAATGCAATTCAAAACCGCTATGAATTTATTTATCTGTTCGATGTGGAAAACGGCAACCCCAACGGAGATCCGGATGCGGGGAATATGCCGCGTATTGACCCGGAAACAAGCTTCGGCATCGTCACAGATGTCTGTCTGAAACGAAAAGTGCGAAATTATGTCCAACTTGTTAAAAATGATCAGGCCCCATATTGCACTTATGTGAAAGAAAAGGCTGTATTGACAAACCAGCAAAAGCGGGCTTATGAAGCGTTAAAGATTGATGACAAAAAGAAAACCGGCGATGATATTGAGAAAGCCCGGCTTTGGATGTGTCAGAATTTCTTTGACGTCCGAACTTTTGGAGCGGTAATGTCCCTTAAAGAGTGCAATTGCGGTCAGGTTCGCGGGGCAGTTCAGATGAATTTTGGTCGAAGCATTGATGTCGTCTGTCCCAGAGAGTTGACTATTACCAGAATGGCTGTGGCTACAGAAAAAGAGGCAGACAGTCAATCCGGAGATAATCGCACGATGGGACGCAAAAATATAGTTCCTTATGCTCTATACCGCACCGAAGGTTATATTTCCGCCAGCCTTGCTGAACAAACCGGTTTCACTGAAGATGACCTGAAACTGCTCTGGGACGCCCTGATCAATATGTTTGATCATGATCATTCTGCCGCTCGCGGTAAGATGTGTGCACGAAAATTAATAGTATTTAAGCATGACAGCAAACTTGGCAATGCACCGGCTCACAAGTTGTTTGAGACCGTCAAAATTAAGCCCTGCGATGGTAAGCCGCCGCGGAGCTTTGATGATTATAAAGACAGTATTACTGCACCGGCCGATGGTCCTTTGGCAGGCTTTTCGGGTGTGACCGTCATAAATCCGCTGAAATAGTCATGTACACCGAAGATCAGCTATTACCAATTTCCGCCTTACAGCACTGGCTGTTTTGCCCACGGCAGTGCGGGCTAATTCACCTGGAGCAGGCCTGGGAGGAAAATCGCCTGACGGCCGAGGGAAGGCTGATGCACGACAAAGTCCATGAAGCCGACACGGAAAACCGGCCGGGCATAAGGATTGTCCGTGGCTTGCGAATTCACTCCTACCGGCTGGGCCTGATCGGCCAGGCGGATGTGGTGGAATTTCATAAATCTGAAACGGGGATCTCGCTGCCGGAGGCGGATGGCCTCTGGCGGCCGTTCCCTGTGGAATATAAACGCGGCAGCCCGAAAATTGATGCCTGCGATGAAGTCCAGCTTTGCGCCCAGACGATCTGTCTGGAAGAGATGCTGAAAACATCGATTCCACAAGGGGCTTTCTTTTATGGTAAACCGCGCAGACGCAAAGAAGTCGATATTTCAGACAATCTCCGCCAGCAAACCGAAGATGCCGCCCGCCAATTGCATACACTCATGGATAGTGGCATTACTCCGATAGCCGCGTATGAGAAAAAATGTGAGGCCTGCTCGCTTTATAACCGCTGTTTACCCAAAACAACGGGTCAGAAAAAGAAAATAGGCCGGTATCTGGAAAAAGCATTTGAATTCCCGGCCGGCGAGGTGAATCCATGAAACACTTGCTCAATACCTTATTTGTGACGACACAAGGGGCATATCTGGCCAAGACAGGTGATACCGTGGAAGTGCTGCATGAACAGCAGACCAAGCTGCGCGTACCGATCCATACGCTGGGCAGTATCGTCTGTTTCGGCAATGTGACATGCAGCCCATTTCTGATGGGGATGTGCGGTGAGAAGAATGTGATGGTGTCATTTTTGACGGAAAACGGCAGATTTTTAGCCCGCGTGCATGGGCCGGTCAATGGCAACGTTCTGCTGCGTAAGGAGCAATACCGCAGGTCGGATGATATTGCGGCCAGTGCCGAAATTGCCCGTGCGGTGGTCATTGCCAAAATTGCCAACAGCAGGGTGGTCTTGTCGCGGGCTTTGCGGGATCGACCCGACACGGCGGGCAAGGACAGGATTGAAAAGGCTCTGATGGAGATGGGACAGCATCTGGATGACCTGAAATATCCAAAGCCTCTGGATACGGTTCGCGGATTGGAGGGAATGGCAGCCAATGCCTATTTTGATTGTTTTGACAACCTGATTACCGCCAACAAAGATGTATTTACATTTTTACTGCGCAATCGACGCCCGCCGTTGGATAATGTCAACGCCTTATTGTCATTTCTTTATACGCTTCTGGTACATGATGTGGAGTCGGCATTGGAGGGAGTTGGGCTTGATCCGGCGGTGGGATTTCTCCATCGGGACAGACCCGGCCGACCCAGCCTGGCTCTGGATATGATGGAGGAACTGCGGGCTTATCTGGCCGACCGACTGGTATTATCGTTAATTAATCGCCAGCAGGTCAAGCCCGAAGGATTCCAGAAAACTGAATCGGGAGCCGTGGTAATGGATGACGATACCCGAAAAACGGTGCTGATTGCATGGCAAAAGCGAAAACAGGAAGAAATAACCCATCCCTTTTTGCAGGAAAAGATTCCATTGGGTCTTTTGGCTCATGTACAGGCCATGCTGATGGCCCGTTTTTTACGGGGTGACTTAGACGGTTATCCGCCGTTCCTGTGGCGATAAGTAGGGAGAATGCTGCCATGATGGTTTTAATAACTTATGATGTGAATACAGAGACACCGGCAGCCCAGAAACGGCTTCGGCATGTGGCTAAAATCTGTGAAAATCGCGGCCAGAGGGTTCAGAACTCCGTGTTTGAATGCCTGATTGATCCGGCCCAGTGGGTTGAATTACGACAGAAGCTGATGGATACCATCGATCCGCAGAAGGACAGCCTGCGATTTTATTTTCTGGGCAGCAACTGGAAAAAGCGGGTGGAACATTGTGGGGCCAAACCAGCCTATGATCCGCAGGGGCCTTTGATTGTCTAATGGATGGATTGCGAACCCTTAGTAATCATGGTTTTTCGTGAGGGTTCGCGTGATAGCTAAATTGCTATTTGACAAGTACATAGGAAAATAAATATAGAAAACCAATAGAACTACCGAATATATTTATGCAGGTTCGCGGATGTTTTAAGGTTACTTTTATTGCATCAAATAGTTATATTATTGTGGTCGCCCGCTATACGCGGGCGTGGATTGAAACGTCCGGGACGCGATAGTAGTTGACGTTGTTGTTGTCGCCCGCTATACGCGGGCGTGGATTGAAACTCCCTGACCCCTGCCTATGATGCAGCCAAGACAGCGGTCGCCCGCTATACGCGGGCGTGGATTGAAACTTCAAACGGGCGGCGTCCGTATTCGGACAGGGCCGTCGCCCGCTATACGCGGGCGTGGATTGAAACAGATCGATTACGTCGGGCCCATCGCACAGGCCCGGTCGCCCGCTATACGCGGGCGTGGATTGAAACATTCCGGCTTTTTATTTCTATACCCATAAGACCGTCGCCCGCTATACGCGGGCGTGGATTGAAACACAGTGTGCAAAGTTGAAACAGTATGAAGCGTCAGTCGCCCGCTATACGCGGGCGTGGATTGAAACAATCAATGCCATTAATCGACATAATTACCATAACGTCGCCCGCTATACGCGGGCGTGGATTGAAACCAGCAGAAGAACGCGGAGTCAGTATTTCAGCCAAAGTCGCCCGCTATACGCGGGCGTGGATTGAAACTTTCCAAACGCTGCGAGAGTTCGGGCGTTCTCTGGTCGCCCGCTATACGCGGGCGTGGATTGAAACATCCTGTTATCTTTTTACGGCCTGACTGCAGGGGATGTCGCCCGCTATACGCGGGCGTGGATTGAAACCACCTCTGACAAAATCAAAATTTTCAACAAAAATGTCGCCCGCTATACGCGGGCGTGGATTGAAACATTCCATCGAAAATCTGACCAAAAGAGCTATTGCTGTCGCCCGCTATACGCGGGCGTGGATTGAAACAACGAACCCGATTTGCTGTACTGGACAGTCGTTTGTCGCCCGCTATACGCGGGCGTGGATTGAAACCCCAGATTGCTACTTGTGTCAATACCGAATTTATGTCGCCCGCTATACGCGGGCGTGGATTGAAACATAAGCTCTGGTCAGTGCTGGACGAGATAGTTCCGTCGCCCGCTATACGCGGGCGTGGATTGAAACATTAATATCCAGTGTCATATAACCTTTGATTTCCGTCGCCCGCTATACGCGGGCGTGGATTGAAACTCGGCTCACTGGAATTGCGGTGGCAACTCTCAGGTCGCCCGCTATACGCGGGCGTGGATTGAAACACCACTTTATAGAATTTTGCAAATAATGCAAGTGTCGCCCGCTATACGCGGGCGTGGATTGAAACGACAAACCCCAGCTTCCCGAGGGGATGGCATATTGTCGCCCGCTATACGCGGGCGTGGATTGAAACGCTGGGAGTGTGAGTTGACCGACGAAAAAGCGGAGTCGCCCGCTATACGCGGGCGTGGATTGAAACATATTCGGTGAGCAAGGTTACACCCTGCTCATCGGTCGCCCGCTATACGCGGGCGTGGATTGAAACAGTGGCCAAGAGTGCCTACACGCATACGGCCGAGGTCGCCCGCTATACGCGGGCGTGGATTGAAACTGCCCCTGCTGCGTGAGGTGGGGATATGGATAATGTCGCCCGCTATACGCGGGCGTGGATTGAAACAGATCGATTACGTCGGGCCCATCGCACAGGCCCGCGTCGCCCGCTATACGCGGGCGTGGATTGAAACGACAAAAATACGGATAGATAAAGGAGAAGCAATGTCGCCCGCTATACGCGGGCGTGGATTGAAACACCATAAAACCTTACCCATATAATGAAAGGAACCCGTCGCCCGCTATCTGTCTCTGCTTTGTGTTTTGCCTATGCACGCCTGATATGTGAGCGAATTTCACCAACCAGAGTTTGGGCCGCTTCTTTTGGTTCAACTAAATCCAGCAATGATAAACGAAGCTTATTATCATTCTTGCATTGCTCAACTAACCACTCAACAAGAGATCATTTTTCTAATTGGGTCAATATATTCTCGGAATTTAATGTCGCCAACTTTCTTATTCATAGGAGGCCTATTGCCATGCCATTAAGTCCGGTTTCCATATCTTTTTGAACTTATCATTCTCTGCGATATGGCTCAAAACAGGAAGCAAAAAGCTTCTAACGGATTCAAGAACATCTTCAAGGTCCGCAGGAATGTCAGATACTTTAGATCTCTTGAGAAAACCCTTCCATTGGGCGATCTTTTCCGGGTTGCGATAATACTGTTCCGTAAAAGTGATGACCTTGGGTGTGACTTCCGTCTGTCGTTTTTTAAACGTATTAATGATTGCACTCTGTAAGAGCATGCCATCAAACTCAAAACGCTTTGATAGAATCCAGATGTCGTAAATATCTTTCATTCTGCTGTTGAGGATATCCAGCTTGACCATGGCTTGCAGCTTTTCTGCTATGGCCGTTTCCTTGTTGTAGCAGTTCATCCGCGGGGCAGGCAAATCCAAAATAGTCGGATAGTATGAGGTTTCAGGATTTGGCGTAATGATGTCTGAGAAACCGATATCAACCTGAACTCGAATTTTGGCAGTACCCAGATACCCACACAACTGCACCCTGACCCCATGATAATCGGCATCCAATGTTATTGGCTCAGCGATTACACTGGCACTCTCAAATCGCAAACCATCCTCTTGAGCTTTCACGTTACAGATTTCCTGAAATACTTTTACGATATCGTCGGGATTATTACTGACTTTACCAAGCAGATCAATATCGACCGTCGAGCGAATCGCAGATTGCCGCCAGACGGTAAACAGCAAAGCACCTTTGAGAACAAACTTGTCATGATATTTTGAGGCCGAAATCCGATATAGAAACCTTTCCAGCCCATAATATTGCAGAAGTTCATTGAACGGTTGAGCCAGTTCCTTTGATTTGTTGAGAAGTTTTTGTCTGACTGAGGCAGCAATATTTATTACGTTCTTTTGGCTCACAGCATGGCCTCGACATAAGGCTTGATGACATTATAAACTCGGCAGATTTTGGCATATTCTATCAGCTTATCAATTCGGGCGTATTTTTTCTTTCTCCAGAATTTCAGGGCTTCAATTGCCACGTCGAGACCGATTTTGTTTCGATATTTAAAGCAGTCAGCAACGGTCTTTTCCGGGGAATATATTTTCACCTCGATACCGCTGATTTTATGGATTTCTACCCCGGCTTGAAAAGCATCATCCGAAAATCTGAAAAAACGGGTGGGGGGGTATTTCAGTTTTGGATAGGCCTTTGTGCGGCCGATTGCTACATATATTTCATGAGGAATCAGGGTGGTTATTTCGTGAAATGAGAGAGCCGAGATAAGACAAATCACCCCAGACTTTACTTTAGATGCCACAGTAACTATGTCCTGTTGGTCAAGGGGGGCAAGTTCGGCCAGGCGGTAGGTGCCTCTGCACAGAACTTCCAGTTCACTATTATCCCTCATAACATACAGGGTACGGGGGTGAATTCCCTCTTTCAGGGCATCAGCAGTCCGAAGAATACCGCCATGCTGTCTGAAAACAACCTTTGCCTGCTCAATTTTTTCTTTACTTACATACATAAGTTGTGTGGATAATAAAGCCTGCACTTACATATAAATGGTTATTATATTATCCATATCGGCCAATCCTTGTCAAGACATAAATTCGAAAATTAATCCATCGCTTGTCCCTGCTATTCCCGCTATAATACACACCTGTAGCTAATTACCGTTGGTCGCGTATGAACAAGAATAAGGAAAAAAGTGTCCATTCTGCGTCAGTTTTGCGTCAGTTGCCAGTAGAAAACCACTTGTTATTAGACTTTTAGTTTACTTGTGGAACACTTGAAATCCTCATTCTGACGCAGAAAAAGAGGTGTAAGTATTTTTTGTTACTGTACTTATGGAGAGAGTGAGGGTCTCATAATCCCTTGGTCCAAGGTTCGAATCCTTGCGGGCCCAGTTTTATTTGATGCACAAACGTTGATTTTGCTCAACAAATGAGATTTTTTTAACGATGCAAGGCAAAAACTATCTGCTCCGAATCACTCTGTAAAATTTCAATTTTTTCGTAGAACAGGGACAAAACAAGACACATCAACGAAAATGAGCACAATGCATAACCACGTCAATTCTCGATTTGGCGATGCCGAGGGGGCAGGGTCTGTTTTTTCCAGTGTTAGAAAGGAATCAGAATAAGACTATGTCTGGAATGAATCAGATGTATATAGGGGTGATATTGTGGACAGCTATTTTCAGTGTGCCGGCTCAGGCGGCATTTTCCCATCCGGGCCTGCTGCATAGTCAACAGCAACTGGATTTCATCAAAAGCAAAGTCGAAGCAGGCGAGCAGCCATGGCTGAGCGGCTATGAACAGCTCTGTAAGCACCCCCAGTCCAGTTACAGCTATGTGGTTAAAGGCGGCTTTGCGCGGGTAGGGCGGGGCAGTCGACAGGGTGACAACATGCACAAAAACGAATTTGACGCGGACTGCAATGCGGCCCATTATAATGCCCTGATGTGGTGCCTGACTGGTGACAGGCGGCATGCGGACAAAGCCAAAGAGATATTAAATGCCTACTCCTCCACGCTCGGGGAAATCGTCGGTACGGATAAGATTCTCATGGCGTCGCTGAATGGTGCCAAGCTGGTGTATGCAGCGGAATTGATTCGCCATACCGACGCGGGATGGGACGCAGCCGACATCGACCGCTTTGAGCGTATGCTGCTGGAGGTCTTTTATCCGGTCATCCGGGACTTTGCGGTGTTTGCCAATGGCAACTGGAGCACCGGCTGCGTCAAAACGACGATGGCCATCGGTGTTTTCTGTGACAATCAGGAAATTTTCGACCGTGCGGTGAATTGGTATCGTCAAGGAACCGATAACGGTTCCTTGACAAATTATATCATCAATGAAAATGGCCAGTGTCAGGAAAGCGGGCGTGACCAGCAGCATGCTCAGTTGGGGCTTGCCCATCTGGCAGAGGTCTGCGAGATGGCATGGAATCAGGGCCTTGACCTGTATGGGGCTTCGGACAATCGCCTGCTCAAGGGGTTTGAATATACTGCCCAATATAACCTCGGCTGCGAAGTGCCCTTTGTTCCCTGGCGGGATACCACCGGCAAATATTACCATACGACTATCTCCGACGACGGACGCGGACGGCTGCGTCCGATCTGGGAGATGGTTTACAATCATTACCAGAACCGCAAGGGGATGGACTGTCCCTATACCCGGCAGGCCGCTGAAAAGGTTCGTCCTGAGGCGGCCGGTCCCAATGCCGACTGCTGCGGATTCGGAACCCTCTTGTTTTCACGGGATCCCCGTCATGCTCAACTGGATGGTAATGACGCAATGCTGCTGTGTCGGACACCGGCCAGGTGTCAAAGCGATAGCCGGGCTGAGTCCCCCGATGGGCAAGTGGTGGTTCAATTCAAACTCCAGTCAGGAGGAATCCCGACCTACAGGATTGACTATCTGGGCAAACCCCTCATACTCGAATCAAGAATGGGCTTTCAGGGGGGCTTCAATCAGAATTTTGAAATTATCGACATCGCAATCAGTGCCCATGAGGGACACTGGATCAATGCGTTCGGCGAACGCCGAATTGTGCCGGATAATTATCATGAGCTGGTTGTACACCTCAAACACGACTCGGGATGTCTAATGCAGATACTCTTCCGGGCATACAACGAAGGGGCCGCATTCCGGTATTTCTTCCCAAATCAGGAAAAGCAAACGGTTGTTTTTCCGGACGAAAAAACCGAGTTTCGACTGCCCGAAGAGACCTGGGGATATGAGGCGCAGGGTACGGAAGGGGAGTACCAGCGGTCGAAAATTGCCGATATCAAACCTTACTGCGAGCGTCCGCTGACCCTGGAATACGCCGATGGATTATGGGCCTCGCTGGCGGAAGCCGCTACGATGGATTATCCTCGGATGCTGCTGTCGCCGCTGGACGGCGTGCCGGGGGCTTTGGTCAGTGCTCTGGGCGGACGGACATCCAATACCTCCCGGCCCAGCCAGCGGCACGACTCGACCGTGACTCTCAAGGCGGGCCAAGGTACACCCTGGCGTATGCTGGTCACTGGCAAGCGGCCCGGCGACCTGCTGGAACGCAACTATCTGATGCTGAATCTGAATCCGCCGTGTGTGCTGAAGGATACGTCCTGGATCAAACCGGGCAAGGTGATGCGGGATACCACGCTGACGACGGCTAACTCGAAGGCCATTATTGATTTCGCGGCTGTCGGCGGACTGCAATATGTCCTCCTGGATGCTGGCTGGTACGGTTCCGAAGATACGAAAAACGGCGATGCAACTACCGCCCGAAAGGAGGCTCTGGATATCCCGGAGATCATTCGTTACGGTCGGCAGAAGAATGTCGGGCTGATAGTGTATGTGGATCGACGCCAGATCAAAACGCAGCGGGATATCCTGTTTCTGCTCTATGAGAAGTGGGGTGTCAAAGGAGTCAAAATCGGCTTTATCGATGTGGGGCCGCAGCAGGAAAGCCTCTGGACGACTGAAACCATCGCCAGGGCTGCCGATCATCATCTTATGCTCAATATCCATGACGGCTATCGGGCGACCGGCAATAACCGTACGTATCCCAATCTGATGACGGTGGAGGGGATTCGGGGCAACGAGCACATGCCGACGCCGGAGCATAACTGCACCCTGCCGTTTACGCGATATGTCGCAGGCATCGGCGACTATACCATCTGTTATTATGACAGCCGGCTCAAGACCACGCACGCCCATCAACTGGCGATGGCGGTGGTGTCGTTCAGTCCGCTGCAATGGATTTACTGGTATGACAAACCCGCGATGTACAGGGATGAACCGGAAGTGGAGTTCTTCCGCCACGTGCCGACAGTCTGGGATGAAACGAAGGTCATTGGGGGCGAGATTGGCAAATTTGCGATTATCGCACGCCGCAGCGGCGACCAGTGGTTCATCGGCACGATTAATAACTCACAGCCTCGTCAAGTGCAGATACCGCTGGATTTTCTGGATAAGGACAGGAAGTACACCGCCAGCATCTATTCGGATGATCAGGCAGTCCAGACGAAGACTAAGGTTGGTATTGACAAACGCCCGGTAGATTCCAGGACCGTTCTGGACGTGCCGCTTCTGGCCGGCGGCGGTCAGGCCGTCTGGATTCAACCGGCACAATAGCCCAAAATATTTTCACTGAGCTTGCGGAATTGTTTGTCTGCGGATACACTATAGGCATAAAAGTCTTTAATATAAGGAGTAAAGATGCATAGAATGTTAGCCTTGTACCTGTTGTCGATGGCAATCCTGCCCTGTCTGATTTCCTCTGAGGCCCGCGGTGCAGAGGGCGATCAGTTTCTCGATGGTATCGGCGAGACGGCATTGATTGCCCGCTACCTGTTCAATGGAAATGTCGAAGATCGCTCCCGCAACAGTTTTCATGCCGCCCTGCATGGCCAGCAGGCCGCATTTGTGGACGATGAGCAGTTCGGCAAAGTCCTGTCGCTGCCGGGGGGGGCGAATGGTGCCTACGTCCAGATTCCCGGCCAGGCTCTGGTGGACATCGAAAATCTCAGCGTTACCGGCTGGATACAAGTCCGGGATACGGCTCCGTGGCAGCGTTTCTTTGATCTGGGGCAGGGTACAGATCGCTATCTTTACTGTACACCGGTCGGTGAGGAAAGGTCCAGCGGCTGTCGTGTCCGCATGACGGCCAAGGGGTATGACCAGGAGACCGGGCCTGCTGCGTTTCGCGTCTCCGAAGGCCAGTGGGTGCATCTGGCGACTGTGCTGGATGCTGCCCGGAAAACACTGAGTCTTTATGTCAATGGTGTTCGTGTGGGTCAGAGTGCCGATGTGCCATGGTCGCTGGCCGACATTCTGAATCAGGATAATCCCGCTGCAAACAGGCTGTATATTGGCAAGTCCGCGTTTGATGGCGACGCTTATTTTAGCGGCAAATTATACGATGTTCGCTTCTACAGCATCGCTCTGACCGATGCCCAGATTGCCGTGATCCACCACAATGCAATTTCGGATGAAGATATGGCAGTTACAGAAAACAAAACCGAAAAAAAATCGGAAACACAGCAGAAACAGGGGGGCCGTATTCTGGTGAAAGGATTGACCGGCGTGCCGGATATCGCTGTAGAAACGACCGTAGGACATCTGCCGCATCTGCCTTATACCATCCCGGGAACCTATCGTGATAATGCGCCGGGGCCTCAGGTCCGTGTTATCTGGCCTGCCCCGACGGACAACAGCGATGTATTGAAACCCGGAACCTATACGGTAACCGGAATGGTTCCCGGCACACCGTATAAACCTAAAGCGACTGTCACCGTGCTGGCAGAGTCTGCCGACAGGCCGGCTGCAAAACTTGCTTTGAAGCCGTTTGCTCTGGGGCAGGTTGCACTGGATTGCGATAAACAAGGGCGAGAGACTCCATTTATCAAAAATCGAAATAAATTCATTCAGGGCCTGGACAAGACTGACCCCGATACCTTCCTTTACAATTTCCGGGATGCCTTCGGCCAGAAACAGCCCGATGGCGTCCGGCCGTTGGGGGGCTGGGATAGTCAAACTACCCGTTTGCGGGGACACGCCAGCGGACACTACCTGACTGCCATCGCTCAGGCTTACGCCGGCACAACCTATGATGCGGATTTGCACGCCAATTTCGCACAAAAGATGAATTATATGATTAATGTCCTGTATGACCTGTCGCAGAAATCCGGCAAACCTGCAACTGCCGGTGGTCCTTGCAATGCCGATCCGACTGCCGTGCCGCCTGGGCCGGGCAAAAACGGGTATGATTCGGACTTGATCCGCGAGGGCATTCGCACGGACTACTGGAATTGGGGAGAAGGCTTCATCAGCGGTTATCCCCCGGACCAGTTCATTATGCTGGAACAGGGGGCCAGTTATGGCGGACGCAACAACCAGATTTGGGCACCCTATTACACCCTGCACAAAATCCTGGCCGGGTTGATGGACTGCTACGAAGTCGGCGGCAATCCCAAAGCTCTGGACATCGCCAAAGGCATGGGAATTTGGGTGTATAAGCGTCTCAAGGTACTGCCTGCAGAAACCCGTATCCAGATGTGGAATCGCTACATTGCCGGCGAATACGGCGGGATGAACGAAGCGATGGCCCGGCTGCATTTGTTAACTGGCGACAAGCGTTTTCTGGAATGCGCCCAGTTGTTCGATAATACGAATTTCTTCTTTGGCAATGCGGCACACGAGCATGGTCTGGCTAAAAATGTCGATACGCTTCGCGGCAAGCACGCCAATCAGCATATCCCGCAGATTATCGGCTCACTGGAGACCTATCTGGGGACTCAGGATACCGTGTATTACCGGGTGGCACAGAATTTCTGGGACATTTGCACGCACTGTTACATGTACTCCATCGGCGGTGTGGCGGGGGCCAGGAATCCAAACAATGCCGAGTGCTTCACGGCTCAGCCCGATACGCTGTTCAGTAATGGATTTTCCGAAGACGGCCAGAACGAGACCTGTGCGACGTATAACCTGCTCAAACTCAGCCGTCAGTTGTTTATGTTCGAGCAGGACGCCAAATACATGGATTACTACGAGCAGGCCCTGTACAATCATATCCTGGCTTCGGTGGATGAGGATAATCCCGGCAATACCTACCATGTTCCGCTTAATCCGGGGGCACGCAAAAGCTTCGGCAATGCCCGTATGGATGGATTTACCTGCTGCAATGGGACGGCCCTGGAAAGCAGCACCAAGCTTCAGGATTCCATCTATTTCAGGGCGGCTGATGACAGCGCATTATATGTCAATCTGTATGTGCCCTCGACCCTGACCTGGGCTGACAAGCAGGTGACGGTGAAGCAATCGACGAATTTCCCCTACTCGGATACGACCACCCTGACGCTGTTCGGCGGCGGTGCCTTTGCGGTTTATGTGCGTGTCCCCGCATGGGCCACGCAGGGTTTCATTGTCAAGATTAACGGTAAACAGCAGTCTGTGAAAGCAAGTCCGGGAAGCTATCTGAACCTGGGCCGGAACTGGAAGGATGGCGATATCATCGAAATGAAGATGCCGATGCATTTCCACCTGGTTTCAGTGATGGATCAGCCCAATATTGCCAGTATTTTTTACGGGCCGATTCTGCTGGCTGCCGAAGAACCCGCTTCACTTACGTCCTGGCGCAAGGTGACGCTCAATGCCGAGGATATCGGGAAATCTTTCACCGGCGACCCCGCCACTTTGAGGTACAGCACCAACGGTGTGAACTTCAAACCCTTCTATGAAATATACGGCCGCCATTCGGTTTATCTGGACATTACTCTGGAATGAGGAATCTGTTTATGATGTACTCTGTCGGATGGAACGAGCCTGTCATGAAAATGCTATGCGCAATCATCTATTCAAAACGCAGCCATTTGGCCCTTGGATTATTATGGGTACTGCTCGGCGCGGTCGGCTGCATGAATTCTCAGGAGTCTCAGATGCAAACATTTATTGACTGTCATGTTCAGACGCTGGAGCCGCTGAATACCGCCATGGGGCGGGCTTCCTATACCGCGGAGGTGACAGGCAATCCGGAAGACTTTGACAAAGTTCGGCAATACCGGCTTCAAATCAACCGGTTGTTTCTGAATCAGCAGAATTATGCGTTTCTCCGCCGGATGAAAGACTCCGGTAAAGTGCAGGACCTTCGTCTGGCCCGCCAGCTTGACCTGCTGTTAATCGATTTTTTACGCAGCCGGATGGACCCGGCTTTGCTGGAATCCAGCATCCAGCTTCAGACCCGGATTACCGAACGCTATAACAATTACCGGGGCAGCATCGACGGCAAGCCGATGCAGATGGCGGATATTTATCATATTCTGACCACGGAAAAAGACGCTGCTCTGCGCAAGAAGGCCTGGCAGGCATCCCGGGAGGTGGGAATCGCCGTCGTCGAGGATTATCTGCGGCTGGTCCGGATGCGCAATACACTGGCGCAGGGAATCGGGTATCCAAATTTTCATACCTATTCGCTGTTTGCCAGTGAGCAATCGGTGGAAGAGCTGGATGCACTGCTGGGGGAACTGGACCGCCTGACGGCCGAACCGTTTGCCCGTCTCAAATCGGAACTGGATTCCATCCTGGCCGGGCAGTACGGCATCACTCCAGCCGAACTTCGCCCCTGGCATTATCATGATCCTTTTTTTCAGCGTACCCCGTTTGTATATGAAACGAATTTAGACCAGTACTATGCCGGTCACGATGTGGTCAAGCTCAGCACTGATTATTTTGCAGGAGTGGATCTTCCGGTTGATGATATCATTGCCCGCAGCGACCTGTATGAAAAGCCCGGCAAAAATCCGAATGCCTTTGCAACGAACATTGACCGCCGCGGCGATGTCCGCATTCTGACCAATACAACCAATACGGAGCGGTGGATGGAAACCATGCTTCACGAACTGGGACATGCGGTATATGCCAAATATCACGATGCACAGGAGCCGTATTTGCTGCGGGAACCGGCGCATGCCTTCACTACGGAGGCCGCGGCGATGTTTTTCGGCCGGCTCTCGCGAAACGCTGCCTGGATGCAGGGGATGCTCAACCTGTCCGACCTCCAGCGGGACCAGTTGCGGCCGATTGCATTCAAGTATCTTCAGTTTCAGCAGGTCTTGTTTGCGCGGTGGGTGCTGGTTATGTACCATTTCGAGAAGGCCGTCTATGCCGACCCGGATCAGGACCTCAATACGCTGTGGTGGGACCTGGTCGAACGATATCAGAGAATTCACCGTCCGGACGAAAAGCCTGATGCAGGCTGGGCTTCCAAACTCCATTTTACCGGGGCGCCCTGTTACTATCACAATTACCTCCTCGGCGAACTGCTGGCGTCGCAGTGGCAGCACTACCTGGTGAACAATGTCTTGAAATCTCCGGGCGGCGAAGAGGTCAGCTTCCTTGGCGATCCGCGGATAGGCGCGTATTTCAAGGAACAGGTCTTTGGCCCCGGAACACTGTACCCCTGGAATGAGATGATTCGCCGCAGTACCGGCGAGCCGCTGACCCCGAAATATTTCGCTCAGCAGTTTGTTGAGGGGCAATAATAGCCTGCGGAGTCAGGCATAGTGCAGGACAGTCGACTGCTTTACCCCAGTGTCCCCTTTGGCGAACAAATATAATATTCGTTGTGAAATTAGGGGTTGACGGAAGGATGCCTTTTCACTAACATTAAAAGATAGACTTTCTATTGAAATACGCTTTTAATGAGGACAGATTTTGAATAAACATCAAAACAGGGTTCGGTTAATTGATATTGCACGACATGCAAATTTGTCTGTGAATACGATATCAAAAGTACTGAATGGAAGGGAAAAACAGGCCGGAATCGCAGCAGATACGGCTAAGCGGGTCAGGAAGATTGCCGAAGAGCTGGGATATGTTCCGGACCAGATGGCCCGGTGTCTGCGTGCCCAAAATACGGATACAATAGGGGTTTATATTGACAAAATCACCGATCCGGTGCGGGCTGAAACCTTACATACCATTCTTCAGGAACTGTCGAACCGGGGCTTGTTTCCACTGATTATGCTCGCCGAGGCCGGCTACGAAAAGTGCCGGGAGGCGTTTATCCGAAATCGTATTGAAGGGCTGATCCTGTGCGGTACAATGAAGGCAATGAACACGGAATTTTTTGATCGTTTGTATGACAATAAAATCAGAACGGTGGTTACCGGATGTTATTTTCACGACCGAGATATTGATGGTGCATTCAAGGATGTCTCATTTGTCAATGTCAATAACAAGAAGGGGGTTCAACTGCAAATTAATCATTTGCTTGAACAGGGTAGAAAACACATAGCATTTATCGCCGGCCCCACCTATGATTCGGATATGCATCTTCGCAAGAAGGCTTACATCGAGCTGATTCAAAAATATCACGAGCCTCTCATCGGTAAACTGGCTCAAGACACATCATATCTTGAGCATGGCTATGGGGCTGTGGATGCACTGCTTGACAGCAGGAAGAAAATAGATGCAATCATTGCCTATGATGATGAAGTTGCTCTTGGGGCCATTCGGCGTCTTCATGAAAAGGGCTTGAATGTTCCTGCCGATGTTGCAGTCATCGGGTTCGATAATGCTCCTGAAGATGATTTTACTATTCCACGGTTAAGCAGCGTCAGTCTGCCCACCCGGGAAATTGGTATAAAAAGCGTGGAACTGCTGCTGGACCGGCTTGAGAACAAGGCGGAGCCGATGACAATTTATGTTGAGCCTGCACTGGTCGAGCGAGAAAGTACACGTCCTGCTGTCTAACAATCATCGCGGAACACCGGATGAATCGCTCAAGGCTCAATCAGTCTTGTTTTTGTCGTAACCTGTAATGACTGTTTTCAGGCTCAGGTTTCGAATTTGAATGGATGCTTTGGCAAGACCTGTGATTTCCCAGCCGAGATTGATGCTGCTGATGTGATAATCGCTTAAATCCCGGGAGCCGGCCAGATAGCCCCGCGCCCAGGACTCGTCCATGCCCTTGAGGAGAATCGGCAGTATATCGGTATCCACCGTGATCCATTCCCGGTCATGCAGGCTCTTGACTCCGCAGGCCTTAGCGCCGGGGGTGTAGATCATTTTTTGCGAAGGATCGGCGGTGTCCTGAGCAATGTATTCCGGCCAGTCACGGTAACGATGGTCATACAAGGGGATAATAAACCACCCGAAATCACCGTAGCCGGGGGACTCTTTGCTGCAATTCCGGATTGTGAGGACAAAAGGCACCTGGGCGGTATGACTGCTGGGTCTGTAGCCTTCACCCATATTGCATTCTGCTTCGATCAGCCTTGCCTCAATGTGAAACTTCAGGCTCTTCAATTCCGCCATGGAAGGGCAGTTTGCGATGGCCTGTTCAACCAGCAGATGAGGCCAGGGCTGCCCGTCCTGTCTGAATTTGCCCTCGAATTCAGGCCGTGAATCCACCATTAATACCAAATCCGAAAGGTCTCTTCCAGGTGGACAAATCGTGACGCTTTTGGCTTCGTTTGAAAACCGTCTGGCTCCTGCGTCCAGTTCCTCAACCTCAGCCTTGCTGATGGTGTATCGACTGTGCCACTGCACCAGATCCCATACCGGTTCAGTGTGTTTATTCCGGTTCAAATACCCCTCGACAACTCGCACACCATGCTGGGGAGCAATCACACGAAAGCCCTGTGTAAAGTGCGTGTCTTGTATCAGTTCCGTTGCGATGTCATTGCTGTCCGAGACAGCATAAACGGCTGAGCCGCAAACCAGCAGCAATACAATCCCAATTTTATCTGTCATTATTTTTCCTGTCGATTGGGCCGCCTGTGTTTCAAAGAACCGCAGCACACAAAGCTCGAAGATTCTTGATGGGCATACCCGGCGGGACCTCACACCCCGGCATCAGGATAAACCGCGATCCGCCTTTCTGCAAACAATCCTGGGCGGCTTCAGTGACCTGTTGCGGTGTCCCTTGCAGCAGGATTCCGGACGGATTGATATTGCCGCACAGAACGACATCGGGTCCGGCTTTCTGCCTGGCCTCATCCAGCGGAACCATCCAGTCCACATCAATGATGTCTGCGCCGGTGCGAACCATAAACGGAAGAATAGAATACGCTTCGATGA
>Ga0228535_1001873_pt1 | contig 25988 bp, 11 predicted proteins | sample SJ1metagenome_FD_168457 | JGI IMG/M metagenome (GOLD analysis project Ga0228535, IMG submission 168457) | Enriched culture of PCE-dechlorinating microbial communities from Ithaca, New York, USA - SJ1 | ecosystem: Engineered > Modeled > Simulated communities (microbial... > Unclassified | place...
AAGCATTTAGAGGACAGTTCAGAGGCGTTGGAGACATTAAGTTTTTTATGTACAGGCTGGCTATGTTATATTCTTAAAGTTTGAAAGGGGAAAAAAATATATCAACCGAGAAAATCCGCTGATCCCAATTTCGAACTGCTGTTTCTAATGAAGTACAAAATAAAAGAACCGCATTGCGATATATGAGAAAACTCCTGTAGACAGGATTTGAGGTGTAAGCTTTCTTTGTAATCTGCTGAGTCTACGACTTGCCCGAAGGTGCAGCCCGCCATTAAAAACCGACATTACTCGTTTTGTTTTTTTATGTTGAGTTTTCCAATCTCAAAACAATGCGGCATTCTTTTATGATGCAAATATAACAAAAATTTTGCTTATAAAGTTTATAGTGCGGCTTTTTTTGTTTATTATAAGAATAATACGTATTATTTGTGCATCCTCACTATTTTTAATCAAAAATACAATAATTTGTGTCGTAATATCAAAAAAAAGAGTTAATTTTGTAGCCGTTTTAATTATAAAATAGAAGAAACAGATCATTTATTATAATCATGTCTAAAAAAGTTACACAGAATCAGTCGAAAAAGGCTGTTAAAAAACAAGATGAGTTCCAGAGTGTCGAGAGTGCATTGACTAAATCGGAAGCATTTATTGAGAAAAATCAAAAGCAAATTATTACATGGCTCGGAATAGTTGCACTTGCAGTAATGGCTTTTTTAGCAATAAATAATTATTATGTAAAACCTCGAAAGGTAGAAGCTGCAAATGAGATGTACAAGTCTCAGTTGTTTTTTGCAAAGGATTCATTTAATTTAGCTTTAAATGGCGATGGGTTTGAATCATTAGGTTTTGAGGAGATAAGCTCAAAGTACAGTCTTACTCCATCAGGAAATCTTGCAAAAGCATATGCCGGTATTTGCTATTATAATTTAGGTGATTATGAAAATGCAATAAAGTATTTGTCAGGTTATGATGCCGATAAATCGTACTTTTCTATTTCTATAATAGGTTTGATTGGTGATAGTTATGTTGAGTTAAATCAGACTGAAAAGGCAATTCGCTTTTTTACCAAAGCTGCTGATTTCAACAATGAAGTATTGTCTCCGATTTTCCTGAAAAAAGCCGGTATTGCATATGAGTCTATTGGTGATAACAAAAAGGCTCTATCATGCTATACACAGATTAAGGATAAATACTCTTTAAGTCAAGAAGGTCAGGATATTGATAAATATATTACTCGACTACAATAAAATGGCTACACAATATCAGAATTTATCAGAATACAACCCTGATATTCTTCCCTCTAATGATATTTTAGTACAGCAAAGCTATGCAATAGCTGTTTCTGATTGGAACTTTCAGATTACACATTCATTATTAGATGGTGCTATTGAAACTCTTCTGAAGCATGGAGTCTTAAGAAGAAACATAAATGTAGTGCATGTGCCGGGAACTTTCGAATTAACATATGCAGCAATGCGTTTTGTACATGAAAGTGTACAGGATAAGAAATATGATGCAGTTATAACATTAGGATGTGTAATTCAAGGTGAAACACCTCATTTTGATTATGTTTGTCAAGGTGTTACTCAGGGTGTTACAATACTTAACACTATAGAAAATGGCTGTCCGGTTATTTTTGGAGTTCTAACTACCAATACATTGCAACAAGCTATGGATAGGGCCGGTGGAATTCATGGCAATAAAGGCGTAGAAGCCGCAATTACAGCCATAAAGATGGCAAATATTATTTTGTAGAAATAAATTAAAGATGTACTTTTGCATCGCTTTTGGGCAGTTACCAAAGTGGCCAACTGGGGCTGACTGTAACTCAGCTGTCTTTCGACTTCGGAGGTTCGAATCCTTCACTGCCCACGAAATAATATTGCGGAAGTAGCTCAGTTGATAGAGCATTAGCCTTCCAAGCTGAGGGTCGCGGGTTTGAGCCCCGTCTTCCGCTCTGTAATTTCAGAGTGAATCGTTGAGTTAAGTTATTACTTTTCTCAACGATTTTTTTGTTTGTATAACTTGTTTGTGAGATCCATACCAACCATTAGTAGAAGGCAAGGGTGTCCATAAATAGTGGTGGAGTATTTATTTTATAATTATTTTATATAGGCTTTCATTGTTTTGTGAATGTACTCTAACACAATACAAACCTACAGGAATATCTAACCAGATTTTCGCATTTGGGGTTATACTCTGTGTATAAACAAGTATTCCGGTTGTAGAATATACTGCAATTCTTCCTACATCAGGGTTTTCAATATTAAGCATTTGATTTCTGCTTAGAATAGAGGGATAAATAGCCCATTTCGATAAAGTTGTATTGTCTGTTCCGGATTGTCTCGTTCCGAATATGTCAAATCCGTAAATCCGAACAGCGTGGTCTCCATCAGGAATTTTTGTTTCAAACTTAACGTAAAGTGCCTCGGTAGGAGTGATGTTGTTGATTTTAATATCCTCTATTTTATGGTCAAACGTATTTATCACTTCTGTCCATTCGTTTACTTCCGGCTCTTTGGTGCTGACACTGATAATGTATCGATCTACGTTTTTAAACTGTGGTTCCTGTGTTTTACAATCTCTGAAGACAAAACGGTTAACCATTGCTGTTTCCGAAAGTTTCATAATTACCCATGGGCTTCTTGTTTGGTTATCGCACCATTTTTTTTTGTTATCACCTGAAATAAGATTATCGGCACTTTCATTATTATTGGTTTGATAGCTATATGAATGAATACTGCCCCCGTTCGATTTTCTATTTAATGGAATTTCGGATGATGATGGATAATGTACAAACGTGGTCGAAACCATGTTACCTACAATATTATTTTCTAAATCGGTGTTTACTTTTATTTCAAGATTGTAAACGGATTTTTCGGATAAATCAGCTCTTTGGGCAAAAGTATATTCTAATGTAGCTCCTGCATTAAGCATAGGAACTATTTCCGTAACATCCTCGTTTTGATTGATTTTATACGAAATAGAAACATTACTCAACAGTTCTTCGCTTTGATTTATTAATACTGCTTTAATAGGTTCATTATTTGTGTAATTTTCACCATTAGGCATTGTCGAAATAGATACTTTCACATCTTTATAGTTATCAGACTTGCTGATTTCTATCCGGTCTAAATTCACTGCATTTCCATTGTCATTACCCAATTCTATACTATTGTTCCCTGCTTGTAGTTCTATCTGAACGGTTTGTGTTGCCAATCCATCACTATTCCATGAATATCCATTCCCGTTGAAATTATAGATTTTCTTGATACCATTGTTGACTCTTATATAAGTATTACGACTATCCCGTGAAATGTAATAGAGAGTCAAATTGTATTTCCCTGCTTCATCTGCTGCTACGTTGTTAATTTTTGCGGTTCTTCCGTATCCAATAAACCCGACATGTTTTCCTCCGGAGCAATTACCTTGTCCGTCTATTTCTATTGTTGTACCGTCTGATAATACGCCATCTTCAATCTCATATACTCTATGGATTGGCTGTTCTATAGGTGTTTTTGAAATTCGTATAGTTGTTCCACCTGTAGCCTTTATATTTACTGATAGGGTAGAGGCGTTGCTGACAGTTTGTTCCTCGTAAGCGATGTCGGACGGACAAGTACCGTCTTTGTAAATCTGTGCGGTGTAATTTCCCGCATCTAAAAAACTCAACGGAACATTCAAGGTTTTAGCATTTTGACTGATAGATGCGATATACCAATCTTTACCTTTTCGCCGTACTAAAGTTATATAATCATCCGGCTTTGCTTCTAAACAGAGGATTTCATCCCAGCTAGCAGGTAGTTGACTGAGCAATTTACGGCTAATATTATAAATATAGTTATCGTGAGAATCGGACATGGTTTGTATTCCTGACTCGTATAATACAGCCAAAGCGACTTGATGACTCCACGTTGTGAGATGCCTTATGATTCCATCTAAACGGCAGAATTCAGTTGGCGTATAATCCATAGGACCTATTACGTTTCGTGTTAGAGCCATAGTAACATTGTGGTAGGCAGGAGTAGCCAAATGATTGAAGAAGTATTGTTCACCACCGAAAACTGCTTCACTTGTAATAATATGGGGCCAATGTCTTCTTGTTCCTGATGGTTTTGTGCAACCATGAAAATTTAACATTAAACCTATCTCGCCTGATATTTTTGCTAACTTATCATATTTAGACATCATATCTTTAGAGTCATTATCGAAAAAGTCTATTTTTGTTCCTACAAAACCTAAATCTTTCCATATCTGCATAATTCTTCTGATGTCGTCTTCATCATTCAGAAATCTATTCTGATGACTCCAAATAAATAGTTTTACTCCTTTTGAGTCTGCGTAATCAATGACTTCTTTCAAACGGTATGGTGCGTCATCCCAGCCGTCATCTAATGTATAATAAGGCCATTTCATTTTATATGCCAGATCGATGTAGCCTTTTATTATGTTTATGTCTTTGGTTACGCCCCCGTCTTGTCCACCCCAATCCCATGAAGAAAGTCCGGATTTTATCCAACTTACATCAGTTATTTCTGTTGCAGGATTTAGGTTTTCTGTAATTACAGATGCTACAATGGTAGGAAGATTTCCTATAATAATTGTTTTCCATGATGTTTCAAGAGGGAGTTTCACATTCACACTTTCGTACAACTTGAAATAAAAATGTCCTGTTTGGATTTCCGTACCTGTCATCAGATCAGAACCACAATACGTTCCGTAGTTTGCAGATTCTGTTATTAGACACCAATTTTCGTCTCCGGTTGTGCTTTTAACTAATACCGGTACTGACATTTTATTGTTTGCTATCGATGATGCCTCAGACCAAGTGCGAGGAGGATACGATGTAGAATAATCATGTGAGTATTTTTGACCCCAGCTCGTTTGGTAAGAAGGAATATTCACCTCACTCAATTCCTGTGTTACTATCATATCTCCTGTTCCGGGAATATAATAACGATAAGCAACACCATCGTCAAAAACACGAAAGATTACATAAAGCTCTTTCGAATTTTTGCTGAGTTGTAAACTGAGTTCGTTACAGTTGTTTGTATAGTTTTTGATTTTTCCTGTTGGCAGTTGGTAAGTTTCATGTATAGCAATTGTGTTGTCAGAAACATAGCTTAACCCTGAGGTAAAATCGGAAACTGAAGTGATAATACCCAGTCTGGAATCACTTATAACTTCTGCTGTATTATTTTTTACTGTGTATGATAAAGTTCCATCGTTTTCCTTTAACATCAGGTTAACAGAAATTTTACCATTTGGAGAAGTAGCAGTGATAATTCTATTATTGGCTATTAGTTGAATTACCGATAGGCACAAAAAAGATATAGTTACAATAAATTTGATTTGTTTCATTTTATATTTGTTTTTATAATGCACAAAGACGGATACGAATGTCTTCTCACAATCAAAAGATGTTCATACCAAACTTCTGTTTTTTACTCAATTACAATATAACTTTTGCTGTCCTTGTTTCTGTTGTATCAGAAAAGGAGCTTGTTTTTACAATGTAAATACCAGGGAAATTCATTTCTATAACGGTGTAATTATCTTTTATTATTCCATGTGTCAATTTATTTCCCATAATATTAAAGATTTCATATAGAGTTTCCTCCGCTGTTTGTATATGTATTTTCCCTTTGGAAACGGTAACTTTACATCCTGTATTATCTTTTACAACTTGTTTAGAATCTGTTTCGATATCTTCAAATAGTTGCCATTTGGTTAGTTGGAATTCATTGCTGCCATTATTTTCGAGAATATTTAGTCGGAAATATTTATATTTTTTGGCTGCTAATACTGGATATTCCATAGTATTCAATCTGACAAAGAATACGGATTCCTGATTTTCCCGTTTATCTATAAGTTCCCAATTTGTACCGTCATCTGAACCCAAAATTTCCCATGATTTAGGATTGCGTCCCACATCATTCATAGATCCTGTAATGGAATAAGAGTGCAGTCGAACATGGGTTGTAGATTCATACTGAATCCAACCGTTTGTATGACCGGTAACACAGTATTTGCTTGATATTGCATTGTCAATAAGCTTATCGACTGTTTCTTGATATTCAGGGCCATTCTGATAACCAATATATTGTCCGGTAATTGTCCCCCCGTTTCCAGTAATTGATGTTATCATTGTTTTATTCATGCCATACAATTGGAACTCAGACAATTTGAGATTTGTACCTCCGTTGTTTTCTTTGAAAAGCATGCGGAAATATTTATATGCTGGAAGTTTTTCCGAATTAGCCGTTTTATTGTCCTCTATATCAATTTGATATAGATTTGTTTCTTTCTGGTAATAAGAAAGTTGGTTACTACGACTTTCTATATTGTTCCACACATTTCCATCATTTGAGCCTTGCAGAATCCATGATTTGGGAGCATCTTTAATATCGCCCGTTCCAGATGTCAGCGCATAACCCGTTGCACGGAAATCTTCTGGCAGTTCTATTTGGAAATACATATCGGGAGTAAATATGCCCAAATCCACTTCCGTTTTCAAATTATTGTCGAATAAATTATTTAAACTAACGCCTGACGATGCTGCTGATGATAGAACATAATCTGTTCTGTCAAAATTAGTTATGTTGGAAATATACGCAGGGTTCATATACGGCTCTTCTGCATCGGGTTCAATTGCCTTGTAAATTGTATTCGCCATCAGTGTGGTGCCTCTTACATCCGGATGAACATAGTCGTAAGTCTGAAAGACTTTGCCTGCTGTCGGAGTGTGCAGGTCAATTATGGTAGCACCGGTCTGTGCCGCAATGATGTCTATCATCGGAAGAATTTCGTCTGTAACAGTTTTATCCTCAATGGGCATGGTGCTGTGCCACGAAGTTATGGGATAGCATGTAAACACTTTGACATTCGGATTAACCGCTTTGAACGAGTTGATAAATTCCACATAATCGCTTACAAAATTATCTTTCTTTGTCCAGTTGCTCGGATTTGAGTCATTGGTTCCCAATTTAACAACGATAACATCGGGAATAAAATGCAGCGCGTTCGTATAGGCGGTTTGATTCCAATAAGGTAACGAACTGCCTTTGAGCAAAGTGGCTCCACCTACTCCAAAATTTTCCACAATATATTCTTCGCCCAATAAGCGTTGCAAAATGGAGGGATAGCGTTCTTCGGGCGCGACCTTATCCAAGCGGGCGTTAGCGGTAATGCTGTTTCCGATACAAGCTACTTTTATCAAAGGCGCGGAAGTTTCTTCGCCCATCAAGCGCCATTTGGCAAATTGGAAAGTGGACGTACCTTGTATTTCGGTAATATTCAAGCGGAATTTCGAATAGGATTCGTCGGTTTGCACCGGATATTCCATTGTATGGAACTGTGCCATAAAATCATGATTTGTTTGCGTGTCGAGCGTAATCCAACTTTGCGTTTCGTTGTCGAAAGCCTGCAATGTCCACGATTTCGGATCGCGTTCGTAAAGTGCGGCACAGCGGGTAAGCGAGTAGGCGGTCAGTTTTACTTTGGTGGGCGAGTTGTATTCTACCCAGCCTGCATTCTGTCCTACAACACAGTATTTTGTAGAAATGGTATTGTCTATTAATTTCTCTACCGTCTCTACATATCCATTTTCGTTGTATCCGGCATGTTGCCCGGTGATTACGCCACCATTGCCGGTAATATTCGTAACGAGTTGTGCCGGAAATCCGAAAATTTGCCACTCGGACAATTCTATATTTGCACCTCCATTGTTCGCTGAAATATTGAAGCGGATAAATTTGTATGCCGGAATGATTTCACGGTTAGCAGGAAGTGTTGTTTCAAAAAGATTGGTTTCGCTTGTACGCAGATATACCACATTTGAGCGAGTATCAATGCTTGTCCAAGTGTTTCCGTCGGTCGAACCTTGAATATCCCACGCACTTGGCGCGTTAGTCGGCGTGTTTCCTGCCGAAATCGCATATCCTGTCAGCTTGAACAATTCGGGCAGTTCCACCTGTATCCAAGCGCCGGAAGCGAATGTCCCACCGAAGAATACGGTGCTCAAATCATTATCGGTCAGTCTGTTCAATTCGTTTTGTGCAAATGCTCCTGATGAAGTAATTGAAATAGCTTTATCCGTCCAGTCGAAAGAATTTACCTGCGAATAAAGGTCGGATGGTATTTCGTGCGATGGATCGATTGCCTTGCATACGTGATGCGCCATTACGGTTGTCCCCAGCACATTCGGGTGTACGGCATCATAAAGATACGAAGGTTTGCCTTCCAGAGGCGTATAGAGGTCGATGACGGATACGCCCGTTTGCGCGGCTATCTCGTCTATAAGCGGAAGAATTTCATCATGAATGACTGTTCCGCTTATATTCATCGTGTTGGGATAAGCCGGCAAGGGTTTGCAGATATAGACCGTAGGATGACTGCCGAGATTCTTGAACGAATTGATAAACTCGACATAGTCTTTCACGAAATCATCTTTATATTGCCAGTTGCTGGCTTTTGAGTCGTTTGTTCCCATTTTAATGACAACGATATCCGGATTCCAGTTCTTTGCTTCGGAGTATCTGCTTTCATTCCAGTAAGGATAATCTCCTTTTTTTAATAAAGTGCGTCCGCTTATTCCATAATTTGCCACATTGTATTCGCCGCCCAGCAACGATTGGAGTATGGACGGATATTTTTGATCTTGTGGCAGCGCGCTGTTTTCCGTGATGCTGTTTCCTACACAAGCCACTTTTATTTTGGGGGTTTGATTGGTCAGTTCAAACCAATCGTAGTGCCCGGTGGTGGTGTCGAAAGTGGCTTTCCCGCCCCGCAGGAATACCACATATAGGTCGTGTACTCCGGATATGGGTACGATGGGGCATTCAAATTCTTTCCATTTGTCGTTGCCGCGGAAATCATTTCCCTGCAAAAACTCATAACGTCCCAAAAAAACGCCTCCGGCAAGTTCTTTTTGGCTTTGGTTGTTATAGTCTCCGGTTGTTGTTCTGTTGGGATGACGTTCGTCAATTATTTTTCTGTCCACCCAGAATTCCACGGCACCGCCCCTGATTTCGGCATGATAAAACCGAATTAAATTAGTGAAAACGCCAAAGTCAATATTTTTATATACTGCGAAATTGGTGTTCCATGTAAATACAAGTCCACTATTGCCATTATTTCCAACATCTTTTGATTGGAAATCGGCTTTAGCGAAGGCTTGTCCCGTGCTGTTTTGATAGGTATGATAAATTTCGTCTGCGTCCTCTGCCTCTATGCGCAATGTTCTCGCGGCAGAAGTACCCGTTACGGTAATGTTGTAAGTTAGGGAAACATCGCCCGCGGCTCTGCTTGAAACACATTTTACGGTTGCAGTTCCCGGGTTCATTGCTAAAACCACACCCTTGTCAATGGTCAGCACTTGAGGCGAACTTTCCGATTCTACTGTCCAAACCAGACTTTCTGTTGAAGCGGACGTTGGAGCAAAACTATATTGTAAATTGTGTGTTCCTATCGGGAGTTCTAGGCTTGTTTCGGTTGCCGAAAGAGATGTGATTTCGTCTTTCAGCGTGCGGTGCAAATCGATGTAGTACAATCCACCGACAGTTTTAGTTGTTCCGGATTTTCCTCCTATGCGGAATAGTACATATAAAGTGTGTTTTCCTCCGGTGGGGTTAATTTCAATTTTATGCGTTTCCCACCGACTCCAGTTTCCATCTTCGTTATACCAGTGCTGGTAGCTTCCGAGAAACTTTCCTTCCGATAATTCAATTACATTTCTCGGAGAGGATTCATCTGAATGACTTCCTGCGTTGAAAAAATTGTCATAACGAATACTTTCTTTTCTGTCGATCCAAAATTCGATGATAGCTCCTCTTGGCACATTTCGAACGAATGTCAATGAGTCGCTTACCGTTCCGAAATCGACATTCTCAAATTTCAGGAAACAATTATTCCATGCATAGTTTACTCCTTGTGTTATGCCATTTTCAACAGGTATGTTAAAGTTAGTTCCCGATTGCTGAACTTGAATTTTGCTGGATGTATTCCAGTAATAATAATCATGCAGCGTGTTTGCATCTTTTGCCCATATACGATGAGCATCTGTTGTTTGGGCGTTAATGTATCCTATCAACAATCCAAAAAATCCGAACAGTAGAATTTTTTGTAAATATCCCTTTTTCATGTATTTGAAGTTTTTAAGAAGCGAATAAAAGATATTAATGGAGAAAATTAAATAGATATTTAGAAGCAGTATTGAGTTTTAATCTCGCAAAGACATTTGTAGAAAAATGTTTTTCCTGTGTCTTTGCGAGATTTGACTTTATATTACCATCTCTAAATATAGTATTATTGTTTAATAATTTTTAAAGTATTTGTTCCTTCTTCAGTTTTTATTTTTACGAAATATAATCCTGTACTCCACGCTGAAGAATCAACGTTTATTTCGGTATTTTGCAACTTGTTTTGCTGGAAAACTACTTGTCCCGATATATTGGAGATGATTATATTCTCGAATGCCGTATTTGAACGCAGTTTCAAATTGTTCGTAATAGGATTGGGGTACCATAATTCCACCTCCGAACCGTTAATGCCCGTACTGGTATCTACGATAACATTTATTTCCGCATATATGTCGTCATTGGCTTCGGCTGTTGCGCGTACTTTGGCGGTTCCCAAAGCGAGGGCGGTTATCTTGCCGTTTTCATCTACGCTTACAACATCGCTGCCTTCTACGACAGACCAAATCACATTGTCGTTATAAACGACCTCAGGCACTATCTGTAGAGTGATTGTTTCCTCTTCGTTTTTCTTTAATCTTATATTATCTTCCGAAGGAATAATCTGATAGATGTCGGCATAGTTTCTGTTGAGTTTAAACCAGTCCCAATGGCCTACGGTTTTTTCATACGTTCCTTTTCCGCCGCGCAAGAAAACAACATACAAATCGTGAACGCCGGATGTAGGGGTAATCGGCAAATCGAATTCTTTCCACGAAGCGGCACCCCCTGAAAAATCATTACTTTTTAAAAATTCATAACGTCCCAAAAACGTTCCGCCTGCAAGTTCTTTTCCACTCGGATTGTAATAATCGCCCGTATTCAATCTGTTGGGATGACGCTCGTCGATAATTTCTCTGTCTATCCAAAACTCGACAGCTCCGCCCCGAATTTCAGCATGGCGAAATTTCATGTTGTCGGTAAAACTTCCGAAATCTACGTTTTCGTAAATAGCGAAATTCGTGTTCCATGCGTAATTAATGCCGTCTCCTCCACCACTTTCCTGCAGACTTCCGATAGCGAAAGACTGGGCGGGTGTCGGGTTGTAGGTGATGTAAAGAATGTCGGCATTTTCTGCTTCTACAACAAATTGTTCTTCGGTCGAAGTGCCCACCACCGTGATGTCGTAGGTCAAAGAAATATCGCCGGCAGCTCGGCTTGATGTACATTTTACGGTTGCTGTTCCGGGACGCATGGCTATTACGCTTCCATCGTTATTTACGCTCAAAACGCCTTCCGCGCTTTCGTTTTCCACAGTCCAAATCAAGTCTTCGGTCGAGGCGGTCGAAGGTTCGTAAGTATATTGAAGATGGTGGGCACCGATAGGCAGTGAAATAGCGGTTTCCGTTGCGCTTAAAAACGTAATTTCATCTTTCAATGTACGATGCAGATCAATATAATATAGTCCGCCTAAATTTTGATTGACAGCCGTTTTTCCTCCTGCACGAAACACTACATACAAATTGTGAACGCCGCCGGTTTTATTGATCGCAATCTCGTGTTTTTCCCAACGGCTCCAATTTCCGTCAGCGTTATACCAATGCTGATAGCTTCCCAAAAATGTTCCACCCGAAAGCTTGATTACGTTTTTGTTGGCGGTAGAAACATAACCCCCATCATTGAAGAATGTATCAAAATGAGTGGTTTCGTCTCTGTCAATCCAAAACTCTACAATCGCGCCCCTGGGTACATTTCGGTAAAAGGTCAGCGAGTCGGAGAATGTTCCGAAATCCACATTTTCGAATTTCAGGAAGCAATTGTTCCACGCATTACTAACGCCTTCCGTTATTAATCCAATTTCCTCTACCGCAGGATTAAAGTTTGTACTTCCCGCAGTAACAAGAGCAATGGGATTGTCCCAGTTGTAATAGTCATGCAGCGTGTTTGCGTCTTTTGCCCATATACGATGCTTATCTGTTGTTTGTGCATCGATATTTCCAATTAGCAGGCTTGCTATCGCTACGAAAGCGAATAATCTTTGTGAATAATTTTTTTTCATAAAACTGAGATTTTTATTGTTTTGTAAATTTTATATAATTAGCACCTATATATTTTCCGCTACCGGATAATCCACCACCGACAAGCTTCATCTTAATCTTAAGTATTCCTGCTTTTTCTACATCAATGATACCCAAATTGATAGTTTTCATTTCTTCGTTACCATTAGTAGATTGATCTATTGACGATCCTAATGCCGTTTCAACACCTTCCTGATTGATATAGTAGAATTGTGCGTTTCCTCTGTTGGTTCTTGACAGTTTGTAGTTTAACTCCACCTTGTATTTTCCGGCGAATGGCATACTCATATTATAAATGACGTAATCGTTGACTGCTGTCATAATCATAACAGAGCTATATCCGCTTGAAGCACCAAGTCCGTTGTCGAAAGCATTGACCGAAATATCTGGGTTCGATTTTTCAAGTGTTGTATGGAAGTCCTCGAATTCAAGTTGGATAGGCGCACCGGAATTGCCCGGATAAGGCACATCATTGTTTGTTATAGCAGTAATTTCTATCGAAGATTTACCTTCGCTGTCAAACGTGAGTGTACATGTCATTGCATCGTCTTCGGTTCTTCCATATACCACGATGATTCCTGTAGTTCCTACTTCTCCTGTAGCATTAATGAAAAGCTTATTTCCTTGTAAAGTTTCGGTATAAGTCTTAACTGCTTGATCGGCGAATATTACTTGTTTCTCTAAATTTCTAAATTCTTGTAGCCAATAAGCTTTAGCAGGCGAAGTATTTTCATATAGATTTACATTTAATCCAGTAGTATTCAACTCAAATCCCGGGTATCTTCCCTTAAAAACATAAGTAAATGCTCTTGTGTCGTCTAACGTTACGTCTTGTACCAAATAGGTTTTATTGTTATCCAACCATCGTAGTGGATAGTCGGTAGGGGGAGTTAGAACACTACGTCCGCCTCCAGTAGCAATAACGAATGCCGAACTTCTGTCGTCATTGGTGTACATCCATATATACGGAGCAACTTCGCGTTCCCATTTTGAAGCATCAGCATTATCCCATCCTTGTCCCAGAAACACCGGACGCACCAATTGATTGGTCAACGCTTTTATGCGCTCGCCCTTCCTCCATTTATTAATCTTTCCGAAAAGTTCTATGCCCTCTTCGCTCCAATTTGTTGGCAATTTATAAGCTTTCACATCGCGTCCGCTCAATACCGCATACAGCTCGTCCGCTTTGGCTGTGGGATCGCCTCCGGAACCCAAATAAACAGCATTCAAAGGCAAGTGCCCGAAATGAATGCCTATGCCGTCAATCGGCTTATTAGTGCCTGTAATAGTCATCCATCCGTTATTCGGCAGATGTATCAGTTCAGTCATGCGGTCGCCGGGGTTGGGATAGATATCTAACTCGCTCGTAACTTTTATTTCGTAATCGGGATTAACGTCTACTACCTCGTTCATCATCCGGCGTGTCAATACATTTTTACGATAGACATTATCACTTGGATGAGAATAGCTTGTTTCGTCTAAGTTCTGCCAGTATTGGGTTAAATCTAACGCCTGATGTTTCAAGTCATAATTATCAATCATAGTTTGAAGCATCACTTTTTTATTTGCCTGAACTTCAGGATCAGCTAAGTCTCTTCCTTTGTTATGTCCGCCACCGCTATTGCTGTACCACAAACCGAGTTTGAATCCGGCTTCTTTGGTTTTATCTGCCATTCTTTGCATACTCGGTATTCCGGGCATATTAGACTCTATCGGATCCCGAGAATAATTATGATCCGTAATCCATTTCCCGTCTGAGGTTGAATTATTCCATCCGTCGTCTATCAGCAAAATGTCATATCCAGCTCTCTGTGCTTTCGGGAAAACGGTATTGTAGAAATAATCTTCCGTACGAAGTCCTTCTCTAAACCAGTCCCAGTCGTTTACCATCAGAGAAGTTGTTGTGTTGTGGAAACGGAACCTTTTGCGGAAATGTTCTTCCACTGCCATTTTGCCATCAATAATACTTCCTTTGAAAGCTGTGATATTAACGGCAATGTATTCAAATTCTTCGCCTGGAAACAGCACTAACTGAAAGGCTTCCGGACAAGTAAATACTTTTACTAAGTTCGGCGTTTCTTTTGCCCACGCAGTAGTTATTGCAAAAGGTCTTAACTCATAGTAGTAGCTTGGGCTTTCTTGTTTGTCCTGCACTTCCGGTCCGTACTGTGTTTTCCAGTTTACCTCGGGTGCGATATACCAACCTTCATTGTTATTGTAAAGCGTTATTAAACATTTAGGAACATCGTTCGCTTTGTTAGTCAAGGTGGCTTCTTCTACACTGCCTGTTGTACTCAGCCATTTGCTGTTGGTTACATAATGGATGTTGTGCGGATTGTTCGGCAAATCAAGGCTGATAACATCCGAACGTTCTATCATCAGCTTCGCATCCTGACTTTTGTTCTTTATATGCGTTTGATAGCGCAAGCCCGATCTGCCGTCGAATATCTCGAATTCCAAACGGACTTCCATATCGCCTTTTTCAATACTTAAAGCTAATTTCTTGCCTAACACGACGTTTAATGCCGTTGACATTATTATATCATCAATCTGACGACTTTTATATGTCCAGTCTACGTCAGTTGCTTTATAGTGGAAAAACGTTGTTGCAGTATTTTTATTTACCGGTATGAATTGCCCTTCATAATCAAAAAGTAAACTGTTGTTCCCGATGTAATTCACGCCTGCGTCTTTATTGTAAAATTGTTTGAGTTTCACTCCGCTTCCGTCTGCATATTCAACTTCAAATAATACAACATCGTTTTCTAACTTCCATGTTTTACCTGTTTCTATAATCGTTGCGTTTGTAGCAATAATATTACTCACTCCTATAGTGAGAAGAAATATTGTTATAATCAGCGTTACATATTTAGACTTATTCATTTTTATTAATTTTATTCGGTTACGATTAATTTATATTCAGTTTTAATCTGTTTATCTGCCACTATTATCAATATGTACACTCCAGCTTCTTTAGGCATTTGGAGATAGTTGATTTGTTGTGCCTGTTTGGAAATCAGTTTTCTACCTAATATGTCACACAATTCTATCATTGCTTGTTCTTGAGAGAAGTTGACAGTGTTAAGATTAATTGTTATTTGCCCATCTTTTTGTATCGGATTGGGATACAGTTTGATGTCGGAAAATAGCATGTTAGTAGTTAAAGCAGTGGTTCCGGTCTGATAAGCTCCTATACTGACTTTTCCGTTTATAATGAAAGTATTGTTGGCTAAATCCGTATCCAACATCTCCGGAATGTAAGCAATGTTTCCGGCACCAGATAATGGCGAGGTAGATAAAAGACTGTAGTCTCCGGCATCCACATTAGTAAATTGCGCCTCTGACATGCTGTTCAATAGGATATTGGAACTGCCTGAAGTAATATACGATGCTTCCACTGCGGAATACTCATAATATGAATATCCGCTTATTTTATCAATATTTCCCGATATGTGTGTATTACCGGCAACTACCGTATTATAAACTTTTACATCCAAACTACCATCAATTGTCGACGATGAAGCAGTGGATGTGTTAAGTATGTTGCCTACAACGGAGTTGTTGACAAGAATCACTTCCCCACGAGCATATATACCACTTCCGAGTGAAGAATTGTTATTAGTAATCAAACAACATTCTATACGGCTTCCTGCAGTTGCATAAACACCTCCTCCTTTACCGGCTCCATCTTCTGCTGTATAATACCTAACACCACGTATCTTATTATATTGCCAAATATTCATTTTATTAATAGTCTCATTACCAAAATCGGCATACCACATACCCGATATTCCGTTATATTCGTTGGCGGTGGATGACCAATATCTTTTATTCTTCAATGATGTTTTTCCATTTGCTACAAGAGTGCTATCAACCAAATGGTAGATAGTATTCTTCTTGAAACTGCCACCTTCATTTAAAGATAGAAAAACTGCCCATTCTCCTGCTGAAGGAATATACCAGTCGGATTTGTTGCCGCCTCTGTATTGAGTTATGGCTTGAAATGGACGTGATTTAGCAAGATTTATTGAGTTTGTTTTTCCATTCATATCTTGAATCGCAGTTTGTATATCGTTAATATTCGTTTTGCTTTGTTCATATATGTGGTAACTACGCCCATATTCGTTTTCAGCAATTATCCATACTTTTTTACTTGCTATGTCTGTACGAAAAACAACTCCACCCTCAGCAGAGATATAATCACCTACTGAAGGAAGACTTGTGGAATTATCTCTTATGATACATCGTCTTATAATACCGTTTTTACGAAGATATACACCCGCTCCCATCTGGGAAATACCGTTTTGAATAACAAAACCATCCCATACAGTAGGAGTTAAGAAATCATTATTCTGACTCAATACTCTAAAATTTGAATTTCCGTCGAGGATAGATGAGTTCTGATTACTTCCAGGAAATTTACGGTCATTAACTCTTGTTTCATTTCCGGAGAAACCTCCTAATACAGAAACACCATCTTTCATGATAAAGCCGCCTTGATAGCTTCCTGCTGCAACCCAAACACTGTCGCCTGATTGAGCCTTATGTACTATGCTTGATAACTCATTGGAGGCATTGCTCCATGAGCTACCGTCTTTAGACCCGTTCCCAGATTCGGTTACGAAATATATTTGCTGAGAATAAATGGATATGCTCAGCATAACAGCTATTGCAGTGTAAAATTTTTTCATATAAATTTGTAAAAAAGTAACTGACTCTTTGTTTTAAAAAACTTAATAAAATTAACCTGACAAAATTAAATAACATAGCTTTAATACTGATATGCTTTTACTAGAAAATATGTGTCAGATTTATCATTATTGGTGTTTCATTTGTCTCCTATCATGTTCTGTTTGCTTTCTATACGGTTCAAATGCATATTTTGCTTATTTTATTTGGAGTGTCATGATTTCTTTTTATTTATGTTTCTTTTTATCTTTGTACATGCTATTTACTTGGAACGTAAAAGTTCTTAATTTATATAATTAATACCCAAATAAAAATCAAAATTCAGATCGTGAAAAAATACATTCTATTATTAGTTTTATTACTTTCATTTCATCAGGTATCTTTTGCTGCATTCGGATTGTACGATATGGAAAAACTGAACAACAAACTTTCCAATAATGCAATTCTCTGTATGCATCAGGATGATTATGGCTTTATGTGGATTGGAACCTACGATGGATTAAATCTTTACGATGGAAATACAGTAACCACATTTCGTTATGAACGAAACAATCCTAATTCCTTGTCAGGTAACAATATCCATATAATTCATAGTGCTACAGCAGATTATCTTTGGGTTGGAACTCAAATTGGATTGGATAAATTTTCGATAAAAGATCGAAAAGTGGTAGAAACGTATCCTGAGTACAAGAAAGTACAATTAATTGCCGTCAATTCCGAGAGAAATGAGACATGGATTGTATCCAAAGATAACCATATAGATTATTATGATTCCTGCAATAAAAGATTTAACAGAATTGCATATGACATCAGAAAGAATGATATTAGATCTTTATTTGTCGATACTTATGGGCATCTATGTGTTGTTAAAAGTGATGGTAATTTACAAATCATTTCTAAAAAGAATGATAGCGGAGGTGAGCTAAGTGGGCTTGCTGCTCAAACAAATAAAATTCACGAGAAATCTATAAATCAGGTTTTCTATGAAGATGGAAATATATACTTCATTGATGATGATGCTAACTTGTTTCTTTACGATCTCGTTAGACAGCGCAAGATGTTACTGCGCAATATTTCTGATTTGATAGAGAAATACAGCAATCTAAATTCTCTTGTTTTCTTTCAAAACGATATATTCCTTGCATTTATGTATAGTGGATTTATTAAATTGAACATGTCAACTCATGACAAATTTGAACCCATAGACACCACTATTGGCGTTTTTGGATTACTAAAAGACAATTTCCAAGATGCAATATGGGTAGGAACCGATGGAAGAGGTGTGGAGTTGTATTATTTTGCAAAAGATAAATTCAGCAATATTTTGTTTGATAATCTTCCGTTTATAGCTCGACGTCCTGTGCGTTCGTTCTATACAGACGGACAAAACAGGCTTTGGATTGGCACAAAAGGGGATGGAATAATACAAATAAAAGATTACGATAAATTCAATAATGCTAAGATTCCATCCAATAATGTCCAAAGAATCAGAGTACGTACTAGCTTTTATGATGCACCAATCTATGCTTTTATAAGAAGTGAGTATAATAACCAAAACGATTTGTGGATGGCGAGTGATGACGGTCTTTTGTACTATTCTTACAAAGATGACCATACATATAAGGTAGAAGATATAGAAAAACACCAAATTATTGGAATGCATACTTTGTGCGAAGTGAACGATTCGGTTTTATGGATACCACAGGATGGTATTTATCGTGTTGTTATTGATAAAACAAAATATCCTTACAGAATAAAAAGTAAGCAGAAAATTTCAATAAAAAGAAACGATGTTGTTTTAAATGACGAATATTATGCTATGACATTTGATGGTGTGTCAAAGATTTTCCTTGGTAGTCGCAGGGGATATGGAGTGTTGAGGATAGATATCCATACGTTTGAATATGATTTCATTTCGATGGATAATGCTCAGAACAAAGGTATAGGAGATATTATGTCATTGCTTCTGGATAAGGATTCAACACTATATGTTGGTACAGGATCAGGTTTAACACAGATAAAGATGTACAAAGACAAAGGCAACGAAATAAAACAATTCGGACGTCATAACGGCATTATTAACGATATGATTCATGGCATTTTGAAAGATGAGAATGGAATAATATGGCTTAGTACTAATAAGGGATTGGTGAAATACAATACGCAAAATGAATCTTTTTTCAACGTTAACTCTTCGCATATTGGTGTTTCAGAGTATTCTGACGATGCCTACTGGTTCTGTCCTATTACCAAACGATTGTTTTTCGGAGGTATAAACGGTTTGGTTTGGATTGAGTCGACAAAAGGTAAAGAAGATTCTTCGTATAAACCAAAATTGATGTTTACTGATGTGAGATACTTAGACACGATAAAGACCTTGTATGATTATAATCAGGATTCATCCAAAGTGTTGGTGTTGGACGACAATCAAAATACATTTCAAATTACATTCACGGTATTGGATTATATTCATAGCGAAAACTACGATTTCTCATACATGTTGGAAAATTATGATACAGATTGGAATACACTCCAAAAAAACACTAAGATACAATTTACAAAGCTACCATTTGGCAGTTACATTTTGAAAGTGAGATACAAGAGCGACGTAACACATGCCGAGAATAATGTTTATGAGCTTAGAATAAAGATTTTGCCTCCTTGGTATTTTTCTGTAGTTGCACGTATAATTTATATTGTGCTGATAATAGTTTCATTATTGCTTCTTTATTTCTATTTCCGGAAGAAGCTCAAAAGCAGACAGGAAGCTTTGGCGAAAAGAATAAAGGAAGAGCAAAAAGAGAAAATGTATGAATCGAAGCTACGCTTTTTTACTAATGTAACACACGAGTTTTTTACTCCCCTCACATTAATAAAAGGAGCAGTAGAGCAAATTGGAAAAGACAATGAAAGTACGAATATAAAGAAATATGTCGATATTCTACGAAATAATGTGCAGAGTCTTAATGAATTGATACAAGAGGTGCTCGACTACAGAAAAGTAGAAGAATTGGGCTCTGTTCCATTAGTTTTTACTAATTTAAATGTCAGCAAATTGCTTTACAACATAGTGAATTCAATGGAAGGATTAGGAAAGCAGAATGTAATAAATTTTACAATCGAGATAGAAGACGATTTATATTGGTACACCGACTTAGGCTGTGTGAAAAAAATTATTTCAAATTTATTGTCCAATGCATTTAAATATACGCCTGTAGGAGGTAAGGTTAAAATTTCTGTCTATACAGAGGATAATAATCTGAAAATAGTGGTGTATAATACAGGACGTGGAATTGAACATGACAAAATTGATAAACTTTTTAGCCGATACCGTATATTGGAAGACACGAATGTAAATGCTAATAACCAAATGACGGCACGTCATGGATTAGGTTTGCATATTTGTAATAGTATGACAAGACTTTTGCAAGGTAACATTCAAATAGAAAGTAGAATAAATGAATTTACAGAGTTTGTGGTTACGCTACCTAATCTCTCATCTGAAATATCTGTTGTAAATAAAGCCATTGAGACAATAGACGAGAATGATGAGCATTGGGTGGGAAAACAGGAAATTGCAAATGTTGATGTAGAGCGGTTCGATACTGATTCAAAATTAGTTTTAATTGTTGATGATAATCCGGATATTGTGGAGTTAATAAGCGATGTGCTTTCTAAAAATTATGCGGTGAAAGGACTCTACAGTGCAACGGAAGCTCTTGTGTTTTTGAAAGAACAAACTCCGGAACTCATTATCACTGATATAATGATGCCTGATATTGACGGTTTGTCGTTCACAAAAAAAGTGCGTGAAGATAAATACAACAAGCAAATTCCTATTATAGCACTCACAGCCAAAGTAAGCGACAGAGATCAGATTATGGGATATGACATCGGCGTGGATGCTTATGTAACCAAACCGTTTTCCTCTGATGTGCTATTATCCATCGTCAATCGTTTGCTGGTAAATAAAGATAATGTTAAAGAATATTATGATTCTGTTGAAAGTGCATTGGAATATAACCAAGGCAAACTGATGCATCAGAAAGACCGTGAATTTATAGAAGATGTTAATAAAATAATCAATGAGAATATATCAGACACTAAATTAGGTCCGGAATTTATCGCGGAAAAAATGAAAATATCCTCGCGTAATTTATATCGCCAACTTAAAAAGATTTTGGATATTGCACCGTCAGATTATATCAAAGATTATAAACTTTTCTATGCATCTAAACTTCTTATTACAACAAATCTTTCCATAAAAGAGATTGTATATAAGGTGGGAATTTCTAATAAATCGTTTTTCTACAGGGAATTTGCAAAGAAATATAATGTATCACCGAGACAGTATAAAGATTCCTACAAAAACAGTTTTGGGAAAGAAAAATAGGGGTGTCTTATGACATACAAAGCGTCATTATTGTACATACAGTAGAAAGATCGCATCAGTATATTGTGTCTATTGTTTTATATGATTATATTTGTATCCGCTAATTTTGCAATAATAAATTCAAACTTAATACTATTAGTAAAAAATGAAAACATCAAAATTATTTCTAAATATAATATGGATATTTTTGTCTATGACATTGTTTGCTCAACCAGGATTTGAGAATTGGGATGGAGCTTGGGACAATGTGAATATCACACAGATCAATCGTGAAACACCCTACACAACAGCTATTCCTTTTGAATCGGAGAATGCTTTATTGCAGAAAAGCATTGAGGAGTCGAGCTATTATCTATCGCTTAATGGTATATGGAAATTTAATTGGGCAAAAGATCCTGCTTCTAAACCATCAAATTTCTATGAAACGAGCTACGATTTAAGCAGTTGGGAGAATATTCAAGTGCCAGGAGTGTGGCAGATACATGGCGTAAGAAACGGGAAAGGTTGGGATGTCCCTGTATATACGAATATTGCGTATCCTTTTACATATAATAACACGACCTATAGTGTGATGGCAAATCGTCCTTCTGATTGGACATACAATGAAAATCGTAAAAACCCTGTCGGAAGTTACAGAAAAGAGTTTCAAATTCCTGCCGGTTGGACTGACCGTGATATTTATGTTCGATTCAACGGTGCCTGAGAGGGATATTATCTGTGGATAAATGGACAAAAAGTAGGTTACTCGGAAGATACCTATACGCCTAACGAATTTAAGATAACCGATTATGTGCAACAGGGAAAGAATATCATTGCTGTTCAGGTATATCGTTTTACGAGTGGTTCTTTACTCGAAGACCAAGATTTTTGGCGTTATTCCGGAATTTGTCGAGACGTATTTGTATGGTCAGCCCCGAAAACACAAATCCGAGATTACTTCTTCAGTACCGACCTTGACAATCAATACGTGAATGCTGTTGTAACTTTGGATGTAGAAATTACCGGACAAAGTCTGAATTCAGCAAGTTTGTATGCTAAGATTATGAAAGAAGGAGTAACGATTGCTCAAAGTACTATTACATCTCCTGTTATTGGAAAAAATACTTTCACTATGAATGTTAATAATCCGGATAAATGGAGTGCAGAAATTCCTACTTTGTACGATGTGGTGATTACATTGAATAACAATGGAAGCACGACCGATATTCGTGGTGGAAAAGTTGGTTTTCGAGAGGTAGGAATAGGGAGCAAAGGTGAATTGTTGATTAATGGAAAACGTATGGTGTTTTTTGGAGTAAATCGCCACGACCATAGTGAAGTTACCGGATGTACGGTTTCTAAAGAAGATATGGAAATGGATATTAAAACTATGAAACGCCTGAATATAAACGCAGTGCGTACATCGCATTACCCTAACAATCCGTATTTTTATGATCTTTGCGATAAATATGGATTGTATGTGTTGGCTGAGGCAAATATCGAATGTCATGGAAATGGGAGCCTTTCCGGTGTTGAAGTATTTCGGAAACCTATGGTTGAACGAAATCAGAATAATGTAAAACGGTATAGAAATCATCCCTCTATTTTCATGTGGTCATACGGTAATGAGTCAGGTAACGGCAATAATTTTCAATATGTGGAACAAGCTATAAAAGCATTAGACAAAACTCGTTTGACACATTATGAAGGAAATAGTACATGGAGTGATGTCAGCAGTACGATGTATGCAAATTATGAGCACATCAAGAACATTGGAGAAGAACGTTTGACTCAGTCTAATCCTCGTTCGCATATACAGTGTGAGAATAGTCACGCTATGGGTAACGCCATGGGTAATGTCCGTGAGATGTTTGATTTGTACGAAAAATATCCTTCTCTTACAGGCGAATTTATTTGGGAATGGAAAGATCACGGACTTCGGATACCGATTCCAAACAAACAGACAGAATACTATTGGGCATATGGTGGTGATTTTGGTGACAAACCGAATGATGATAATTTTGTTGCGGATGGACTTGTATTTCCAAATCATACGCTATCAGCAAAAAGCATAAACACGAAGAAAATATATCAGCCTGTTGTTTTCTCAATGAATACTGATGGAAAAACCGTAAATTTAAAAAGTAAACTAACTTTCAAGACTACAAGTGATTTGGATATTTACTATACTATTTTAGAAGATGGAAAAGTATTGAAAACAAGTCGAATAAATGAAGTTCTGAATCCTGGCGAAATAAAATCTATTGAAATTGACGAAAATGCTTTGTTCACAAATCCTGCTGCTGAATATTTCATTCGTTTCAATGTGTATCAAAAGAACGCTACTTGGTGGGCAGATGCGGGTTATGAGGTAGCAAGCGAACAGATAAAATTGAAGGATGCTGTGAAGCCTGTTTACAATATCCCAACGACAGGTTTACTTACGGTTCAAAATAATGCCAATAAGCTTATTGTGAATGGTAATGTATTTTCAGTTGAATTTTCAAAACTTAAAGGAACGCTCGAAAGTTATACGTTAAATGGAAAACAAATGATTAACGGAGCTTTGGAACTTAATGTGTTTCGTCTGCCGACCGATAACGATAAAACCCAAACCGAAGCATGGGATGCGAGCGGTATTAGAAAACTGACAGTTAAGCCCCAATCATTTGAGGTTAAAGAAAGTGCCGATGTAGTAACCGTTACGGTTAAGAATATATATAATACTACTACCGGACAGTACAGATATACTACAACTTCTATTTTCAATATATTGAAAGATGGAACCGTATTCTTTAATACTATTATTGATCCGTCAGTAAAGAATGTAATCATTCCGCGTATTGGATACAGACTTAGTATGCCTGGTGATTTTGAGCAATTTACATGGTTTGGACGTGGACCGTGGGATTCTTATGTAGATAGAAAGGAATCCTGTCATATAGGAGTTTATAATAGTACTGTTACCGAACAATGGGTTAATTATCTCTTGCCACAAGAAACAGGAAATAAAGAAGAAATACGTTGGATGAGTCTACGTAACAATGATGGCGATGGTTTACTATTTGTCGCTCCCAATAATATGTCGGCATCTGCAACACATTTCAAGGCAGAAGATTTGTATACCAACAGGAATAATCGTGTAAAACACCCTTATCAAGTGGTGTTCAATGAAAATACTATACTGACATTAGATGCTAAGGTGCGTGGATTGGGCAATGCGAGCTGTGGTCCCGATGTTATGTCTAAGTACGAATTGCGTTCCGATTACACACTGTTTGATTTTACCATTTTACCTATTTCCGGTCAGATAACTGACGAACAGCTATCTGAAAAAGCGAGAATCGAAAGCCCTGTATGTGCGGCTGTTCAAATAAAACGAGATAAAAATGGAGTTGTATCATTGACTACAGCTACCACAAATGCCGACATTTATTATAGCATTGATGGTGAAGCATTTCAGAAGTATAATCAACCGTTTACTATGGTAGATGTAGGTAGCATAAAATCCTATTGCAAAAAAAACGGATACTTTGATAGTATGGAGTCTGAAGCGTATTTTTACATAATTATAGATAAAACAGAATGGCGAGTAGTAAAGGTTTCGAGTCAGATGGGTGGAAATGAAGCCGCTTTTGCGATTGATGATAACGAAAATACCATTTGGCATACGCCGTGGGGAAATAACGAGCCAAAGCATCCACATGAAATAGTGGTTGATATGCTTTACGAATACACCATTGAAAACTTCACCTATAAAGGTCGTAATGATGGCTCCAACGGACGAATTGCTAATTATACGATTTATTTCAGTAATGATCCTAATGTGTGGGGACAGCCATCTGTTAATGGAAAATTTGCAAATAATTCGAGCATTCAGACAGTTAATATTTCCTCAAAACCTACAGCCCGTTTTTTAAAACTCGTAGCGAAGTCGGAAGTCGAAGGACGCAACTGGACATCGGTTGCTGAACTTGGTATTGAAGCATCAAAAAAAAAAGAGTCTACGTCTGAAGAATGTAAAAACAATATAACTGCCAATACAGAATATTACATTAAACATTTCTACTCCGGTTTGTACCTGCAATATAAACCAAATGCAAACGAGGGAGATTTTTGTATAAATCCGCTGGTGGATAATGACGGAAATTTCATCTTTAAGTTTTTGTCCGTTTCAGGAAAAACTGATACGTACCGTATTACCGTTAATGATAAATATATTAACAGCAACAGTGATGCCTACTGGAGATTGCGTTTGGGTACAAAAGTGAATAATGAAGGACAAATTAGTGTTTTCAAACAAAATAATTGTACTTTTATTATGAAAGGTGTTTGGCAAAATAATCAATATTTCAATTTTGATGCAACCACGGCAAATTCCTATGTGTATTCAGACAAAGGAAGCGGAGCAATTTGGCAGATTGAAAGAGTGGATGGTACAAACAGTATTATGGAAGTGTCTGCTTCAGGAACATTGGTTGTGCCCACTTTTACAAATAAAACAATCAATATCCTTTCAAACGAACCCGCAAATGTAAAAATAATTGATTTGGTATAGGCGTTTAGACCTCCCAAAGATTTTCGTATCTTTGGGGAATGAATGTGAGAGAAAAACATATAGGCGTGAATTCAATAGAGTTCTATAAAAAGTTTCAGAGCGACGAGGATTGTTTG
>Ga0228535_1001875_pt1 | contig 25982 bp, 25 predicted proteins | sample SJ1metagenome_FD_168457 | JGI IMG/M metagenome (GOLD analysis project Ga0228535, IMG submission 168457) | Enriched culture of PCE-dechlorinating microbial communities from Ithaca, New York, USA - SJ1 | ecosystem: Engineered > Modeled > Simulated communities (microbial... > Unclassified | place...
TTTACCGGCCAGTCCTACCGATTCCGTGAGAGTCTACAGAGGCAGCAGGCTATCTAGTTATTTCACTATGCCGGGGTGGCCTGAAATTCGGTGTCGACGCGGCTCAGTTTTACTTGACGAAATGCACGGATCGGACAACCGAGGACCCTTGACTTGTCCTACACGAGCAGCCTGATGCCTCCAGGTTGTCTCTTGCGGACACCCAGGCCAGCAGGGAGACCAGCGATGCTCGGATCGGACAAGCGACCACCCTTGACTTGTCCTACGCGAGCAGCCTGATGCCTCCAGGTTGTCTCTTGCGGACACCCAGGCCGGCGGGGCGGCCAGCGATGCTCGGATCGGATAGCCGACGACCCTTGACTTGTCCTACACGAGCAGCCTGATGCCTCCAGGTTGTCTCTTGCGGACACCCAGGCCGGCGGGGCGGCCAGCGATGCTCGGATCGGACAACCGAGGACCCTTGACTTGTCCTACACGAGCAACCTGATGCCACCACCTTGTCTTTTGCGGACACCCAGGGCGGCGGGACGACCAGCGATGCTCGGATCGGACAACAGACGCCGCTGAACCTGCCCGATACGAGCAACCCTACGACCCCAGGTCGCTTTCGCGGACATCCAGGCCGGCGTGAGGTTCCTGGCTCGCGCCGCCGCTCCCCATATTGACAATACGGGGGGGCGGTAGTAAATTCCGTTAGGTAGACTAAATATTAAGGAGCCAATCTTCGTCGGCTGCCTACCGAGGGGACGCGGGATCGATGGGCTCTACCAGCGATAATCACGGTTCAGACTCACCAGCAGGGCTCGCCGGCGCAGCTGCCACCGCCGTCAGTCCCGCATCTCCGACGCCGCAGGCGGCGGCGTCACCGGCTCCACCTCAGCCCTCCGCAGACTCACCGCGCCCCGGACCCCGCGCACAGCACGGCAGGCGCGGCGCGATTCAGCCTAAGTTCGATGAGCTGACCATGGATGAGCCAACGGTCCGTCGCCTCGTCTTCGGTCTGGCGGGCCCGTCGATCATCGACAACCTGCTCGTGACGCTGGTGCAGATGGCCGACATGATCATGGTCGGGCGGCTCGGGGCCGAGGCCATCGCCGCGGTCGGGCTCAGCAACCAGCCGATGTTCTTTGCTCTGGCAAGCTTCATGGCGCTCAACGTGGGCGCTACTGCACTCGTGGCGCGCCTGGTGGGGGCGCGCGATCTCCCTGGGGCCAATAGCGCCGCGCGCCAGTCGGCCGTGCTTAGTGCCGGCCTTGGCCTGATCATCGGGGCCATCGCGATGCTTTTCGCGCCGCAGATCTTGGTCTTTATGGGCGCCGAGCCTGATGCGATTGCGCGGGGAGTGCCGTATTTGCGGATCGTCGCCGCAGGCATTCCGTTCAACACCATCCACATGAACCTGTCCTCGGTAATGCGCGGAGCAGGGGATACCCGCACGCCCATGAAGGTCGGGATCGTGACCAACCTCACCAATGTGACCCTCAACTACATCCTGATCTACGGCCATCTCGGCATGCCGCGCCTTGAGGTCGCGGGCGCCGCCTGGGCGACGCTGACGTCCCGGATCGTCGGGTGCCTGCTGACTGTAGCCGTGCTTTCCACCGGCCGCTTCGTAATCGCCCTGCACGTCAAAGATGACTGGCGCCTGCGCCGTGAAACCATCAGACGCATCCTATTCGTAGGTCTCCCCGCAGCCATGGAGCAGTTCGTGATGCGCGGCGGCCAGATGCTGTTTGTCCGCATCGTCGCCGGCCTCGGCACGGTGACGTACGCAGCCCACCAGGTCGCGCTTAACGTCGAGTCGCTGTCGTTCATGCCCGGCTGGGGCTTTGCCGCCGCCGCAACCGCGCTGGTCGGCCAGGGATTGGGAGCCAAGCGGCCGGATTGGTCGGAGCGGCTGGCGCGCGGCGCGCTGCGCTACGCGGTCATGGTGGCCTCGGCCATGGGCGTGCTGTTCTTCTTCGCTGGGCGCTCCATCGCGTCGCTGTACACGGATCTGCCACAGGTCGCCATCTCGGCCGCCCTCTGCCTGCGGCTGGTGGCTGTGGCACAGCCATTCATGATCACCAACTTCACCCTCGGCGGTGCGCTGCGCGGGGCCGGCGACACGAGGTTCACTCTGGTTTCCACTGCGGTCGGCGTCTGGGGCGTGCGCCTTACGCTCGCCTACATCCTCGTTGTGCGGCTTGGGCTCGGACTTACCGGCGCGTGGATCGGCATGACGACCGATATGTTCGTGCGCGCGTTCCTCGTCTACTGGCGGTTTAGCACCGGCAAGTGGAAGTCCGCGCGGGTCTAGCGCGGGTCCAGGCCTACCGGTAGCACCGGCTTTGCCTGCCGAGTACAGATAAGGCAGGCGCGCGGTCCCTCGAGGCCCGCGCCGCCGGAGGTGAGGCAGCTGGAGTACAAGTCCGTCAACGGCCTTTGTCCTGCGGGGCGGGCGACGCTGGAGGCGCACAGTGATCGCATGGACCGGCAGGACGAGGCTATCCGTACCCTTAGCCACAAGATCGACCGCTTGACGTGGTTGCTGGTGACGACGCTGACCGCGGCGGTGGTCAACTTCCTCTATCTACTGCTCAGCCGCAGCTAGTCCCAACCCAGAGGGTAGTAACCAGTCGGTTACCTTTGGCCGCACAACTGGCACTATGGGATAAGAAGGCCCGCTATGGCTAGCGAGGTTTCAGCGGCGGGTGGGGTAGGCGGCATATAGTGCGCGGCGAGGAGCGCAGACTGCGTTGGCCACGACAGGGGAGTGCCGCCCGTAAGCCATGGGCCTTTGCGCTGGACGCAGGACTCAGGTCCCTCCGCGGCGCAGTAGGGAGAAGAGAACGACCCTGCTGGGCTGGGGAAAGGGGACACTGCTGTGTACAGCGCGATCATCAGGAGAGCTCGCATTATCGACGGTAGCGGCAATCCGTGGTACGAGGCCGACCTCGCGCTTGACGGCCAGCGTATTGCAGCGATCGGCGACTTGGGCCGGGCGCCGGCCGATCTCCGGATCGACGGCGCCGGGCTTGTTGCCGCGCCCGGTTTCATCGACATCCATACCCACTCGGACATTCCGCTGATCGTGGACGGCGAAGGCAACGCCCATATCCGGCAGGGCGTCACCACTAACGTCATCGGTAATTGCGGTGGCGGCGCCGCCCCAGTAACAGACGAAGTAGTCGCTCAGAACGAGCGGCAGCTCACCGAGATCGACCCCGCGCTACGCTGGGACTGGCGGTCGATGGGCCAGTACCTGGAGCGTCTCGAAGCCCAAGGCTCCAGCGTCAACGTCGCGGCGCTGGTGGGTCAGGGCACGGTGCGCGGCGCCGTGATGGGTTACGCCGACCGGCCTCCCACCGAAACCGAGCTTGCCCACATGTGCCAGCTGGTCGACCAGGCTATGGCCGACGGCGCCTTTGGCCTGAGCACCGGGCTGATCTACGTGCCGGGATGCTATGCCGCGACCGACGAGATCGTCGCCCTGGCCAAAGTTGCCGCTGCCCGCGGCGGCCTGTATGCGACACACATCCGTGGCGAGAACGACACGCTGCTCGATGCCGTCGCGGAGGCGATCGAGGTTGGTCGCCAGGCCGGCCTCCCGGTACAGATCGCCCACATGAAGGCCATGGGCCGCCACATGTGGGGCAAGAGCGTCGACTCGCTGCGCCTGGTCGATGAGGCCAGGGCGGCAGGGATTGACGTGACCTGCGACCAGTATCCCTACAACGCGTCCGCCACCGGCCTGGGCGCTTACCTGCCGCCGTGGGCCCACGTCGGCGGGGTTGCGGCCTTCCGACAGCGCCTTGCCGACCCCGAGATGCGCGCCCACATGCGCCACGACATTCTGCACGGCACCGAGGGCTGGGTCAGCCTGCATAAGGGCGTGGGCTGGGACAACACCATGATCACCCGGTGCCATGATACGGAGCTCGAGGGGCTTACCGTGAGCGGGATCGCCAAGCGCCAGGGCAAGGACGACTTCGATGCGGCGTTCGACATCCTCCTCGCGACCGAGGGGCGTGTGTCCGTGGTCTACTTCACCATCGGCGATGAGGACATCGAGCGGATCATGCGCCATCCCTCGGTGATGATCGGCTCGGACTCGAGCGCCATCTCCGCCGAGGGCAAGCTGGCGCGAGGCAAGCCGCATCCGCGCACCTTTGGCACGTTTGTGCGTGTGTTGGGGCGCTATGCCCGCGAGCTGGGCACCATCACCCTGGAGGAAGCCGTCCGCAAGATGACGTCCATGCCCGCCCAGCGGCTGGGCCTCCATGACCGCGGCCTGCTGCGTCCGGGGATGAAGGCCGACGTGGTCCTATTTGACCCGGCCACCGTGGCCGATCAGGCGACCTATACCGAGCCGTTGCAGTACCCGCTGGGGATCGAGCACGTTTGGGTCAACGGGCGGTTGACCGTTTCTGGTGGGCGGCACCTTGGCGTGCGCGCCGGGGCCGTGCTTCGCAGGGGATCTTAGGCATGATGCATGACTCAGGAGGGATGCGCGTGAGGCAGAGATTTGTGGTTGGGCAGATCAGCCATGAGACTAACACCTTCAGCCCGATCCGCACGGAGTTGCGGCTCTTTGGCGAGCGCGGGCTGATCGAAGGGGCAGAGGTGCTGACGCGTCACGCCGGGACCAAGACCGGTATCGGCGGGTACATGGACTTCGCGGCGGAGATCGGGGCAGAGTTGATCCCGACGGTCTCCGGCTCGGCCACCCCGTCCGGCTTTGTTGCCGCCGAGGCGCACGAGGCATTGGTCGGCAAGCTGCTGGACGGCATTCGGGCTGCCGGCAAGATCGACGGCGTGCTGCTCTGCCTGCATGGGGCGATGGTGACCGAGGGCATTCCCGACGCTGAGGGCGATATCCTGACGCGGGTGCGTGACCTGGTTGGGCCCAGAGTACCCGTGGTCGCCACGCTCGACTACCACGCGACTCTGACCGACGTCATGGTCGCCCAGGCCGACGGGCTGTTTGGCTACAACACCTACCCGCACGTGGACGGCTACGAACGGGCCGTCGAGGCTGGGTACTTCGTACGGGACCTGTTGGCGGGCAAGATCCGGCCAACAAGCTACGTTGTGCGACCGCCCCTGGCGCCGGGCGTCGTGCCGGCCCGCACCGGCTGGGGCCCCATTAAGAAGCTGATGGAGCGGGCCTTCGAGTACGAGCGGCAGCCGGGCGTGATCAATGTCAGTGTCTACGGCGGTTTCGTCTACTCGGATATCTATGATGCCGGCCTGGCCTTCCTTGCGACCACCGACAATGACCTAGCGCTGGCCAAGCGGATCGCCGATGACCTGGCCGCCCAGGCCTGGGAGATGCGCCGCGATTTCGTGACCGACATGAAGACCCCGACCGAGGCGGTTAGGTACGCCATGGCGGCTCTGGCCGGGCCGGTCGTGCTGGCGGACGTCGCAGACAACACGGGCGGCGGCGCGTCCGGCGACGGTACGGAGATCCTGCGCGCGCTGCTAGAGCAGGGAGCAGAGGACGCGGTGGTGATCACCATCCCCGATCCTGAGGCGGTGGAGGCGGCATTCGCGGCCGGGGTAGGGGGCACGTTTGATGCCCTGGTTGGCGGCAAGATCGACAGCTTGCACGGCGCGCCGGTGCGGGTCCGAGGAACAGTGCGGCTCCTATCCGACGGGACGTTCCGGCACTATGGCCCGATGGGCACTGGCATGGTCTCCAACGTGGGGCGCACAGCGGTCATCGTCAGCGGCGGGGTGGAGATCATCGTCAACGAGCGGCGTTTCCAGCCGGTCGACCCCGAGGCGGCGCGCTCGGTCGGCATTGACCCCGCCAAGCGCAAGATCGTGGTGCTCAAGTCGGCGGTCCACTACCGGGCCTCGTACGAGCCCATTGCCGCCGAGATCATCGAGGTTGACGGCCCCGGCCTGGCCAGCCCCAACCTGTCCCGGTTTGAGTTCAAGCACATCCGGCGCCCGGTGTTCCCGATCGACGAGATGTAGCCCCGCCAACCGTGCTCTAGCATGAGAGCGTCACGGGCCCGCCTCCCCCAAGGGTGGCGGGCCCGCCTTTACATGAGTGTCGTATCTCTCCGGCTACCGCTCCTGGAACAGCTCGATCAGCTCTCCATCCGGTCCCTGGCAGAACGCGATCCGCACCGGATACGGCCGTGGCTGCGCCGGGATATCCACATCCTTGGGCTCCACGGTTACGACCGCGCCGGCCGCACGCGCCCGCTCGATCGCGGCATCGCAATCCGCCGTGCGCAGCGCAAAGTGCAGCATCGGGCTGCTCGGGTTGGCGATCGGCTCACCACCGGCGAACAGCTCCAGGTAATTGCCATCGCCCGCGTCGAGCATGGCGGCCCGGTTGCCCCGGGAGTCCCATGCGAAGGTCTCGACAAAGCCCAACCCCTCGGTATAGAAGCGATACGACCGGTCAAAGTCGCCCACCCGCATCGCCACATGGTGAAACCCACCACCGCCCAACACTCTGTTTGTGCCCATCCTCGCAACACCTCCGCCCATATCGTTCGCCGCCGGCCTTCGGAAGCCCCTTGAGGCCGCATCGGGCGCGCCGCGACGGCATATCACGTGGCGCAATGTGCTAACAGGAAGGGTTTCTACGGGCACCGAATGACACCTAGAGATGCACTCCGCCCCGCCACGTGCAGGCGAGGTGGCAACCAACACACATCTGGGGAGGGATCCATCTGAGCGTAAAGGCCCAGTCCGCGATCAAGTACATCGACGACAAGCGTGACCACCTCATCAACATCTCCGATAGGATCTGGGAGTTCGCTGAGCTGGCCCTGCACGAGACCAAGTCGGCCCAACTCCTCGTCGAGTCGCTCCAGGCTGAGGGCTTCCGGGTTAAGACGGGCGCGGGCGGCATGCCGACCGCGATCGTGGCCGAGTGGGGCTCGGGCAAGCCGGTGGTCGGTTTCCTTGCCGAGTACGACGCTCTATCCAACGTTTCGCAGAAACCAGTACCCGACCGCGACCCGATCATTCCCAACGGCCCCGGCCACGGCTGCGGCCACAACCTGCTCGGCGTGGCGGCCTACGGCGCGGCGATCGCACTCAAGAAGGAGCTCGAGGCGCAAGGCCTGCCCGGGACAGTGCGCTTCTACGGCTGCCCGGCCGAGGAGAACCTCAGCGGCAAGGCCTTCATGGCGCGGGACGGTGTATTCAGCGACTGCGACGCCGCCCTGACCTGGCACCCGGCGGCGGTCAACCGGGTTCGCACGGGCTCGTCGCTGGCCAACAACGCGGCGTACTTCACGTTCTACGGGCGCGCCGCACATGCGGCGGGCGACCCCTATAACGGGCGCAGTGCCCTCGATGCCGTACAGCTGATGAACATGGGCGTCGAGTTCCTGCGCGAGCACATGCCGCCCAAGTCGCGGGCGCACTACGTGATCACCAACGGCGGCGGCCAGCCCAATGTGGTCCCGCCCGAGTCCCAAGTCTGGTACCTGGTGCGCGCGGCGCGCCGCGACGCCGTGGACGATCTGTGGGAGCGGATCATCAAGTGCGCCAATGGCGCGGCAGAGATGACCGAGACCACGTACAAGATGGAGCTGCTCAAGGCCATCTACAACGTGCTCAACAACCGCGTGCTGGAGGATGTCCTAGACGAGTCGTTCAAGCGCGTTGGGGCGCCCAAGTTCACGGCGGAGGACCAGGAGTTTGCCAAGGCCATCTCCAAGTCGGTCCCAGCCAAGCAGAAGGAGAACGCGCTGCGTGAGGGCCAGATTCCCGAGGAGTGGTGGGACAAGTACCTCAACGACGAGGTACTCGACCGGCCGGCGATCGAGGATGAGCCGCGCGGCTCAACCGACGTCGGCGACGTCAGCTGGTGCTGCCCGACGGCGCAGATCGCCACGGCGTGCCAGGCTCTCGGCACCCCCGGACACTCCTGGCAGTACACCGCGCAGGCCGGCATGAGCATCGGGCACAAGGGCATGTTGACGGCGGCCAAGGTGCTCGCCGAGGCGGGCTATGTGCTGATGACCAGCCCGGATGTGTTGGCCAAGGCCAAGGAGGAGTTCATCAAGCGGACCGAGGGCAAGAAGTACACGTGCGCGATGCCGCCCGAGCAGAAGCCGGCGTTCCACGTGTTTGCCAAGAAGGAGAAGTAGACGGCAAGTGGCCGGCTGCCGGCGAAGGGAACGGCAGCTGCGCCGCGCGATACGGTAAGGGCAGGGGGTCGTGCCGCTGGCTTGGGGCACGGCCCCCTCGACGGGGAGTGAGCTGCTGATGGCACTGGCAACGTCATCGCTAACGGTTGCCTTCTTCTCACCCACGGGGACCACCCGGAGAGTGCTTGAGGCCATCGCGGCCGGGACGGGGCTGCCCGTCGCCGACCGCCGTGACCTGACCCGCCCGGGGTGGCGGTTACCGGGCCCGGTCGCTGGGCAGTCCTTGCTTCTCGTCGGGGCTCCGGTGTACGGCGGGCGCGTCGCGCCTGAGGCGATGCGGCGCCTGGCCGGGCTGAGGCCAGCGCACTCCGGAGGGTTGGCCGTCCCGGTAGTAGTCTACGGAAACCGTCACTACGACGACGCGCTTCGCGAGCTCGCCGACTTCGTTGCGGAGGCAGGCTTTGCCCCCATCGCCGGGGCGGCCTTTGTCGGCGAGCACTCCTTCGCGACGGCGCACCACCCAATCGCTCTATCCAGGCCGGATGATGCAGATCTGACCGTCGCCGCGGAGTTTGGGCGGCGAATCGCAGCTGCCGCTGCCGCCGCCCCGGTGCCGTCGCCGCGGCCGGACCTGCCCGGCGCCCGCCCCTACAAAGCCCTCCGCCCGCGCACGTCCTATTTGCCGCTCGACGTCGACCCGGCCAAGTGCCAGGGCTGCCGGGCCTGCGCTGAGGCCTGCCCGGTAGGCGCGATCGGCGAGGACGTGGCGCTTTCCGCTCGGGAATCGGCCTGTACTGCTATGCGTGCATCAAGGCGTGCCCGGCAGGCGCCAGGTCGGTACCAGGTCTCGCGTCGATGGCCGTCTGGCTGGCCGAGAACTGCCGGGAGCGGCGGGAGCCAGAGGTGTTCTGCTAGACGAGCTGACGCTCTCGGGTCTCCATGACCAGGGTCCTGCCAAACAGGCTCTCGGCACCCCCCCCCGCGAGGCCGGCGGCAGGACGGGCGTGTTTTTGGGGCGTGGCTGGACTCGCGGCGCGGTAAAATCACGCATGGGAAGGCCAAGTGGGCTTGGTTTTGCCGCGCCGGGGGGCCGCCGGAGGTGTTGCGCGGAAATATCAAGCGTAGATCGGCCGGTGGCGCTCGAGTTTGCCGCATAGCCCGCAGAAGTCTGCCGAAAAAACGCGCCCTGCGCCCCAGGCGCCCCTCGCTCCCGGCCTTTAAGCCCCGCATGGGTCATCCGACTTGCGGTGCCGGAGGCACCGTACCGCCTCGCCCGTCCCTCTGGCCTGCCCGAGGGGTGCCCGGTCGATACCAGGCCTAGCACCGATGGCGTTCTAGCTGACCGATAGCGGGCGCTCCCAGGTTTCCATCACCAAGGTCTTGCCAAACAGGCTCTCGGGCGGGGCCGCTTCCTTGAGGCGGAAACCGCACTTGCCGTAGATATGCCGCGCCTCGACCAGGATGCTGCTTGTCCAGAGCTTGAGCGTGCGGTACCCGGCCCGCTGCGCGAAGCGGATGCACTCCTCGACGAGCCGCATGCCCAGGCCCATGCCGCGCGCCTTGGGCTCCACCAGCAGGAGACGCAGCTTGGCCACGCCTGGCTCGTCCCCGCGGACGCAGAAGATCGAGCCGACCGGCTCCCCAGCCAGCTCCGCGATCCAACAGCGCTCGAGGTCTGGCTCGAAGCTGTTGATGAACCCCGCCGCAATCTCCGCGACCAGAGCCTCAAACCGCTCATCCCAGCCGTACTCCTGCGCGTAGAGGACACCGTGGCGGTGCGTAACCCACCCCATGTCGCCGGGCTGGTGCGTGCGCAGCACGTACGGGTCGGAGAACTTGAGGCTCTCGTCAAACACCCGCTCAATGGCCTGCATGGAGATGAGCAGGGTTACCTGGTCCGCCTCGCTGAGCCCCGCAAGCATCTCGCCGACCTCCTCGTTAGAGCGGCGGTCGAGCACCGCAAACTCCGCCTGCCCCAGCGCCGTCAGGCGGACGATGCGCCGGCGGCCGTCGTCCTGCGCCTGCTCCCGCTCGACCAGGCCCTTTTCCTCGAAACGCGCCAGCGTCCGGCTCACGTACGCCGGGTCGAGGCCCAGGTCGCGAGCCAGCTCAGAGGCTGAAGGCCCATCGCGATGCGCAAGTTCCCAGATCAGGCGGGCCTCGGTGGTGGAGTACGGGGTGTGCAACAGACCCTCACGCAGAACGCCGATGCGCCGCGTGTAGAACCTGCTAAACCTACGAACACCGTCAATGCGGTCCTGCGCTGCCGAGAAGACCATTGCGCACACACCTCCATGGAGTGATGCTTGCCGCCGGGGATTTAGTTGATTGTATCAAGTATTTCGGATGGGTGGTAGGGGAAAGAAGAGAAGGGCGGGAGCCGGCGTACAAGCCGGCTCCCGGGTTTGCGCTAGTCGATGTGAAGGGCTACTCTAGCTGCCTTGCGGCTCCTCGTTGACGATCAGCCGGAAGACGTCCGGGCGGGCGTAGTGCCCGACAGCATCGAAGTCGAACCTGCTGGCCGCAACGTCGCTCATCTCGAGATCGGCCACGATTAGCTCTTCGCGTCCCCACACCGGCTGGACCAGGAACTCGCCATTGGGCCCCACGATGCAGCTCCCACCGCTGGAGAGCACCTCCGGCTCCGAAGCCAGCTCGTCGTAGCAGGCGAGGTCGGTGGGATACATGTCCTTGGTGACGTACTGGTTGCAGCTCAGCACCCAGCATCGGCCCTCCAGGGCGATGTGGCGCATTGACGCCGTCCACCGCTCCCGGGTGTCGGCGGTCGGCGCGAGGTAGATGTGGACACCTTTGCTGTACATGTGAGCGCGGGCGAGGGGCATGTAGTTCTCCCAGCAGATCAGGCCGCCAACCCGTCCGAATGGCGTGTCGATCGTGGTGAGCGTGCTGCCGTCGCCCTCGCCCCAGATGATGCGCTCGGCGGCGGTGGGCTTGAGCTTGCGATGCTTGCCGAGATAGCTGCCGTCGGGGCCGAAGTACACGATGGTGCAGTACAGCGTGCCGCCGCCGTGGTCCGAATCGCGCTCAATGATCCCGGCGCAGAGATAGACCCCGCTATCGCGCGCTGCCTGGGCAAGGGCTTCGGTTGTCGGCGACGGAACCGCAACGCTGCTCTGCCAGTAGCGCAGCCAATCGGCGCGCCCGGCGGGCGAGCGGTAGCCGACCTTGCCCCCGAGGATCAGGCCGCGCGGATAGCCTGAGATAAACGCCTCGGGCAGCAGCACCAGCTTGGCCCCTTGCGCGCCGGCCTCGTGAATCAACCGGACGGCCTTGGCAGTGGTCGCCTCGCGGTCCATGATCACCGAGCCGGCCTGGCCCAGGGCGACGCGGACGGTGCCGGTGAGGTCTTGCGTAGCAGGCCTTTTGTTGGCGTCTAGGTGCGGGGTCATGTCGTTTCCTCCTCCGAGATGTGCCTTCGCGGATGCTTCCGCGGCGGAGGGCAGCCTTCCTCTGAGTAGGGGATGCTCGGTTTCGGCAGGATAAGGCACCGGCCTTTGGGGAACGGACAAGCTCGCAAGGTCAACACACCACGAACATCGGGAGGCGTCAGGATGCCCGGCAGGTTGATGGTCTTTGCAGGCAGCGGGAGCCCGTTGCTGACGGCGCGGATTTGCGGCGTGCTTGGGATCGAGCCGGCGGCTGGGGAGGTGCTCACCTTCTCCGACGGCAACACGTTCGTGCGTGTGTTGGAGAACGTACGCGGCGCGGATACGTACGTGGTCCAATCGATCGTCCACCGGACCAATGACTACTTGGTGGAGTTGCTCTTCTGGGTCGACGCGCTCAAGCGGGCCAGCGCGGGGTCGGTGACCGCGGTGATTCCGTACTTCGGCTACGGCAAGGGCGACAAGAAGGATGAGCCGCGGGTTTCGATCCGCGCCAGGGTCTGCGCGGACGCGTTGGAGGCGGCCGGCTGCGACCGCGTCGTAACGATGGACCTGCATGCGCCGCAGATTCAGGGTTTCTTCCGGATCCCTGTGGATAACCTCTACGGGCATCCCACGCTGTGCGCGCGGATCAGGGAGCTGACCCCGGAAGGGTGCGTCGTGGTTGCGCCGGATACGGGCTTCGCGGATGAGGCGCGGATGTACGCCGACTATCTCGGGACGACCGTGGCCATCGGCGACAAGCAGCGTACCAGCCATGACGAGAGCGCCGAGATCATGGACATCATTGGCGACGTGCGCGGGCGGGATGCGGTGATCGTCGACGACTTCGTGGTGTCCGGGGGAACGCTGGCGGAGGCGGCCAAGCTTCTGCTGCGCAAGGGGGCGCGGCGCGTCTTCGCGGCGGTGACGCATGGCGTCTTGGCCATGGCCGCCCGGGACCGAATCGACCGCAGCCCGATCACGCGGCTGCTCGTCACGGATACGGTGGAGGGCCACCCCGCGCCGCTCCCGGCCAAGCTTGAGGTGGTCACCGTGGCGCCGTGCTTTGGCGAGGCGATCGGGCGGATCAACCGGCAGGATAGCGTGAGCGCGATGTTTCCGGGGCAGGCGGCGCACAGGTAAAGCCGAAAGGAGCCCGGCTAACGTGAGCCCTGGCTCCTTGCGGGAGTCGGTGAGTATCAGGTCTTGGGTTTTTGTGGCTGCCGGAATGCGTCCCCAGGCTCAACCTTTGGGGCCGGCTTGAAAGCGTCCCCGGGCTCGACCTTGGGCTTGGGCTTGGGGGCTTCCTTGCTAAAGAGGGCGTCTACGGCGCGGCCAACCTTAGGCGGCGGGCTCTTCTTGGAAGTCATCACATCACCTCCAGTCAGGCGGATGGACGGCGCGTGGCGAGATCTAGAGGCGTGGTGCGCGTGAGCCACTCCTTCGGCCTCTCAGGGCCTGAGGCCTGCCGTCAAGCCCGGATCCCGGGGGCGGCAAGCATTAAGGACCAGATACCGATCGCATTCTTGGCTCGCGAGGGTGGCAGACCCGTCGTCTCCCGACAGGGAGGTGTCGCCTCCCGGCAGGCACCAGTCGCCAGCCGACTCGCTCCAGTGTCGCTATTGGCGCATCAGGCAGCGGCGCTCCGCACACCGCATACTCACCCCCGCAGGAAACCCCAGCAAACAACGTGGAATAAACGCAGACGGACCTATCGGCGCAATCGCTCGCGCCCAGCCATACGAGCGAGCGATCACGCGTAGCGAGGCCCGCCGCGGCCCAGCCGCCGCGACACGAGTTAAGTGTGGAGGAGATGCATGGATGAGCGTGAAGGCCACGGCGGGCATCAAGCACATCGAGGCGAGACGCGATTTGATCACCGCTCTGGCCGACCGGATGTGGGACTACGCTGAGCTGCCGCTGCACGAGCACAAATCCGCCGAGGCGTTGATTGAGGCGTTGCGCGGAGAAGGTTTCGCGGTCGAAACCGGCCACGGCGGCATGCCGACCGCCTTCGTGGCGACCTGGGGCACCGGTCGCCCCGTGATCGGCATCCTCGCCGAGTATGATGCGCTGGACGGCCTATCGCAGGAAGTCGCCACCGAGCGGCGCGAGCGGTCGCCCGGGGCCCCAGGCCACGGCTGCCAGCACAACCTGCTCGGGGCGGGAGCCTTCGGCGGCGCCATCGGGCTTAAGGCCGAGCTGGAGGCGCGTGGCATCGACGCGACCGTCAAGCTGTTCGGATGCCCGGCCGAGGAGAACCTCAGCGGCAAGGCGTTCATGGCGCGCGACGGGGTCTTCGACGGGGTGGATGTCTGCTTTACCTGGCACCCCAGCTCGATCAACCGCGTGTGGACGGGGACCAGCCTGGCCAACAACGCGGCGTACTTCACGTTCCACGGCCGCTCAGCACACGCGGCGGGCGATCCCTACAATGGGCGCAGCGCCCTCGACGCGGTGCAGCTGATGAACATGGGCGTGGAGTTTTTGCGTGAGCACATGTCGCCCAAGGCCAGGGTGCACTACGCCATCACCAACGGCGGCGGGCAGCCCAACGTGGTGCCGCCGCTGGCTCAGGTGTGGTACCTCGCGCGGGCCCTGCGGCGCGATGAGCTCGACGAGCTCTGGGAGCGGATCATCAAGTGCGCGCGCGGCGCCGCCGAGATGACCGAGACGGCCTTCGAGATCCAGATCCTCAAGGCGATCTGGAACCTCCTACCCAACACGACCCTGGAGGCCGTCGTTGAGGAGGCGTTCAAGCGAGTCGGGCCGCCCGAGTTTGACGCGGAGGCGAGGGCGTTCGGCGAGGAGATCCGCAATACGATCCCGGATAAGGTGTTGCAGGGTTTCTTCAGAGAGGCCAAGCTGCCCGAGGCCGAGACCGGCAAGCTCTTTAATGAAACCGTTCTCGACCGCCCCGCCACGCCCGAGGAGATGATGGGCTCCACGGACGTCGGCGACGCGAGCTGGTGCTGTCCGACGGTGCAGTTCGGGACGGCGTGCGCCGTGATGGGGACGCCCGGCCACTCCTGGCAGATGGTTGCGCAGGGCGGCATGGCGATCGGGCACGAGGGAACGATGACGGCGGCCAAGATTTTCGCGGAGGCGGCGCTAGAGGTCGTGTTGCGGCCGGAGCTGGTGCAAAAGGCGCAGGAGGAGTTCGCCAAGCGGACCGAGGGGCGCAGTTACCAGTGCGCGATGCCAGAGGGACAGCAGCCGGCGTTCCACGTGTTTGCGCCTAAGAAGTAGGTAGGTTAGCCGATCTGACCGAAAGAGGAGGGCCTCGGCCCTCCTCTTATCCTTCTAACCGCGCTGCCTCTCAGCCCACATCTCCCGGGCCCGGGCAAGGTCCTCGGGCGTGTTGATGTTGAGAAACACCCGATCGTCGTCCGCAACACCCCCGGCCATCCGCTCGTGCTGCTCGAGGTAGCGGACGTGGAAACCAGGCAATACGCTGATCACCCTCAGGTCGGTGGCCTCGCTTAGCTGCGCCTCGATCGCCGGCAGCAGCCTGCCCGAATAGGCAGCGCAAAGCGGCTCGACATAAGCCCCACGGCGCGGCAGCACGGCATCGTACCCGGGCAGCAGGGAGCGCACCAGGTTGCCGAGTCGTGAGTCGAAGAACGGCAGGTCGCAGGCCAACAGGAAGACCCACGCGTCCGGGCCGTGCTCAGCGAGCGCATATCCCAGAGCCGCATGCAGGCCGGTCAGGGGGCCGAGGCCCGGGAAGGCATCGGGCAGGACGCGATAGCCCCAATCGCCGACGCCCACGGGGTCGTTGGCGAGAATGACGGCTTCGTCGCAGAACTCGCGCAGCCGCTCAAGCAGGTGCAGTCCCAACGGGCGGCCCGAGAAGGGCAGGGTGCACTTGGCCAGCCCGAGGCGACGTGATACTCCCCCGGCGAGCAGCGCGCCGACAAGTTTGGTCGCGGTCATCACGGGTCTCCTGTGGGTGGTCATTGGCTCGACAAGCCAGATAGTCGCTAGTCTGCCTCATGATACACCCGCCGGCTGCGGGAGTGTCAAATGACCTCAGCCAGGCTGCCTCTGGGTTACTTGGGGAAGACTGGATGGAGCGGTCCAGGGAACCAAATGCCCGTTCGCTCGTCCCCTAATAGTGCTGGACTCAGAAGGGAGCGTGCTAGAAGATGATGTGCCTCAACCGCAGGACCGTGTGGCTCGCCGCAGCGCTGATCGTCGTACTCGGCACCGCGGGCCTTTACCAGATAGTCAATGCCAACCTCGGGCCTTTGCGCTTCGTCGATGTCAGCCGCATCACCAAGCACGACGTCACCTCCATTGCGATCAGGGACGGCACCACCGGCGCAATTGTGAGCACTTCGGACCGCGAGCAGATCGCGGAGTTCTTTGCCGTGATGGCCGGGACCACTCTCGTCCGCGCCCGCCAGACCCCGCCCAGCACGGGTTGGCAGTACTACGTCGACTTGCTTGACGGCACAGGCTCGGCCCTGCGCGTGACGTTTAAGGGACGTATTGAGATGGACTGGATCAGCTCTGACGGCTCGTATACCGTGCGCCGCGGCCCGGCGTACACTGCCGCGGATGACCTCATCCCGTCGCTTGAGCGGCTGTTTGAGTCGGTGGGGCGGATGGCGCACAGCGGCAGCTAGTCAAGCAGACGTCGCTGGAGGCTTAGCTAAGCCCGGCCTTTTGACCGAGTCCGCGAGCGCGCCAGCATCGAGTTGAGCTGCCCAGCGCTTAATATCCCTGCGTCCTTGGCCTTGGCAGCGAGGCGGTCCAGCCTGGTCGGCTGCTCCGGCCCAGGATGCTCTCCGGGCTCCCGGGTCAGCCAACCGCGCCGCCGAAAGCTCCGCTGGAGACGCGCTCCCTCCTCGCCCCTGATGATCTCCAGGTCGAGGGCCCGCTCCACCCAAGCCGCCATGGTCACGCCGTAGAGCTGCCCGAGGTGGCGCAGCTCTTCAATGTAGAGGCGCTCTCGCCGCGTGCCCAGCTCGGCGTGCGCGCGCGTGGCGCTGATCAGCAAGGCCCGGGCCATCCTGTCGCCCGCCTGCTCGGCGTCGATGTCCGGCCAGACACGCAGCAGCGCGTGGCTCAAGGCGTGCAGCAGCGCGAGACGTTGGGCGGGAGCGGGGGTGCCGGCAGGTCCGGCCGCGGCCGTGTTGACTGCCAACACGAAACGCCTCCCGTGCACCCGCAGGCAGCAGGCGTCAAACTCCGCTGGACCGGGGAAACCCAACACCCGCAGGCCCTGGAACTCAAGCGTCGCCACGACGCTGTGCAGCGGCGCAATCCCCAGCCCCCATGCGTCACGAAGCTCGGTTGACGCCCGCTCAACGTCGCGCATCTGGCGGATGCTCTTGGGCCAGCCAGGGGGCGGCGCCCACTCCGGCTGCTCCCCCAGCATCTGCTCTAGGGTGAGGTGCTGCTCGAGGAGTTCTTGGGCTGCTGCCAGGACCGCAGCTTTGTCCCGTCCCACCAGGCCAGCAAAGCGGCGGCAGGCCAACGGCTCCAGGCCAGGTGCAGATGCCAACGCGCCGAGTCCCTCGGCAGGCTCCGGGCTGAGTTGCTCCAGCGGGACGCCCAGTGCGGTAGCCAGGCGGCTCCGCACCTCCGGCCGCGGGACCAGCAGGTCTCGCTCGTACTTGGAGATGGCCTGTGCGCTCACGCCGGCCATCACCGCCAACTCGCGCAGGCTCAAGCCGCTGATGCGCCGGAGACGGAGCAATCTGGCCCCCAAGCTCATGTAGCAGCCCTCCTCTTAGTTCACATCATCGGGGAATACATCGTTCCTGTAAACCATGTATATGCATGAATCCGCATGGAGGAGACCTCCTGGTGGGCGCGGAACTCCGGGAAAACGATTGCCACCGATCGACAAGCAGCAGAGGGGTGAGTCACCATGGCTACCAGCCACCGTGTATCGCTGCGCGAGGTCGCGCGGCGGGCAGGGGTTTCCATCAGCACCGTCTCCCGCGTCCTGACTTCCTCTCCCCATCCGGTGAGCGCGGCGACCCGAGACCGCGTCCTCGCCGCCGCAAGTGAGCTCGACTACTACCCGGATGCTGCCGCGCGCAGCCTCAAGAGCAGGCGGAGCGGTATTGTCGGCGTGATCGTGCACGACATCAGCCTGCCTGGCTCCGGCGGGCTCGTGCGCGGCGTCGAGGAGATCGCGCTCGCCAACGGTTCGCTCGTGATGGTCTGCAGCGGTGATTCTGTGCTGGAGCGCGAGCTAGCTGCGATCCGGGCACTTCGCGGGCTGCGGGCCGACGGGCTGATCTTGGCCGGCAGAGGCGTGCTGGACGAGGCGTACACGCGGGAGCTTGCCGCGCAGGCCGCGGCAGTCATGGCCCAGCGCCAGGTGGTTGTGTCAACCTTGGATCAGCTTGGGGGCGTGCCGCAGGTGCGCTGTGACCAGATCGAGGTCGGCCGGCTCGCGGCGTCGTACCTGTGCAGGCGGGGCCACCGGCGTATCGCGGTTGCGGCCGGACTCGCTCACGAGAGGACGACGGCCGAGCGGCTGGCCGGCTATGCAGAAACCCTGGCGGCGGCCGGCGTCGGGTTCGATCCCGGGCTGGTCGTCTACGGCAAGGGTGGCGCGGCGGCCGAAGCCGGCCGGGAGGCTGCTGAGCTGCTGTTGGAGCGGGGCGAGCTGTTTACGGCGGTGTTCGCCGCCGGCGAAGGCATGGACGGAGGCGTGCTGCAGGCTCTGACTAGCCAGGGCATCAGGGTGCCGGAGGAGGTTTCGGTGATCGGGGTCAGCGCGGACGGAGACGGAGGGTCCAGCTCGGGCGCCGGGCTCACCACGGTCGACCTGCCTGCGCGCGAGCTCGGACGGCGGGCCATGCAGACGGTATTGGAGTTGGCCGACCCGGACCTATCCGACGAGGCCTTTGCTGCGGGGCGCAGCCGCGAGCACGTGCTACTGCCCCAGCTGATCGAGCGCGGCTCGGTGCGCAGCCTAGCAGGGCTGGCAAGGCGCTGAGCGGCCCGCGGGGCCGGCGCTACTCCGGCCGGCCCCGTTCGCGCGCCTGATCGTCCTCCGGCAGGGCGCGGTCTGTGGGCGGCTGCCGGTAGATACCGTACTTGAGCAGGTCGAGGTACTTGGTGGTTTCAGCCATTAACGCCTCTGCGCTGCTGAGATCGTTGAGGAGGGTCCGGGTCATGAGCGCGCGGAGCCCGTGGCTGAAGATGCTCACGGCCTCGAGGGCACGCTTGACGTCAACGCTCGGCCGGAGCAGGGCGGTGTCGATGCCGCTGCTGAGCTCCTGGTTTACCGTAGATGCATAAGACTCTGCGAGAGAGCCAAGTTGGGGAGCCAGCTCGGCCGGTGGGTCGACAAACGCCTGCGTCACGAGTTGCGAGATCAGCGGCTCCTCCTGGATGAACCGTACCCGCCGCATTCCGGCCATGATGATGCGCTCGACCATGTCGGGGCTGGGCTGCTCGGGGCCGAAGCTCCGGGCAGCCCACGCCGTGTAGTACTCGATGCAGTACCGGACCAGATACATGTACAGCCCGGCCTTGCTGCCCCAGTAGTGAAACAACAGCCCCTTGGAGATGCCGGCCTGCTTGGTGATCACGTTGGTCGACGCGCTCTCGTACCCCCGCGCCACGAACTCCGCCAGGGCGGCGCGGATGATGCGCTCGCGCTTGTCCTCCGGCAGGCTCGCTGGATCCCCCGTCATACGGTGATATCCCGCCGCCGGTAGAGCGCTAGGGCCAGAGCAAGCGCGGCCCCGCAGATCAGCAGGAGCAGGCCGATGTTGAGCGGCTCCAGGCGCCCGCTGGTGTAGATGTCGGCGGCCTCCACGTAGCGGTACGGGCTGATCCAGCGCAGGGCGGCCAGCTTGTCGGAGATCAGGGAGATCAGGCCGATGGCCCAGGTGCCGATGGCCACGCCGATGCTCACCGAGTAGGCGGCGCGCCGCCTGGTCCAGAACAGCGCCGACAGGAAGCCCAGGCTCGCAAAGGTGAGGTGGGCAAAGAACGGCGCCGCCGAGAGCAGCGCTAGAGTCGCTGCAGAATACGGCTCCTTAACGAACAGGGCAAACCCGAGGAAGTTGGACATGGCCACGACCAGGTTAAAGGCCAGCAGCACGAGGACAAAAGCTAGGATCTTCTGCCCGAGCACGCTCGAGCGCGACACTGGCTTGGCCAGCAGGAACTCGACGGTCTTGTCGTCTTCCTCTTTAGCGAGGATCCCCGAGCCCAGCAGGGCGGCGAAGATCGAGCCGGTGAGGATGACGATGATGTAGACCTCCGTGCCAAAGAAGCCCATCGGCTCACCGAAGCTCATGCGGTCCATCCCAAAGGCCTTGACCATCTCCGGTGGGAAGAGCTTGATAAACTCCTCCAGGTCCTGGGTCGTGCCCATCATCGCCGGGAACAGCGCCATCATCATCACGCTCATCAGGCCGATAATTAGGGACCACGCCAGGAGCGTCCGCCAGCTGGCGCGCAGCTCACGTCGCAGGATATTCATGGTCAGGCCTCCTTTGGGCCGGCGTCCGCCGGAGCGGTCTCGTAGTAGTGCATAAACACTTCCTCCAGCGGCGGCTCCTCCAGCGAGAGCGATGCCAGGTCGAGCTGCGCCAGCTCGCGCACCAGCTCATTGATATTCCCGTTGTACAGCAACTCCAGGTGCTGGCCGTCGGGCGAGGTCTGCTGGTGGACGATGCCGGCTACCGATAGGGTGGGGCGCTCCGCTGAGGTGAGCGCAATGCGCACCTTCTGGAACCGCCCGGCCCGCAGTGTCGACACCTCCTCCACCTTGATCACCCGGCCGTCCTTGATGATCGCGACGCGGTGGCAGAAGCGCTGCACCTCACTGAGCACGTGCGAAGAGAAGAACACGGTCGTCCCGCGCCGGTTCTCCTCGCCCAGCACCTCAAACAGGCGCGCCTGCATCAGTGGGTCGAGCGAGCCGGTCGGCTCGTCCAGGATCAGCAGCTTGGGGCGGTGGAGCAGAGCGGCGACGATGCCCACCTTGCGCCGGTTACCCGACGACAGCGCGTGAGTGTTGCGCTTGGTATCGAGCTCGAACGCCCCGCACAGCTCATTGATGCGGCTGCGGGTGGCGGCCGCGTCCATCCCGTAGAAACCTGCCGAGTACTCCAGCAGGCTGCGAACGGTCATGTCCTCGTAGTACCCCACCTCGGCGGGCAGATACCCGATCTGCGCGCGGATCGCGCGGCCCTCGGTCACGGGGTCGAGGCCGAGCACCCGCGCCTCCCCGGCGGTCGGGAAGATCAGGTTGAGCAGCACCCGAATTGTGGTCGACTTGCCGGCGCCGTTGGGGCCGATGAAGCCGAAGATCTCACCCTCATCGACGGTCAGGGAAACGTCCTCGATACCCCGCGCCTTGCCGTAGAACTTGCGCAAACCGACGGTCTCGATGGCTGGCATTGGCATTCCTCCTGTTGACCACGTGGTCAACGCCAGTATATGCCTCTGTTGACCGGGTGGTCAATAGGGAAGTTGCGCAGGGTCCTTGTCCTAACTAAGCCCATTCCCTGCCGGCCCCTGGCATGATAACCTTGGGCTAGCTTAGAGCATCGGAGGCGGTGACGATGTTTGCGGGGTGGACTCCTTTCCCACCCGAGAAGAGCATGGTCAGTGTGCTGATTACAGCCGGTGTGGGCACCCTTGCGATGGTTGCGTTCCTGATCTGGGGTAGCGGAGTTGATCGGTTGTTCTGGATGTCTCTATGGCTGAGCATGATTGTCGTCCCGTGCGTGGTTGGCACATTTGCGTGGCTCCGGCGGCCGCTCTATGATCTGCCAGGTGGTGCATCGGCGCTGGCGGTGCTGTCCGGCGTGCTGCATGGTTTGGTCTGGTGTCTCGTGTGGCGTCCCTGGGTAGGATACACAGCGCTCTGGTATGGCGCGGGCATGGCAGTCATCGGTGGGGGGACGGCCTTCTGGCGAGTAGCCAGGTTGCCGCACGGCGGCCGAGGGCGGCCACGCGACCGCACAGGCCAGACGCCACCGGCTCCCAACAGCTGAGGAGCGGCACCCTCAGGCACCGCTCCCCTACGTCTTGGGCTCCCCAGCCATGTTGACGGCTACTTGTCCGGATCCTCCGCCTTGGTCAGCCAGTTCATCGCCCTGGTCATCCAATCGGGCGTGGACCGCGCCGTAATGTACCGCTCGAAGGCGTAGATCCCTGACTGTTGCGCTAGCCGCTTGAACTGCATCGTCGTCGTCGGGTTGTCGAGGATGACGCACGAGCGCTCCATCCCTTTGGCCTTGTAGAGCTTCTGACCCTGCTCCATGATCTTCTGCGACTCGTCAGGCAACGGCTTGAGCTGGCGCATGTCGATGAGCACACCAAACTTCGCCGGAGCGCCTACCAGTTGGGCCTGCGAATCATCCAGCCACTTCTTCATCTCCGGCGGCTGAATGAAGTCGCCGAAGGTCAACTTGTAGCCGTAGCCCGTCCTCTCCACGCTGTACAATCCCAGTCCTCCCCCCAGAGTCTCTGCCGCTAGTGGATCAAGCATTGGCCAGTCCACGCAGTACTCCGGTTATCGAACAGGATTCGCCTAAGTTAAGCCATTGTGACGTAATTGCGTCCTACAGACTCTGGCAGCGCAGGTCCTCGATCGCCAAGCCGAGCCGGCGGACGCCCTCGGTCACCCGTTCCGGCGGGTGCGCCGCGAAGTTGAGCCGTACGTAGCCCTCGCCATCCCGCGGATCCGGGCAGAAACCATCTCCCGCCGCAAAGCCCACGCCGTGCGCCGCGGCTACCGGCAGCAGGCCTCCGGCAGTCAGCCCGCCGGGAAGCCTGACCCAAAGGAACAGCCCGCCCAGGGGTGGGGACACGAGGGCTTCAGAAGGAAGATGAGTCCGGATCGCCGTGAGCATCGCGTCCCGGCGGCGCCGGTACAGCCGCCTGGAGCGCTGCAGGTGCTCCCCGTAGCGGCCTACGCTGACATACGCCTCGACCGCCCGCTGCATCAGGTTGGAGGTCGCCAGGTCGGTGGCCGCCTTGCGCCGGAGGAGCAGGTCATAGACGGGCCCTGCTGCGTGCAGAAACCCCACCCGCAGCCCGGGCATCAGCATCTTGGCGAAGGTGCTGGTATGGAGGACCATGCCGCCCGGATCGATCGCCGCCAGCGCCGGCTGCGACCGGCCGTCGTATCGCAGATCACCGGCGTAGTCATCCTCCAGCACCGCGAGATTGTGCTCGATGGCGAGGGCGAGCAGGCGGCCGCGTCGCTCGGGACTTAGGCAAGCGCCCGTCGGGTTGTGGAAGTTGGGCATCGTGTAGACCAGTTTGGGCTGGACGCCCGCTGCGGCTAGGTCTGCCAACAGGCGCTCTAGGGCGTCCACGTCCATGCCTTGACCGTCGACCGGCACGCCCACGATGCGGAGGCCGAGGGCGCGGAAGAGCTCGAGGGCGCGGGCGTAGGTCGGCGACTCGGTGATGACAGTGTCACCAGGGACTGTCAAAGTGCCCGTTGCCAGCGCGATTGCCTGTTGGGAGCCGGCGGTGATCAGGATCTCGTCCGGGTCGGCGACCATGCCGCTACTGGCCGATAGGAGCCCGGCAATAGTGCGGCGCAAAGGGGCGTACCCCCGGTAGTCACCGTAGTCCACGGCGCGCCCGCCGTCGCGGCGCATCACATTGTGCAGCACTCTGCGGAAGTCATCGACCGGGAACAGCGCCGGATCGCCCGTGCCAGCTGCTAGGTCGATGAAGTCCGCGGCTGGGGAGCCGGCCGGCGGCCCACTGGCCATAGGTTGGGACTCGGCGGCAGCCTCACGCAGACTGCGCTGCCAGGCCGACCACTCCAGCGTGTCCGTAGGCCCGTCCGCATTTGGCACGCGCCGCCCGAGCTTGAGCTTAGCCGGTGCGAGCACATAGTTGCCGCTGCCCATCCGCGACGCGATCAGACCGTCGGCGCGTAAGTCGGCATAGGCCGCCTCGATCGTCGCGCGGCTGACGCCCAGGTCGGCGGCGAGTTGGCGAGTGGCGGGTAGGCGTGTGCCCGCCGTCAGGGAGCCCGAGTTGATCGCCTGCCGCAGGTACTCCTCAACCTGGTGGTGCAGCGGTGTGCGGCTGTGGGGGTCAAGCGGGATGCGCATTGGTTTCGCCTCCAGTGCCGGTGCGGCCGGCCGGGCTGCGGACCGAATTGGACTGGTCAAAGAGTTGCATAAGCGGCTATGTCGTGGTAGCCAATTCTGTGTCCATAATACCTCGGATCCGGTTAGCAGGACAGGGGAGTGGTCCGGGATGATTGGCACCGAGCGGCGAGGCTTCGGATTGGGGCTGGCCAGCGCGTTGGTGTTCTCGACGACAGCGATCTTTATCCGCTATCTCACCGAAACCTACTCCATCCCCCCACTCGTGCTCGCGCTATGGCGCGACGTGTTGCTCGTCGTGCCGCTGGCCGCCTTCTTCGCGATAGCCCGGCCCCGCCTGCTGCGGGCTGGGCGTGAACACCTCGGCTACCTCGCCCTCTACGGGCTGCTCTTGGCTGTGTACAACGGCTCGTGGACCTTCTCCGTTGCCCTCAACGGCGCCGCGGTCGCGACGGTGCTGGTCTATTGCTCGGGTGCCTTCGCGGTGCTGCTGGGCTGGCTGCTGCTTGGCGAGCGCGTTAGCTGGGCAAAGGTCGCAGCTGTGCTGATGACTGTCTGCGGCTGTGCCCTCATTGCGGGCGTGGTTGCGGAGCCGGTTGCAGTCGGCAACGGCGCGGTAGGCTCTGGGGCTGCGGTGAACTTGAGCGGCGTGCGTGTTGTGGGCGCGGTCGTCGGCACCTTTGCCGGCCTGTGCTATGCCGGTTACAGCCTGATGGGCCGGGCAGCGGCACGACGGGGGCTGGATCCCTGGACCACGCTGCTTTACACGTTTGGTTTCGCCTCGCTGTGGCTGCTCGCGGCCAACATGCTGCCGCAGCTTGGCCTTCCCGGGGCTGCGGCGCGCCCGGGCGACTTGCTGTGGTTGGGTCGCTCGGCGGCCGGCTGGCTCGCGTTGCTGGGGTTGGCGGTTGGGCCGACGCTGTTTGGGTACGGGCTCTACAACATGACCTTGGCCCACCTGCCGTCAAGCATCGCCAATCTCATTGTGACGCTTGAGCCGGGGTTTACCGCGGTAATCGCGTACTGGCTGCTCGGCGAGCGCCTCGGCAGGATGCAGGTCGCGGGGGCGGTCGTGACGCTTGGCGGCGTGGTGCTGTTGCGGATCTACGAGGGCCGGGCGGCCGCGCGGGCGGGGAGCGCGGGCGCTGCGCGGTTGGATACCAGGGAGGCGGCTGCTACGTCGGCACCTGCCTCCGCTGCTGCGTCAGGGCAGTCCTGAACAAGCGGCTGCCCTAAGCCCGCGCGACCTCGTACAGCAGGTGCACCAGGCCGTCGGTGACCTCGCCGGTGAGCGACGTGGCGCCGTTGATGACCTCGTGCTTGACCAGCCGGAGGGGCAGGGCAGCCGGGAGCCTTAGGGTACGAAACAGGCGGGTTTCCTCTCGCGCCTCGGCGGCCAGCATTGGCGCAATCAGCAGGCTGATCTCGTCAACCAAGCCCTGCTCTAACAGAGCGTTATTGAGCACGCCGCCGCTGTCGACACGCACCTTGCGCACACCGAAGCGCCCATGCATCTCGGCCAGAGCCTCGCGCAGGTCTACCCGGTCGTCGCCCGCCTGGATGTAGTCGTAGCTCCGCGCTTCGAGGTACTCCCGGTAGCCGGCGGGAGTGCGGGCGGAGATCAGCGGCACCACGTCGAGGCACCACTCCGTGTCCCGGAAGGCATGCAGGTAGGACTGGAGCCTGCCGCGGCTGTCGGGAACGAACCACAGGTGCCGGTGGTCGCCGGGCCGCCGCTCAGGCCGGGCGAAGTTGGCCGGCATCTCCGGCGGGACGCCGCGCAGCGAAGTGATCATCGTCTCGGAGCCGACCATCTCCGCGTCGGCGCCGAGCGTCGCCGCCACGCCGTAGTAGGCGCCCATATGCGCATCGAAACCGTGAATCGCCCCATCCGCACTGATCTCGCTCTGGATGACCACCCGGGGCAGCTTGGTCATGGTCCCCGCCTCCTCTGTTGACCTGGTATCTCGCAGGGATGGGTGTGCAAGAAGCGTGCCTAGGCGGCGAATGCGTCCCCGAGCCCGCTACGCGCTGCGCGGGGTCACCGTATGCGCCGCCGGCGGTCCGGATCAGCCCCCGAGCTAGGGTGCTTGCCGAACCCGGTGACAATCGCTGGGGGCAGATCTTCACCGGGTCACCCGGCGGAGTGGTGACGACGTCACCGGTTACCGCCTGGCCCTGGTGAGTTTTTGCCCCTCCCCGGCATGCAGACCGCCCAGAGCCCGCCCTGGGGGTCAGATTCTCACCAGGTCATCCGGCGGAGCGGTGACGACGTCACCGGTTACCGCCTAACCCTGGTGAGTTTGTGCCCCTCCCCGGCATGCGACCGTCCCGAGCCCGCCTTGGGGGTCAGATTTTCACCGGGTCACCTGGCGGAGTGGTGACGACGTCACCGGTTACCGCCTGACCCTGGTGAG
>Ga0228535_1001876_pt1 | contig 25964 bp, 17 predicted proteins | sample SJ1metagenome_FD_168457 | JGI IMG/M metagenome (GOLD analysis project Ga0228535, IMG submission 168457) | Enriched culture of PCE-dechlorinating microbial communities from Ithaca, New York, USA - SJ1 | ecosystem: Engineered > Modeled > Simulated communities (microbial... > Unclassified | place...
ACGTCTTCTGCTGTCAGTTCCGAGACGAAAACGAGCATGGTTTGCAGGGCTGTGGGCTAATGCAGCAAGGCCGCCAACCTTGTCTGCATAATCAACCAAATCCGCTAATGGAAAATCTGGGATAATACTGGAAATAAAGGGACACGGAAAGGGCTTGAACAGCATAAAATCATGAAACGATCCGGCACATGGTCAATTCTGACCCTTATTGCACTGTTACTGCCTTCTGCCCCATCTCAGACGCTTGCCGGGGAAGATTCCTGGTATCTTTTTGCCCGCGATGACGGCTGTGTTTCGCTTCAACTGCTGGTAAGTGCCGAGAATCTCAAACGAGCACCGGTATCACCAGAGGATTTCGCCGGGATGATGCGCGCGCGGGGCGAGCAGGTTTCCATAGGGCTGCCTGAAGGTTTCCCGTCCGGACTTCTCGGCAAGGCAGTCCAAGTGAAGTATGGGAGTAACGCCGTGCTCTTCGTCACTGAAGAAATCTGTCGCACGGCACGATAGGCTGATATTCAGCGTCTAACGGGACGTCCCGTTGTCGCTTTTGCCCATGCGCTTTTTCTCCCTTTGCGGATTCATTCTTTCGTTGATTCGTCGGCCGAACCCAGGAATCGCAGCACCGACGCCGCCACGCTACGCATGCTCTCCGACAGGAAAGCGTGGCCGCCGGGATGGCGCTCGAACCGTCCCCGGGGCAGGAGCCCGGCGAGCGTCTCGGCTGCTGCTGCAGGGAGGAGGACATCGTCCTCTCCGGCCAGGACGAGCGCCGGGGCGCCGATGCGCGACGCCCGCTCCCTGGTGTCGTGGGCCAGACAGGCGTCTGCTTGCGCGGCGAAGCCGCGCGCCGAGGGGGCTGGCGCGCCGGCGAGGGTCGCCAGGGCCCCCTCGATCAGCGTATCGTTCTCGAGGGTCCCAGGACCGAAGACCCAGGCGAATTGCTCGCGCCGGAAGGCGTCTGCGTCCACCCCGGCCAAAAGGAGCCGCCGCCAGGCGTCGAGGACGCGGCGAGTCCGCCCCGGGAGGCGGGCCGCGGTGGCGGCAAGCACCAGAGAGCGGATCCGGTCCGGTGCGAGGAGCGCCAGTTCCTGCGCCACGAGGCCGCCGAGGGAGAATCCGAGAACGTCCACCGGGCCGAGAGAGAGGTGGTCAAGGAGCGCAAGCGCGTCGGCGGCGAGCCGGGCAGTGCTGCATGGTTCCGGCGGCGCACCGGACAGACCGGACCCGCGGGTTTCGAGGAGCACCAGCCGGCGCTCGCCGCAAAGCTCGTGCACCAGGGGACCCCACGCGGACAGGTCGAGGCCGATGCCGTTCAAGAGGAGCAGAGGCGGTCCGCTGCCGACGATTTCGTAGTGGAGCGGCGCTCCGTCGAGCGTGAAATCACGCGCCCCGGCGGTGCCGCTGCTCGCCGCCCGCGTGCCGGCGTCCTCCTGACGTTCCAGCTGGACCTCGACGTACTGGGCGAAGTCTTTCAGGGAGCGCAGCTTCACCGAGGATTTGTCGCTGACCCGGATGGTAAACCGCTCCTCGATGGCGGCGATGAACGCGGCAAAGCCGAGCGAGTCGAGGGCGTTGAGCGCAATGGCCTGATCCGGCTCCAGCTCGCGGACCGTCTGCGCATTGCCCCCGGCCTTCACCACGAGTTCCCTCAGTTGATCGATGATCGGTGCTGCCATGTTTCCTCCTTGGTTGCGCCTCCCGGTCTGCGCATTACGCCGTGCTCCGCTCTCTCAGCTTGAACCGCTGCAGCTTACCGGTGGAGGTGCGCGGCAGCTCTGCCACGAACCGGATCCGGACCGGGCACATGTGGTCCGGGAGCCGCTCTCGGCAGTGTCGCCGCAGCTCTCCGGCCAGTTCCGGCGACTCGGTCCCTCCGCGGCCGAGCACGATGAAGGCGGCCGGGGCGCTGAGCCCGCCGACCGTGTCAGCCACCACGGCGCATTCGGCCACCGCGGGGTGGCTGCGCAGGACCTCCTCCACGGCAGTGGATGAGACCCAGCAGCCGGCCGACTTGATCATGTCGTCGCTCCGGCCGCGATGATAGTAGAAGCCGTCCCGCTCCACGAAGAGGTCGCCGGTCGCGAGGGGAGCGCCGTCAGCTGCGTCAGGCGGGTTCCAGCAGCCCCGCGTGCGGGTGGGCCCGTCAATGAGCAACTGTCCCTCGTGCCCGGGAGCAACATCCTCGCCGCGCTCATCCACCAGCCGCGCCCGGTAGCCCGGCACCAGCCTCCCCGCCGACCCTGCGACCGCGTGTCCGGGCGAGTTCGAGATGAAGTGGTAGGCCATCTCGGTGGAGCCGATGCCGTCAAGGATCTCCTGGCCTGTGAGCCGCTGCCACTCCTCGAACAGCTCCGCAGGGAGCGCCTCGCCGGCAGAGCAGCAGAGCCGCATCGGCAGCCGCTGCCGGACCTCCGGCCACCAGCGGAGGATCTGGGCGAAGATCGTGGGGACCGAGAAGAACACCGACGGGCTGTGCCGGCGGACGAGCTCGAGGACCATGGCCGGATCGGGCTTTCCCGGGTGGAGAATGGCGGTGGCGCCGAGCCGGAGCGGCAGTGCCAGGCTGTTGATGAGCCCGTAGGCGAACGAGCACTTGCTCGTGGAGAAGATGACATCCTCGCCCGTCAGTCCCAGCACGGCCTTTCCGACGAGGTCGCACGGGAGCACGAGGCTCCGGTGCCGGTGCGGCACGCATTTGGGCGCGCCCGTTGAGCCCGAGGTAGAGAGGACGTAGGCGAGGTCACTGTCGGCCGGCCGGAAAGCTTCGCAGAGCTCCAGTCCGGGACCGGCGTAGTGCAGCGGGCCCACCTCGTCGCAGGAGATCTCCTCCAGGGAGCCTGCCGGCCACTTGGCCGTGCTTCCTTCCAGGGAGATCCGCAGGCGCGCGCCCGCGTCGTTCACGACGTGCGCCAGTGCCTCGGGCCCGAGCTCCGGGTTCACAACAACCGCCACGGCGCCGGACAAGAGGCAGCCGAGAAAAGCCACGGGGAAGGCGAAGCAATCCGGGAGGGCGACGAGGACGCGCTCCCCCGGTGAGAGCCCCCGCTCCCGCAGCAGGCGGGCCAGGCAACGGGCCCCCTCGCCCAGCTCGCGGTACGCGTGGGCCCTGCCGGAGCAGAGATAGGCGGTCTTGTCCGGGCGGTCCCGGAGGTTGTGCTCCAGAAGCTCCAGAGCGGCGTTCGTCGTGCCCAACGATCCTCCCTGCGAACGGTCCACATTCCGTCGAGCGCCTGCGTCTCGGCAGAGGTGCGGCGAGACAGCTCACCGACGTAGGGGGGGGCGGGCTCCGGTTTGTGGCCGAAGTGAAACGATTCTACCCCGTGCCCCGACGTAAAAGGAATGGGAATTTGCTTTGCGCGGCAGACTTTGTACCACCGGAAATGAGCTGGTGTCAATGGATTTACGGGACTTTCCAGGGGAAGTCGGGGGCAATCGAAATAAAGGGGCACCATACCTATCAGATGTTGACATGGCCCATTTAATTGATTGGCCTCCACTCATGCCGCGTATCGCACGACGTATCGCCCCAGGAATCCCGCAGCACAGTACCAAACGTGGAAACCTGCGAATGGAAACCTTCTTCCGTGAAGAAGCAGATGGCCGGACGAAAGAGGAAAGTTTAAGAACAGGCCTTATAATCGGTATGGTGTCCCTGTATTCCCTGTATTCCATCATCACATCACAAAAAGAAGGCGACGTCGGGAAAGGAGCTGTGATAATCTAGCGGCGCACACTGGTGAAGGGAGAGCCATGGAAGATTCCTCCACATCATTCATCGCCTGCCACGAATGCGATTTGCTGCTGCGCGAAATTGCGCTCGAACCCGGGCGAGCCGCGGCCTGCCCCCGCTGCGGCGCCACCCTGTACCGTCATTCCACCGACAGCATCAATCGGACTCTCGCCCTGTCTGCAGCCGCCGCGTTACTGTTTCTCATTGCCAACATATATCCGATCTTCGGGATAGAGTCCCAGGGAAATGACGCGGCCACCAACCTGTATGGCGCGGTCCGCTCCCTGTGGGATCAGAAGATGCACTTCATCTCCACTCTCGTCTTCATCACCGCCATTGTGGTTCCCTCCCTTGAACTGACCCTGCTGATCTATCTGCTTCTCCCCCTTACCGTGGGGCGCGTTCCAGCCGGCCTGGCCCTGCTGATGCGCTTCCTGCAGGGTATGAAACCCTGGGGAATGGTTGAGGTATTCATGCTCGGCATTCTGGTGGCCCTGGTCAAACTGACCGACGATTTTCGAATTATCCCGGGGGTAGCGCTCTGGTCGTACGGCGGGGTAACGTTCCTGCTGGCCGCGGTTGCCGCCACCTTTAACCCGAGGGATGTCTGGACGTGCCTGGAGGTGCGCGTCCGAGAGGAAAAACAGCCATGAAGTATTATGGCAACACTGCTGCCGGCCTGGGGCTTTGCTCGTGTCATGTCTGCGGCCTGGTTTCCCGGATCGGAGCGGAAACCGCCGGAGCCCGCTGCCCGCGTTGCGCCACGCGGCTGCATATGCGCAAGCCCCATGGCGTGGAGCAGTGCTGGGCGCTGCTGATCACGGCCTACATCCTCTACCTGCCCGCCAATCTTATGACCATCATGGAGACAGGCTCCCTGATCAGTTACCGCAAGGACACCATTCTGAGCGGCGTGGTCCATCTCTGGCAGAACGGCTCCATGGGAATTGCCGTGATCGTTTTCATCGCCAGCATCGTGGTGCCGCTGTTCAAGTTGCTGACCCTGACCTGGCTGCTCATCTCGGTGCAGAAACGCTCAACTCGCCATCCGGCTGAACGGACCCGTCTCTACCGTCTGATCGAGCTGGTCGGCCGCTGGTCGATGCTGGATATTTATGTGGTAACATTGCTGGCAGCCCTGGTGCAGATGCAGTCCCTGGCGACGGTCAAGGCCGGACCCGGGGCGATCGCCTTCGGCGCCGTCGTCGTACTGACCATGTTCGCCGCCATGCGCTTTGATCCGCGGCTGATCTGGGACCCCTTGCAGAAAGAGAGCTGATATGTCCGACACGCATCCACCGCCTGAACTGGAGAAAATTCCCGACGCCATCGTGGACAAACACCGCCGCAGGGCGTCCCATCTGATCTGGCTGCTACCGGCTATTGCCGCCCTGATCGGTCTGTCCCTGGCGATTACGTCGTATTTGAACCGGGGACCGGTTATAACCATCACCTTCATGAGCGGCGAAGGGATCGAATCGGGAAAGACCAAGATCAAATACAAGGACGTGCAGATAGGCGAGGTGAAAAGCGTTACCATCTCGAAAGACCGTTCCCATGTGGTGGTCACCGCGGAATTCAAAAAAGACGCGGAAGGGCTGCTGATGAAAGACACCCGGTTCTGGGTGGTCAGGCCGCGCATTTCCGGCGGCACCGTTTCGGGATTGGGCACCCTGACGGGAGGGTCATACATCGGTATGGATGTTGGAACGTCAAAGGACTCCCAGCTGGAGTTTGCCGGCCTGGAGGATCCTCCGGTCGTGACCATGGATGAGCCGGGCACCCAATTCAAGCTGCATGCGGACGATATCGGTTCGCTGAACGTCAAATCGCCGGTGTTTTTCAGGCGCATGCAGGTGGGAGAGGTCGTCGCTTACGAGCTTGACAGGGATGGCAAAGGGGTTACGGTAACGATCTTCATCCGGAAGCCGTACGTCCGGTTCGTGAAGGCCAACACCCTTTTCTGGCACGCCAGCGGGATCGATTTTACCATGGACGCCAACGGCGTCAGGGTCAACTCGGAATCAATGGTTTCACTGCTGCTGGGCGGTATCGCATTGCAGACGCCCGACGACAAAGCCGATGCCGGTCCGGTACCCGCCAACAGTGTTTTTACGCTGTTCACCACCAGGGAAGAGGCGCTGAAGCGAATCGACAGTATCGTGGAAACCTACCTGCTGGTTTTCAAGGAATCGGTGCGCGGCCTGGCAATCGGCGCGCCGGTGGATCTGCGCGGTGTTACGGTGGGGGAGGTCTCCCGGATCAGCGTTGATCTTGACACGCGCAAAAAACGGTTTGTCATGCCGGTTGAGGTAAAGTTTTATCCGGAGCGCCTGCGCGCCAGCTACCGCACCAAATCCAGCCTGCCGGGACGGCGGAATTCGCGGGAACTGATCAATGCCCTGGTCAGCAACGGCATGCGCGCCCAGATCAGGAGCGGCAACCTGTTGACCGGCCAGTTATACATCGCGCTGGATTTCTTTCCCAAGGCGGCGCCGGCCAGGGTAAACTGGGCTCAGAATCCGCCCGAGTTCCCCACCATCCTGGGGAACATGGAGCAGTTCCAGACAATGCTGATGCAGATCGTGCAGAAAATAGACAAGCTGCCGCTGGAGGAAATTTCCGGGGATGCGCGCAAGACGCTGCAATCGCTGTCGGAAACGCTTAAGAACGCCGACAGGCTGCTCAAGAATGTCGACACTACGGTTGTCCCGGAAACCCGCCTGATGCTGGAGGATGCGCGCAAGACCCTGAAAGAGGCCGACAAGGCGCTGGCAGGAGCGCGACAAACACTCTCCGCGGATGCTCCGCTTCAGCAGGATTTGCGTGACGCCCTGCGTGAGGTCGGCCGCGCCGCCCAGTCGCTGCGGGTACTCAGTGAATACCTTGAGCGTCATCCCGAAGCGCTGATCAGCGGCAAGAAGGAGGATGGACGATGAAATATGCCCCCGTCTTTTCCCTGGTTGCACTTTTTGCCGGCAGTCTGCTGTTGATGTCCGGCTGCGCCAGTTCGCCGCGCTCGCAGTTTTATACACTGACGCCCGTAGCGCACCGGAGCGAGAGCCCCGCGGCCGGCGCTATCCCGTCGGTGGCGATTGTCTCGGTGACCATACCGGAATTGGTTGACCGTCCCCAATTGGTAGTGAGAAGCAATGACGCAAAGGTGGAACTGCTGGAAACCCATCGCTGGGCGGAGCCTTTGAAGGACGCCCTGTCCCTGACGATTGCGGAGAATATTTCCCGCCTGCTGGCTTCGGACAAGGTGTCGAGCTATCCGCAGGCCGTATCGCTCTCGGCTGATTATAAGGTGTACGTGGATGTGAGGCTGTTTGAGTTCGCGGGAGATCATGTGGAGCTGGATGCGCTCTGGGCGATCCGCCGGGCGGATGACCGGCCGGCGGGCAACGGCAGATCGCGGCAACGCGAAGCCGTGACCGGCAGCGGCTATGACGCAGTGGTCACGGCTTTCAGCCGTGGAGTCGCGGGCATCAGCCAGGATATTGTCCAGGGATTGAAAAGCGGCTGGCAGGCCGGGCAGTAAGAGGGATTTGGGATCGATACAGGCAGTGTTGGTGAATCTCCCCCAACGACAGGCCTGTCACAAGCAGGATTTTCCGTTACAACAGGATCACGGGTATTTTCCCGAAATTCCTTCGAGAACACATCATGCCGATTGCCGTATTCGATGCCATAAAGGAAAATATCAGCTCATTTCTCGGCGGGGCATCTGTGGCACTGCTTCCCGGCGCCGCCGAGAACGTCGCCGCCGAGACAGCCATCAGCGAAAGCCTCTCCATCGAAGATAGCGCTTACTGTTTCATGGCCCGGAGGGAGGTCATCCCCTTCACCCGAAGCGAGACCCTCTTCTGCCGTGAACTGCTGACCGCTTTCTCGGGCCTGTTCAGCGGTTTTCAGCAACAGGATTACGTGGCGCACTTCCGCACCGCGCTGCTGGCGTCAATCATGGACATCACCGTTGCCCGCTCGCTGCGCGGCGACCACCGCAAGGCTTTCTGGCCGATCCAGCAGCTGATCCAATTGCTGAAAAATCTCTCGTACCAGCGCTATGAAGGCAAGCCCGCTACGACCGGGTTTCTTGTGCATCGCACCACGCCCCGCCTGTTGAGCAAGATGGTGCGGGAACGAAACCACACCCTGATTCCCCTGAATCCGCACGAGGACATATCTCCCCATTTCTTTCGCAACCCGCTGCCGTACCGCATCGTCGACGGCACCAACCTCTTCTTCGTCGCCAATATCCAGATGCAGGTTACCGGCATCCTCCGCACCTCTCCCACTGTTATGCCGATTGACATAGAACTCCTTACCCAGCGGGAGATATTTTCCCTGGTCAGGCGCGCCGGCCACGGTGCGTTTGCCGTAACGGTAAACGGCGCCTCGGAGATCGAGGTACTGGTCAGCCCGGCCAAACTGCTGGTGCGGCGCAAGGGCTCCTGGGCAATCTTCGACCCGGATATCTTCCGCTCGTTCCTGTCCGACAGCATTGACGCCGAGTCCATCGATGAGCTGCTCTGGTCCGTGTATGCGCTCTCCAAGGAGAGGCTCGGCACGGTCGTCCTCATATACAGCAAGGGTGCGCGCAATCTTGCCCGGCTAAAGAAAGGTTCGGTGGGAGGGGATGACCCGATCGGCCGCCTTCTGGTTGGTCAGGTCAGGAAACGGACCATCAGCGATCTGAAAAAAGCCGGCATCCTGCTGCGAATCCTCTCAGCCGACGGGATGACGGTATTCAACAAGAGAGGGCGGCTGATGGAGACGGGGTTCATCTTCGACACATCCTATGCCCGGGAGGTGGTCACCGGCGGAGGGCGCACCACGGCCGCCAGCGCCGCGTCCTACTTCGGCAAGGTCATCAAGGTTTCTCAGGACGGCCCCATAGAACTCTACCAGGACGGGCGCCTGGTCTATCGTTTCGGATAACCCCGGAACCGATTGGACGGATGTGCTTATCTTTCAATCCATGTTCGTCATGACATTCAGCCATAAAATAAACAGAGGGGAGCATGCATATGAAACTCCTTGTTTTCGGCAGTGCCCTTGCCATCGCAGTCGGGATTGCCGTCTATCTGATATATTCCAGACTGATTGTTCAAGGATCATCTGTACCGCTGTCAAAGGTTGCAAACGCTCAAACTATTCCTGCTCACCTTTCCGACCAGGCAGGCGTACGAGAAGCGGTTTCAGCCGGCAACGCCTTTGCATGCGACTTGTATCAGCAATTGGCCGGTTCGGAAGATGGGGGGAACGTCTTTTTTTCTCCCTACTCCATTGCCGGCGCGCTGACACTGGTGGCCGAAGGCGCCCGGGGAGAAACGGCGGAACAACTGGGCCGCGCCATGCGCTATCCGGCCAACCTCCGCCAAAAAGGTCCGGAAGCGCGCATTTCGCCCTGGGACACCGAGCGGATCAATACCGGGATGGCGGAATTCAACAGAGAAATCAGCGGGACATATCGTCCAGTACCCGTTGATATTCGCATCACAACAGAGGCTTTACGCAAAAAACTCGCTGAGGCGAACAAGCGTATCCAGGAGTCGGACAGCAGGGGAAATTATCAGGAAGGTATCGACCTGGCAGCCAAGGCGCGGGCAGATGCAGATGAACTGAACCGTCTGCTTTCACAGGTCGATCAATACGAACTCCGGGTGGCGAATACCCTGTGGGCTGAACGGACATATCCGCTCAACCAAAACTATGTCAACAAAATGAAGCGCCTTTATGGCGCTGCTGCCGTAATTGCCGCTGATTTTATCCATGATCCGGAGGGTATGCGGCAAAAGATTAATCATGCAATCGAAGAACAAACCCATGGCCAGATACGAGAGATGGTCGCAAAAGGCGGTATCAATGAAGCAACCAGGCTGGCGCTGGTTAATGCCGTCTATTTCAAGGGAGAATGGGAGGAGATCTTCCGGAAAGAAGAAACGAGGGACCATGATTTCTTCCTCCTCAATGGCACGAAAAGGACAGTACCCATGATGCACGGAACCTTCGAATCAGTCGGTTATGCTGCCTTCAAGGGGAATGGGACACCCTTCGACACTCCTCAGGAAGTTGCGGATGACGACGTCGGAAACGAAAAGAAGCTGTATCCCGACGCAATGGGTTTTCTGGTCCTCGAACTGACATACAAGGGCGGAGAAATATCAATGGTTATTCTCGTCCCACGCTCCATCAACGGGTTTACCGCTTTGAACAAGAAGCTAACCCTCGAGAGTATCGAAAAATGGATCGGATCGTTACGCAAAAGAGAAGTCGAGGTCTTTCTGCCGAAATTCACGCTGAAGACAAGCTATGATCTTAAACGGCCGCTGCAGAGTCTCGGCATTGTCCGTATGTTCAAGGATCCTCGGTTTTCGGGAGGCGCCGAACTCGGCGCTCTCTGCGCCGGTGACGATCCGGACCATCGTTTGTTTATCACTGATGCTCTTCACAACGCCTGTCTGGAGGTTAATGAAGAAGGCACCGTGGCCGCGGCCGTCACGTTTTTTGGGGCCGCCGCAGCAGCTGCTCCGGACATTGTGCCCTTCACCCCGGTTTTCCGCGCAGACAAGCCTTTTCTATTCCTGATACGCCACAAGAAGACCAATGCCATCCTTTTTATTGGCCGGATGGCAAGACCCGATGAAAAGCAATGAGAAAACAAACTTGCACATTGTGAGGTATTTCAGATGATCTCCGCTTCCGAACAACTGAATCAACTGGGATGGGATGAGTGGTTTGCCGAACAGGCACAGGAGAGAGTACCGGCAGGGCACCGCCTTGCGCGTGTTGTTGCCGTGGACCGCGAACAACTTCTTGTACTGGACGAGTCCGGTGAATTTCGCGCAAAACTTGCCGGCCGTTTCCTCCATGTGACCGGGCAGTCGGTTGATTTTCCCTGTGTCGGAGATTGGGTATGCATTCAGCACGGCAGTTCCGATATGTTTGGTATAATTCATGACGTTATTCCCAGAAAGTCGGTTCTGCGCCGTAAGGCCGCGGGAAATACCATTGAATACCAGATGATTGCTTCGAACATTGACGCAGCCCTGCTCCTCCAGTCCTGTCATTTCGACTTCAATGTCAACAGGCTTGAGCGTTACCTGGTCATGGTCAGGAGCGGGCATATACATCCTGTCGTTGTCCTCACGAAAACCGACCTGGTCAGTCCTGAAGATCTCCAACGACTGATAGGGGACATCAGAGGCGCCGGGATAGATTCCGAAGTAATCACGCTCAGTACCGTCACCGGTGAAGGTGTTGATTGCCTGCGGCAGATTCTGCACGCCGGAAAAACCTACTGCCTTCTCGGTTCATCGGGGGTGGGCAAGAGTACCTTGATCAACCGGATGATTGGCCGTCATAGGCTTGAGACCAGAGGGGTAAGCGGTACGGGCGAGGGACGGCATACGACGGTGCGTCGCGAGCTGATTCAGTTGGATAATGGCGCGATGTTGATAGATACCCCGGGTATGCGTGAATTCGGCATTTTAGGGGCAGAGGAGGGAATAGGCGTCAGTTTTGCCGATATCCATGCGTTAGCGTCGAAATGCAAATACAGCGACTGCTCCCACTCGAACGAACCGGGCTGTGCCGTGTTAAGAGCGATTAAGGAAGGAAGTCTCCATCGGGCCCACTATCAGAACTTCATCAAGCTCAGGAGTGAATCGGAGTTTCACGATCTGTCGTATCAGGAAAAGCGGAAAAAGGACAAGGCATTCGGTCGCTACATCAAGTCCGTCAAGAAGGATCTGGGAATTACGCGTACATAAAGACCTCAATCCGTACTGTCTTCACGCCTCCGCCATCGCGGAACGCCTCGGTTTCTTGCATTGGCGTGGGGTGAACCGGCCCGACGACGGTCACCCGGCGTAAACCGGCATCGGCGACGTTCAAACCCCGGCATTCCGCTCGCCTCGGCATGCAGACAGCGGATTCAGGAAAGAGAAAGAAGGCAGGACCTGCCCGGACCAAGACCGGGCAGGTCAATCAAGAATGCATTTCTGACGAGGAGGGCGAACATGATCCCGAGAATCGCGTTGTTGTTTGTTCTCGGTCTCCTGCTCGCGGGCGGGATTGCCGCGGCAAAGGACTCGAGAAATGAGAAGGCGGCCGTCGCCGGCGCCGAGAAATGGCTCTCGTTGGTGGACAAGGGACTGTATGCGGACAGCTGGCGGAACGCGGCCGCATACTTTAAAAACGCCGTCACCAGGGGGCAATGGGAGCAGTCGATGCTCTCTTTCAGGAAGCCTTTGGGCGGGCTTGTCTCAAGAAAGGTCCGGTCCACGGCATACAAGACATCTTTGCCCGGAGCTCCTGACGGAAAGTATGTGGTTATTACATTCGAGACCTCTTTCGAGAACAAAAAGTCCGCCATCGAAACCGTAACGCCGATGCTTGAAAAGGATGGCGCGTGGCGCGTATCAGGGTACTTCATCAAGTAGGCCGAACCGACATGATGCTTAGAGTTTGTTCATAAATAACGTTACGAGAGATCGCGCCCCGATTTATGACAGATTTGGCCGGGCTGATTGAGCAAAACCGCGGGCGTAGCAGGGCTACGTCGAGGATTTTGTGATTGAGGCACGGTCAAAGATGGCGTGAAGACGGGATGCGAGCCTGGAATGTTTATTTACGAACAATCTCTTAATCGTTGAAGCCCGGTCAGCATGGAGTTCATCGACGTGCGGACAGGAAGAGCTTCGTAATCCGCCCTTTCTGCATCGAGGTATTACGGAGGCAAGTAAACATATCAATGGTAGGGGCTAGGCGTGCCTCGCCCAAGCGGTGCACGGCGCGCCGTGCACCCAAATCAGGGTTGCGATGTTTACTTGCCGAAGTAATATCATGTCAGGGGAAAGCATGGACAATCACGAGTTCCGTCGCATCGCCGTCATCGGCGCCACCGGCCAGGTGGGCTGGACGCTCACCCGCGAACTGAAGCGTCTCGGACACGAGGTGCTTGCCGTATCGCGCGGCCGCACCGCGGGCAACATGTCCCGATTGGACGCCCTCGAAGCCCTCGGCGTGCGGACGGCTTTTCAGGCGGACCTCACGGACGTGGATGGCCTTACCGCGGTTCTCGACGGCTGCGATACGGCTGTGGTGGCCCTTCGCGCCAATGCGCGCCTGATTCGGGAAGTGGAACCTCCCATTCTTGAGGCTGCCCGGCGCGCGCAGGTGCAGAGGTTTGTGCCCGACGAATTCGGGACCCACACCAGGGCCCTCAAGTACGGCGTGGGAACCCTCTTCGACGCCAAGAAGGAATTACAGGAGCAGGTCTTCGCATCGGGACTGGAGTGGACCCTCCTGTTTCCGGGCGGCATCTTCGATTACTTCCTGCCCAACCTGCGCCTGTTCGAGAGGATTACCACCTTCGGGAACCTGCAGTGCGCGTTTCCCACCCACTCCATCGATGATATCGGCGCCGTCTGCGCCAGAGCCGTGGCCGATCCGCGCACGGCCAACAAGGCGGTCCAGATGTACGCAAATGTGGTAACCCAACAGTATCTGCTGGATGTACTTCTGCGCTTGTGGCCCGACTACCCGTTCAAGTTCGAGCACGTATCCACCGAAAAGATACTGTATCTGAAGGATCACGGGGATCCCGATCGGATCTCGGCAAAAGGGGGCGTAGAGCCTGACCGGGAGCGGCACGGCATCAACTATGCCACCTATGTGCTCGGCAGTCTCGCATGCCCGGACGATCCGGACACCCTTTGTGCGAACGACCTCTACCCCGACCATGTGTACACGAGGCCGGAGGAGGCGCTGGCTGACCCGGAGTTTGTTTTCGGCACGGAGTGCGGCCGGTGACGGAAAGATGATGAAAAATCGGATTGGAGGATATCCGGTGTGAACAACGCCGCGCTACGGCTCCCATGGAAATTCGCGACACTTTTCCTGTGCGCATGCTGCTGTTTCTTTTCCCCGGGGTGCAGGCAACAGAGTCATTCCCCGTCCGAAACCGGGTCCGCGGCCGTTCAACGACACACTCTGACGGATCTCCACGTTCTGGAAAATGCCTATCACACCCGCCAGAGCAACCTTCAGGTCACCCAGCAGGGAGTCATCATCAAGGTTCTGGCCGACGATGACGAAGGCGCCCGGCACCAGCGCTGTATCGTGGAATTACCGTCACGACAACGACTGCTGATTGCCCACAATATCGATATCGCCCCGCGGATTCCGGGCCTGGTGAAGGGTGAATCCCTGACCTTCCATGGAGAGTACGAGTGGAACAGAAAAGGCGGGGTCATCCACTGGACGCATCATGATCCGGAGGGGCATCATGAGGGCGGCCGGATCGTGTATCAAGGGAAAACGTACGAGTAACAGACAGTACAGAGGGAGGAGGCATGCTGCGGCTACTGCAATCAATTTTCGGATTCGGCGCCACCACGGGCGGCTACCCCGAGGAGATGGTCAGGAAGGCCATCGAGCGGGCCGTTGACGGGACGGATCCCTGGCTGCGCGCGATATCGGGCTACCGGAAAAAGCTGAGGCCGGTGGTCCTGCGCGCCATGGATCATGTGGTTACCCTGGTGGACGGACTCCCGCCGCCCCTCCTGGTAGACGCGGACTCGTACCGCAACGACCCCAGGCTCAAGGTCTTTTTCCTTTCAACGGCGGAAATGCGGGGAATATTCGGGAAGGACCGGAACCTGAGGGATTTCCTGCGCGGACCGGAGGCAGGGGCCGAAATGGTCACCGCGCTCATGTTTATGGAAAAGAGGGAAGACAGGGGTTTCGGCGCGGAAATGGACGGGGACAGGGTCATGCGCGATGTTCCCCGGATCACGGTCAGTTTCGAATCCCATCGCCTGATGGATCCCGCGCCGGACGAAGACCGGACACGTCTTCTCCTCAAGAAACGCGCCTTCGATTATCTGATACGTGTCGCGCTGCAACGCATCTCCAACGCCAAGGCGGAACGAAAGGACCTGGAGCGGCGCAACGCACTCTTACAGGCGAAAATCGAAGTATTGCGCCGTAGCGGATGGGGATTCAACGGGAACGATTCCAGCCTGAGCGAGGACATCGGCGCCCTTGAAGAGAGCCTTCGCCGGATCGAGGCCCAACTGTCGGATCTCGGAGGCGACGATCGTACGCTCGAGACATACCTGAATATCGTCATCGACGTGCTGGGGCATCCCGAAGACCATCTCCACGGCGGACGGGAAAACTTGATAGTCGACGACATGGGAATCCGGCGAGATCAGGCTTCGAGCACTGCGCCGGAGCTGACGCTCACTACCGTGCACGATACGGACGGCCGCTGCAGAATCGCGCAGATGATCTCTCTTCCCGCCGAAGAACTGCGAGGTATCAAAGGCTGATACCGCCCTCCCCTTCCTGCAATCCATGAACCGAAAAACGGCAGTTGGGATCGTTCTTTTCGGACGATTCCAACTGCCGAATCCAGGATCAATGACCCGACATGAAAAGAAGTGAATTCCCTGATCCGAGACGAGCAGGTATACTGTTAGAAAAACATCGTCTACCGACCAATATGGTCACAAAATGAGGAGGTTGCCATGCTCTGGAAAGGACGAAGGGAAAGTTCGAACGTCGAGGACCGCCGGGGCCTTGCCCCCAAGGTCGCAATGGGTGGCGGAATAGGGACGATACTTCTCGTGCTGGCCATCTATCTTCTGGGTGGCGATCCTTCCGAACTGTTGAAGGCTTCGCAACCGGCCACGTCGGAAACGGCCTCAACCTACCAGGGGACGGAGGAAGAGAACGAGCTTGCGAAATTCGTGTCGGTAGTGCTGGCGGACACCGAGGATATCTGGACGGAGCAGTTCCGCGGACAGGGCGGGACGTACCGGTACCCGAAACTGGTCCTTTTTTCCGGAAGCGTCGAATCAGCCTGCGGAATGGCCGGTTCGGCCACCGGCCCGTTCTATTGTCCGGGGGATCAAAAGGTGTATATCGACCTCAGTTTCTATAACGAACTGCGGGACAAGTTCAAGGCGCCCGGCGATTTTGCCATGGCCTACGTAATCGCCCACGAAGTGGGTCACCATGTGCAGACGCTCCTCGGGATCAACGAGAAGGTGATGTCTCTCCGCTCCCGCGTAAGCGACAAGGAATTCAAGAGATACCTGGTTCGACTTGAATTGCAGGCGGACTACCTGGCCGGTGTGTGGGCGCATCACGCCGAACGGATGAAGGTGCTCGAAGAGGGAGATATCGAGGAGGCGCTGAACGCCGCCAGTGCGGTGGGAGACGACCGCATCCAGAAGAGCGTGCAGGGATACGTCGTTCCGGACAGCTTTACCCACGGCACGTCCGAGCAGAGGCAACGCTGGTTTGGCAAGGGATTCAGAACCGGAGACCTGAGCGAATGGGATACCTTCAAGGCGGAAAGCCTGTGATGCAGACACTGAGTGCCGCCTCCCACGCACTTCGCTACGCATGGGCCGCACCGTGCTCGATGGTGGGGCTGCTGCTTGCCCTGGCCGCTCTTGCTTCCGGCGCAACCGCCCGGAGCATGCATGGGACGTTCGAAGTCGCAGGCGGCCGCATCCCCCTATTGGTGTCCCGACTTCCGAAAATCCTTCGGTTCTCCGCCATCACCTTCGGCCACGTCATCCTGGGCGTGAGCCACGCCGCGCTGGATTTCCATCGCGGCCACGAACACGTCCATGTCCGGCAGTATGAACGGTGGGGGATACTGTTCTTTCCGCTCTATTGCGGGTCAAGTCTTGTCCAGCTCGTTCGCGGCCGCAATTTCTACCTGGACAACCGCTTCGAACGGGAAGCGCACAGTCTCACTTGGCATTTCCAGGCAATGTCCAAGATCTCCTTATCCGACCCAGTAATGGCAAGGAAAAACGGGCGTAATCAAAGATGCGTATCTGGTGTAGCTGTAAAAAGGTCGTCATCCCGGCAGCATGGCAAGAGCCAGGAATAGTCCCAGCGAAAACTGTCCGATCGTAGCAGGATAACACGCCAGACAGGCGGTCGTGATAACGATTGATGAGTCGTTCTCCAACCCTTGCCTCCTCATCATTGCAGTATTGTCACAGTATACTTTGGTTGGTTCAGGCTCCACCGACTTAGGAAAAACCCTTCTTGACATGGAACCCGGACTTTTCCGGTCCTTTTGGAAAAAAGGCCGCTCCCAAGCGGCCCTTCCTTTCCATTTTACGCCCCCAGTCATCCCTTTGCTATTTGATAAGCAGGTTCTCTATCATGAGAGAACCATTCTCGATGGTGAGAATTCCCAGGAGCGACGTCACGCCGGACCTGGAGGCAAAGCCGATATCGTAGCCCCCTTCCAGGGACAGGGCCTTGCCTTGTCCTAGTGTCAGGTTCTCGACGAATTCGGCGGCCAGCGCCTGCACAGGGTTGGCGAAAGACGACGCCGGGTCGTCGCATGCGGCGGAGAGATTGGCGAAATAGTTGGCGGTGTTCTTGATGCGCGCTTTCTGCGGCGTCCCCTGCAGGAGCCCTTCGCTTACCGCGTCTCCGTACGAGGAAAACACGCCGTCCGAGAAGCTCCAGCCGTCCTTCAAGGTATGGAGCGTGACGGTATCGCCGTCATCCACGTTCAGCACGAAGACCAAGCCGTTGGAGGAGGTGGCGGAGCCTCCGAATCCGGAACCGGCGGAGTAGGTGACCGCATACGGGGAAGTGGTGTGGATGGCGCTGGTTGCGGTCACGACCGCGCCGCTGATGTTGCTGCTAAAGTCTGCGGTGTCCACCACGTGGGCAGCGATGACACCCTTGCCGGGGGTGACGCCCCATCCGCTCAGCACGGTCTGCGGAAAAAGCACAGCGGGGACCGGGTCATAGATGTCGCTCGAAGAATTGATGATGTTGGTGTAGACGGAAAGGTAACCCGCTTCGCTGACCTTCAGTGAAAGGTCGGTGGCTGCCGGAAGGGTCAGGGAATAGGCGCCGTTCTCGTCCGTGGTGGTGAAAACCGTGGGGTTACCGCCCATCTCCACGATTGCGCCGGAAAAGGGTGTTCCGATGTGGTCCGTTACGAGCCCGTGAAAGGTGAAGGTGTTTGCCGCCTGTGTCAGGGAGTACACCCCGTGGCCGTTTGTCCCCGCGAAAAGGATGGAGGTATTGCTCGGGTCAACCAAAAGGGACTGAACATGGACCAAAGCTGGAAAACCGGAGTTGACGGCGGTCCAGATCTCTCCACCGTTTGTGCTCTTGAACACCTCACCCCATGTGCCAGCATAGATTATGGCCGGATTGATCGGGTCGATGGCTAGGGAATATACGGCAGAGGAAGTCAGGCCGGTGTTGACGGCGTTCCATACCCCCCCGCCGTTCGTGCTCTTGAATACCCCACTTTGTGTCCCAGCGTAGATGGTTGATGGACTGAGCGGATCGACGGCAAGCGCCTTGATGAAGGTATCAGTCAGGCCGGTATTGACGGCGCTCCAACTACCGCCACCGTTGATGCTTTTGTATACTCCGTCGTTGTATGTTCCTGTGTAGATGGTGTCAGGATTACTTGGGTCGATGGAAAGAGAACAGCAGTCGGTATTAGGCAGGCCGGTGTTAACGGTGCTCCAGTTCTCCCCGCCGTTCGTGCTCTTATATATACCGATATATGTCCCCGCATAGATGGTGGTGTGGGTGATCGGGTCGATAACCATGGAACAGACATCATTACCACCTAGGCCGTTGTAAACACTGCTCCAGGTCTCACCACCGTTGGTACTCTTGAATATACCATCGTTATCTGTCCCCGCATAGATTGTAGAAGGGGTGCTTGGATGGATGACTAAGGCACGAACTTCAGCATTAGTCATGCCGGTGTTGATGATTGTCCAGGTTCCCCCGCCGTTCACACTCTTGTACATATCACCGATTATATCTGTCCCTGTATAGAGGATGGACGGTGTGATCGGGTCGATTGCAAGAGCCTGAATGTATTTATTAGTTATGCCGATGTTTACTGTGTTCCAACTACCTCCGCCATTGACGCTTTTTTGTACACCACCGTTGTATGTTCCCGTGTAGATGGAGTCCGGATTACTTGGATCGATAGAAAGCAGAACAATGCTGGTATCAGTCAGGCCGGTGTTGACCGCGCTCCAGCTTCCACCTCCGTTCATGCTCTTGAACACCCCGATGCCGCTTGTTCCCGCGTAGAGGGTGGTTGGGGTGAACGGGTCTACGGCAAGGGCATTGATATTGGCATCAGACAGACCGGTATTAACGGCGCTCCAGCTTCCACCTCCGTCGGCGCTCCTGAATACCCCTGTACCGCTTGTTCCCGCATAGATAACGGAGGTGTTGATCGGATCAACGGCCAAAGAAATGACGGTAGACGCACTCAGTTCGGTATGTACTGCGGTCCAGTTTCCTCCACCATTAATGCTCTTAAAAACCCCGTTGTAGTATGTCCCCGCGTAAAGGGCAGATGGGCTGACCGGGTCGATTGCAAGACATTGTACGGAGCCATTTATACCTGTATTGGCGGAATCCCAGGATTCCCCGCCGTCCGTACTCTTGTATATTCCGCTGCCAGTTACGGCGTAGAGGGTAGAGGGAGTGACCGGGTCGATAACAAGGGAAGTGATCGAATTATTAGGAGGCAGGCCGGTGTTGACGGAGTTCCAACTTCCACCACCGTTCGTGCTCTTGAATATCCCAATTTGTGTCCCAGCGTAGATGGTTGTTGGAGTGACCGGGTTGATGGCAAGGGCAAAGATGTTGGCATCCGTCAGGCCAGTATTGACGCCGCGCCAAGCTCCACCGCTGTTCGTACTTTTGAACACCCCGCCTCCGTATGTTCCTACGTAAATGATGGACGGGCTGCTCGAGTCGATTGCCAAAGCTTTTACTGTTCCCCCATACGGCCCATTACTCGTCCATTGATTAATCCCGGCGGTCGCGGGTGATGTCACCCCGATCAGCACAATAAACGTCATCATGGCACCCACCGCTCCAGCCCGTCCCGTGAAACCGGCAAACATTCTTTCCCGCTTCATCTTTTTTAGCATTCCCCCTCCTTCGAACGGTTACGCCCCATCGGGTCACGAAGTACCGCCATATTTAAGTAAACAAACCGCATCTCACGAAGAACTGGCCTGCCGCGATTTCCGGATCGAGCATCGCCGAATTAAATGAATGTCTTTGCTAGCGGATCACCAACTTCTCGACCGCGAGAGATCCGCTCTGTATGGTGACGGGGCCTATCAAGGTGGTGTATCCGCTGTTGTTCATATAGTCGCTGTCATACCCACCCGTAAGGGTGACGGCCTTGTTCAGGTTGAAGGTGAAATCCTCGCTGAAGTCGGTGCCCCAGATAAGGATGGGATTGCCGGAGACAGCAGCCTGGTAAGCGCCCGACCCGCCCATGATAGTCGAATAATATGTGTCGTTGAGTCGAACTTGCTGGGCGGTGTTTTTTTCGAAGGTGGCGGTGACTGACTTGTCGTCATCCATGGTAAGGGAACAATCGCCCGAACCGTTGCAGGTGCCCGACCAACCGCTGAACAGCGAATAGTCAGTAGGTGCAGCTCGGAGGTGGAGATTCGTTCCTTTATAATATTGGCCTGAGCAGCTTATACCGCAAACAAAACTGGAATTGGAACTTGTAACAAAAACACTTCCAGACCCAAAGAGAAAGATATTTACCGTCACCTTGGGGAGAACACTCAATATCCTGAGACTCTCCCCTCTGTTCAGGTCCGGTAAAACGAGGAACGGCGCCTGGTTGCCTTCAGGCGCATCGAAGGGATATGAAGCATTTCCAAACTGGTAGTAGAGCGTCGTGGGGCTTGTAGGTGCCGTGAACGTTATCGAATAGCTGTAGTCATCCCCTGCATGGGCAGTCCGTTTCCCTCCGTAAATCTGGGTTCCATGCAAGTTGCCGTCCGGAGGGCTCCCCTCCGATACCCACATGCGCAGGTCACCTGCATTGTCAAGAAAGTTCGCAGGGTCGTGTATGGTCCAAGACAGCGTCACCGAAGAGCCAGGCTCCGTTGTCGTCGGATTCGCCGCGTCGGTAGTAAGTGTCGTCTCCGCCAATTCGATGTTCACCGCCGTCATCGCACCGCTCGATACTGTTTGGTTCAGGGCCTTCCCTCCGGCGACCACTGAAGGAAAGGTTCCAGTGCCTGCAATCGCAATGACACGTACCCGGTAACCGGTCCCGACAGGTACCCCCATATCGAATGAAGTTAGTCCCCCCGACACAGAAGAAGTAGCCCGGTACGTGCTCCCATTACCGTCTACTACCGCTATCACTTGCGTCGCAACCGCCGGCACGTTGCTTACGGTGATCGTGAAACCGGTTATAGCCTGTTTGACCACGAGAGATCTGAGACTTTCCCCCCTGTTCAGGTCCGGTAAAACGAGGAACGGCGCCTGGTTGCCTTCAGGCGCATTGAAGGGAGATGAAGCATTTCCAAACTGGTAGTAGAGCGTCGTGGGGCTTGTAGGTGCCGTGAACGTTATCGAATAGCTGTAGTCATCCCCTGCATGGGCAGTCCGTTTCCCTCCGTAAATCTGGGTTCCATGCAAGTTGCCGTCCGGAGGGCTCCCCTCCGATACCCACATGCGCAGGTCACCTGCATTGTCAAGAAAGTTCGCAGGGTCGTGTATGGTCCAAGACAGCGTCACCGAAGAGCCAGGCTCCGTTGTCGTCGGATTCGCCGCGTCGGTAGTAAGTGTCGTCTCCGCCAATTCGATGTTCACCGCCGTCATCGCACCGCTCGATACTGTTTGGTTCAGGGCCTTCCCTCCGGCGACCACTGAAGGAAAGGTTCCAGTGCCTGCAATCGCAATGACACGTACCCGGTAACCGGTCCCGACAGGTACCCCCATATCGAATGAAGTTAGTCCCCCCGACACAGAAGAAGTAGCCCGGTACGTGCTCCCATTACCGTCTACTACCGCTATCACTTGCGTCGCAACCGCCGGCACGTTGCTTACGGTTAATCTGAAACCTTCATCTGCATATACCTTTTCTGGGAATAAAAAAAATAGTACTGCTCCAAGTACAAAGAACGAAAACAGCACACTCCTTTTCATAATAGAAGGCAATCCTCTCTTTCAATACCATCTCATTATTTTGACATGGAACCCGGACTTTTCCGGTCCTTTTGGAAAAAAGGCCGCTCCCAAGCGGCCCTTCCTTTCCATTTTACGCCCCCAGTCATCCCTTTGCTATTTGATAAGCAGGTTCTCTATCATGAGAGAACCATTCTCGATGGTGAGAATTCCCAGGAGCGACGTCACGCCGGACCTGGAGGCAAAGCCGATATCGTAGCCCCCTTCCAGGGACAGGGCCTTGCCTTGTCCTAGTGTCAGGTTCTCGACGAATTCGGCGGCCAGCGCCTGCACAGGGTTGGCGAAAGACGACGCCGGGTCGTCGCATGCGGCGGAGAGATTGGCGAAATAGTTGGCGGTGTTCTTGATGCGCGCTTTCTGCGGCGTCCCCTGCAGGAGCCCTTCGCTTACCGCGTCTCCGTACGAGGAAAACACGCCGTCCGAGAAGCTCCAGCCGTCCTTCAAGGTATGGAGCGTGACGGTATCGCCGTCATCCACGTTCAGCACGAAGACCAAGCCGTTGGAGGAGGTGGCGGAGCCTCCGAATCCGGAACCGGCGGAGTAGGTGACCGCATACGGGGAAGTGGTGTGGATGGCGCTGGTTGCGGTCACGACCGCGCCGCTGATGTTGCTGCTAAAGTCTGCGGTGTCCACCACGTGGGCAGCGATGACACCCTTGCCGGGGGTGACGCCCCATCCGCTCAGCACGGTCTGCGGAAAAAGCACAGCGGGGACCGGGTCATAGATGTCGCTCGAAGAATTGATGATGTTGGTGTAGACGGAAAGGTAACCCGCTTCGCTGACCTTCAGTGAAAGGTCGGTGGCTGCCGGAAGGGTCAGGGAATAGGCGCCGTTCTCGTCCGTGGTGGTGAAAACCGTGGGGTTACCGCCCATCTCCACGATTGCGCCGGAAAAGGGTGTTCCGATGTGGTCCGTTACGAGCCCGTGAAAGGTGAAGGTGTTTGCCGCCTGTGTCAGGGAGTACACCCCGTGGCCGTTTGTCCCCGCGAAAAGGATGGAGGTATTGCTCGGGTCAACCAAAAGGGACTGAACATGGACCAAAGCTGGAAAACCGGAGTTGACGGCGGTCCAGATCTCTCCACCGTTTGTGCTCTTGAACACCTCACCCCATGTGCCAGCATAGATTATGGCCGGATTGATCGGGTCGATGGCTAGGGAATATACGGCAGAGGAAGTCAGGCCGGTGTTGACGGCGTTCCATACCCCCCCGCCGTTCGTGCTCTTGAATACCCCACTTTGTGTCCCAGCGTAGATGGTTGATGGACTGAGCGGATCGACGGCAAGCGCCTTGATGAAGGTATCAGTCAGGCCGGTATTGACGGCGCTCCAACTACCGCCACCGTTGATGCTTTTGTATACTCCGTCGTTGTATGTTCCTGTGTAGATGGTGTCAGGATTACTTGGGTCGATGGAAAGAGAACAGCAGTCGGTATTAGGCAGGCCGGTGTTAACGGTGCTCCAGTTCTCCCCGCCGTTCGTGCTCTTATATATACCGATATATGTCCCCGCATAGATGGTGGTGTGGGTGATCGGGTCGATAACCATGGAACAGACATCATTACCACCTAGGCCGTTGTAAACACTGCTCCAGGTCTCACCACCGTTGGTACTCTTGAATATACCATCGTTATCTGTCCCCGCATAGATTGTAGAAGGGGTGCTTGGATGGATGACTAAGGCACGAACTTCAGCATTAGTCATGCCGGTGTTGATGATTGTCCAGGTTCCCCCGCCGTTCACACTCTTGTACATATCACCGATTATATCTGTCCCTGTATAGAGGATGGACGGTGTGATCGGGTCGATTGCAAGAGCCTGAATGTATTTATTAGTTATGCCGATGTTTACTGTGTTCCAACTACCTCCGCCATTGACGCTTTTTTGTACACCACCGTTGTATGTTCCCGTGTAGATGGAGTCCGGATTACTTGGATCGATAGAAAGCAGAACAATGCTGGTATCAGTCAGGCCGGTGTTGACCGCGCTCCAGCTTCCACCTCCGTTCATGCTCTTGAACACCCCGATGCCGCTTGTTCCCGCGTAGAGGGTGGTTGGGGTGAACGGGTCTACGGCAAGGGCATTGATATTGGCATCAGACAGACCGGTATTAACGGCGCTCCAGCTTCCACCTCCGTCGGCGCTCCTGAATACCCCTGTACCGCTTGTTCCCGCATAGATAACGGAGGTGTTGATCGGATCAACGGCCAAAGAAATGACGGTAGACGCACTCAGTTCGGTATGTACTGCGGTCCAGTTTCCTCCACCATTAATGCTCTTAAAAACCCCGTTGTAGTATGTCCCCGCGTAAAGGGCAGATGGGCTGACCGGGTCGATTGCAAGACATTGTACGGAGCCATTTATACCTGTATTGGCGGAATCCCAGGATTCCCCGCCGTCCGTACTCTTGTATATTCCGCTGCCAGTTACGGCGTAGAGGGTAGAGGGAGTGACCGGGTCGATAACAAGGGAAGTGATCGAATTATTAGGAGGCAGGCCGGTGTTGACGGAGTTCCAACTTCCACCACCGTTCGTGCTCTTGAATATCCCAATTTGTGTCCCAGCGTAGATGGTTGTTGGAGTGACCGGGTTGATGGCAAGGGCAAAGATGTTGGCATCCGTCAGGCCAGTATTGACGCCGCGCCAAGCTCCACCGCTGTTCGTACTTTTGAACACCCCGCCTCCGTATGTTCCTACGTAAATGATGGACGGGCTGCTCGAGTCGATTGCCAAAGCTTTTACTGTTCCCCCATACGGCCCATTACTCGTCCATTGATTAATCCCGGCGGTCGCGGGTGATGTCACCCCGATCAGCACAATAAACGTCATCATGGCACCCACCGCTCCAGCCCGTCCCGTGAAACCGGCAAACATTCTTTCCCGCTTCATCTTTTTTAGCATTCCCCCTCCTTCGAACGGTTACGCCCCATCGGGTCACGAAGTACCGCCATATTTAAGTAAACAAACCGCATCTCACGAAGAACTGGCCTGCCGCGATTTCCGGATCGAGCATCGCCGAATTAAATGAATGTCTTTGCTAGCGGATCACCAACTTCTCGACCGCGAGAGATCCGCTCTGTATGGTGACGGGGCCTATCAAGGTGGTGTATCCGCTGTTGTTCATATAGTCGCTGTCATACCCACCCGTAAGGGTGACGGCCTTGTTCAGGTTGAAGGTGAAATCCTCGCTGAAGTCGGTGCCCCAGATAAGGATGGGATTGCCGGAGACAGCAGCCTGGTAAGCGCCCGACCCGCCCATGATAGTCGAATAATATGTGTCGTTGAGTCGAACTTGCTGGGCGGTGTTTTTTTCGAAGGTGGCGGTGACTGACTTGTCGTCATCCATGGTAAGGGAACAATCGCCCGAACCGTTGCAGGTGCCCGACCAACCGCTGAACAGCGAATAGTCAGTAGGTGCAGCTCGGAGGTGGAGATTCGTTCCTTTATAATATTGGCCTGAGCAGCTTATACCGCAAACAAAACTGGAATTGGAACTTGTAACAAAAACACTTCCAGACCCAAAGAGAAAGATATTTACCGTCACCTTGGGGAGAACACTCAATATCCTGAGACTCTCCCCTCTGTTCAGGTCCGGTAAAACGAGGAACGGCGCCTGGTTGCCTTCAGGCGCATCGAAGGGATATGAAGCATTTCCAAACTGGTAGTAGAGCGTCGTGGGGCTTGTAGGTGCCGTGAACGTTATCGAATAGCTGTAGTCATCCCCTGCATGGGCAGTCCGTTTCCCTCCGTAAATCTGGGTTCCATGCAAGTTGCCGTCCGGAGGGCTCCCCTCCGATACCCACATGCGCAGGTCACCTGCATTGTCAAGAAAGTTCGCAGGGTCGTGTATGGTCCAAGACAGCGTCACCGAAGAGCCAGGCTCCGTTGTCGTCGGATTCGCCGCGTCGGTAGTAAGTGTCGTCTCCGCCAATTCGATGTTCACCGCCGTCATCGCACCGCTCGATACTGTTTGGTTCAGGGCCTTCCCTCCGGCGACCACTGAAGGAAAGGTTCCAGTGCCTGCAATCGCAATGACACGTACCCGGTAACCGGTCCCGACAGGTACCCCCATATCGAATGAAGTTAGTCCCCCCGACACAGAAGAAGTAGCCCGGTACGTGCTCCCATTACCGTCTACTACCGCTATCACTTGCGTCGCAACCGCCGGCACGTTGCTTACGGT
>Ga0228535_1001877_pt1 | contig 25963 bp, 25 predicted proteins | sample SJ1metagenome_FD_168457 | JGI IMG/M metagenome (GOLD analysis project Ga0228535, IMG submission 168457) | Enriched culture of PCE-dechlorinating microbial communities from Ithaca, New York, USA - SJ1 | ecosystem: Engineered > Modeled > Simulated communities (microbial... > Unclassified | place...
CCGCAGGGCCTGAAACGTGCGCGTCGCCGGATGTAGATGCCCATGGCGGTACTGGGGCGGCACCGCATCGGCGATGATCGAGGCGAGCCGCGAGGCAGTGCGGATGCGCTCCTTCCTGCGGGCCTCGACGACGGCGTGCGCGATCCTGCGGGAGTAGCGCTCTTCGCCATAGTTGAATACCAGGTCGGCGAGCTTCATCTCGGAGAGCTGGTTGACAAGCTCCTCGGCGGTTGCCGGCGCATCCGGCGAAAAGCGCATGTCGAGCGGCTCATCGGCCGAAAACGAAAATCCCCGTCCGGAAGAGCTGAGCTGATACATCGAGAGGCCGAGATCGAACAGAATAAAAGAAGCCTTAGGCTGTCCGGTTCCGAGCACCTTCTCCGCCGATGCCGCGCCGCGCAGGTCCGCAAGCGCGTCGTCGTAATACGCATTGAGGACCTCGAGCCGGTCCGAAAACCTCGAAAGCCGAGCTGTTGCCCGGGCGCAGGCCTCAGGGTCCGCATCGATGCCGATGCAGCAGAGCTGTGGATGTGCCGAGAGGAGCGCCTCGGCGTGCCCCCCGGCGCCGAGCGTGCAGTCGATATAGAGGGACAGAGGATGCACGGTGGCGGCGAGGGCACAGACTTCTTCCAGCATGACAGGCACATGGAGCAAGAATTCCGTGCCGCCATTTTCACGATGTCCGGAATCCGGCTTTTTCGCCATGCGTGCTGTTGCCATATGTCCTTCCTTACGAGAGTGTCAGACCGCCGAGCTCTTCGGCGGCCGACAGGAACTCAGACTGGCTCTCCGCCACATAGGTCTGGTACTTCTGGCTGTCCCAGATCTCCACATATCTTGAAATGCCGAGGATGATGCACTCCTTCGAGAGGCCAGCCCAATCGCGAAGGCTCTGTGGAATCGAGATCCGGCCCAGCTTGTCGACATCCACCTCCTGTGCGGGTGCGATGATCCGCCTCTGGATGAGGCGCGACCGGGCCTGAAAGAGACTCGTCGATGCGAGAATGCGCTGAGAGAGCTCCTCCCACTCTTCGGGCGCGAACAGCCACAGGCAGGTATCGACCCCCTGGGTGAGCACGAGGCTCGAGGGCAGGTCCGTGCGCAGGCGGGCCGGGAGAGAAAGGCGCCCCTTCTCATCGAGCGTGTTCTTGAATTCACCGGTCAGCAGTTTCATTTCCACTATTTCCTACAATTTCCCACTATTTCCCACATATCTACCATTTTATGATGTAATTACGCAGTGTCAACGAAACTTTAGAAAAAAGAATCGACAGAAAATAAAATTTTTGACTTTTTCGCTATACAAGCGTATAGCATTACGAATTTTTGAGGATTTTTATCTGAGGAAAGAAATTAGATGGTTTCTCGGCGGAGCTCTGCCCGCGCGCTGTTGCGCCGGGTGCGAGGGCGCCCCGGTGAGATGCGGCGCTGCGTCGGGTCTGGGGCTGCCGGCGCGCCGCTCTCATCGCACCGTCTTCATTTATCCCAGGAGGGCTTCGACCAGTGAGGCTATTCTCTTGAAATCGGCATTGCTCTGGGGACGGATATACACCCTGATAGTCCGCAGGGCGCCCGCGACCTTTTCGACCGTCTCGGGCTGGAACAGCGTGGAGCGCTGGTCAAAAGCCTCAAAATAATCGTCCGCCTTGACCATGAGGTCGGTCTCCAGCTTGATCCGCTCCGGGATGTCGATGACGACATCGTTCTCGGCCATCTCGGCGGCCTGGGCAAGGGTGCTCTCCGCCTCTATCCGCTTGCTGATGTCCAGAAGGTCCGCATGGAGAGGGTTCTTCTCGTCAAAAACATGCTCTGCGGCGAGCCTGTAGATCCGTTTCTCCTCGGCCTCGCGCGCGAGCTTGAATGGAGGAAATTTCGTGTGGTTGATGAGACGGCCGAAACTCGTATCGTCGAGGCCATAGAGGCTCGCAGGCTGAATGATGTCGCTCGCGAGCCCCAGATACATGGCCTTCCTCACCATGGCGGTTGCAGCCCGAACTACCGGGTGCCAGTACACCGCCCGGTACATCTGGTACTTCGCAAAGATGAGCGCCTCGATGCTCATCTCGCCTTTCATGTCGATGGCGAGCCTGTCATCGTGCACCACGAGGCGCCGCATGATGTAGTCGGCATCCTGAATGCCATAGGGAACGCCGCAGTAGAACGCATCGCGCGTCAGATAGTCAATTTTGTCAGGGTCGAGGACGCCGGACAGAAAAGACCGAAAAAGCAAGGTCTCCCTGCTCTCCCCCGCAGGTCTGTCGGCGTCGATGATCGCGGCTGTCTGTTCGGGGTCGGCCCCGCAGTCGCCCACATAGTCGCGCAAGGGGGATGAGATGATCATTTCGCCCGCGAGGGCCTCGTGGCGGGCGAGAGGCAGCTCTTTCAACGAGTGGGCGTACGGGAAATGTCCTATGTCGTGACAGAGGGCCGCCACCAGAAAAGAGCGCAGGCCCGTTTTGCTGACAAAATCGATCTCCCCTTTTTCGACGAGCGCGAGGGCCATGCGCCGCGCGATGTGGTACACGCCCAGACTGTGTGCCTTGCGCGTGTGCGTCGCGCCGGGATAGACGAGGGCGACAGGCCCGAGCTGACGAATCCTGTCGAGCACCATGAAGCTTTTGGACTGAAAGAGCGCGTGAAGGGGCGCATCCATATGGACATCGCCCCACACGGGGTCCCGCACCACCACATCGAAGCGGTGTATGAGCGCGTTCAAGAGCGAAATTTCCGACATTTTCGCACCAACCTCTGAACCAAGATTCACTTCTGGATTGTAGCAGCAGCGGGAGCACAGGTACAGCGGACAATCAGCGCGTTGACCAGCATGCCCATTTTCCCCCATGATTGTCGCGTGGACTCTGTACAGGGCTATGTATTTCACGCCGCGGATGGTTTTCTCCATCATCTGCTCGAAGAGCTGCCCTCCGTGACGAGGATCGACGGCGAGCTCGTGAGCTCATGGAACAAGTCCGGAGGTGCGCCATTCGACCTCTCCGCGCACCCTGTATTCTGGACGCGCAACATATGGCTTGAGCCCTTCCTCCTCGAATTCGGCTCAATCTCGGAGGCCGCCCGCACGTTGAGGGCGGTGCAGCGCAATTGGAGTCCCGTTCCCCTGCAGTGTGCACGGCGCACTCTCCTCATCGCAGAACAGCTGCCGTACTTTTCCACAAGGCCGCACGCATTCCCCTTTCAGGCGCCAGAGGCCCCCATGGGCTCATTCACTCTGCTCGAAGAGCATCTTCTCCTTGGCTCCGCGCGGTGCACGAGCCCCTTTCCCAATGGCGCCTTCGATTTTGAGGAGAACAGGGACGATCCTCCTTCGCGGGCATACCGCAAGCTCTGGGAAGCCCTGGTCCTCGCGGGCCAGATGCCTCAGCCGGGAGAGCGCTGCATCGACGCCGGCGCGAGCCCCGGAGGCTGGACCTGGGCGCTGGCCTCTCTCGGCGCCTCGGTGCTGTCGGTGGACAGGGCTCCCCTGGAACCCCGCATCGCGCGGATGCCGAACGTCGAGTGGCAGAAACACGATGCCTTCACGCTGAAGCCCCAGGATATCGGCCCGGTCGACTGGCTCTGCTCCGATGTCATCTGTTACCCCGAGGCCCTATGGCAGTGGATCTCGAAGTGGATGGAATCGGGTCTCGCCCGCAATTATATCTGCACCATAAAAATGCAGGGCGACACCTACGACCGCGCGACGACCCTGAAATTCGCCTCTGTCCCCGGCTCGCGCGTCGTGCACCTCTGGCACAACAGGCACGAGCTCACCTGGATAAAGACGGCGGCGCGAAGCTAGAGCCCAAACGCGTCCACACCCCGGGCCGTGCTATGCGCCGAGCCTCGACTTCAATCTGCTGAAGAACTCTTTTTTGAGTTCGTCCTCATTGCGGGGCTGAACCTGTTCTTCCGCCATGACAATGAGGTCCTGGGGCAATTCACCCAGAAAGGGAGATGGCGCTGTCTCCTGAAACGAGCCGTTCTTCTTGCGCTGCATCGCGCGGCTGATGAAGAGCTGTTTCTTGGCCCTCGTCACGGCGACATAGAAAAGCCGTCGCTCTTCTTCGATGTCGCCGCCCTCTTCGACGGAGCGGGCGTGCGGGAGTATGCCGTTCTCGCAACCGGGGATGAAGACATAGTCGAATTCGAGCCCCTTTGCCGCGTGGATGGTGAGGAGGCTGAGGCGCCGCTCCTCTTCGCCGGCATCATCGCGCACGGTGAGGGAAACCCTCGCCAAATATGCGAAGATGTCCTTTTCGAAGGTGTCGGGGTCTTTCTCCCAGCGCTCCGCCGACGCGGCCAGAAGCTCGATATTGCGGTACTTCCATACGGCCGCCTTGTCGCTCTTCTTATGCTCTTCGAGAAGATACTGCCAGTACCCCACATCCTCGACGATGTTCCGGATCGCGGCGGAGACCGGTCGCTTCTCCTCCAGAAAAGCCGTCTTCGTCTGGACGAGGTAGTCGAAGAAGGCATACACTTCATTGAGCGCCTTCTGCAGGTGGCCGTCTTTCGGCTGAACAGTGCCGGGCTGTCGCGCCATCTCCGCGGCGCGGTGCAGGGATGCGGAGTGCGCCCTGGCGATGTTCGACAGGAACTCGATGGTGGCGCGGCCTATGCCGCGCCGCGGCACATTGAGCACGCGGAGCACCGAGACATCGTCGTCGGGGTTCACCGCGGCCCTGAGATAGGCGACGATGTCCTTCACCTCCCTCCGCTGGTAAAACGAGGGGCCTCCTGCAACCCGGTAGGGCACATTGTGCTCGATAAGCCTCTCCTCGATCCCTTCGGCGAGCGAATTGGTGCGCACAAGGATGCCAAAGTCGTCCCAATCCGCGTGCTCGCGGAAGCGCAGTTCCCGTATCCTGGCGATGATTCTCTCCGCCTCATCCTCATCGTCCTCCGCCTCGACCAGGGTGATGGGAGTGCCGTGCACTCCCTGGGGAGACCAGAGCTGTTTTTTCTTGCGCCGCGTGTTGTGCGCGATCACCGTGTTCGCGGCGGTGAGAATGCTCCCGGTCGAACGGTAATTCCGCTCGAGCTTGATCTCGGCCAGCCCGGGGTGATCGAGCTCGAAACGCTCGATGTTGCGGAAGTCGGCCCCCCGCCAGGAATAGATCGATTGATCGTCGTCGCCCACGACGCAGATGTTGCCGCTTTCGATCTGCCGGATGAGCGCATACTGCTGAAGGGATGTGTCCTGAAACTCGTCGATCATGATGTAGCGGAAGCGGGAGCGGTACCGCGCCCGGGCCTCATCATGGCCCTCAAGCAGTTCGAGGGGGAGCGCGATGAGGTCGTCGAAATCCATGGCATTGTACACTTTGACGGTCTTCCGGTAGAGCTCGTAGAGCTCCAGTTCCCGGGCGCTCAACTCGCCCTGTTTCCCATATCCTGCCCTGCGCGCCGAAAAAAACTGGGAGAGCCTGACCGGGTCGAGCTGTTCACTGGACATGCCCAGTTCACGCGCGCTCTCGCGGATCGCACGTATTCTGTCCTCTTCATCGTAGATGCTGAAATTGGAGCGATATCCGAGCAGGTTGGCCTCTTTTCGGAGCATCCATGCGCCGAAAGAGTGAAAGGTGGACACCATCAGGTTTTTCAGGGCCAGGCCGGTGAGGCCGTGCGCCCTCTCCACCATCTCCCTGGCCGCCTTGTTCGTAAAAGTCAGCGCGAGGATCGCCTCCTGGGGGACTCCCCGGGAGAGGAGATATGCGATCCGGTAGGTAATGACTCTTGTCTTGCCTGATCCAGCCCCCGCAATGATGAGGGCGGGCCCGTCTGTGGTAGTCACTGCCGCATACTGCTCAGGATCGAGTTCAGCCTGAAAGTCGATGTGCATAGTTGTCCTGTGCCAGCAAAAAATTGGTCTTGAATCAATGCATTATTTTAAAGAAAACTGTATCCGCGCCCACGCCCCAGAGGGCTACAAGGACGCTCACGATGATGCCGGCGAGGACCACCCCGCCCGCGATGGCGAAAAATGCCTTTTTGTACGACAAGCCGAGCACCCAGGCCCCCAGCGCCCCCGTCCATGCCCCCGTAACCGGCAGGGGCACTGCGACAAAGAGCATGAGACCCCAATAGCCGTACTTCTCCATCTGTGCGTGAACCTTCTTCCGCGCCTTCTCCACAAACCGGTCAAAAAATTTCCTGTATGGCCGAATTTTATAAAAGAGCTTGTGGAGGCTTTCCAAAAACAGGAATGCTATCACAGGGACGCAGGCATTCGCCGCTATTGCAATCACCGCCGCGAGGGGTATCGAGAACCCATTATACACGGCGTAAGGGATAGCCCCCCTCAATTCGGAGATGGGAAGTATCGAGAAGAGGATGGTCATCAGAAGTGGCATCGTCATCGAGGCACTATAACCCGCCCCTGGATGCTCAGGCAAGAGCCACCAGGGCACGAAAGAGATGCTCCGGTTCCGGCTCTATCCATTGAAGCCCGGGCAGGGCGCGGAAAAAAGTCATCTGGCGCTTTGCATACTGGCCGGTGTGCAGCTCGATTGCCTGCGCGATGGTCTCCGGCGGGCTTCCCGCGGATTCAAAAAACTCACGGTAGCCGATCGCCTGCATGCCGGGGTCATCCGGGCAGAAACCGCGCGACACGAGGCCCTCCACTTCGAGCGCAAGGCCGGCGCGCATCATGGCCCCGACGCGGGCATGAATCCGGGTGCGCAGCACTTCGCGGGGCCGCGTGACACCCAGAATGAGAAAACGCTTCCCAGGCCGAACCGTCCTGGACGGGGCGAATCGGCTTGGAGCCTCGCCCGAGGCCCGCAGTATCTCCACCGCCCGAGTGAGCCTGTAGAAATCGTGCTCGTGGATTCTGGCAGCCGCCACGGGGTCGGCTCTTTCGAGCTCGGCTCTCAGGGCGGCGGGGCCGCGGCGCTCGAGCTCCAGCGCAACCTGCGCACGAATCTCCGGCGAACTGGGGGGCGATGCCGGCAGGCCGCAGATATAATTCTTGAGGTAAAAGCCTGTGCCCCCGCTTATGATCGGCAGAATGCCCTGTTCCGAGAGCCTGGTGCACAGCGCATCGGCGCGCGCAACAAACTCGCCCGCCGTGTACTGCTCGTCGGGGTTCTTGATGTCGATGAGATGATGGGGAAGGCGGCTCAGGAGGTCCCCGGATGGCTTTGCGGTGCCGATATCCATCCCCCGGTAGGCCTGCATCGAGTCCGCGGAGATGATCTCTGAGGAACGAAGCTCGGTCCGCCAGGCATCGCGCAGACGGAGAATCCACGAAGATGCCCCCGCGCCGAAGAGAGAATCTAGAAGTTCTGTTTTTCCAGAGGCTGTGGGTCCTGCAAGTATGACCGCATCAACCGGCAATGAGTTTGTAGCCAATGGTCTTATCAAGGATCTCTTGAGTCGACATGGAAACGACTTTGCCGTTATTTTTCTCCACTTCCGGTGTGCGCAACACCGCAAGCTGGTACGCGCGCGTCGCGACTGCAGCCGCGAGCTCGTACGCATTTCCTGAAAAATTTATAAGAGATTCAAGCGGCATTATCATCGATAGTCTCCTCGCATGGCAGGATAATTGAATATCTGAAAACTATATATAAAGAAGATGATCCGGTCCTCAGAGTCCAAGCTCTCCAAGCCTTTTGTCCAACTGGGCAAGGATTTGCTCCTCATCGGAATTCGCGTTCGGGGCGCGTTCTGACGGAAGAGCGGCCGCTGCCGTCCGTCCACTTTTGGCGGACAGCGGCTGATTCTGCATCTTCTTCACGTCGTCGAGCAGAAAAAGCCCGGCCAGAATCGCGACGCGCAGGGGATCGGCAACATTCATCCGGGCCGAAATGCGCGCGTACCGCTGCTTCAGGTCATCGACCAGACTCTGGATATACTCGGGGCTGTCATCAGTCTTTATGGTAAAGGACTGTCCGAGAATCTCGATATGTATGGGCTGGCTAGAAGATATCGAGCTCATTTTCGCCTCCGCGAAAGGGGGCATCCTGGGATTCAAGATCCGGCTGCGAAGCTTCGTCCGGCTCTTGGGCACTTCCCCCTCCCTGATCCGATTCGGATGTATCCTGTTCTCCACGATCGCCTGTCTGCTGGTCGGGTCCGCTCTCTTCCGGCGCGGCGGGCGCCGTCTCCTCTCCCTGAACTGGTGATTCAGGATTCGCGCCGAGCGACATCTCCAGCACCATGTCTTCAAACGAGTCCAGTTTGGAGAGCGCCTGCATCAGACCCTGCTCTATCCTCTCCTGCTCGGATTTCAGTTCCTCGGCCTTGGATTCGAGGTCTGTGACGCGCCGTTCTGCAGTGAGCGCGCGGTCCCGGTAATGCGCGATCTCGTCGTCGGCAGCCTGTGCCTTGCGCTCCATCGCGGCGGCGCGCTCTTCGGCCTCGGCTGCCTTCAGCTCGGCCTGCGCGGCCTTCTCCTCTGCCTCTTTCGCACGGGCGACCAGACCCTCGAGGCGCGAGCTGCTCTCTGTCACCGTGCGCGCCTGCGCGGCAAGCTGGCGCTCAAGCTCTGCATTCTGGCTCTTGAGCAGCTCCTCGGTCTTTGAGGCGTCCGCAAGACGTCTCTCCTGGTCTGCATTCTCCTGTCGAAGCTTCGTTATGAGAACGACTGCTTTTTCAACCCGCGCCTCAAGGGCCCGGACCTGCTCAAGATTCAGCATATGTATCACCCCTGAAGGGCTGCCTTTGCCTTCTCCACAATGACATCGAAAGCCGCCGGATCGCGCACGGCGATGTCGGCGAGCATTTTTCGGTCGATCTTCACGTCAGCCTTCGCGAGACCCTCTATGAAACGGTTGTAGCTGAGGTCCCGCATACGGCATGCGGCATTGATGCGCGCGATCCAGAGTCTCCTATAGACACCCTTCTTGTCGCGTCTGTCCTTGTAGGCATCGTAGAGCGCCTTCGCGACCGCATCTTTGGCAACCTTATAGTTTGAATGCCGTCGGCCCCAGTAGCCTTTGGCAAATTTGAGTATCTTCTTGCGATGATCTTTTCTTCTGGTTCCGTCTACTGCTCTAGGCATAGCCTGTTTCCTCCAAGTTCTCTATCAACCATAGGGAAGAAGCTTCTTCTTTATCTGATACACGGGACCCGCTTCGAGGAATCCGGCTTTTCTCAGGTTTCTCTTGCGCTTGGTCGTCTTCTTTGTGAGAATGTGCCGCAAGTTCATTTTTTTGTATTTTATCTTGCCGCCCGCCGTCAGCGTGTAGCGCTTGGCCGCAGCCTTCTTGGTCTTCATCTTGGGCATGATCCACCATCCTTCTCTTGCATCATTGTTCTGATCCCGGGGCAATCGTTGCGGTATCGCCCTCCGGCTGCTTCTTCGCAGTGCCTGTTTTGGGCTGGAGCACCATCGACATGAACCGGCCTTCCATCAAAGGCGGGCGCTCAAGCACAAACAAGTTCTCCAGCTTTGCGAGAATTCTTTTAAGGATCTCCTCGCCTATCTCCGTATGCGCGAGCTCTCGGCCGCGGAACCGAATGGTGACCTTGACCTTGTTGCCATCCTCGAGGAAGGAGCGCACGTGGTTAGCCTTAAAGTCGAGATCGTGCTCGGCAATTTTGGGCTGCATGCGAATTTCCTTGAGTTCGGTGACCTTGGACCGCTTTTTTGCATCTTTTACTTTCTTCTCCTGCTCAAACTTGAACTTGCCGTAGTTGAGCAGTCTGCATACAGGAGGAACCGACTGCGGCGCAACTTCCACAAGGTCGAGCCCTGCTTCCCTTGCGATGCGCAATGCTTCCAGAGTGGAAACAATCCCTCTCTGTTCTCCATGCTCATCGATCAGACGCACTTCACGCACACGGATCTGTTCGTTGATCCGCAAATCTTTCTCTGCCAACTGGCCTCCTCTGCCGTGGGTATGCTTCTCTTAACGGGGGGAGAAAAGCCACCCATCGCCCTCCTGTCATTCCGACAGCTCAAAGGCGCGGCGTATATTACCATACTCATTCCTGCAGGTAAAGCCCCGCAGGAATGTTATTTACAAATATCGCACGGGGCTGTCCAAAAATTTGGACAGCCCAATCTCTCATGCGTGGTTCGCCGAACCGAGCACCTCGATGTTCTTGTGCATGTAGAGTTTTTTGAGCTCATCGCGCGCCGGCCCGAGGTACTTGCGCGGATCGAACTCTTCAGGGTGCTCGGCGAGCACTTTGCGCACCATGGCGGTCATCGCAAGGCGGCCGTCGGAATCGATATTGATCTTGCACACCGCACTGCGGGCCGCTTTCCGGAGTTGAGCCTCAGGAATGCCCACGGAATCGGGGAGCTTGCCGCCGTACTGTTCGATGATCCGCACGTACTCCACCGGAACCGAGGACGAGCCGTGCAGCACGATGGGGAAGCCGGGAATCCGCTTCTGTACCTCTTCGAGAATGTCAAAGCGGAGCGGAGGCGGAATCAGCACGCCATCGGCGGTGCGCGTGCACTGCTCGGGTTTGAATTTCGCGCGTCCGTGGCTCGTGCCGATGGAAATGGCGAGGCTGTCCACGCCGGTCTTCTTGACAAAATCCTCGACCTCTTCGGGGCGGGTATAGTGGCTCTTCTCTGCGGAGACATCGTCTTCGATACCCGCGAGGACACCGAGCTCCCCCTCTACCGTGACATAGTCTTTCTGCGCATGGGCATACTCGACAACCTTCCTGGTGAGCGCGACATTCTCATCGTATGGAAGATGCGATCCGTCGATCATGACTGAGGAGAATCCATTCTTGATACAATCCACGCAGAGATCGAAGCTGTCGCCATGGTCGAGGTGCAGGACGATAGGAATCGCGTATCCGAGCTCTTTCGCATACTCGACAGCCCCCTTCGCCATATATCGCAGGAGCGTTGCGTTCGCATATTTGCGCGCACCCGAAGAGACCTGCAGAATCACCGGGCTCTTCGTCTCGACGCAAGCCTGAATGATGGCCTGCAGCTGCTCCATGTTGTTGAAATTGTAAGCGGGGATGGCATAGCCGCCCTCCATCGCCTTGCGGAAAATCTCAACACTATTGACAAGTCCAAGCTCTTTATAACTGGTCATGTAATCCTCCGACAACCTACAATATATTTTTACCGTAGGTTATTGTCGTTATATAAAGAATCATGCGATTATGCAACAGGTTAAATGGTGCAAAAATGAATCGCGGAGGTAGAAAATACCGTTTCGGACCAATCCCTTTGTGGTGCATTCTGGGTGCCGCGCTGCTGTCCGTCTTTTTGGCCGGCTGCGGGCGGCCACCCGTCCACGCGATGGTGGATGAGGCCTTTGCCCTCATTTACCCCGAACTCTCCTCCAAGATTGTAAGGAAATTCCCTCTTGCGTCAATTCACACAGAGGAAGCGAAAAGCTCCGGTCCGTATCTCCCCTACCCTCTGCAGACAGGCAGCATAGAGTCCCTTCTCGGCGCTCCCGACAAAAGGTCTTCCCCTACCCCAGAAATTTTCGTGACGACACCGGCGATCGCGGAAGTTTTCCCGGTATCGAGACTCGATGGCCACGCCGTGGGCATAAACCTGCTCGCGCCGGCGGATTCCTTCCTCTCCATAGAATGGGACAGCGAGTGGGCATACCGCGAACTGGGGCTCATCGCCGGCTACCGCCTGGCCTCGCTGCGAAAACAGGAAGGCGCGGGTGCGTCCGCCGCAATGCTCTTTTCGCGGGGCACAGGGAGGGGCACGAAAGAGCTCGATGCCTTCAGGCAAGCCTTCACGCAGGCCTTCGAGGAAGGCTTCAGGCTGGCCGCCCCCGGCGATGCTGGGGCCCCTTCACCCTCGGCCGCGGACGCACTCTCGGTATTCGATGTCGACTCCATGAACCTCCCCGGAGACCGCCTCGAACAGGTTCTTTCGGCGCTGAGGCAGGTTGAGGATACAAGGCCGCGGCTTCTGGTGCTGGCTTCGGGAAGCCGCCTCGCGCTGGAGACAAGCCTCGGGATGAAGAATGTAGACATCGTGGCGGATGTCAGGGGGCTGGGCTCCGATATTCCCGCACGAAGAATATTCGCCGCGATCGGAGAGAACGACTCGGCCTTCGTCTCGGCCATCGGGGACCTGGCCCAAAAAATTGAAAAAAGAGAGGCCGTCGTGAACACCGTGCGCGTCAAACCCGACCTTATCCTTTCAAAGGAGGCCAGGCGCATTCAGGCTGTCGTCCACAGAGCCGCCCGGAACAGCAGCGCACAGTAGCGCGGCGCTTACCGGGCGTACGGCTCCATGCCGAGCATGCGCCTGAGGTTTGAGGAGACAGTGGCTGCCAGCGTTGCAACATCGATGCCTCTCAGGGCCGCGACCGCCTGATATGTCCTCTCGATGTCGAGCGGACTCGAGGGCCTGCCCCGGTCCGGCAGGGGATTCATGTGGGGGGCGTCGGTCTCGAGGAGAAGCCTCTCTTCCGGCACAAGGGCGAGCGCGTCGCGCAGCGGCTGACTCTTTTTATACGTTATGTTCCCCGCAAAGGACAGATAGCAGCCGGCCTGCAGAAAGGATCGCGCCTCTTCGGGGCCATAGCCAAAACAGTGGATGACGACCGGTATCTGGCGCGCCCGGGGCTGTATCAGCTCGAAGGTGTCCTCGAAGGCCTCGCGCGAATGCACGATGAGGGGCAGCCTATAGTGCACCGCGAGCTCTATCTGCGCACCGAACAGGTCTCTCTGGGCCTGCGCGCCGGCGTCCATGTGATAGTAGTCGAGGCCGCATTCGCCGAGGGCATCGATGCCGGCGCCGATATCGCGCTCCAGTGCCTGCAGTGAAGCCTTGGAATTATCCAGCGCCTCGCGGCCTGGCCATATGCCGGCCGCCCACCGGATCGGCAGCCCGGCTGCGCTTTTGGTGCCGGCGCCGGGCTCCCGGGCAATGCTCTCCTCAATCAGGGACCGGCGCCGGCCGAGATCGCCCGGGTCGACGCCGACATCGAGAATAAGCTCCCCCGGCCGGGCTGCGTATGCCGCCACAATCTCGCCGAGCGCGAGAGGCCCCAGACTCTGCGCCACCATCTCGAGGTGGGCGTGGCTGTCGGTGAACACGCCGCTCATGCGACGCGCTCGGTACTGATCGCAAGCTCGTTCCCGGACATGCCCACATGCACCGTATCCCCCTCGAGGACCTGGCCCGAGAGCAGTTTTTTCGCGATGGGATTCTCCAGGAGATTCTGGATGGCCCTTTTGAGGGGGCGGGCGCCGAACTGCTGGTCGAAGCCTTCCTTCGCAATATAGTCTTTGGCGGCGTCGTCCACCGAGAGAGAGATGTTCCTCTGGGCAAGCCTGCCGGCCAGTTCGCCCAGCCGCAGGTCGGTGATCCTGCGTATCATGGACTCATCGAGCCTGTCGAAGACCACAATTTCGTCGATGCGGTTCAAAAATTCGGGCTTGAAGTAATTCTTGAGGAGATCGTCGATCCGGGAGCGGACCTCATCCATGCTCTTCATCGTGAGAATGAATTCCGAGCCTATGTTGCTCGTCATGATGATGATGGTGTTGCGGAAATCGACGACCCTGCCCTGACCGTCCGTGAGGCGCCCGTCGTCGAGCATCTGCAGAAGGACGTTGAACACTTCGGAATGGGCTTTTTCGATTTCGTCGAAGAGCACGACCGAATAGGGCCGCCTGCGCACCGCTTCCGTGAGCTGGCCGCCCTCTTCGTAGCCGACATATCCAGGGGGAGCCCCGATGAGCCGCGACACCGAATACTTTTCCATATATTCGCTCATGTCGATGCGGGTGAGGGCGCGCTCATCGTTGAAGAGAAATTCGGCGAGCGCCTTCGCGAGCTCGGTCTTGCCGACGCCCGTCGGCCCGAGGAAGAGGAATGAACCGAGGGGGCGGCGCGGGTCGGAGAGCCCCGCCCTGTTGCGCCGGATGGCGTCGGCGACGGCGCGCAGCGCGTTTTCCTGGCCTATGACGCGCTTTCCCAGCTGTTTTTCGAGCTCGACATACTTCTGCATCTCGCTCGAGAGCATCTTCGAGACGGGGATGCCCGTCCAGAGCGACACCACGCGGGCGATGTCTTCGTCGGAGACTTCCTCGCGCAGAAGCCTCGGCTGGTCCTTCTCTTCCTGCACTTTTTTGGAGAGCTCATCCAGCTTCCGCTGGGTTTCGACGAGCTTGCCGTATTTGATCTCGGAGGCCTTCGCGAGCTGTCCGTCGCGGACGAGCTGATCGACCTCAACCTTGTATCCCTCGATTTTCTGCTTGAGCTGCCGTATCTCCTCGATGAACTGCTTCTCCTTCTTCCACGCCGCGACCATTCCGTCGCGCTTTTCGGAGAGATCGGCGATCTCTTTTTCGAGCTTGTCGCGGTTCTCGACGGAGGCCGGGTCCGTCTCCTTCTTCAGCGCATCGGCCTCCATGCGCAGCTGGATCAGCTTGCGCTGAATCTGGTCGAGCTCGGTGGGCTGGCTCTCGATCTCCATCTTGAGCCGCGAGGCGGCCTCATCGACGAGGTCGATCGCCTTGTCGGGCAGAAACCGCGAGGTGATGTATCGGTCGGAGAGAACGGCCGCCGCAATGAGCGCGTCGTCGCGGATGCGGACGCCGTGGTGCACCTCATAGCGCTCCTTGAGACCGCGAAGAATCGCAATCGTGTCCTCCACACTGGGCGGAGCGCAGTACACCGGCTGGAAGCGGCGCTCGAGCGCGGCATCCTTTTCGATGTGCTTGCGGTACTCGTCGAGCGTGGTCGCGCCGATCGCGCGGAGCTCTCCGCGGGCGAGCGCGGGCTTTAAGAGGTTGGAAGCGTCCATCGCCCCCTCGGCTGCGCCCGCTCCCACGAGCGTGTGCAGCTCATCGATGAAGAGGATGATTTTGCCCTCCGATTTGCCGATCTCGTTGATGACCGCCTTGAGGCGCTCCTCGAACTCTCCGCGGAATTTGCTCCCCGCGACAAGCGAGCCCAGGTCGAGGGCGAGCAGCTTTTTATTCTTGAGACTGTCGGGGACATCGCCCGAAATGATGCGCTGGGCGAGGCCTTCGACAATCGCGGTCTTTCCCACGCCGGGCTCGCCGATGAGCACGGGGTTGTTCTTGGTCCGCCTGGAGAGGACCTGCATGACGCGACGGATCTCCTCGTCCCGCCCGATGACGGGATCGAGCTTGCCTGCGTGCGCGAGGGCCGTCAGGTCGCGCGTGTATTTCTCCAGCACCTGATACTTCTCTTCGGCGTTCTCGTCGGAGGCGCTCTGCGTACCGCGTATCGACTTGAGCACCTCGAGCACAGCCTCGCGCGTGATCCCCAGAGATTTCATCAGCGCCGCGACGCGGGACTCCACCGCGATGAGCGCCAGGAAGAGATGCTCGCTCGCGACGAATTCATCCTTCATCGCGCTCGATTCGGCCTCGGCCTTCGCCATGATCTTCTGCATCGCGGGCGAAAAGTAGACCTGGGCCGCCTCGCCGTAGGCCTTGGGTAATTTTTTTAAGAGCTCGGCGTTGCCGCGCTCGAGCCGGGTACGGTCTATCCCCAGGCGCTCCAAAAGAGAAGGGACGACGCCTCCCTCCTGTTCCGTCAGGGATGAAAGGAGATGTTCGGGTTCTATCGAGCTGTGATCGTTCTTCTGCGCGATGGAAGCGGCATCCCGCAATGCTTCCTGCGCCTTGAGAGTAAACTGTTCATAATTCATACTGTTGGTTTCCTTCAGGATTTTTGGGATTCTGTGTGCTTTTCACGATCAAGTATACAAAATTAGACAGCCGGCGGCAAATGTCGCCGCCCCGGGGCAAGAGAGATTTCCGGCGGCCAGCTTCAATCTCCTGCGGATTCCTGCTAGAGTTGGCGCATGGACGAGAAGAACAAAGAGCCACAAACGCAGCCTCAGGCCACTGGGGGGCAGCCCCTGCCCCGGGACTTCCGCGCGGTCGTCATGTACGGCATGTCCAACCAGGAGGCCTTGGCAGTCATGAAGGCGGTCAAGGCGATCTCCCCTTCGATGAAGGACACGGCTTTCGCCATGACCACCGAGACCAATATCGCCTGGCCGCTCGGCCAGCTCATCGCGGAATTGAGCGCGGAACACAGGATGATGAGAAAATGGACTGAGTCACAGCGGGAAAAGCCCGAGTGAGAAAAGCCCGGGGAAGCCCCGGCTTTGGCGGCCGCTGGCGCCGCGCCGCCTATTCCTCTTCGAATTCGGGAATCTTTGCCTTGAGCGAACGTATGAAATCTTCACCGCCCAAACCCTTTTTCAGGGCGATGAAGACGACATTGTCGCGGCCCGAAATAGTCCCGATGACTTCCTCGAAGCCCATGTTGTCGATGGCGAGCGCGACCGAATCGGAGTGACCTGAGAAGGTGCGCACGACGACCACACTCTCGTTCCAGTCGACCGACACATAGCCGCGCAGAAAATCCTGGATGTAGTGCCGTTCGGATTCCCTCCGCTCTTCTTCGGACGGAATGGAATAATAATACCCGGAACGGCCGTCCGACAGCTTGCCGACCTTGAGGTACTTCAGGTCCCGCGACAGCGTCGCCTGGGTGACCGAATACCCATGATCCTCAAGGAGCTGCAACAGCTTTTCCTGAGAATCGACCCTATTTTCTTTGATGATCGCCTTGATAGCCTTTAGCCTTTCTGTTCGTTCTTTCATAATTTCTCCATACGCCGCACCTTTCCCTCAGCCCGCACACGGCAGAGCACGCCTATTCAAAAACCGCATTTTTTCATGCGCATGGTGAGGGAATAATTCATAGACGGCAAGTGCATATTATTGCATGGTTGTGCCAAAAAGGCAAGAAAAAGGATTGATGTCAGACTCGATTAAAATGTCTCCTTTTCACTCAGACCGAGCGAGTGGCCAGTTCCTCCTTGTGTGGTGTCTCAAGTTCGAAATGCCCGAATTCGTAGCTGACGACATAGTCATGCTCACCACTTATCGTAGTAGAGCGCCTGGGGTATGCCATAGCACTTGCAAGTAGGTGCGCTTCGCTTGCCGATACGACACGCAGAGATAAGCGGTTCGGTAAGGAAATGCCGTCAATATTCCCTTTTTTTATAGCACCTGACAGATAAAAGTAGCGAAACCGCCCCGATGAAGAGGATGAACAGTATTGTCAGCGCGTATCTCTGCGGAGCATTCAGCGTAACCAGCCATGAGACAAAAGGCCCCGCGTTTCCTTCCGTCGACTTGTAGATTATGTTTTTCAACAATGAAGAACCCAGAAACGAGACTGAAAAGAAAACTATGAACAGAACCGCCTGACCGCCTACCAGGCCGAATTTATAATATGCCGGATATGTAAGAAACACGAGTATCAACCCCAATACACATCCCGTGATATATCCGACAGTCGGATTTTCGATAGCCTCTTGGCGCACAATGGAACCGAAAATCTTCTGTGAAACAAGTCCGAGCATCGTCATGACAATAAAAACGATGGCCGTAAGTACATACCTGCTGATAACTATTTTGGCTCGTGAATACGGCATACTGCATATGATGATATCTGTTTTGTATTTTTCATCGCTTTGAAATGTCATCCCGCACAACAGGAATCCAAAGACAAACAATACGAGCACTGGTCCGATCGGGAATTGATATTCGGCAACCGGAATAATCACCGTTGATATGGGAAGTAGCACAACAGATCCTATGATTGCCGCGAGGAACAGTTTCTTCAACGGCAAGATATCACGCATCATAAGTGCTAGCATTCCTCTTCCTCCCGATCCACTTTGTCAGCCACCACAAGATGATATAAAATATCATCAAGGTTTGCGTGGATCATACTCGCAGAACCTTCAGCAGCATGAGCAGCATCATGTTTATTGATAAGTAGATGTGTCTGAGAATTCTCCTTATGTACGCATATCGTGTATTCTCTAAGTTTTTCGATAATACTATCTGATTCTGTTGTAATAAGATAATAATCATCAGATAGATTGCTGATCGGTGCGAATATTTTGATTTTTCCATTGACGATAATCGCTGCCGAATCCGCTATTCTGTCAACATCTGATAGGATATGGGTGGAAAAAAGAACCGAGCCGTTTCTATTCCTAGAGTAGCCTTCTAGTTCCGAAAGAACAATGCGTCTCACCACCGGGTCCAGCCCGGAGGTCGGTTCGTCAAGAATCAATAATTCGCATTGCCTTGCAAGCGCAATGGCCAACGACAGTTTAGTTTTCATCCCTTTGGAATACGTCGCTATATGCTGATTTTGCGGTAATTCATATTGCTTCAGCAACTTTTTAAATTGATCATAGTCAAATCTTTTTGACATTTTACCAATGATGGACGCTATTTCAATTGGATTGAGGGTGCCCCAGTAGTAGCATTCATCATAGACAAAAGCTATATGTTCCCGATACTTGTAATCTTCAGGCCTTACCGTATGACCCATTACCTCAATGTTTCCCGCATCCGATTTTATCAATCCCATGATTATTTTGATAGTCGAAGTCTTTCCGGCACCATTGGGTCCTATGAAACCAAGTACCTGGCCTTCGGGGATATTGAAACTCACCTGTTCCAAATTGAATCCGGGATATTTTTTGCTGAGTCCGTCAACTGCAAGATTTATCATGGTATAACCAATCCTCTCTTTAAGTCTTGACGAATGGCAATAATACCATTATATGGTATATTCTCTTACACAGCTTCGTAGGATACGGTTTGATTCGGTTACACTCCTTCATTCTCTTTACGGGTCTCGTAGACTCTGAACCATGCTGAGCAGCAACCTAGATTTCTTGTCTTGCTCTCGCGATCAGTGTAACCACTATCCATACCCCTCAGTTGGCATTTTTTATCAGACCTCCTTAAAACTAATCAAAAATAGTTGCTCTACATTGTTTGCTGTCGGTAAGTGCCGAGAAGTCGCAATACTTTAGTACATTTTGAATAGGTTCGTCATTAACATATGCTGGCCGCTGAAATATTTCTGCTGTTCTCCAAACTGTCGTGCCACATATATTGCATTCTTAACTTTTATATATCCTATCACTTGCCCTACCGAATATTTTGGCGGTATCTCTATCAATATATGCACATGTTGGACGGACGCCTCCGGCGCGCAATACATATAGGATATATAAAGTGATATTATATCATAATGTAGTAAAAACTTGACAGAGTATATATCATGATATATACTATAGTGTGTGGAGGCATACAATGCAGACGGCCAAGTTGTTTAAAAACGGACGTAGCCAAGCGGTACGTTTACCGAAAGAATATAGTTTCCAAGGCACTGACGTCCTCATTCAAAAGGTAGGTTCCTCGGTTATTCTTTTTCCCAAAGGGAAAGAATGGGAAACCTTTTTGCATGGATTGAACGGATTCACCGATGATTTTATGAAAGAAGGGAGAGAACAACCTCCTATGCAAGAGAGAGAAGGACTGTAATGTATCTCTTGGATACGAATACCTGCATATTCATCAAGAACGGTAAACCTCCTCATGTACTAACAAGGCTGGAAGAAGTAATTAAGAAGAAAGTATATGTATCAAGTATTACATTGGCAGAGCTTCAATACGGAGTATACAATAGTCAAAGTATAGAAAAGAACAGGATATCATTAACGGAATTTATTGCTCCCTTTTCAATATTGAACTTTGATGATTGTGATGCTGAAGAGTTTGGCAAGATACGATCATATTTAAAGCAAAACGGCACAATAATTGGACCGTATGATATGCTGATAGCTGCACAAGCGATTTCAAAGAATTTAATATTAGTAACAAATAATACAGGTGAGTTTTCTAGGATCAAGAACTTAAGAATAGAAGATTGGAAATAAGAAAAATCGTCCAACACCTGCCTGTATGCCTTCGAATATTTTTCATAATGTCAGTGAAAAAGCATACAACTATGATGAAATCAAATCCGACACTACAGGTCATGAAAAAATACATTTAGGATTGAAAGTTAGAAGATGATACCAGCAGAATCTGCACAAGTTTAGAGTAGCCTGACTTATTGCCACTGTGGACCGAAAAAATTATAGTGAACGCCGATGCAAGATTTTGTCACGGAAGGCGGCCTGCCCTACAGGGCGACCCCGTTCTGGCTTTCGCTGGCGGGCGAAGAGCCCGAGACCTGCGCAAGAAATGCCCACGGAGTGCCGATCGATCCGATTCTCGCCCAGGCGCTGCCTTCGCCGGCCGAGGCACGCATCTCCCCTCTGGAACTGCGCGACCCTCTGGGTGAAGCCGGCAACACCATATTCGAGCGCGCCGTGCGGCAGTACCGCTCCCGCATACTGGTGCGGGCCACGGGCCAGTGTTTCCTCTTCTGCCGCCACTGCTACCGGCGCTCGCTTCTGTCCTCCGAGCTCCATTTCCTCGATGAGGCGGCGATTGCGGCGCTCTCCGAATATCTTGCCGCCCACCGGGAAGTTCGCGAAGTACTCCTCTCGGGCGGAGACCCCCTCACAGCCTCCGATGAGCAGCTCGCCACGCTCCTCGAGGCGATCCGCTCGGCCCCGCAGCCCGTATTCATCCGCATCTGCACGCGCGCGCCGATAGTTCTGCCGGCGCGGGTCACGCCGGAACTTGTCGATCTTCTGAAAAGATCTCGCCCGCTCACCATGGTGCTACACATCAATCACCCCAAAGAGCTGAGCAGCCAATTCCTCGAGAAGGCCGAGGCCCTGCTGCAGGCGGGGATTCCCCTCCACAGCCAGACGGTGCTGCTGCGCGGCATCAACGACAGGCCCGATATTCTGATCGAGCTTTTCTCCGCCCTCAATCTGAAGGGTATTCATCCATATTATCTTTTTCAGGGAGACCTGGCCGCAGGCACGGCGCACTTTCGTGTCCCTCTCTCGCGGGGCCTCGCGATATACGAAGTGCTGAGAAGGGATCTGTCGGGTCTGGAATTGCCGCGCTATGCGGTCGACGCGCCGGGCGGCGGGGGCAAAATATATCTTCCCGAAGGGATAGCCGGACGGAAGGCGGACTCGTGGCTCCTCCGGTCATCCGACGGCAGCATCCACGAATACCCCGAAGAGGAATGAGCCACTTTACTCCCACTCGATCGTCGCGGGCGGTTTCGACGAGATGTCGTACACCACACGGCCTATCTGCGGCACCCGGTTGGTGATCGTGGCCGAAATCTCGAACAAGTCCTCTGCATTGAAGGCGTAGGGCTGGGCTGTCATGCCGTCCTCGCTCTGGATCGCGCGGAGGGCCACCACATATTTATATGCACGCTCGTCGCCGGTCACGCCGACCGAGCGCACCGGCAGAAGGACGCAGAAGGCCTGCCAGATGCGGCCATACAGGCCGCGCCTGCGCAGTTCGTCGATGTAGATGCTGTCGGCCTCGCGCAGAATGTCGCACTTCTCCTTCGTGATGTCGCTCAGGATGCGCACGCCGAGGCCGGGGCCCGGGAAGGGGTGCCGGCCGACGATCTCCTGCGGCAGGCCGAGAACCCGCCCGAGGGCGCGCACCTCATCCTTGTAGAGCCTGTCGAGCGGCTCTATGACGCGCCCCTCCGCCCGCTTCTTCTCGATGAGGGGGCTGCGGACATTGTGGTGGCTCTTGATGACCTGGGCCTTGTTCCCCACTCCCTTGCCGGACTCGATGAGGTCGGTGTAGAGAGTGCCCTGGGCGAGGAATGCGTCGGGAATCCCGAGCCGCGCCACGGCCTTCTCCTGGACCTTTATGAACATGTCCCCGATGATGTGGCGCTTCTGTTCGGGGTCGGAGACGCCGCTGAGCGCATCCAGAAATTGGGCCTCGGCATCGACGCCCTCGAGGTGGCGGGCCCCGAGCCGGGAGAGGTTGCGCATGACCTCCTCGTTCTCGGCCTTCCGCATGAGGCCCGTATCGATGTACAGAAGATACACCTGCTCAGGATCCAGGCTCTTGAGGAGAAACGCGCCGGCGACTGTCGAGTCGACTCCGCCCGAAATCAGAAGCAGGACCGGCACGGAGCCCACTCTGGCCCGGAGGCGCCGGGTTTCCTCTTCGAGATAGGCCTCCATCGACCAGCCGCGCCGCGCCCCGCAGATGTTGAAGACAAAACGGGAGAGTATGTCCATGCCGTGCTCGCAGTGGCTCACCTCGGGGTGAAACTGCAGACCGAACCATGGCTTGGTCGCGTGGGCCAGGATCGCGGGTACGCCCGCCTCGGAGACGCCTATGGTCTCCCAACCGTTCCCGGGGCGGACAATGCTGTCGCCGTGGCTCATCCAGCTCACGAAGCGCTCAGGCAGTCCCTCCGTGAACGCGCTCCACGCCGCCTTCTTCTGCGCAGCGGGCAGGAAACGCACCGGCATCGAGCCGTACTCCCTCGCCTCACGGCGCTCGACGGAACCGCCCGCATGTATCGTGAGCCACTGGATGCCGTAGCAGATCGCCAGAAGCGGCAACCCCGAGTCCAGCATGCCCGGATCGGGCGAGGGCGAGCCCTCTTTCCACGCGCTGTAGGGCGAACCGGACAGAACGATGCCAACACAGTCCCGGAGCAGCGCGGCGTCGGCCACGCGCTCGCCGGGCAGGATTTCGGAATACACCCCCAGCTCCCGTATCCGCCGGCCTATGAGCTGGGTGTACTGACTGCCGAAATCGAGGATGATTATTTTATCCATGGGCTTTCCCGAACGATGGTCTGATTCCGGTCCGAGCCCACAGAGACGATGGAGATGGGTGTCTCGGTGAATTCCTCTATGAATTCGATGTATTCGCGCGCGCGCAGCGGCAGTTCCCCGTAGGTCCTGCATGTGCCGAGCGCCGTCTTCCAGCCGCTGAAGGTGCGGAGGACGGGTTCGACGCGCTCCAGGTCCCTCACCGAGGCAGGAAAATCTTCCTTTATCTCTCCGTCGATGCGATAGCCGATGCAGGCCTCAAATTCATCGAGATCGTCGTACACATCGAGGTGCGTGAGCACAAGTCTGTCGATGGAGTTTACGGCGCAGGCGTAGCGGAGGGCGACAAGGTCGAGGTAGCCGCAACGCCGCGGGCGCCCTGTCGTCGTCCCATACTCGTTCCCCACCGTGCGGATGTACTGCGAGAGCGAGCCCGGGGAATCGTCCGCGAATTCCGTCGGGAAGGGCCCGTTTCCGACCCGCGTGGAGTACGCCTTGAAAACCCCAAGCACGCGGTCGATGCCGCGCGGGCCGATTCCTCCCTGGGCAGCAGCGCCCGCGGCGCACGACATGCCGGACGACACAAAGGGGTAGGTGCCCGTATCTATGTCGAGCAGCGCCCCCTGCGCCCCCTCGAAGAGCCGCCACGTGTTGCGGTGCTGGCGCAGGTACGCGGCCATATCGATCTTGAGCGGCATCAGCCTGTCTCTCCACTGGGAGAGCCAGGCTCTGTCTCCCTCCGTGAGATTCACGAGCCGCTCTCCGTCGTCGATATCGGCCAGGCGGATGCCGTCTCTGCTCGCCTTAAGGGAGTAGGCGACACCGATTCCCCGGCCGGTCGTCCCTATAGGCTTTGAACGCTGCGCTTCGGCTTCTTTGTCCATATCCCGGTAGCGCGGCAGCACAAGGTGCGCCCTGTCGGAGATGAGCACTCTCCCCTTCCAGTCAATGCCCTTCTTTTCGAGATCTTCGAGCTCTTTAAAAAGAGCCTCGGGGTCGATCACCATGCCCGAGCCGAGGATGACGGTCTTGTCGGGGTAGAGAATGCCGGAGGGAACAAGATGCAGGGCGTACTTCTCGCCCGCCAGCACAATGGTGTGGCCCGCATTCGCCCCACCGGAAAACCGCACGACGATCTGGGCATCGGAAGCCAAAAAGTCGACAATTTTTCCTTTACCTTCGTCCCCCCACTGGGCTCCTATAATGACGACGTTCACTGTGTGCTCCTTACGCTATTTCTTCGGGGAAAATATCCTGTAATTCATGTGCGGAAAGATGTTGTGGCGTTTTTCGAGGTTTGTCAGCCATTCGGTTTCGACGGTGTGCGCGGACAGCATCTCATAGATGTGGTTGAAATTGTAGATCGACTCCCGGATCTGCCGGGCGGCGAAGTCCGCGGATTTTCCGCTCCGCAGGAGAAGCGCCCAGTCCGAAGACATGGAGAGCAGCACTTCGCGCGCGGCCTGATTCAAAATGCGCTCGCGCAGGCCGGTCTCGTTCGGAAAGCGGATTGTCAGCTCGCGCATGCGCTCCGCGGCCTTTCGGGTGTGGCGGTGCACCCAGTCGTTGCGGCCATCGAGCCAGGCTTCGGCGTAGCCCCCTTCAGCCCATGACGAGAACTCGGGTTCCGACTCGGGGCAATCCGGATTCTCCGCGAGGTATTCGGACAGCGTGACGAGGCGGATCGAGTTCTCCTCGTCCTTGCGGCCCGCGGCGCGGAAAAAGGCTTCGAGGAACTGCAGCCCCTCGAACCACCAGTGGCCGAACAATTCGGCGTCGTAGGGACATACGATGAGTGGCGGGCGGTCCTTCATCCAGAAAGAGGCGGCGCGCGCCTGGACTTTGCGGTCTGAAAGATACTCGTGGGCATGGGAGACTGCTTGGGCGGAGGCGGCGACCGGCTCGTAGGGGCGTTTGACGTCGGTCTTCCCTGTCACCGCCCAATACTTGAACCCCGTATATCCCCGCTCGATTCCGGTCAGATACGGCGAAAGGTAGGCCGTATCGAGGTCATACCCGATATCTCTGTAAAAATCCCGGTAGACGGGATGGGCGGGATATCCTTCGGTCTCGGACCAGACGGCCTTTGTCGCTCCGGCGTCCCGGATAAACGCCGCGACACGGGAGGGCGTCATCACAGGGGAGAAAGAGCCGTAGAATGGCAGAGGCGTGCCCAGCAGGGCGCCCTTCGTCGTGACGATCGTATACTTTATGTTGTAGGCCCGCAGATGTTTTTCGAGTCCCTGATACCATCCGAGCTGTGGCAGCCAGAAACCGGAAGGGTTTTTGCCGAATTCCGTCCTGTGGGAAATGATCGCCGTCTCGATCTGCGCATCGATGACTTCAGGGAGGTCGGCATATATGGGCAGGAAGGCGTGCGTCGCCGCGGTCGTCATGAGTTCGATGTGGCCTTTTTTTGAAAAATAGTCGAAGGTCCTGACGATGTTGTGGCCATGCTGGTTTTCAAACTCGTCCTTGCTGCGGCGATACAGGTCGTAATACATAGTGGCCAGAGGCTCGAACACGGCGTCGCCCGCCAGCCTGCTCTTTTCTTTCTGCGCAAGCTCAATCTGATTGTCCAGATAGGCCACATATCGCTCGCACAGAAGGCTGTCGGCGAGCATGGCGAGCAGGGTTGGAGAGAAGACCATGCTCACTTTGAAAGGTATGTTTTCGAGCTCAAGCCTGCGGAACATTCTCAAAAGCGGAAGGTAAGTCTCCGAAATGACCTCGAACAGCCAGCGCTCTTCGTAGAACTGTGCATACTGCGGCTTGCGCACAAAGGGAAGATGAGCATTCAGAACCAGAGCAACTGAAGGGGAACCCGTCATCGCCGTCATTCTCCATCCATGCTTAAGATGCGCATCGAATTCTCTTCTTTGGGTTCGATGAGATGGAGCTCTTCGGAACCTGAAAGGATGAGCAGGCTCTTGGTCATCTGAGGCAATTTAACCGATATGTCCATGTACTGCGAGGGCATGCGGACAATGTTGGAGCGGGCCAGGACCTTGATCTTCTGGGATTTGGCTATACACAGATCGATGCGGTAGGACCGTCTTGCATATGGAACATTGATATACCACTTTCTGTCGTCAAAATTCACCGATATATCGTAGTGAAACGCCGAGTCGGCATCATTGGCTTCGCTCACCCGCAAAAGGAGCTTGGGCTCCTCCATCTCTGCGGCTATCTTCTCCTTTGCGGGTTCGGCGATATCCCAAAATGAAAAAATCCACAAAGGGTCGCGCACGATGGCGACGATGGAGGTCTCATTGTATCGCTCGGGAATGGCAATTTCCTCGAGCCGTCCGGGGATGAAGCCTGTGCCTGTGAGTTTTTTTTCTTCCACATGGTCGGGAGCATCGTGTGAAAACGATTTCTCTGCCGTGTCGTCTTCAAAGGCCTCGATAATTTCTTCTATCAGGAAGACCCTGTCGAGCCCCTCTGGGACGTAAATACCCATTTTT
>Ga0228535_1001878_pt1 | contig 25888 bp, 19 predicted proteins | sample SJ1metagenome_FD_168457 | JGI IMG/M metagenome (GOLD analysis project Ga0228535, IMG submission 168457) | Enriched culture of PCE-dechlorinating microbial communities from Ithaca, New York, USA - SJ1 | ecosystem: Engineered > Modeled > Simulated communities (microbial... > Unclassified | place...
AGTCGGCCTTTTTCCGTTTCTCTTCGAAGAATTCGGCGCGCTTGGTTTCCCGGTCCATCTCGCTGTCCAGGCGGGCGATCTGGGATTTGAGGGCGAAGAGCTTTTCCTGGCCGTCCTTGAGCGACTTTTCGAGATCCCACAGCTCTTTCCGCTTCTGCGCGAGCTCCTTTTCTTCAATCTTGAGCCGGGAGACCATGTCCCGTTCGCGCTCCAGGCAGGCGTTGTAACGATCGACCGTGTCCTTCTGGGTCAGCTCGATGCGGCGCAGCCTGCGCTGGAAATGGGCCGTCGTCAGCTCGCGGACCCGCTCTCTCAAATGGCGGTAGCGCGTGGCGGCGGCGGCCTGGCGCTGGAGGGAGTTTTTCGCCTTTTCCACCTCGGCGATGATGTCTTCCAGGCGGGTCAGGTTTTGTTCCGTGTTCTCGAGCTTCTGCTGGGCCTGCCTTTTTTTATCCTTGTAAAACGCGGTCCCGGCCGCCTCCTCGATGAGTCCGCGCTTCTCCATCGGTTTCGACGTGACGAAAGTGCCGATCGTGCCTTGCTCGATGACGTAGTATCCCTTTTCTCCGATCGACCGCTTCCAGAGCTCGTCCTGGACATCCTTGAGCCGGACGGACTTCCCGTCGAGCCTGTATTCGCTTTCCCCGGAGCGGAAGACGCGGTGGCTGAGGAGAAGCGACTCGTCCTCGTTCTGGAAGGTGAGCTCGACATCGGCCATGCCGAGCGGCGGCCTCTTGGCGTTTCCGTTGAAGATAATGTCCTGAGTCGTGTCCCCGCGCACGCTTTTGAGGCGGTGCCCGCCCATCGCCCAGAGTATGGCGTCGACGATGTTGCTCTTGCCGGTTCCGTTGGGGCCGACGATGGCGGTGATGCCGGAATGGAGAACGATTTTCGTCCTTTCGGCAAAGGACTTGAAACCCTGCACTTCGATTTTCTTGATGATCATTTTCTGCCCGTCTAGAGAGAATATTCGAAGGACAGATTGTAGTCGATTTGCCCCGCTTTGGAAAGAGGATTTTTAGCCGCGCGGGACGCGGGCCGGGAACTCATGGAAATCCCGGACTCGAGAATCCGGGATGCTTTTATTCAGGGCTTTGTGCTATAATCGGTCCCTCGCATGGGCTTGAGACCGCCGCCGGGAACGCCGGCGGAGTCCGGTTCTATGCCGTTGCCGGGCCCTTCATCGGGCCAGCGTAGCTCAGCTGGTAGAGCGGCTGATTCGTAATCAGCAGGTCGGAGGTTCGATCCCTCTCGCTGGCTCTCCTCTTCTTCTCATAATTAAAGAGATCCGGATAAGCGCCTCAAACGCATCAGCCGCCCTGTGCCCAAATTTGTGTCCACGCCCGGAGGTTTTCGGCCTGCTCCGGAGAGCTTTGTGCGTCGAGGCGCGAGGCTGTAATCCGGTCCCGCCGGGGCAGAGGCATCGGGTAAGCGCTTTGAGGCGGCCGGACGCCAGATCCTTGAGCCGCGCGCGTCACGGGTAAAAATACGGAGTCCAGGCCGCGGCCGCGAGGCGGGAATCCGGCCCGATGGTTATATCGCGCGGCCGGAGGCGTCAGAAGAGGCGCTTGATGATGGAAAAGGATGAATCGATATCCTTGTCCTCCAGGATGATCGTGAACTCGTTGAGCGTGGAGACGACCTCGATGACGTTGATCCCCTCCATGGCCAGGGCCTTGAGGACATGGCTGTAAACGCCCGGGGTCTGCGCCGTGTTCTTGGGCAGCATCAGGGTCACGGAGGAGAGGCCGACGATCTTCTTGATCAATTTCTCGTCCTTGAAATTGGCGGAGATCGCCGCCTCGAGGTCGCGCCCGGCGATGAGCGTGGTTTCATTGATGCCGTGGGTGAGGGTGACGAAAGCGTTGGGATACCTGGCCGTCCTATCCAGGAGACGCTTTTGGTTCAAAGGAAGGGTCTCCGAGGCGGCGAAGGTCATCTCGAAGAGATTCGACCGGACGATGAGGTCGGGGGCCGTCCGGAAAGCGCTTTTCGTCTGCCGGATCCGTTTCTGGATCCTGCGGGACAGGCGGCTGAGCGCGACGATGATGGCGCCGTCCTGAACGTCCTTCATGACGTGCTTCTCGACATCCGGCCGGATGAGCCGGGCCAGCGCCGAGAGGTTGAAGATCTTCATGGTCAAGCCTTCCTCCAAAAAAGGAGACTTGCGCACGATCCGTTCGACCGCTTCAGGGATTGTGATCATGTCTGTTTTCTAACATATAATTAATAAAATGTAAAATCCCTGTAAAAAATTGACTCCCGCGGCCGTCTCCTTAAAATAGGGCCGTCCATGACAAGGACGCTTAAATTCTTTGGAGGTTTTACGATGTCCACGTTGCCAGAGATCCAAACGGTCCCGGGAACTTGTCCCGTCTGCGCCGGGAGCGTTCCGTCTTCGGGATCCTTGGTCGTCACCGAAATCGTCGGTTGCCCCGAATGCCTGTCCATGCTGGTGGTCGAGGGCTTCGCCGCCGGCGTCCCCGTCTTCGGGGAAGCGCCGAGGGTCGAGGAAGACTGGGGCCAATGAACGCACCCGGCCCGTGGGCCTAATTCATACGGCGCCGGCCAGCCCCGCGGAGAAATCATGACCACCCTGGCGATCCTTCATTCGACCGTCCGCAAGGAAGAAAAACTCCTCCTGGAGGAGGCTTCCCGCCGCGGCATCCCGGTGAAGCTCATCGACATCCGGGAGGAAGTCTTCGATCCGGCGAGCTACCGCGCGGATTTCGACGTGGCGCTGGAGCGGTCCGTATCCACCGTCAAGGGCGATTATGCCGCCCTCTTCCTTGAAAGCCTGGGGATTCCCGTCGTGAATCCGCCCTCGGTCGCCAGGAACTGCGGGGACAAGTTCCTCACCTCGCTCCTTCTGGCGAGGCATGGAGTGCCTTGTCCACGCTTCTCCCTGGCGTTTGGAAGAGAGCAGGCCCTGTCCGCCGTGTCGGACATGGGCGGCTTTCCGGTGGTCATCAAGCCTCCGCTCGGATCGTGGGGGCGGCTGCTGGCCAAGGTCAACGATGAGGACGCGCTGGAGACGATTGTCGAGCACAAGGACGTTCTGGGGACCCCGCCTCAGAAAGTCCTCTATATTCAGGAATTCGTCCGCAAGCCCGGCCGCGACATCCGGGCTTTCGTCGCCGGCGGGGAGGTCCTCTGCGCCATCTACAGGGAAGCGTCCCACTGGATCACGAATACGGCCCGCGGGGGCGTGGCGCGGAATTGTCCCGTGACGTCCGAGCTGCGGACGATCTGCGGCCGCGCCGCGGCGGCGGTCGGGGGCGGCATCCTGGCCATCGACCTTTTCGAATCAGGTCAGGGCCTGCTCGTCAACGAGATCAATCACACTATGGAATTCCGGAATTCCGAGCTGCCGACCGGAGTCAGCATTTCCGGGGCCATCCTGGATTATTGCCTGGAGAAGGCGAAGGGGAGCTGAATGTCCGAAGAGAAAATAACCGTTTCGATTGTCGGAGGGTCCGGCTACGCGGGAGGCGAGCTTTTGCGAATCCTTCTCCAGCATCCGCATGTCCGCGTCAAGCAGGCGACGAGCAACCGGAATGCCGGGCAAAGCGTCTCGCTTCTCCACCCCAACCTCCGGGGCTTGACATCCCTGGCGTTCGTATCGACCGCCGATCTCGAGCCCTGCGATCTTCTGTTCCTGGCCATGCCGAACGGGGAGTCCATGCGGTCGATCGACCGCTGGCTGTCCCTGTCAGGCCGCCTCATCGACCTGGGCGCTGATTTCCGGCTGAAGGACGCGGCGAACTGGAAAAAATGGTACGGAACCGATCACGCGGCGCCCCGGCATCTCGCCGATTTCGCGCCCGGGATTCCGGAGCTGCAGGCGGACAGGATCCGTGAAGCGCGCCGCGTGGCCGGCCCCGGCTGCGAGGCCATCGTTTCCATCCTAAGCCTCTATCCGTTCATCAAGACCGGGATGATCCGGGCGGGGGACATCATCATCGACGCCAAGATGGGAAGCTCCCAGGCCGGCGGATCGCCCAGCCCGGGATCCCATCATCCGGAACGCGCCGGCTGCGTGCGATCCTACAAGCCCACGGGACACCGCCACGCGGCGGAAATCGAACAGGCTCTTTCCCCGTACGCCGCGGATATTTCGGTGGGGATTTCGGCCACGGCCGTGGAAATGGTCAGGGGTATCCTGGTCACCATCCACGCCCGGCTCTCGGATCCGAAAATGACGGAAAAGGACGCCTGGCGGGCTCTCCGTTCCGAGTATGCCGGCAAGCCTTTCATCCGGATCGTCAAACAGCAACAGGGGCTCTACCGGTATCCGGAGCCCAAAATCCTGCAGGGGACGAATTTTTGCGAAATCGGTTTTGAAAAGGAAGACGGGAGCGACCGCTTGGTGATCCTGGGCGCGATCGACAACCTGGTCAAGGGGACATCGGGCAACGGCGTGCAGTGCATGAATCTCATGTACGGCTGGCCCGAAACCTGCGGCCTGGAATTTCCCGGACTTCACCCGGTGTGACCATGAACGAAGAACAAAAAATCCTGAAAAATTTCAAAGGCGTCATCGACTCCACCCTCCGCGAGGGATTCCAATTTTCCCAGGCGGATTTTTCCCTCAAGGATAAAAAGGAGATATTCGACCGGCTGTCCGGAATCGGGGTGGACTATATCGAAATGGGAAATCCCTCCAAGCCGGAAATCCGGGACATGATCTCCGCGGTCATCGGTTCCAGGCGGGAGCGGGGCGTCCGCGTCCTCTGCCATATCCGGAACCACGCCCTCGACGTCGAGCAGGCGATCAAGTGCGGAGCGGATGGGATCAACGTGCTCTGCACGGCCGATGCCGAGAGACTGGCGGGCATGGGGGTGGCGCGCGAAACCTATCTTTTCAACCTCGCTTCGAACGTCAGCCGGGCCCGGCAATGCGGTCTGGAAGTCCGGGTCGGCATCGAGGATTTCTACGGCCAGCCCGCCGATTTCAGCAGCGACATCTATCTTCAGGCCGAATCGCTCGGCGTCGACCGGATCTCCATCGCCGACACCCTGGGCAAGGTCATGGGCTGGGACGTCCGGGAAAGGATCGGCGAGCTCCGGAACCGCATCCGGACGGACATCGAAGTCCATTTCCACAACGACCTGGGACACGCCGTCAGCAATGCCGTGACCGCGCTGGCGGCCGGCGCGAACTGGGTCAGCACGTCGCTTCTGGGCATCGGGGAACGGACGGGCATCACGCCCCTGAGTTCCTTCCTGGCCAATCTCTATGTCATCGAGCCGGAGATCGCGAACCGCTACGATCTCAGCCTCCTGACCGAGGCCGAGAATTTCGTCGCCGGGCTCTGCGGCATCGACATGCCTCCCCACCTTTTGACGAATTCCAACAACGGTTTCGCCCATAAGGCCGGAATCCATCTCAACGCGGTGCTGAGGTTCGGCCCGCAGAAATACGAGCCCCTTCCGCCCGGGGTCATCGGCAACCGGCGGAACCTGGTGATCAACACCCTGATATCCGGGCGAACGACCGAGGCCGAGGTCGAGGAATTCAACCGGCGGACCGGCAACTGAGCGCGTCTTGGGGATGATGAGATGATTCTGGTCAAGGCGGGCGGGGGAAGAGACGTCGCTTGGGACGCCATCGGCAGGGATCTGGCCTCGTTCAACGGCTCCGAAACCTTTATCGTCGTCCACGGCGCGAGCGTTCTGCGTGACGAGATCGCGGCGCGGCTTTCGATTCCGGTGCGGACCGTCGTTTCCCCGTCGGGCGTTCCCAGCGTTTACACCGACGATGAGGCGATGGAGGTTTTCCTCATGGCCTACGCCGGGGTCGCGAACAAGACGATCGTCGCCGCCCTTCATAAGCACGGGCTGAACGCCGTCGGGCTCACCGGGGTCGACGGGAGGCTCTGGGAAGCCAGGGCCAAGAAGGATCTCCTGATCCGGGAAAACGGCAAAACGCTTCTCCTCCGCGATAACCGGACGGGCCGCGTCGAACGGTCCAATGCCCACCTGGTCCGCCTTCTGACCGGCCACGGCTATTTGCCCGTCATCTGCGCGCCGGCGATCAGCGGGGAGCACGACATCGTCAACACCGACAACGATTGGGCGGCGGCCGTCATGGCCGCTGACCTGGGGATCCGCGAAATCGTCTACCTATTCGAGGCGCCGGGATTCCTTCGGGATCCGGAAAAGCCGGAGACGCTCATCCCGCGCATCGACAGGTCGAGGATCGAGGAGCACATGGCGTTTGCCGCCGGGCGGATGAAGAAAAAGCTCCTCGGGGCGAAGAAAGCCCTCGAATCCGGCGTCTCCGCCGTTTATTTCGGCGACGGCCGGATCGAAAAACCCGTCCGGAGCGCGCTTGAAGGAAAGGGCACGGTTATCAGTTGACATGAAAGACTATATGACGTTGCAGGGGCTATCACTCGTCGGCACCTATGGGAATCGAGGGCTGACGCTGACCGAGGGAGAAGGCATCTGGCTCAAGAATCCGGCCGGGGATAAGTATATGGACCTGATGACGAATTACGGCGTCAATATTTTCGGGCACGGCCATCCCGAAATCGTCGCCGCGCTCTCGGCGCAGCTCCGGCGCCTGACCACGCTGCACTGCAGCTTCGCCAACGATGTCCGCGCCGACGCCGCCCGCGCCCTTCTGAAACGCTGCGCGGGAGGCCTGAGCCGCCTTTATTTTTCGAACTCGGGGGCGGAGGCCATCGAAGCCGCCGTCAAGTTCTCTGTCCTGGCCACCGGCCGGAAGACCTTTATCCGCTGCGGCGGGGGCTATCATGGAAAAACGCTGGGAGCTCTCTCGGCCACGGGCGGAGCGAAATACAGATCGGCCTTCGAAGCGCTCCTTTTGGATTTCGTGGAAGTCCCTTACGACGATGTCCAAGCCCTGTCCTCGGCTCTCGATGGCCGGGTGGCTGGTTTTTTTGTCGAGCCGGTTCAGGGAGAAGGGGGCGTTCGCCCGGCGTCACCCGGCTACCTCAAGGCGGCGGGGGACCTCTGCCGGGCCGCCGGCGCGCTGCTCATTGTCGATGAGATCCAGACCGGATTGGGAAGAACGGGGACATTCCTCGCTTCCGAGCCCGAAGGGCTGGCTTATGACATGGTGACCCTGGCCAAAGGACTCGGGGGCGGCATTCCGATCGGAGCGACATTGGTCTCCCCGGCGGTGGCCGCGCGCATTCCCAAAGCCTCGCACACCTGCACCCTGGGCGGCAATCCCCTGGCCGCAGCAGGCCTATTGGCCTCGCTCCGCGTTCTCGACGACGGCCTGATAAGCCATGTCCGGGAAATGGGAAGCTATTTCTCCGCGAGATTGCGCGAGGCGGGTCTTCCCGGGGCGCTGGAAATCCGCGGGAAAGGCCTGATGTTGGGGGTCCGTGTCAAGGCGGGCCGGGATCTCATCCTCAAGGCTCTGCAGGGAGAGAAAATACTGGCCTGTCCCGCCGGCGAGGACGTCGTTCGATTCCTGCCTCCCTATATCATCCGGAAGCCGGAAATCGACCTGGCCATGGAAGGGATCCGCCACGCTTTCGAGGCCTCCGGAACGGAGAATTGACCGTGTGCCGTTTCCTGATGATTAAGTCGCGGACGCCGTTCGATTCTCTTCCCTGGCTGGAATCTTTCGCGGAAATGTCGGAGTCCAGCCGGGCGCCCGACGGAAGCCGGCAGGCCGACGGTTGGGGCGTCTCCTGGATCAACGGGGACGGCGGCTGGCACTGGATCAAATCGGTCGCCCCCATTTGGACGGAAAGGCAGGCCTTCAAATCCGTTCCCGCGAGCCGCATCCTTGTATGCCACGCCCGGAGCGCTTCGTTTCCCGGCCAGGAGGGCATTCTCGAATACTGCCAGCCTTTCAACAAAAACCGGCATGCCTTCGTCTTCAACGGACTTTTAAGGGGAGTCACGCTGCCCACGCGAAACGGGGGTGGAGTCGGATCGCAGAAAATCTGGGAAGTCCTCGCCAATCTGCTTGAGAGGGAGGAACCCGGCCATTCCCTGGAGAAGCTGACGGTCATTCTCGAAAAAAGAAGCCGCGAGATTTCGGCCCTCAATATCGGCCTGTGCGACGGCGATAGGCTTTACGCCTATTGCCGTTACGCGGATAATCCCGAGTATTATCGCCTTCATGCCGCGAGCCCATCCGGCTTGACGGCCGTCTGCTCCGAGCCCCTTGCCGTCGCTGATTTCGAACCGGTGCCGACCTCCAAGGTACTGGCTTTTTAGGCAGAAAATGGGAATAGGCCGGCCCGGCGCGCCGCGATCCCAAGGCCGCCGGCCGGCTCTCTCTCAACCGGGATACATCGAAATATCTCTTCCGTTACCCTAAAAGCCCGTCACCTGACGATCTCCAGCCAACCCAGAGAGGCGGGAACGTGGAAATCGGGTTCCTCCGTCCGGGGATCGACCCAGCTCAGCCAGCTCTCCAGCGGCGGCGGACCGTCCAGCGTCCGTCCCTGGGTGTGAATGCTCGCCCGCTGAACGACCGGGCGGCCGCTCCGGTCGTGGCTGAACTCGGCCCGGTACAGGCCGCAGAGAACCCTGACTCCCGGTCGGAGGCGGGGAAAGCCGAGGGCTTCGAGACCGGCCAAGGAGACGCGGCCCTCGACGACATACCCTTTCTCCCAGGCCGAGCTTTTGGCTTCCAGCCCCTCCAGGTTCCAGCTCGGGTCCATTCCGCGGTAGAATGAGCCCCGGTAATCGAAGGGACGGCCCAGGGAATCGATCTCGATGCAGTAGTAGTCCTTCATCTGGCCGTCGCGCGAGAGGTATATCTCGGCGCGGTCTTCGAACACGGCGTCTTCCTCATCCCGGAGCTTGTCAAGCGTCACGACATCTTCATCCGCGATGCGGAAACTGAAGTAGAGATGGGCGTCATCGCACAACGCGCGGAACTCCGTGGCCGGGGGGATCTTCTTTTCCCAGGGAAAGACGAATTCCTTCTCGACGTCCGCCCGCGACCAAGCCGGCTCGTCGACCCGGCCATCCACCTGGATGCCCGGCGCCTGCAGGAAGCGGACCCGGTACGTCTGCTCGCTCGGCCGGCCCGGCGAGGGAGGCGTTTGAACATCGCCGAAGCCGAGAAGGGCTCCAGCCAGCAAGATGGTCAAAAAAAAGCTCACGTTCTTCATGACGATCATCCTTTTCATTGAGTTTGAAATCGAAATGCCCATTTTTCCGATGCCGTCATTCTATGGGGTTCTTCGTGGAAATTCAACGGCCGGTCTTCATTCAATGACGATCGTCGATCTCAAGATATCGTTCCCGATGATAATGTCAAATCGCCCGGGTTCAACGACGGCGTTCATGTCCCCGTCAAGAAGCCTGAAGCGACTGTTGGGGATCACGAAATCCAGGTCGCGTTTTTCATTCGCGCCCAAATGAATGCGCCGGAAGGCGGCCAGCTTTTTGACGGGCGTGGTGACGCTGCTCACACGATCATTCAGGTAGACCAGGACAACCTCGTCACCGGCCAGGCCTCCCGTGTTTTCAATCGTCAGGCCGAATTCCAGGTTATCCTTGATGCCGATTTTTCCCGGAAGCCTCAGCCGGCTGTACCGGAATTCCGTATAGGAGAGCCCGAAGCCGAACTCGTACAGCGGCTCCCGACCGCTGCGATAGAATCGCCCCCGGTGGAAGGCGGATGGTTTGTGGTTGTAAAAGCTCTGGATATGCCCGGCCGTGCGCGGAATCGTCAAGGGCAGTCTTCCGCCCGGATTGCAGTCGCCGAAAATCACGTCGGCGATCGCCTGTCCTCCCGCCATCCCCGGCTCCCAGGCTTCGATGATTCCCTCGATGTTCTCGGCCATCCAGGGTGACGCGATGGGGCCTCCGTTGACCAAAACGACGATGACCGGCCGGCCCGAGCTTTTCACGGCTTTGAGAAGGTCCATCTGCCCTCCGGCCGGCTCCAAGGACGGCCGGTCGAGATTCTCGCCGCTGGTTTTATCGGGATCGAACCTCAATGAATTTTCTCCCGCCACGACGATGGCGATGTCGGACAGGGCGGCCCTTTCCCGGGCCCGGCGCAGAAGGGCATCGCCGGGCGGCGCTTGATGACCGAAGCCGAGGTAATCGATTTTCGTGCGCGGCGAAACGCTCCTTCGAATGCCTTCCAGCACGGTGGTGACATTCTCCGCCGGTTGAACCGTCGCCCAGTCTCCCAGCAGGGCCTGGCTGTCGGCGTTCGGCCCGGTTATGAAAATCGAGGGGATCTCCTTGTCGAGCGGCAAGACATGATTTTCATTCTTGAGCAGGGCTATCGACTTCCTGGCCGCTTCGAGGGCCAGATCCACGTGTTCCTTTTTCAGGAGAGTGTTTTGGACCCGAGAGGAGTCGACGTAACGGTTTTCGAACAGTCCCAGTTGGAACTTCGCATGCAGAATTTTGCGGGCCGCTTCATCGATCCTCGCCATCGGGATTGAACCCTCCTCGACGAGCTCCCTGACGTTGTCAAGGAAACCGGGGCCGTGCATGTGAATATCCAGGCCGGCCAGCACGGCGATCTTGTCCGCCTCCTTTTCCGTGGCCGCGATTTTATGCACCGAGAACAGGCGTTGGATATCCATCCAGTCGCTGACGAAAAATCCCCGGAAATTCCATGTCCCTCGGATGAGACGGGTCAGATATCGCCGATGGGCATGGCAGGGGATTCCGTTGATCTCGTTGTGGGCCGGCATGAGCGTATAGACCCCGGCGCGGATGGCCTCGATAAAAGGGGGGAAGAAAATCTCGTGCAGCGTGCGCTCGGAGACGTCGGCCGGGGCTCCGTTCAGGCCGTTATAGGCGATGCCTCCCCCGACGAAGTGCTTGGCGCAGGCAAGAACGTTGCCCGGCCGGCTGAAATCATCTCCCTGGTAGCCTTCGATCATCGACCTGCCCATCACGGAGACCAGGTAGGGATCTTCGCCGAATGTTTCGCCGGCGCGCCCCCACCGAGCGTCGCGCACCACCTCGATGTTGGGTGAAAACGTCCAGTGATTCCCCGTGGCCCTCATTTCGAGGGCCGTATATTCGGCTATCCTGCGGGCGATCGCCGGATCGAAAGTCGAGGCGATCCCGATTTCCGTGGGATAGATCGTCACGGCGCCCTCGTACATCCCATGGCCGTGCATGGCGTCGTTGGCGACGAGCAGCGGGATTTTCAATCGCGATTGCTCCGCCAGCCTTTGCAGGTCATTGGCCTTCTCGTAGTCCGCGACCTTGATGAAAACGCCGATCTTCCCCTGCTTGACAAGATCCGCCCTGTCTCCTATGCTCAAAACGTATCGTAGTTCCTCGTCAGCGTTCGGAGTCGAGACGTGAGCGGCTTCCCCGACATACGAGCACATTTGCCCGATTTTTTCGTCCAGGGTCATTTCCTTCAACAGCCGTTCAACCCGCGCGTGGACGGGCAAACCGGCGTCAAGGTACGAGTCCGGCGTTTTGACGCCGGAGGCGCACGCCGCCAGCAAAACGGAGGCCGCATAAAGGCTTAAGCATGAAAGTTTCCCGTGAATCGTTTTTTGGCTATTCACCTGATTTCGCCCCTTTGATATCCGGATTCATCTCGGGCCTCATCATATCTTTTTTGGCATCCGATTTCCTCCATTATTTCCGATCGCCTTCATTCCCGCCCCCCTGGGGAATCCCGATTCAACCGGCCGCTTTTTTCCGTTCGTTATCCGCCGCCCGGGGGATTCGATCCCGGGGGGAAGCGCGATAGGCGGCTGCACCCGGGCCACGACCCCGGGCATCCCAACGCGCCCCCTGCTCCTCCACACGGGTCTCCATGCCCGTTTTGAAACGCCGATCCCAAAGGAATGCCATTCGGAAGACATCATCGGATACCGCTTCGAGCGCCATGAGAGAGAGCGCTGCCCCCCCGCACAGGCGGCTGGTCGAGTTCATGAAACAGGCTTGTCGCAGGCCGCCGGAGCTTTCCCCGGTTCTCGGAGGACGGCTTTCCCCGTCCCGCCCCCGGCGGACGCCTTTTGCAGGATAAAGATGGAATAGGTCTTGATTCCGATCAAAATGCAGGCCAAAAAGGCGGCCGCGGCCCTGAGCTTCGGCAAAAAAATGAGGAGGGACGTCACGACCGTCGAATTGCAGAATTTCGCCACCGGGCTGAAATTCAGGGCATAGACGGTCTTATCCACCGTATAGAAATAATTCGGAGAGATGATGTCGAATTTTATGAATTGGTAGCTCAGGTAGAAGTCCAAAAAGGCGAAATCCAGGACATAGATCACCGCGGGCAGGGCGACCGCGGGGCGGAAATGAACGAGGTTGATATAAAAAAGCAGCGTGTCCACGCGGTCGGCGATGATGTCGATTTCGGCTCCGAGAATGGTTTCCTGCTTGAAGCGGCGGGCGAAAAACCCGTCGGCCACATCGCCCAGCCAATGGACCCCGAGTCCGATATAATTATAAGCCGGGTTTTTCCTGATCGCGGCCAGAACGAAAAACGCCATCGAGACGGACAGCCTCAAGAGCGTGATGAGGTTGGCCTCGCTGAAGACGGAGGCCGGATTTCTGGGCTGAAAGAACCTGCGGGACATGATCCGACGTCCCTCCCTTTCTCTGGACATCCCTATTTTTCCAATATCCGCAGCCTCTTTCAACCTTTTTTTCAAGGATTCACGGACGCGCCTCGGCCGCGAATCTTCTCCCTTCAGGACAAGCCCGCGGCGATCCCCCGGCCGGCGAACCGAATCAAACGTGGTTTCCGGGCTCGGAAGCGCATCACGGGAGAACGGACAAGAACGCGGCTCTCCCTTCAAACGTCCCGCCAGGCCTCCCGAGGCGGGCCGTCCGGCCGAATCCCGTGACATTGACCCGTCCGCCCCGGGGAAAATCATTTGTCACCCCGGCCGATAAATGCTATAGTGCCGCAATCGAAGCGCCATGGGCGCCATGCGGAAGCCCTCGCCGGCACGCTTTCGGACGCGAGCCCGGGTCTTTTTTTTCTTGAAGAATAGGCAAACATGAAAAAGCTCATCCTTTTCCTGGGATTGATGATTTGGACGCTGACCGGATGTTCCGGCCCGGGCGGGGAGTCCCACGAGGCGGGGGGATTCGAGACGCGCAAGATCGGGGAATTGCCGTCACCCGGCTCCGGGGTCAGGAATCCCGGTCTGGCCGGCGCGTTCGCGGGCCGTGTGAAGGATACCCTTGTCATCGCCGGCGGCTCCAACTTTCCCGGGAAGATGCCCTGGGAAGGCGGGGACAAGGCGTTTCATGACCGCATCTATGTTTTCCGGCTCGGCTCCGGCGCCCTAACGGAGATTCGGCAGGATCTGACACTGCCGGAACCCGTGGCTTACGGGGCTTCGGTCAGCCTGCCCGACGGGGTATTGTGCATCGGCGGGACCGATGGAAAAAAATGTTCGACCCGCGTTTATCTTCTGGGCGCCGGCAAAACGTCCGGCCGCCCGGCTCTCGAAGCTTTCCCGGATCTCCCGGTCCCTTTGAGCTATGCCTCGGCCGTCCTGCTTCAAAACTCCGTCTACGTCGTCGGGGGCTCTTCCTCGCCCGACGCGACGGACACCGGCCACGCTTTTTTCCGGCTCGACCTGTCGAGGAGAAACGGGTCCGGCTTCGGCTGGGAGGCGTTGCCCGGCTATCCCGGCCCGGCCCGCGTATTCAGCGTCGCCGCCGTTCAGTCCGACGGGACGCAAAACTGCCTTTTCTTGTTCGGCGGGAGAGTCCGGCGGGCGTCGGGAGGCCCTGAAGTCCTGGACGACGGCCTGGTTTTCAATCCCGTGACCGGGGGGTGGAAAACGCTCGCGGCCCCGGATCCGGGAGGATTTCCGGTCATGGCCGGCGCCGCTTTTCCTATCGGTGCCGGCGGCATCGTTTTCTGCGGAGGGGCTCCGGCCGCGATATTCCTGGAGGAGGATCGGTTGAAGAGCCGCCTCGCCGAAGCCGAGGACGGCGGCGATCCCGCGCGGGTGTCATCCAGCCGGGCGGAGCTCTCGGCTTTCCACGCCGGACATCCGGGCTTTTCCAGGCGGATTCTTCTTTACAACACGATCACGAAATCCTTGGTTCCGGCCGGAGAATTTGACGGCTTTTGCCCGGTCACCACGAACGCGATTCCCTATCGAAAAGGGGCGCTCATCCCGGGCGGCGAGATCAAGCCCGGCATCCGCACGCCCGATATCCTGGAGGTCCGGTTTGTCGATAAAGCCCGCGGCTTCGGCTCACTGAACACGGCGGTGCTTATCCTGTATTTTCTGGTCCTGGTTTTGATGGGTTATGCCTTTTCGAGGAAACAGAAGGATACCGACGACTATTTCAAGGGCGGTAAGCGCATCCCCTGGTGGGCGGCGGGTTTGAGCCTTTTCGGGACGGCGCTGAGCGCGATCACATTCATGGCCATCCCCGCCAAAACCTATTCGACGGATTGGTCGTATTTCCTGTTCAACATGTCGATTTTCCTCGTCGCCCCGCTGATCATTTTCCTGTTCATCCCTTTCTATCGGGCACTGAATGTCACGACGGCCTACGAGTACCTCGAAAAGCGCTTCAATCTGGCGGCCCGTCTGACCGCGAGCGTCGCGTTCATCCTGTTTCAGGTCGGACGGATGGCGGTCATCCTTCTGCTGCCCTCGCTGGCCTTGAACATCGTGACGGGCATGGACGTCTTTCTCTGCATCGCCTTGATGGGGATCGTCAGCTTGTTTTACACGATGCTGGGAGGCCTCGAGGCGGTCATCTGGACCGATGTTTTGCAGGTGATCATCCTGCTGTCGGGGGCGTTTTTGGCCCTGGTCCTCATGGTTCAGGCGATCGATGGAGGCGCGGCGGCCGTCCTGGCCGCCGCCGTCGAGAACCGGAAATTCAACATCCTTGACTGGCGGATGACGCTTCGCGAGCCCTCCGTCTGGGTGATGCTGATCGGGGGGCTGTTCACCAACCTGACGACCTATGGAACGGACCAGACCATGGTCCAGCGCTATATCGCCACCAAAACGGAAAGGGAATCGCGGCGGGGCGTCTGGACAAACGCCTGGCTGGCCGTCCCCTCGACGATCCTCTTTTTTTCGATAGGCACGGTCCTTTTCGTCTTCTACAAGCAGTATCCAACGGCCCTCCATCCCGCCCTCGGGAGCACGGACTCGATTTTCCCGTGGTATATCGTTTCCCGCCTTCCGGACGGATTCTCGGGGCTCCTCATCGCGGGCATCTTCGCCGCGGCCATGAGCAGCCTTTCAAGCAGCATGAATTCCGCCGCCACCGCCTATGCCACGGACATCCATTTTCGGTTCTTCGGGAACGCCGGTGTTTCCCGGCTGAGAACGGCGCGGCTGGCCACCCTGGCCGCGGGGCTCGCGGGAACCCTGTTCGCGGTCGTGATGGCGACCTGGAATGTTCGGTCGCTGTGGGACGCGTTCAACACGCTGCTCGGGTTGATTATCGGCGGCGTCGGTGGCCTTTTCCTCCTGGGGATACTCAGCCGGAAAGCCAACGGCGCCGGCGCCCTCGTCGGAATCATCGCCAGCGTCCCTGTCCAGATTCTCGTCGTCAGGTCCAGGGCCGTTCACTTGCTCCTCTACACGGCCTGCGGCGTCGTGTCGTGTTTCGCGATCGGGTGGCTGGCCAGCTTTTTGTTTCCGGGCGGCGGTAAGTCCGCCGACGGCCTGACCGTAAGAACGTTGGGAAGAGGGACCGGGGGGCGCTCGCGCGGTCCCGGCCGTTTGAATCATTCGAATGACAACGAAAGGGAGGAAACATGAAGCTTCGCCATCAGCGGTTTACGGCCGTTTTGACGGCCCTGATCCTCGCCGGAGCTTTTTCCGCGGCGGGGGAGAGGCCGGCCGTGCTGGAACAATCCCTCTGGAAAAGCGGACACGGCGGTCTCTACAAGGGCTATCGGATTCCCTCGCTGATTGTTTCGGCCAAGGGGACTCTTCTGGCGTTCATCGAAGGACGAAACGAAGGCCACGACAGCGGCGACATCGGAACCGTGCTCAGGCGGTCGACCGATAACGGCCGGACTTGGGGTCCCGAGATCGTCGTCTGGGACGACGGCTTGAACACCTGCGGGAATCCGTGTCCGGTCGTGGACGAGGCCAGCGGCCGGATTTGGCTGTTCATGACCTGGAATCACGGGCAGGACAGGGAACCGGCGATCATCCGCGGTGTTTCGAGATTCCGGCGTCTCCCTTTCCTCTGCTATTCCGACGACGACGGGATGACCTGGTCCAAGCCGGTGGATTTGTCGGAAACCTGCCGGGAGGCCTCCTGGGGATGGTATGCGACCGGCCCCGGCATCGGCATCCAGCTGAAAAAAGGAAAATACCGCGGGCGGCTGGTCATCCCCGCGGATCACAGTTATGACGATCCGGAGGGAAAAATCGCCGGAGGCCCCTTCGGATTCGGCTCCCACGCCCTAATCTCCGACGATCGCGGGAAAACCTGGAGGATGAGCCGTCCGATCCGGCCGGGATGCAATGAATGCCAGGTCGCCGAGCTTCCCGACGGGAAATTGGTCATGAACATGCGTTCCTACAACGGGACATTCTGCCGCGCCGTCTCTTACAGCGGGGATGGGGGCGAAACATGGAGCCCCATCGAGCACGCCTACCAGCTGGTCGAGTCGATATGCCAGGCCGGCCTCCTGGATTACGGCGAATACCGGGGCAGGCGGCTATACCTGTTTTCCAATCCGGCGGTGCCTGTCCGGAGAACGCATTTGACAGTTAGGTTCAGCGCCGACGGCTGCCGGACATGGTACGCGGCCAAGCTCATTTGGCCGGGGCAATCCTCCTATTCCTGCCTGGCCAGGTTGCCGGACGGGAGAATCGGCCTCCTTTTTGAAACCTGGGAAAACGACGATCCCGAGACGATCCGTTTCATGAGCATCGATCCCGGCGCGCTCTTCGGAGCGGACGATATCCACCGTCCCCCCCTCGATTAACGGCCGAGATCCTCGGGGCGGAAGTCCGTCCGCGCGGCGGCCAAGGCGCGCGGCGTCTACCCGTCCAAGCAATGCCGCTGGATTTTGCGGATGGCTTCGGCGAAACTTTCCATATCGGAGCGGTCGCCGAGAAGCGCCGGCTGCATTATCCAGACCGCTTCCTCGTAGCAGGCTTTCTCGGTCACGGGACAACGGACCCGAGAATAATCCACATCGGGAGGGATGGCGTAGCAGGCAAACCTTTTTTCCTGGAACAGCGGCTGTCTGTAGAGCGGCTTGGGATAGCCCATGAAGGCCGGAACTCCCTCGGCCGCCAGGTACTTGGCGAATTCGGTCTTGGGAAGGCTGTTGAATTTCGCGGCGTCGTAGCGGAAGATGAACAGGTGATAGGAGTGAAGCGTTTCGCCGTGTCCCCTCGTCAGCGGCGAGATGCCGTCGATGTCCCGCAACAGTTCGGCCAGGTAGCGGCCGTTTTCGTCCCTCCGGCGCGTTTGCTCCTCCAGCCGCTTGAGCTGGCAGGACAGGAGAGCCGCCTGGGGCGTCGCCAACCGGTAGTTGCATCCCAGGTTGTGGTGCTCGTACCATTGCCCGCCCTGGACGCGGCCCACATTGCGGAGCGAGTGGACCATCTCGTAGAGCTTCGGGTCGCTGGTGATGGTCATCCCGCCTTCGCCGCTCGTGAGATTTTTCGAGGACTGAAAACTGAAGCACCCGGCGTCGCCGATCGCGCCCAGCTTGCGCCCCTTGTACTCGGCTCCGTGGGCATGGCAGGCGTCTTCGATAACGGCCAGCCGGTGTTTCTTGGCGATGTTCATGATCTTTTCCATGTCGCAGGTCAGGCCGGCGAAGTGAACCGGGATGATCGCCCGCGTCCTGTGGCTCACCGCCTTTTCGATTTCAACCGGGTCGATGTTGTACGTGTCCGGCTCGATGTCCACGAAAACCGGGACGCAGTTGGCTTCCAGGATGACCGAGGCCGTGGCGATGAATGTATAGGGCGTGGTGATGACTTCGTCGCCCGGCTTCACTCCGCAGGCGATAAGCGCCAGGCGGATCGCCACCGAGCCGTTGACGGATGATACCGCGAACTTCGCGCCGCAGTAATCGGCGAATTCCTTTTCAAACCGCTCCACCAGCCCCGTGCAGTCCGGATTCCCCCACTGCCCGCTCCGGATGACGTCCTCGACGGCCCTCACTTCGGTTTCGTCGAAAATAGGCCAGGGAAAATTCTTCGTCACGGTCTTCTCTCCGCCGTGGATAGCGAGTTTCTTGGCTTGTGTCATGAGATTTCTCCTTTGGTCTTCCTGATATGCGCATAGCACAATTCGATGGCCCTCAGGGAAGACTCCGGACTGCAGCGTTCCGGCCACCGGCCCTTCTCCAGGCAGTCGGCGAAATAGAGGATTTCCCCCATGTAGCCGTCCGCCGGATCGCCGAGTTCCACCTGATCCAGGCGGTCGTCGCCGGCGACCCTGATGGTCCGCGGCTCATGGGTGCCGTAGAAAACGCTGGCTTCCGAGAACTTGGCGATGAAGCGGGAATCGAAGGGGAAACGGCGGTGGAAAATGTAGCCGCCCTCGATGATGCCCGTCCGGCCGGGATTCTTGAATTCCCAGCGGGCACTCAAATAATCGTGCTCGCTCAAGCAGCCTGGCAGGACGCGGCCGTCGATCGTTTCCGGCTGGCCCATGGCAAACTGCATATAATCGATATCGTGGATGACGAGGTCGAAGAGCGCCCCGCCGCTCGAAGCGCGGACCTGGGGATTGCTTTTCCATTCTCCCCACGCCGGGATGCCCGTGAGCCGGGAGAGAGACAGGAATTCGAGCGGGCCGTAAGTCCCCGCGTCGATCCATTCCTTGAGAAGCGCATAGGCGGGCATAAACCGGACGACGTGGGCGACCATGAAGACGAGGCCGTTGTTCCGCGCGAGAGCGATGAGTTCCCGGCCTTCCTTGATGTCGAGCGCCAGCGGCTTTTCGAGAAGGACATGCTTGCCCCTTTCGAGCGCTTTCCTGGCCATGGAATAATGGAGGCGGGTGTGGACGCAGATGTGGAGGGCGTCCAGGTCCTCCCTGTCCAGGCAATCGTCGATGCTCGTATAGACGGGCAGGTTCCGGACGGCGTCGGCCGGGATGCCGCCCGTCGCGATGTTCCCCAGTCCGGATTCGAGGTTCCGCGCGACCATCGACGGATTTTTTTCGACGATGGCCTTGAGATCCAACCTGCCGGATTTCAAGATATTGAGGGCGTGGGTGATGCCCATGAAACCGAAACCGACGACCGCGACTTTTTTCATTTTAAACCTCTTCCTATTCTAAGCATAAACATGCGGGGAGACAACACCTAATTGCCCCATCTCGCATGGTTCCGGGGCCGGCGGTGCGCGGGGCAGGCAAAATCCCCCAAGGCCGGCCGGGATCGCCGGGATTTTCCCCCATTAACGACGAATATCGAACGGGGAGAACGATGCCGGCGGAACAGGGCTTTTCCCATGGCGCGGGGAAAGAGGGGATTTGGATTCGGGCGCGGCCCGTGTTCAATCGAGCCTGTGGCGGAGGAGACCAGCCGCGCGGGCTTCCCCGCGGCCTGCCGCCGATTATCCGCCGCCAATGACCCGGATCGAGCCGGAGCTTTTAAAGTCCGGCCGCGGAGCCGGGAGCCGGCTTGAGAAGCCCCTGAAACCGGGGAACATCCCGGAGCGAGGCCCACCTGGAGTCGATCCGTAACGCCGGGACACTGACGATATCCCAGAGATATTCGCAATAAGGGACGGCGAGCAGGTGTTCCAGGTATCGGGCGGCTTTCTCTTTCTTGCCGATAATCGCGCAGACGCGGGCCAGGTTGTGAAGGTAGATGGGCCCTTGGGCCGCGTCCTTGGACTCCGGATACAGGTTGACGGCCCGCTCGGCTTCTTCGACGGCCTCGTCTTCACGGCCGAGGTATGCGCAGGCGAGCCCCAGAGCGGCGCGATACCTGGGGTCGCAGGGTTGGGCGATGACCAGCTTTTCTACCGCCGCCCTCGCTTTTTCCGCGTGCGCTTTCTGAAGCACCGGGTTTTTCATGGCGTGGTAGACGGCGGCATAGGCGAGGTCCTTATGGAAATAAAGATGCTGTTCCTGATATTGTTCGTAGTCGAGCGACTTCAGGCGGCCGAGCGCCTCCTTGTTCCGGCCGGCCATGAGATCCACGGTCAGCAGGGCATAGTCGGTCAGAGGATGAGAGGGCAGCGAACGGAGGCCGTCCTGAGCGTTGTCCATGTCTCCGTGCGCCAGGATGGCGATCGTCGCCTTTTGGAGATGAGCCGTGAGCTGCCGGGGATTGATGGCGATGCAGCGGTTCATCCAGGATTCCGCTTCCTCGTATTTCCGCAAAGCCATGTGACACAAGCCGATTTCATAGGTCAGCTGAGCGTACTGGGGATTGAGCTTGTGCGCCTCCATGAGCGTCTTCAGCGCTTCGTCCCAACGGCCCTGCCGCCGCGCGATATAGCCGAGCATCTCGAGAGGCAGGTTGGGCCAGGGTTTCCTCAAGGATTCGAGAAGGTCGACGGCGCGGTCGTAATCCAGGAATCCCCAGTAATAATAGATGGCCAGGGCCATTTTCCCGTCGGGGAGCTTCGGGTTCAATTCGAGCGCTTTTTGCGCGGCGGCTCCCGCTTGAGCCAGCCTTTGCTCCGTCCTGTCGATTCCGAAAAAGAAGCACCGGGAATTGATGATCGACAGCTGCGAATAGGCGACGGCGAATTTGGGATCGAGATCCACGGCTTTTTGAAACATCTCGGCGGCCGAGAGGAAATCTTCGCGTTTCCATTCGATCCAGCCGCGGTATTCGAGCTTCCGTCCGCGAAGATAATAGTCATAAGCCCGGAGGTTGGCCGTGGGCCGGTCCTCGAGGGCTTCGCGTTCCGGAGCGAGAAGCGTCAGGTCCAGCTTCTGGGCGACCTGTTCGGCGATCCAGGTCTGAACGGCGAAGACGTTTTCGATATCCTGCTCATACGTTTCCGCCCAGATGTGAATGTCGTCGGCGACGCGGATGAGTTGGGCCGTCACCCGCATGCGGCCGCCCTCGGGGCCGGACGGATCGCCGGCGATCCGATTCCACCGGACCGACCCTTCAAGCACGTAATCGACGCCCAGTTCATTTCCGATTTGCCGCAGGGTTTTTCCCGTTTTTTTGTAGCGCATGGCGCTTGTCCGGGAGATGGTCCCCAGCCCCTGCAACGCGGACAGCCTGTTCGTGATTTCGTCCGTAAACCCGTCGGTGACGTACTCGTCCTCGGGATGACTGAGGTTTTCAAAGGGAAGGACGACGATCATCTTTTTTTGAGCGCCGGCCTGGGGTTTATCCGACTTGAAATACGCCAAGGAGAGGCTCCCGACGATGGCGAGAATCAGCAGGGCCGAGGCCAGGAGCCAGCCCTTACGGCCGAACGATGAGGCGGCCGCCGTCAGCGCAGGCTTCACGGATGAGGCCGCGTGCTCCGTGGTCGGGAGATCCTTCGCCACGCGCGCCAATTCCGAGTGGACTTCTTCGGCGGTTTCGAATTGTTTATCGCCGCCATCAAGGCATCGGAGTATGAGCCGGCTTAAATCCTTGGAGACCTGTCCGTTGATCTCTCTCGGATCGCGCGGGACGAGATCATTCTTCTTTCCGGGGGGGAGTGACCGGGAGGCCGGAGGGAAAGGAGGCTCTCCGGTGACCATTTCATAGAGGATGGCTCCCAGGGCATGGATATCCGGCCGGGTAGCCCAGTCCTTCGGGGCCTGGTCGCCGGCGGAAGCGCCCCCCTCGGCATCGGCGGTTACGGCGGGGCCCGCCTGGCCGGCCGCGGCGCTGAGGCAGGCGAAGCCGAGATCCATGATGCGCGCCTCGCCGTCCCGGCCGATCATGATGCTCTCGGGTCTGAGGTCTCCGTGGACGACACCCTGGCGGTGCGCCTCGGAAAGGCCTTCGCAAATTTGACCCGCGACGCCGACCGCCGTGCGGACGCTCAACTGCTTGGTCATGCGCATGACGCTCTTCAAGCTCTCGCCGGGGATATATTCCATCGTGATATAGCGCGTGCCGTTATCTTCGCCGAGGTGATAAACGCGGCAGACGTTCTTGTGAGAAATCTTGAGCGCCCGGCGGATGCAGGCGCGAAGCCGTCCCATGGAGGCCGGGTCGTCGGCCAAATCGGGATGGATGATTTTCAGCGAAATGGTTTCATTGGCCGTGACGTCGTAGACCTTATAGGCGGTTCCGAGGGCGTTCTTTCCCAATTCTTCGATAACCTGAAACCTGCCGGCCGCGGTGATTCCGGGTCTCAGGCTCTGCGCGGCGAAATCGAGGGTTTCGGCTTCGAGCGGGGATTCACTGGGAAGGGGACGGAGAGGCGTCGCGCAATTCCGGCAGTACCGGCCTTCGGCTGCGTTCTCGATTCGGCAATTCGGGCAAATCATCGTCTCTATCCTTCATCCGTCCACCGGGAAGATTTTTCTCCCGCCCCGGCTCGCTTTCGCATCGCTGTTTCGTTCTCCATCTATATATACGTTTGAGCCGGGCCGAATGATACCCTTACTCGGGCTTTTTTTGGCTTCGATGCCATCGTTCCTGTCTCCGGCCGTGTGATCGAATCGGGAGGCGCACGTTTCCCCACTCACCCTTCATATATCGTGCAATAAATATGCCAGATAACCGAAAAAGGACAGGCGGGGGCCGCCGGAAGCCGCGGACCCGCGCCATCCAAAAAAATGAAACCTTCGCCTGGACGACGAGGAAAAAATACCGGTTTCGGGAGAGGGTATGAAAAACCGTACGGGCTCCGGAAGTCGGGAGATGAAGCCCGCGGACGGAGATTTGAAAATAATTTTACAAACGACGTCCCGGCAGGTAATTATTTTTACACGTCGGGAGCGGATGCCGGCGCGGTCTCGGACAGGCCGCCGTCGTCATTCGCCGGCAAACCTCCCGGATTTCGTTTTTTTCGCGACGACGGCATTGAGGACGACGAGACAGATCCCGGCCAGCAGGATTCCCGTCCACAGGGTCCGCTCGCTCAAAGCTCCCCAGAATCCCAATCCCCCCGCGCTGACGGGGCTCGTGTAGGCGCCGTTCGCGTCGATTTCCGAGGCTATCGCTTTGGTCCGGTTTCCATCCCACGGATAAGCGGACTTGCGGAGGGTTCGACCGAAATAGGTCTCGAGCAATTGGTTTTCCTTGTAAGCGATGAGCAAGGCCGCCCTCCGGGCATCAGGATCTTCGGCTTTGCCGGCATCCTCGAGTCTCCTGTCGCGGCGGAAAATGTGAACGCGCATTTCGTAGAGAAAAGGAGTCAGGGAGGACGTAAAGTGATTCAGGAATTGATCGTACGTTTTATCCCGCCATTCATCGAGCAGCCGCGCGTTTTTCACTGAATGCGCGGAATCCTCGTTCTCGAGTTCGTCCGCGGTCAGCCGGGAATAGAAGGTGCCGATGCCGGGGGCGCGGATGACATGTTTGCGCTCGCCCATGGCCTCTTCGTTTGCCAGAAAAGAGAGGGCGGGAAAAACCTTCGTGTAGCTCCGGACACTCTGGGGCGTATTCAGGTAGCAGAGTCCGATAAGCACCGCGTTCGCGGCGAGCAGCGCCGATATCCGCCTCACGGACGTGGGCGTCATTTTTTCCGAGATGACGGCGGGCTTCAGCCCTTTCCATAAGGCCACTTGAATCAGGCCGCTGGAAAGGGCGTTGAGGGCTACATCGCGGATATCCCAGTATCGGCCGGGCATCGCCCACTGCAGGATTTCATCGAAGAGGCCCACGAGCGATCCCAAGAGAAAGCCGACGGGATAGATGCTTTTATCCCGGATGCCGAGGCCGAGGGCGCGGAAAAGAAAATAGCCGAGCAGACCGTATTCCAGGAAATGGACGGCTTCTTCCGGAGCCTCCCAGCGTTCGAGCGTGAAATAAACATATAAGCCGGCCACCGCGGCCAGCCAGGCATAGTTCGAGAGGGAGCGGACCTTGAGGCGGACGATCAAGGCGTAAAGAAGTCCTGCGCCGGCCGCGGCAACGGCCGCGAGAACAAGATATCCGAATGCCGCGCGGCCGATCGTCCGGGCGACAATGGCTTGAATGCCGCGGGCCAGCGGCACGACAAGAAAAATCCCCAGGATGCAGGCGATCACCCACAGCCAGGCCAAGGCTTTTTCGCAGGGCGTTCTGACCACGATCTTCAAAGGTCGGTGTCTCCTCGACTTCCCGGCAAGCTTTCAGGACCGCCGCCTCCGGCTCGCCGGCAACCGCCGGGATCTCGACTTCCGCCGAGGACGTTCCGTGGGAGTCAAGATGCGCGGCCGCGTTTATGATAATATAAGACGGCTTTCATGACAAAAAACCGCGTCTTCCCTCGTCGCGGAGGGAATAAAATCCGGTCCGGGGCGTATTAGAAGTGGGAGCTCCGATGAAGCCCAGGGAACACATCGATGACGCCCAGCGCATCCGTCAAGCCAAAGAGGGTGACATGGAAGCTTTTGAAGCGCTCGTCAGGAAGTACCAGCGGAGGATCTATGGCCTCTGCCGGCGAATGACCGGCGCGCACCAGTCCGCTGACGACCTTTCCCAGGAAACGTTCGTCAAGGCGTATTTCGCACTGGCCGGGTTCGATGAGCGGTTCGAATTCTACTCCTGGATCCGACGCATCGCCGTCAATTCCGCGCTCAACTATATCAAGTCACGCAAGCGGGAGAAGCCCTGGCCTGACAATGAAGCCGGGATCGTGGAAGCCGCGGACCGGCCGAGCCGCTCCGGCCGGCCCGAAGAAAGCGTCGAAAACGCCCGGTTCGAGGAGCGGCTTGCGCAGGCGATCGAAACCCTTCCCCCGGGCCTGAAGTCCGTCTTCATCCTGCGGTTCTACGAAGACCAGAGCTACGGCGAAATCTCGCAGACGCTCCACATCCCGGCCGGAACCGTGATGTCGAGGCTCAACCGGGCGCGGCGGAGGCTCAAAGCCATCCTGGCGCACTCCGTGAGAGAGGATGGGCTGAAATGAGACACGCGAGGATCAGAAACCTCCTGGGCGCCTATCATGACGGGGAACTGCGGGGGGCGTTGCGCGCGAAGGTCGAAAACCATGTCCGGACCTGCCGCGGATGCCGGGAAGAGCTGGCTTTCCTGCGGAAACTCGATGACCTTCCCCAGCCGTTTCCCGAGATCCGCGCGGAAGACCGGTACTGGGCCTCGTTCGCCGGTCGGGTCAGGAGAAAAATCGAAGCTCAAGCCCCGGGGGCTCCCTCAATCGAAGGCAGGGAGGCTGAAATGTTCAAGGATTCTTTCGTCAGATTCGAAGGCGGTTTCGGCTTGAAAGCGTTGATTTTTCCACTCTCGGTCGCCACGCACGCGGTTCTTGTCCTCATGCTCGTCGTCCTCCCGCTTCTCAAGAGCGGCAATCCGCCCCGGGTCGAGGTCTACAGCGCGTTCCTGGCCCCGCCGGCGCCTCCTCCTCCACCGCCCCCGCCGCCGGCCAAGAAGCGCTCCAGTTCCCAGGCTAAAACCCGCATCAAGCCCGTCCAGGCCCAATCCATGTCCGCGGCCGGAAAACTCGTCGCGCCCGTCGAGATCCCCGACGCCATCGCTGAAGAAGCGTTGAGCGACATCGGAGTCGAAGGCGGCGTCGAAGGCGGAGTCGAAGGCGGTGTCGTCGGAGGCGTCCTCGGCGGAGTCGTCGGCGGCGTGCTCGGCGGCGTCGTGGGAGAGGTCGAGGCTCCCGTGCGGGCCATCGGAGAGATCAAGCCGCCGAAGCTCATCAAGCAGGTCGATCCCGTCTATCCCGAAATCGCGCGCCAGGCGCGCGTCGAGGGGATCGTCATCATCGAGGCGACAACCGATATCTACGGCCGCGTCCAGAGCATCAAGGTGCTGCGCTCGATTCCGCTGCTCGACCAGGCGGCCATGGATGCCGTGCGCCAGTGGGTCTACGAGCCGATGATCATCAACGGCCGTCCCCGCGGCGTCATCTTCACCGTCACCGTCAGATTCCAG
>Ga0228535_1001880_pt1 | contig 25826 bp, 16 predicted proteins | sample SJ1metagenome_FD_168457 | JGI IMG/M metagenome (GOLD analysis project Ga0228535, IMG submission 168457) | Enriched culture of PCE-dechlorinating microbial communities from Ithaca, New York, USA - SJ1 | ecosystem: Engineered > Modeled > Simulated communities (microbial... > Unclassified | place...
CGCCGGAGCGTCGAGATCGTCCTCGGAATCCGATTCGCAGAGAGACACCTTCTTCAGCTTGGCGCTCAGGGCTTGCTGGGAGATGCCGAGAATGCGCGCGGCCACGGTCTGGTTGCCGCAGGAGATGCGCATGGCCTGACTGATGAGTATCTGCGCGACCTTCTGGGTGGCGACCTTGAGTCGGGGCATGTTGTCCGCAGAGAAATCCAGGTTGTCGAGCGGATTGGCGGAGCGTCCCTCCGCCCCACGAGTCTCCGGCTCCCCTTCCTGAAAGATGTAACGTTTGAAGGTCTCCGACGAGAGCATCCGCGAGGTGTGGTTCATCAGCGCGTCCCCGACCATGGCCCGCAGTTCGCGGACATTCCCGGGGAAAGCATAAGACCGCAGCAGATTGACCAATTCGGGATGGTAGGACGGACGTTTGCGCCGAAGTTCCCGGGCGTCCTGATCCAGAAAGTGGTCCAAGAGCCTCGGTATGTCGTTGGGCCGCTCCCGCAACGGCGGAATGTGGACCTGGTGCGTGATGAGCCGGTAGTAGAGATCTTCGCGGAACTGCCCCTTGCGCCGGAGGTCGCCGATGTTCTTGAGGGTCGAGGCCACGATGCGCACGTTGGCCTTCTTCAGCGAGTCCGACCCCACGGGGAAGTATTCCTGCTCCTGCAGCAGGCGCAGAAGCTTGACCTGCGACGGCAGGGGCAGATCGCCGATCTCGTCCAGGAAAAGCGTGCCTCCGGCGGCCTTCTCCACCAACCCCGGCCGGGCGCTCTCCGCGCCGGTGAATGCGCCCCGCACATGGCCGAACAAGGTGTCCGCGAACATCGGGTCGTCGAAGGCCGCGATGTTCACGGCCACGAACTCGCCCTTGCGCCCGCTGAGATCATGGATGGAGCGGGCGATAAGCTCTTTTCCCGTGCCGGTCTCCCCGGTGATCAGGATGGGCCGCGTGCTCGGGGCCACGGCCTCGCAGTATTTGAAGATCGCGCACATCTTCGGATCCTGGGTGACGATCTCGGCGAAGGCCTCCGGATGCAGCAGGGCTTCATCCAACAGGGACTCCCGCAGCAGGGCGTTCTCCTGCTCCAGTTCGCGCACCTCCAGGGCCTTGCGCACCCGGTTCCTCAGATGGTCCTTGTCCACGGGCTTGATGATATAGTCCTGCGCCCCGTTGCGGATGCACTCGACAACGGAGTCCACATCGTTCACCGCGGTTATGATGAGCACCGGCACATCAGGGCAGATGCGCCGGATCTCCAACAGCAGCTCGGAGCCGCTCAGGTGCGGCATGATGAGGTCCAAAAGAATAAGCTCGACATTGTTTTTCGCCAAAAAAGGCAACACCTTGCGACTGTCATCCAGAGTCACGATGTTGGTGTAGCCGGACGAGACGAGTGTGATCTCGAACCCGTCCAGGGCGGCTCGCTCGTCATCCACCACCAGAATGGGGCGTGCGGGAAACGTGTGTCGGTCCATGGCTGACTCCTCTCGGCTGTCGGATCAGGCGCGGGCATCGGGCACGGGGAACAGGAGCTTGACGCGGGTGCCCTCCCCGGGCTCGGAGGATATCTCCATGATCCCCCGGTGCTCTTCAATGATCCCCGCTGAAACCGACAAACCGAGTCCTGTGCCGCCCTGATCGCGCTTGGTCGTAAAGAACGGATCGCAGACGTTCTTGAGGTATTCGGCGCGGATGCCGTGCCCCTCGTCCTCTATCTCGAAGCAGACATGCCCGTCGTTCTGGCCGGTGCGGATTCTGATGGCCTGGTTCCTGCGGGTCAATGCCTGGTAGGCGTTCTGAATGAGGTTGACCAGAACCTGCTCGACGCGCCGCAGATCGCCGCGGAAGCTGGGCAGATTCGGGGTCATCTCGACCTCGAGCCTGTTGGTCGCCTTGCGCAGGGGATTGGCCAGCAGCTCCAGCGACGAGGTCAGAGCCAAATTGATGTCCACTGTGCCGCCCATGTCCAGGGGACTCTGGCGGGCATAGTCCTTCAGGTTGCGAATGATCGTGGAGACCCGTTCCGCACCCTGGTGGATGCCGCGCAGAAGCTTCGGAATGCTCGACCTGGCGTAGTCGAAGGGCATCCCGGCGATCCACAGGTCGCTTTCCGCGTTTTTCTTGTCCAGCATCGGCAGCAGGCCGTTCCAGACCTCCTCGAGCATGCCGATGTTCAGGCGGATGAAGCTGGCCGGGTTGTTGATCTCGTGGGCAACGCCGGAGACGAGAATGCCCAGCGAGGCCATCTTGTCCGCCTGGCGCACGGACTCGAAGCTCCGTTTCAGCTCTTCGGTGCGGGAGCGCACCTGGGCTTCGAGGCTCTCGTTGAGTTCCTTGAGCCGTTCCTCGCTGCGCAGGAGCCGCTCTTCGGCCAGCTTGCGTTCGCTGATGTCGTCCAGGAGCCAGATGCTGCCCTGCCGTACGCAGTCCGGATTGACCGCGCTAATGGACAGGACGCACCAATGGCGCCGGGCGGGCGAGATGGTGACGGGCAATTCCACGCAAAAGCGGCCTCCATCCGACAGGGCCTGCTGCACCTCGTCCATGATCCCCGGCCGGATGCCCGCGCGGCGCAGGAACGAGTCGAGCTGGATGGCTCCTCCCGGCGAACGCTTCCCTACCCCGCAGAGCCACGTGAATCGGTTGTTGCTCCATACGAGCTGGTCCTCCTTGGCATAGGCGATGCCGATGGAGGCGTTCTCAAGGATGAGCCGTTGCTGGTTGCCAGTCTCCTCCAGGGCCGCGCTCACGGCTTCTCTCCGCTTGACCTCCACCTCCAGTTCGTGGACATGCCGGTCCAGTTCATCCTCGGCCAACAGGCTGGTCTCCTGGATGAGCGAGAACCACCAGATCCAGATGCCGGTGATGAGCATGGAGAAGAGGAACAGGGTGACGAAGATGTCCGACAAGAGCTTTCGGTCGTAGTCCGTGCTGGTGGCGAAATAGGCGTAGCAAAGGGCGAAGATGAGCGCCAGGGCGCAGAGGATGTTGAAGAAATGGATGCAGAATATCCTCACCCTGCGGCTGAAGTGGCGCGAGAGGGAGGTCTCGAAGGCGAAGTTGAACACGCGATCGCGCCAGGTCTTTCCGTTGACGGAAACCTTGCAGAAGCCCTTGCAGATGCTGTCCAGGGAGCAGCAAAGCGAGCAGACCTGCTCGTCGTAGGCCGGACAACAGACCGTGTCCCTGGCCTCGTAAAGCTTGTTGCAGATGGTGCAGGCCACGAGATTCTCCCCCTGCGACGGGGAGACCTTGCGGGCCAGATAATATTTCCCGCCCGTGATCAGGGCGAGGAGCACCGTGGCCGGAATGGACACCCCCAGGCCGATGAGCGGGGCGAAGGCCTTGGGATAGGCCCCGAAAAGGCCCAGGTGGCAGAGAATGGCCGCGCCCGCGGCGATGAGCATGGCGCCGAAGCCCACGGGGTTGACGTTGTAGAGGTTGGCCCGCTTGTACTCGATGTGCGCCGGACTGATCCCCAGGGGTTTCAGGATGGCCAGGTCGGTGAAGATCGCCCCGACCCAGGCCACCGCGAAAATGGCGTAGACCATGAGCACGGAATGCAGGATGTAGAACACCCCGAACTGCATGAGCAGCACCGAAATGGTCACGTTGAAGATGAGCCAGACCACCCGGCCCGGGTGACTGTGGGAAATCCGCGAGAAGAAGTTGGACCAGGCCAGGGAACCGGCATAGGCGTTGGTCACGTTGATCTTCACCTGGCAGATGACGACGAAGAGCGTGCTGACCGCCAGGGTCAGCCCCCCGGGCCCGAACATGGCTTCAAAGGCGTTGAGGTAGAGGTTGAAAGGCTCCAGCGCGTCGCCCATCGTCGCCCCGGCCTTGCGCATGAAGAGCACCGCCAGAAAGGAGCCGCACAGCAGCTTGATCGCCCCGATAATGATCCAGCCTGGTCCTGCGGCCGCCATGGACACCCACCAGGCCACGCGGTTCTCGCGGGTCTTGTCCGGCAGGAAACGGAGATAGTCCACCTGCTCCCCGATCTGCGGCACGAGTGAAAAGGCCAGGGACAACGCCCCGCCGAAAAGCAGCGGATTGAACGCCTCCGCCGCGCCGCCGAGACCGGCGAAGGAGGTCCAGGATTCCAGGGCCGTGGGATCGGTATGGAGGATATAAGCGAACAGCGATACGGAAAGAATGATCCAGAACGGTTGGGTGTAGAGCTGCAGCTTGTTGATGAAGGTGATGCCGTAGAAGACCAGGGGGATGATGACCACGGAACTGACCAGATAGCCGATGGCGAGCGGGATGCCGAGGGCCACCTGGAGGGCCTTGGCCATGATGGCCGCCTCGATGGCGAAGAAGATGATCGTATAAGAGGCGTAGACGAGCGAGGTCACGGTGGAGCCGAAGTAGCCGAAGCCGGCTCCCCGCGTGAGCAGATCCACGTCCACGTTATAACGCGAGGCGTAATAGGAGATGGGCAGGCCGGTAATGATGATGATCAGCGAGAGACAGAGAATCGCCAAGGTGGAGTTGATGAACCCGTAATCGAGGATGAGCAGCGCGCCGATGGCCTCCAAGGCCAGGAAGGTGATGCCGCCGAGAGCCGTATTGGCCAGCAGCCAGCACGGCCAGCGGCGAAAAGACTTGGCCGCCCTGCGCAGGGAGTAGTCTTCAAGGGTCTCATTGCTGACGAAGGCGTTATAGGTACGACGCCTCTTCAATACCTTTATTGAAAGGTTCATCGCTCCTGATCCGGAAAGCAGATGCCTTTCCTTCATACAACACCTATTTATCAGTCTATTGGGCGTAAAATATAATCAAACTCATCCTGACGACCGTATTATTCACTGCATTGGTACATTCGTGATGCAATTTTGTACAGATATATAATTTAACATCAAGCGCAATTACAGACAAAAATCTTTCTTTTCTCATCTGTAAATGTAATTAAGCATTCACTTCCCCCCGCCTGCAGCTCGGGCTCAAAAATCATCCTTCACTGAACAGCAGGTGCTCCGCCCGGCACTGTGGGGAGCAAAACTCCCTCAATGACTCCCCGGGATGCGGCGCCGCTTGCGTCGAGGGTTCGGCTCCCGGCTGGAGTTCGACCAGAAACCGGCGGCCGCAGTGGTCGCATATCCTGACGTAACGCTGGATGAGAACGCGCAGGCAATGGTCCGAACACACGGAAACCTCATCGCCGCCCGCGGCATGAAGCGCGACGGATCGGCGGCAAGGACGCCCGCAGATGCGGCACGGAGCGTCGGGCAGAGCTGCGGTCAGGTCGCCGCCGCATGCCGGGCAAAAACGCCTGGGCACGTCCGGAAATGGTTCGCCGCAATGCGGGCAGTCCGTCCGCATGGAAGTCTGGCAGTGCGGGCAGGACAAGCCGACAACAGGTTGAGCTTCCAGGCCCTGCACGAAGGAATCCCGGACCCGGCTCCCGTCGGGGCCGCGCCGGTATCCGCATTCCGGGTTGGGGCAATAGGCGAAATATGTCCGAGACATTGCGCTCTCCTCCTTGATGATTTCACCCTTCCCGATCCCTGACGAGAATCAGGCCCCCTCGGCAGAGAGCGAATTGGGTGCCAAAAGACGTCATTGTCACAATGAATTGAAATAATGGCATAAAAAAGTAAAATACTCACCCGCGGGGCAAGACATGTGGCACAAATAAAATTGTGGCCAAACTGCGATTTGGCCTCCCTCCCCCTTATCCGACGCCGCGACGCCTCCGGACGCTTCGACAACTTCCGTTGTGACCGTTCATGGGTAGGCGCGGCGAGAGCGGAAAGACGGCACGCCAATCCGTCTTTCCGCCCATTTGGAAGGTAAACCTGCTGGCGTGTGATGCGGAGGGTGCCGCTCTCTCACGCCGGATCGCGCAGCATGCGGAGGTTCTCCTCTGGGGTTCCGGCTTTGCCGGCGGGTACCGGGGCGGTATTCCGGAAGAGCGCTCCGGCGAAGAGAAAGAGCCAAGTGACCACGATGAACGGCCAGGTCAGGGCGGGCATGCCGATGGGCGCGAGGAGCACACCGAACGAGGCCGTGGCGATGGAGCCGAGAACCATGCAGCCCAAGGCGTAGAGGAACGTCTTCCAATTAAGGTAGAAGAAGACGCCGCCCATGGCGATGCCGCAGAGCACGGAGTTGAAACCATACAGGCCGAGGCGCACCGGGGCTTCGGGCGACTGCATGACCAGGGCCGTGAGCAGCCCGACCAATGAGCCGATGACGGCGAACAGGGCCGAGAGGCGCGAGTTCACCAGAATGGCTACCGCGAAGATGATGCCCGTGACCACGTTGTCCTGGAACATGACCTCGCCGAGGCCCTTGGCGACGCCGTCCTGGAAGGTCGCCCCGGCCACCGCGCCCATGTCCATGGGCGCGCCCGGAACCGGCAGGGACGGGAGGATGAGCGTCCCGGGCTGGAACAGGGCGAACTTGTAGACGCAGAACATGAGCAGCCAGGTGGCCAGGACGAAGGGCGCGGTAAGGGCCGGGATGCCCCACTTGCCCAGGAGATTCAACAACGCGGCCATGATGATGGTCGTGAACGCTCCGTTCAGGATCACATAGAGCAGCATGGCCGGTTCAAAGGTGAAGAAGAACGGCAGGGCGATGCCCGCCAGTGTGCCGTTGAAGCCGAAGAGACCGGCCCGGACGAGTTGCTTGTCCGCGCCGAGCAGTTGGGCCGTCAGCGTGGCGGACATGGTGCCGAGCACCGCGCAGACGCCGAGCGTCACGGAGTTGTAGAATATCCCGGCGAAGAACAGCAGCCCCGTGATGGCGTTGTTCTGGAACATGACTTGGCCGCAGCCGCGACAGACCGAGTCGAGAAACTCGAAGAACGGATTTTTCAACAGCGATTCGTAGCTCATGACGTTTCCCCCGAGGTTGTGGTTCCCGTAAATCAGGCGGGCGCCTTCAGTTCGGCCTTGAGCTTGTCCCTCTCCTTGGACTTCGCCAGGCCCTTGAGCATGTCCTTTTCCCAATGATCCGCGTTGCGATAGTGCGTGAGCGAGATGATGCGCGTCGTCTCGCACGAGTCGCAATACGGGCAGCGGCCTCCGGATTCGCTCTTGTGGGCGAAGACCTCGAAGTCCGTGCGGCAGCTTCTGCAATGGAATTCATAGATCGGCATCGTGGTGCTCCTTTGGTTCGTTGCCTTGGGCTGTAGCCACAAACGTGCCATCGTCAGAAAATCAACAACCATCTTGATTCATGTATTATTTTCAGGAAGCGCGCGCGGACTTCCAGGACAAGTCCAACAAACGCGCTTGTCGTCGCAACACCCGGACGCCCCGCCCGGGAGCGGCCTGAGCCGATCCGATGATCCACGCCCGCCACCGGAATTCTGGTGGGAGTTCCGGGCTTCCGGTCCGGGCTCCGGCCGGGAACCGGCCGGGCCTGGGGGGAAGGGGAACGGTCCAGCCGGATGGGGCTGAACCGTTCGTTGGGGTCGCGCGGTTTCATGGGACAGCCTGTTCGGGTTGTTTCGCCGTGCGGCCGCTGGATGCGTTTCAGGAAGCTTCCTGGGCCGCCTGCTGGGCGTAGAACCGCCGCTTGAGCCGCAGGTCGTGGGCCAGGAAGAAGGTCACCGCCAAAGCGAAGGTCAGGAATCCGGCGAAGATGTACAGGGTGGCGCTGTAGCTGCCGGTGGCCTCCAGGACGCGGGTCACGATGGACGGGCCGACCATGCCGGCCAGACCCCAGGCCGTCAGCTCGTAGCCGTGGATGGTGCCGAGCTGCTTGGTGCCGAACATGTCGCCCAGGAAGGCCGGAAGGGTCGAGAAGCCGCCGCCGTAGCAGGTCAGGATGATGAAGATGAGACACTGGAAGAACAGCGGGTTGGTGGTCTTGGTCAGGGCCAGGAAGGCGAACACCTGGATGATGAAGAACGCCATGTAGGTGCGCGCCCGTCCCAGGTAGTCGGAGAAGCTGGCCCAGCCGATCCGGCCGCCGCCGTTGAACAGGCCCATGAGCCCGACCATGGTGGCCGCCTGCATGGGCGAAAGCCCGACCACTTCCTGCGCCATGGGCGAGGCCACGGAGATCAGGGCGATGCCGCAGGTGATGTTGATGAAGAGCATGACCCACATGCAGTAGAAGCGCCGGGTGCGCAACGCCTCGGCCACGGTGAGCTGGGCCAGATCCTTCTTGATGACCTTGCGGCCCGACTCGGAGGCCGCGGCGGAATAGCCGGGAGGCAGCCAGCCGGCGGGCGGCGGGGCGATGTACAGCGAGGAGCCGAAGATGAGGCAGAAGTAGACGGCGCCCAGCAGGAAGTAGACCTTCCAGATGTCCATGACCAGGAACAGCTTGGCCATGATGGGACCAAAGATCATGGCCGCGAAGCCGAAGCCCATGATGGCCATGCCGGTGGCCAGACCTCGGCGGTCCGGGAACCACTTCACCAGCGTCGAGACGGGAGTGATGTAGCCCACGCCGAGGCCGATGCCGCCGATCACTCCGTAGCAAAGCAGGAACAGGGGCAGCGAGCCGATCTTGACCGCCAGGCCCGAACCCATGATGCCGCAGGAATAGAATATGGCCGCGAGGCGTCCGGATTTGCGCGGCCCCATCTTCTCCACGGACCGGCCGAGAAAGGCGGCCGAGAAGCCAAGAAAGAGAATGGCCAGACTGAAGGCCATGGTGATGTCGCTCTTCTGCCAGCCGTGGAGTTCCTTGAGCGGCAGGGTCATCACGCTGTAGGCGTAGACCGAGCCGATGGATATGTGGATGCCCACGGCCGATGCGGCTATGAGCCAGCGATTTTTTACCTTTTCCATTCCGTTCTCTCCTGTGCGGCCGCCCTTGGGGGCTCCGGCTCCGCCGTCGGTCTCGGCCGGAGCCCCGGGCCGCTGATGCTGCTGGGAGTGAAAAGGCGGCCGTTTCCGGCCGCCTCGACAAGACACTTTGCGGGGCCTGGACGATTACAGGCCGAAGCGACCGCCGGTGGTGGGGTAGCCGTAGATCGTGCCGTCCTTGATCTTGATCTTGTCTTCCCAAGGCAGATGGTACTTGCCCTTGGCGAAGTCCTTGACCCAGTTGTAGGGGCATTCCTTCACGCCGCCGGGCTGCGCCACGTAGCCGCGGGTGCCGACGTTGTAGATGTTGTTCTCCAGACCCCAGTCCGTGCGGGCCTGGTCGGCCATCTTGGGGAACACTTCGCCGGTCACGATCTCCCAGGGGTTGCGATGTCCCTGAACCAGGGTCGTGCCGTCGAAGTTGCAGATCTGGCCTTCGCCGAAGTAGTAGAAGACGCCGTCGTAACCGGCCAGGTTGACCGCGGCGGTGTACATCAGGTTGTGCCAAGCGTTGGAACGGTTGGTCAGGATCCACTGCTCGTTGACCTGGGTGCTGTAGCCGGAGATGCGGATGTACACGTTGCAGCCGTTGTAGGCGGCTTCGCGGGCCTGCTCCGGGAACATGCCGTCGTGGCAGATGCAGATCGAGAGCTTGCTGCCGCCGGGGCCTTCGCACACGGGCTGGCCGAGGTCGCCGGGCATCCAGGGCTCGATCGGAACCCAGGGGTTCAGCTTGCGGTACTTCAGGGCGAGCTCGCCCTTGTTGTTGAAGATGACCGCGGTGTTGTACGGCATCTGGTTCTTGTTCGGGTTGCGCTCCATGATGGAGAACACGCCCCAGACGTCGTTCTCCTTACAGGTCTGGGCGTAGCGCTGGAACAGGGGGCCTTCCACGTCGAGCAGGAACTCGTCGGTGACCCACTTCTTGGTGTTCAGGCCCTGGCTGCTGTATTCCGGCCACACGATGAGATCCATGCCCGGATAGCCGGCCTTGGTGGCGGCGGTGGCGGCGCAGATGCGGTCGATGCTGGCCTCGATCTCCTTGCGGGAGTTGATGACCGGAACGGGATACTGAACCAGGCCCATCAACATGCCTTCAGTCGGTCTGCTGATACTTCCGATGCTACCCATTGTGATTCTCCTGGTGGTTGTGTCGTTCAGTGATGCTTCTTGCCTACCGTCATGACTGGCCAGTCAGTGTTTGATCGGGAATAGCCACAAGCGTGCCAAGCATTTTTCACTCTTAATATGTTGATATAATTATATTATTTTTCTAGACCGCAAAGCTCGTGGCACAATGGGCGTTGTGGTTGGGGAGCGGCCGGAACACGGGAGCGAAGCGGCGCGCGGATCGGAAAGGCGCACAAGCGGCATTGTGGCCTCCCGGAGTCCGAGGTCAGTTGGCGGAGGGGCGCGGGCGAAAAAAAACGCTCCCGGCCCAAAGGCGGGAGCGTGTCGGAGCGGAGGGAGGCGATTTACGCGCGGTGACGGGGTCCGGGATCGCGACGATCCAAAACCGCCGCCCCTGTTGACGCCTGATGCAAAGAGCGAGTAATGCCGCCAGGATGAACGAACAGTCCAGCGGCAGCGGCAGAACGGCCTTCCAGGCCTTCGATCGGGTCGCGGTGCTCAGCGGCAACAAAATCCACGCAAAAATCGACAAGAGGATCCTGCGGCTGTTCGCACCAAGCGTGATCCAGGTGTTCGAGAAGGGTCAGGCAGCCCTGGACCAAATCGAGCGTCACGGGGTCGATCTCGTTCTCTGCGACTCGGGACTTGCCGACATGACCGGCCTGGATTTTTTGGGAAAAATCCGCGGGGAACTGAAGCGGCGCAGCCTGCCGGTAATCATGGTCTCGCTCATGAACAGCCGGGAATACGTCCTGGACGCCATCGGCCAGGGCTGCTCGGGATACGTGATCCGGCCATACGCTCCCAAGACCCTGGAGCGCTATCTCGTGGCGGCCAAACGCATGGCCGACTACCCGGAAGAGCAGCGTGTACGGATGGAAAAGGCCCGGGCCCTGGCCGAACAGGGCGACCACAAGGCCGCCGCCGAGCACTACGAGGAGATCATCAGCGGGGGCAACGAGGCCCAGTTCTACTACGACATGGGTTGTTCCTTCCTGGTGAAGAAGGAATACGCCAAGGCCGTGGTCGCCTTTCAGAAGGCCATCAAGTACAATGAACTCTTCGCCGAGGCCTACAAGGGGCTGGCCGAGGCCTACAAGGCCCGGGGAGATTTCGAACGCTACAAGACGAACATCGAGAAGGCCGCCGAGGTTCTGGCCCAGCTGGACCGTTTTGAAGAGGCCAGGTTGACCTTCATCCAGGTGCTCAAACACAACCGCGAGGCCCACAACCCCTACAAGCTGCTCGGGCTCAAACTGCGCCGCGACGGCGACTTGGCGGGGGCCGTGGAAGCCTATTTCCGTGCCCTCGAAATGACCCCGGACGACGAGCAGATTCACTTCAACCTCGGCAAGGCCCAGCATCTCCTCGGACAGGAGGCCGAGGCCCGGGAGAACATCTCCCGGGCCCTGGACCTCAATCCATTTTTCGAGGAAGCCAAGAAGCTCTACGCCGAGCTTTTCAAGAAGCCCTTCCAGGCGCCACTCGGAGCGGCCTTCAAGGGCCTGTCCTCGGCCGCCCGTCTGCGCGGGTTGGACGCCGACTGACCCACCCCGCCCGCTCAGACCGTGACCGGCAGCACGGTGAAAGGCAGCGCCCGGCGCAGAAGCCTGCGTTGAACGCCGAAGACCACCTGGTTGTGCAGCAGCCTGCTCCAGAACGATTCCCTGGGGAACACGAGTTGTCCCGCGAAGAATACTGACCAGGGGTAGCGCTCGGCCACCTCCTCGGCCAGACCGGCGATCACCTCCACCACGTCGGTGCCCACCCCGAGCACGCTCTCGGCGTGATAGCCGCGTCGCCGCATGAGCCGAACGTACTGCCCCAACTCGTCGGAGAGCCGATCCCGCAGTTCTTCCATCTCCCGTTTTCCGCGATAGACGCCCGCGTCCACGGCCCCGGCGCAAAGGAAGACGTAATTGCTGAATTCGCCGGGAAAGCGTCGGTGGATCGCCAGCAGGCTGTGCAGCCCCAGGCCGTTGTAGCCGCTCACCAGGACCACCGCCGTGCGCGCTAAGGAGCCGGCCGGCGCGGAGAGATCGCCCGGTTCCGGGTTGTCGGGCAGGCGGCTCATGTCCTCCTCCACCGCCTGCTTGAGCCCGTCCAGTTTGCGCACCAGCGCGCCCACTCGCCGGTAGTGACGCCGGATGAGCAACGCGGCCCCGGCCAGGGCCCCGGTGACCACCAGGGTGGCCCAGCCACCCTCGAAGAACTTCACGGCCACGATGGTGGCCAGGATGAAACCCGTGAGCACCAAACCCAGACCATTGAGCAGCAGACCCTTGCGCCAGTGCGGCTCCTCGCCGCGCGCCTGCCACCAGTGTCGGACCATGCCCGCCTGTGACAGGATGAAAGTAACGAAAACATTGATGCTGTAGAGCACGAGAAGCACTTCCACCGAGCCCCCGGTGATCTCCATGAGCACCAGGGCCGCGCCGCCCATGAGCAGAATGCCGTTCTGGGTCACCAGACGGTCGCTCAGGTGCGCGAACTGGGCCGGGGCCCAGCGATCCAGGGCCATGTTGGCCAGGATCCGCGGGCCGTCGAGGAATCCGGCCTGTGCCGCGACGAAGAGGATGGCCGCCTCGGTCACCAGCACCGCCGAGACGACCACCGGCCCGGCCACGCCCCAGGAACTGGTCATGGCCCCGAAGAGCACGGCGTTCAAGGTCTTTCCGGGCTGGAACTCCACCCGGTGGAGCATGTAGTTGAGGATCAGGCCCACCACCATGAAGGACAGGGACAGGGCCATGTAGAGCATGGTCCGCTTGCCGGTGCGGGCCCTGGGCTCGCGCAGCACCGGCAGGCCGTTGGACACCGCCTCCAGGCCCGTATAGGTGCCCGCGCCCATGGCGTAGGCCCGCAGGATGAGGGCGATCATGCCCCAGAACCCCAGCTCCCGTTGCGTCGCGCCCACGTCGGCCGCTGCCCGGGACACGATCTCCGGCAGGCCGTCCAGATGCTGGCCCAGACCATAGAGGATGAGAAAGACGTGCCCGACCAGGAAGGCCAGGAAGATCGGCACGAGGACGCTCACGGATTCCTTGACCCCGCGAAGGTTGAGCACGGTGAGCAGAATCACTCCCGCGAGGGCGAAGGCCAGCTTCCCGCCCTGCCACGATGGAGGCAGGAAGCTGAACACCGCGTCGGCCCCGCTGGCGATGGAGAGCGTGATGGTCAACACGTAGTCGATGAGCAGGGCGCAGCCGGAAACCATTCCCACGGAGGGCGAAAGCAGGCGTCCGGCCACCAGGTAACCGCCCCCGCCCGTGGGGAAGAGGTCGATGATCTGGGTGTAGCTCGCGCTGATGACGCAGACCGTGACCACCGTGGCCAGGGCCACGAACAGGGAGAGGGCGTGATGCCCGCCCAGGGCCAGGAAGGCCTCCGAAGGACCGTAGCAGGACGAGGACAGGGGGTCGGCGCCCAGGCGACCCAGGCCAGAAACGAGGCCAGGGCCAGTTTGTGGAACAGGCCGCGATCCTCGGGATCGAGGGGGCGGCCGAGAACAAGCGCACGGAAGCGCGCCGTCAGCGAAGACCGGGACATGCAGTCCCTCCTTCTTGGCTGGGGGAATCCGCGCGGTGCGCGGCGGTCGGAAAGGGGAGTTTCGCCCGTCGAAGAAGACTGGGCGAGAAGTTTTCCTCGCGCGCGTGACCGCAGGGAGGCTCCCCCCGCAGCCTTCGGAAGGAAGTCTCCTCGACGCCTGCGAGGTTAGCTGACGGGCTCGGGCCGAGAAGTGCCCTACGCCTTGCGGCGATGCGCCCCAAAGGGTGGTTCCCCCGCTCCCGCCCCAGGCGGGATTCGGCGATATGGCTTTTTTACGCCGGCACCGTGGGACTGTCAATTTTCGGGGTTCAGAGCAGCCGGATGCGCGGACACTGGGACTTGCGGGGAATGTACAGGCCCATCTCCGGCGGCTGGGGCAGGGGCTGGGGCAGCACGTCGCGCAGGAAGGACGAGGCCTGCTTCAGTATCTTCTGGTCGGGATTGCGGACGGTGAGGCAGAAGACCTCGCCCCAGTTGGTGGCGTAGACCACCGAGGCGGTGACGATCTTCTGGGCATCCTGGGGCACGGCCAGGTTGAGGATGAAGAAGGCCCGGGTCACGCGCTCCGGCCGGAGGGTCTCCTCCATGTCCACCTCGAAGGTGCTTTCACGGGGGAAGAACTCGTACAGGGCCTGGAGCGACTTCTTCAGATCATCAACGGACATGGGCGCGATGCTGCGCTCCCCGTGCACGTGCGTGGACGGGGAATAGAGGCCGTTGACCACCAGCCAGGCCAGGAGCAGGGCCGGGTCGGTGTCCTTGCGCAGCACCTGCATGTCCTTGCTGGAGATTTTGCCGCTCCCGGCCTCCTGGCCGCGGGCCAGCCAGACGGTGCGGCGTCCGGGGGCCTTTTCGGCCTCGAAATAGAACTCCGGGAACAAATGGCCGCTCAAGTCCAGGAACGGCACCCGCTCGACCTTGTGCTTGCGCGGAGCGAAGTTGGCCTGGATCTTCCGTCCCAGCCTGGTCAGATCCTCGGGAGAGATGCGCGCGCCGGCCCTCTCCCCGCCCTGCTCCAGCCGCTCCTGGATGCGCTCGTAGGTCTTGATGAGGAAGCGGCTCAGCGTGGCCCCGGCGGTCATGGAGCGGGCGAAGCTCCAGGTCTGGCCCAGTCCGCGCACGGCCTCCTCGCTGATTTCCTCCTTCCCGCTCAGGAAGGTCAGGAAGCTCCGCTCCTCCTCCACGCAAGGGAAGCCCAGGGAGACGTCGAAGGAACCGATGCCCGCCTTGAGGGTGAAGGACTCGGTGAGCAGGTCCACGGCCTCCTGGTCGTCCAGGGAGCGATAGTAATCCCGCAGGTTGCGGAAGAGCACGGTGTAGGGGTCGGCCTGCCAGGCGGGGGAACGCCGGGTCACGGCGTCCTTGATCTGGTCGCAGAGCATGAGTTCGCCGGAGGCGTCCCGTCCGGCGTACTTCTCCAGCAGGCCGAGCTTCATCACCGACTTGTACGGGCTGTGCAGGCCCTTGACGATCTGCCAGAGGGACGCCCCGAAGAACTCCTCCGGCGGCACCGCGTCCAGGCGGCCCAGGTCCACCACTCGACCAGGCCCCAGCAGCGGCGACCGGGACGCGGCCAGACCGTATGATTCCCATGTTTCACGATCCGCGCCGGGCGGGGTCAGCCACCAGAGCGGCTCCTTGCCCGCCACCCGCAGGGCCGTGCGGTAGAACTCCTCCTTGAGCAACAGGGCCTGGGCCGTTCCCGCGCTTTCGCTGTCGCTGAAGCCGAAATCGTTGGCCCGCACGGAGGGCAGGCTCATGAGGAAGAAATGGACCTCGGCCCCGAACCCGGCCTGGGCCCAGGCGGCCACGGCCTCCAGCTTGCGCCGCAGGCGGGCGTCCTCGGCCGGGCCCACGCCCTCCGGGTCGTAGCAGACCCAGATGTCCATGTCCGAGGCGTCGGTCTGAGCGATGCTCCCCAGGCTGCCCATGGCGTAGACCGCCTCCAGCAGTACGGGCCGGGCCTGAGTCTCGGGCGGCGTCACCCCGGCGAAATGCTTGCGGGCCAGCCGCAAGGTCTCCAGGTCCGGGCGGTATCCGGCCAGGACGCAGGAAGGGACGTTCTCGATGGCGTCGCGGGTCTCGAAGTGGCGGGAATGCAGCAGCCAGGGCAGGAGCCGGAAAAACTCCGCCTGGCCGGGGGTCATGCGCCGCAACGCCAGACGCTGGCGTCGGGCGTTGTCCCCGAGCATGCGGCGCTCGAAACGCCCCAGGGCCCACTGGCGCACCCAGCGGCGCACGGCCGGTCCATGCAGCGCTGTCCCCTCCTCCGGCGGCAACTCCAACCGGATCGTCTGGGCCTCCAGCAACCTCCGCCGCAAGGTGTCGGCCCGGGCCTGGAGCAGAGCGGGCTCCAGGGCGTCGCTCTCGCGCACCCGACAGCCCGGGAAGAGGCAGTCCACAGTGCGGCATTCCACGAAGGAGCAGTTCAAGACCGCCGTATCGCGCAGCAGGCAGTCGGTGAACAGCACCCCTTCGAAGCGGCAGGACTCCAGCGCGGCCAGGGAGAAGTCCGAGGCCTCCAGGTCCGTGGCCGTGAAGGCCGCCTGCCGGAGCGAGGCTCCGGCCAGACCGAGGTGACGGCCCTCGCTCTCGTTCCAGGCACAGCCCTCCAGGGACGCCTCGCCGAAACGGCAGTGGGACAGGTCGCAGCCGTCCAGGCCGCCGCCTTCCAACATGGCCCCGGAGAAATCGCAGCCCTCCAGCACGCAGCCGCTGAAGCGGCACTGTTCCAGCACCGCCCCTTCGAAACGCACGCCGGAGAGCAGGCAGTCCTGGAAAACGGTCTTGCGCAGCCTCGCTCCGGCGAAATCGACGCCCAGGAGGCGGCACTTGATCAGGGAAACCTCGTCGAAGGCCGCTCCAGTGAGAACCACGTTCTGCAGGGTACGCTCCTCGACCACCGCGCCCGTCAGTTCCGCGCCGCCGAAATTCTTGTCCTTGAGCATGCGGGCGTGGACCAGGGTCTCCCCCAGCTCAGGGCGTTTCTCGCCCAGGAGCATGGAGAACAAGCCCTTCCTGGGTGCGGCCGGATCGCCGGATTCCCGGGCGGCCTGGGCGGCCGAGGCCCGGGCGACGGCGTCCGGGCGGGTCTCCATCCTCTCCAGATAGCGGTCCAGGGCCTCGGGCAACCCTTCCGACCCGGCTTCCACGGCCAGGCAGGCGCGCAGAAAATCCGTGTCCGCCCGGGCGATGAAGGCCAGCGTCTCAGCCAGGATCGCAGGTCGGACCTCGGGCTTGAAGGCCTCGAGAAAGTTCTCGAAGGCGGCCTCGGGCAGCGTGGCGGCCCGAGCGGCCATGGCCCGGCGCAGGCCCGGATCCTTGCGGCAGAACAAGGCCAGGGCCTGACCCGTCCTGGGCCAGTTGATGCCGATGAGAATGTCCATGCAGTGGGCCACTCGCCCGTTGCGGGCCACCTTGAGCACGGCCCGCACCGCCTGGGACAGGGCCGTCTCGCCCGCCTCCAGACACCGCGAAAGAATCTCCATGACCTCGGCGGTGCTCCGCTCCGGATGAGTGGCCACGAGGCGCGCCAAACGGCGACTCATGTCCGGGTGCCCCAGTCCGCGCACGGCCCGCGCCGCCTCGGCCAGTTCATCCCCGGACAGAGGGTCGCGCAGCAGGCGCTCCAGCCAGTTCCGGAAGGAGCCGCGCAGCAGAGTCTCGCGCAGGGGAAACGCGGGCGTGTCGCCCAGGCGGTCCAGTACGCCGAGGGCCTTCAAAATATCCCGTGGCGGCGCTTCGCCGAGGGTCTCCAGAACGGCGCGGGCCCAGACCGAAACGGACCGCTCCAAGGTCCAATGGCGACGCAGGAGTTCATGCAGCAGATAGAAACGCGCTTCCGCCCCCAGGCTCTCGGCCCGTCCTCCGAGCATCTCGGCGGGGTTGCGCCAAGTCTGGACCTGGGCCGAGGCGGCCAGCCAGCCCGGCCGCCCGAGCAGCAGCAGCCCCTTGAGCGAGGCCAGTACGGCCTGTCGGCTGCCCGAAAGGCTTTCGCAGCAGCCGGAGAGAAGATCGGCGACCGTATGCGCCGCGCGCACCGCCTCCGGCGCCGGGGAGGCGTCCTCCAGGGCCGGGGCCAGCACGGCGGCCACGCGGGTCAGTTCGTCCAGGCAGTCCGAGCGCACGGGGAACGTCAGCCGCTTCAGGGTCTCCAATGCCCCGGGCAAAGAATGCAGATCCAACCCCATGCTTCAGCTCATCCAGAGACGGAGAGGACTGTCAAGGATTATCCGGCGAAGGGCGCGGAACAGAGGCGCGGAGGATGCGGTCATGTCGTGAAGCGTGTCGCCAGCCAGTCCAGCACCAGGGTCGGATTCGCCTGGGCTTCCAGGGCGTCCTGGGCTTCTCCCAGGGCCAATCCAAGACGACGCAGGCCCGAGGCGTCGAAACGGCGGGCCAAGCGGTCGGCCCCCGACGCGCTCTCACCGGTCAGGGCCCGACGCAGGCCGCGCATGACTTCCAGGATCACCCTCCGGGCCAGATCGCGGTCCACCGCGCCTTTGGCCATGGTCCGACCGAACCAGCCCCGGCCGGTCTCCCAGACTCCGTACAGCGCATCCGCCCACTGGGCGGCCTCGGCGTCTTCGCGGGAATCGTCGGGCCAAGCCAAGGTCAGGATGAAGCTGCGCGAGACCAGGGTGGGCAGGAGCCGTTCGCGCTGCGGCGCGGTGAGCACGAAGACATTCCCGGGCCGGGGCTCCTCCAGGGTTTTCAGCAGGGTGTTGGCGATCTCGGGGTTGCGGTCCTGGAACTCGGGAAAGATCGTCACCCGGCGTCCCTCGCCGTGCGGCGGCTGGCCCCAGGTGGGCCGCAGTTCACGGACCCGCTCCACATGCGACTTGTGGGTCGCTCCCTCGCTCTCGAAGAAAGCGCCGTCCACCAGGATGAGGTCGCGGAAGACCCGCTCGTCGATCTGGCGGCAGGTCTCGCAGGTTCCGCAGGCCCCGTCCGGGCAGTTGAGCAGCTTGGCCCAATAGAGGGCCAACGTCTCGCGCTCGTCCGCGCCCCCGCCTTCAAGCACCAGGCTCTGGGGAGGGTGGGCCGCCAGGGCGTCCAGACGACGCCGGACGTGTTCCTGGCGAGCCGGGATATGGGAGCCGCCGTCCACCGTGAGATTCCTAGAAGGTCTGGCCCCGCTCCGGGCCAACGGACACGAGGCCCACGGGCACGCCGAGCAGCTGCTCGACCCGGTTCAGATAGGCCCGGGCGTTCTCCGGCAAATCGTCATAGCCCCGGGCCTTGGTGATGTCCTCATTCCAGCCCGGCAGGGTCTCGTAAATCGGCTCCACGTGGGCCAGGGCGTTCTGTTCCTGGGGCGGGTAGAGCACCTCTTCGCCGCCGTAACGGTAACGGGTGCAGATCTTCAGCTCGGACAGACCGGAGAGCACGTCGAGCTTGGTGATGGCCAGCTCGGTGGGGCCGTTCAGACGCACGGACTCGCGCAGGACCACGGCGTCCAACCAACCGCAGCGGCGCTTGCGGCCGGTGGTGGCGCCGAACTCGCCTCCCTGGCTCTGGAGATAGTCGCCCACCTCGTCGGACAATTCCGAGGGGAAGGGGCCGCCGCCCACGCGGGTGGTGTAGGCCTTGACGATGGCGATGATCCGCGTGAGTTCGCGGGGCGAGCAGCCGGAGCCCGAGGCCGCGTTGCCCGTGACCGTGGAGGAGGAGGTCACGTAGGGATAGGTGCCGTGGTCAATGTCCAGGTGTGTTCCCTGGGCTCCCTCGAAAAGAACCATCCCGCCGGACTTCTTGACCTTCTGGATGGCCGTGGAGACGTCGCCCAGGTAGGCGCGGATGCGCTCGGCGAAAGGCTTGATCTCCTCGAAGACCGCCGCCGGGTCCATGGGCTCGCAACGGAAGAGGTGGCGGAAGAGGACGTTCTTCTCCTCCAGGGCGCGGGCGATCTTCTCCTGGAGCAGCTTGAAGTCGGCCAGATCGGCGGCGCGGACGCCCACCCGGGCCACCTTGTCCTCGTAGCAGGGCCCGATGCCCCGGCCCGTGGTGCCGATCTTCCCGGCCGCGTCGCGGGCCGCCTCGCGGCAGCCGTCCATGCGCCGGTGATAGGGCATGATCACGTGGGTCTTCTTGGAAATCATCAGCCGCCGGGGCGTGACGTCCACGCCCTTGGCCGCCAGGGTATCGATCTCACGACAGAAGACTTCCGGGTCCAGGACCACGCCGTTGCCGATGAGGCAGACCTTGCCGGGGTGCAGGATACCCGAGGGGATGAGGTGCAGGATGCACTTGTCGCCGCCCACCACCAGGGTGTGCCCGGCGTTGTTGCCGCCCTGGAAACGGACGATGGCCGCGGCCTTCTCGGCCAGCATGTCCACGATCTTGCCCTTGCCCTCGTCTCCCCATTGGGAGCCGAACACGACGATGTTCGACATTGGCTTCGCTCCTCGCGGCGGGCGCGATACCGCCCGCGGACAGGGGGAGTCGGCTCCCCCGTTCCGGTTCCGTGGCCTTTTCGACCTATTTCTTCTTGGGTTGCAGCTTGAGAACCTTGCCCGTCCGGGAGGATTTCTCCGGGGTTTCCCCCGGTTCCTTGGCGGCGGTGGGCGGGACGTCGCCGACGGGCGTCCTGCTCGGAACGGTGAGCGCGGCGAGGTCGATGTCCCCGACGGGCTCGGGCTTGCGCGACTGGGCCCAGTTGTAGTTGAAGAGCTGGTTCTTCAGGCGCATGCCCTGGATGATGCCGAAGAGCAGCGCCGATTCCTCCCAACGCTTGGTGGGCTCGAAGCGGCGGACCTTCTCGGCGTATTTCTCCCACAGGTCCATGAGGGACGCTTCGTCGTAGGCGTTGATCTGCCGGGCTATCTTCAAAAGCGCCCGCTCGATGTAGCTCTCGGACATGCTCGTTGTCGCTCCCTGCCTGAATGATCGGCGCAAGGCCGAGTCCCTCATAACAGAAAGACCAGGGACCGCCAACGACTATCTGCCGGGCCCGGCCGGGCGGGCCGTTTGCCCGCCGAAGCGGCCTGTGCTATGGAGGCGTCCCACGTCAGACAAACCTGGAGCAGCCCATGAGCGACCTCAAGAAGATGTACTCCACCCTGCAGCAGGATCCCTTTCCCGAGGAGATGCGCCTGACCCTCGGGGACCAGGAACTGGTCTTCCACAAACGCACCTGGCGCATCGGCGACGAAACCCTGGGCCTGCGTTACGGCGAGAACCCGGACCAGCCCGCCGCGCTCTATGAACTCAAGGAAGGCGGACTCTCCGTAGGCGGTGTGGCCTTCCGGGGTCCGGGCAAGGGTCTGGTCTCCGCTCTCACCGAGGAGCACATGATCCAGTCCGGCAAGCACCCGGGCAAGATCAACCTCACGGACGTGGACAACGGTCTGAACATCCTCCAGTACCTTTCGGCCAAGCCCGCCGCCGTGATCCTCAAGCACAACAACCCCTGCGGCGCGGCCTGGAGCGATGAGGGCCTGGCCGTCGCCCTGGAGCGGGCCCACATGTCCGACCGCATCGCGGCCTTCGGCGGGGCCATCGTGGTCAACCGTCCCTTGGACAAGGCCACCGCCGAACACATCGACTCGGCCTACTTCGAGGTGGTGGCGGCCCCGGACTACGAGTCCGGCGCGGTGGACATCCTCAAGAAGCGCAAAAACCTGCGCATTCTGCGCATTCCCGGCATCGCGGATCTGGCCGGGCTCTCCCGCGAGCCCTTCCTGGACGTGAAGTCCCTCATGGACGGCGGGGTCGTGCTCCAGTTCTCCTTCCGCAACCGCATCCTGGACGCCGCCGACTTCATTCCGGCCACGGCCGAGAAGGACGGCAACCACTTCGCGGCGCGCAAGCCCACCAAGGCCGAGGCCGAGGATCTGCTCTTCGCCTGGGCCGTGGAGGCGGGCGTGACCTCCAATTCCATCCTCATGGTCCGCGACGGCGTGACCACGGCCATCGGCACGGGCGAACAGGACCGCGTGGGCTGCGTGGACCTGACCATCGCCAAGGCCCACACCAAGTACGCCGACCTGCTGGCCTTCCGGGAACTGAACCTGTCCATCTACGAGTTGCGGCTCAAGGCCCGCGATGACAAGGCCCTGGCCCAAAAGCTGGCCGACATCGAGGCCCGCGCCAGTGAGGCCCGGGGCGGCCTGCCCGGTTCCGCGGCCGTGTCCGATGGATTCTTCCCCTTCCGCGACGGCGTGGACCTGCTCATCGCCTCCGGCGTCACCGCCATCGCCCAGCCCGGCGGCTCCATCCGGGACTTCGAGGTCATCCAGGCCGTGAACGAAGCCGCCCCCCAGGTGGCCATGGTCTTCACCGGCCAGCGTTCCTTCCGCCACTAGGACGAAAAAACGGAGCGGCCGCCACGGTTGTTGCACCGCGACGGCCGCTCCGTGAACCGGACCACGGCCGTCATGCCCCGTGCGCGGCGGACTCCAGGCGCGTCATGCAGCGTGCGCAATGGGTGGTGGCGGGCAGAAGCTCCAGCCGTCTCCAGGGAATGTCCTCGCCGCATTCCTCGCATATGCCGAACTCGTCCTCGTCCATGCGGTCCAAGAGAAGGCGCAGCTCGGTCAGGCGGCCTTCCGTCTTCTCCTTCCAGCCGATGTAAACCACGCGCGAGGCGCAGTCCTCCACCCGGCGATCACCGTTCTCGTCCAGCCCGTTGCAGGCCCTCCAGGCATCCAGCGCCTGCCGGATCTCCCGAATCTCGTCCTCCACGATTTCTCGCAATCTCGACAACTGTTCCGCGGTCATGACTTCCTCCTTTTCCGGTTGTTCGTCGCGGACAAAAAAAGAAGACCCCTCCTCCGGCTGACCGGAACGAGGGGCCTTCGTGCGGGCGTTCTCCAAAAAAGCGCGCTACACGAGGGCCCCCTTCTGCGCGAAGAGGAGCTTCTCCTGGACAGCCGGGCTCACCCCGGCGTCATGCATGCGGCGCGTTTGCATCATCGTTCGTTTTCCTGGGGAATGTCGTTCGGATTCGTCCTTACCATACCTCATGCAATGAAAAATGCAACCGCCCGCCGCGACGCGTTTTTTTCCGTTCACCGCCACACGTCCGCCTGGACCTCCGTCCCCTCATGGGCTATGGGATGCCGGCGCCGCGGCTTGACCTGCTTTCGGCCGGGCGCTACCCCTGGACGCGAACAGCGATTCCCTCACCCTTTCTGCAAAGAGAGCGACATGCCCAAGCCCCCCAAGATCGGCGGGTTCATCCATCCCGGCTGCGTGGTCGAATTTCTGCAAGGCAACCAGGTCCATCTGGCCTGGGTCCAGGAGGAGACCTCGGGACGCCTGCGCCTGTACACCCACACCAAGCGGGAGACGGTCCTGCCCGCCGCCCGGGTTCTGCCTTGGACCGGGCCGGAATACCCCGGCCAAGCAGGACGGCAGGAGATGCTCGACCGTCTGACCGAGCATCACAAGCGCCGCGAGGAACTGGAATCCCGGGTCAACGCCATGGAAATCTGGGAGATGGCCCAGGGCGAGGTGGACACGGCCCCGGTGGATTGGTTCGCCGGGCTGATCTGGGAAAAACCCGGACCGGACGAGATCGCGGCCATGGGGCGGGCCCTGCTGGCGGCCAAAACGCATTTCAAGTTCCAGCCCCCGGATTTCGAGATCCATCCGGCGGAAAAGGTCGACGCCCGCTTGAACCAGCAGAACGAGGCCCGCGAACGGGAACGGCTGGTGGACGGCGGGCAGGCCCTGTTCAAGGCCCTCTGGGAGCGCCGCCGGGGAGGCCAGGGTCCGGCCCTGCCGCCGGTGGACGAGGACGTGGCCGAACGCCTGCGCGGCCTGCTCCGTTCGGTCCTGGCCAAGTCCCTGGACGAACGCGACGCCAAGCTCTGGGAAACCCTTCGCAAAGGCCTGCCCGACCACCCGCACCTGGCCCTGCTCCTGGCCGAGGCCTGGGGCGCGGTGGAGCCGCATCACAACTCCCTGCTGGACGAGGCGGGCTTCGCCTGGGGCGACGCCTGGAGTTCCGACTTCGCGGGACAAATGGAAGACCAGCGCCGGGTCTTCGAGGCGGCGCGCCGGGAGCCCGAGCCGCTGCCCCTGGTGAGCATCGACGCGCCCACCACCCGGGACATCGACGACGCCTTCCACATCGAACGCGAATCCGGCGGCTACCGCCTGTGGATCGCCCTGGCCTGCCCCACCGTGACCTGGGCCTTCGGCTCCCCCCTGGATCAGGCCGTGTTCTCCCGGGCCACGAGCCTCTATCTGCCCGAGGGCACGAGCCACATGATGCCCGAGGCCCTGGGCACGGACCTCTTCAGCCTGCGGGCCGGAGAGACGCGGGCCGCGCTGCTGGTGGAGATGCGCCTGGACGAGCGGAGCCTGCTGTTGTCCGTGGAGCCGCGCCTGACCTTCGTCAGCGTGGCGGCGAACGTCTCCTACGCCGACGCCGAGACGGCCCTGGAGCGGGGAGATGATCCCCGCCTGGCCCTGGCCCTGGAGCTGGCCGAGAAGCGGCTGGCCCGGCGCGTGGAGGACGGAGCCTCGGTGATCCAGCGGCCCGACCCGGAGGTGATCCTGGAGGGCTCGGGCCGCGACGTGCGCGTGTCCGTGGAGGTCAAGGAGCCCCACCCGCGCGCCGAACTGCTCATCAGCGAGTTCATGATCCTGGCCAACGCGGGCATGGCCGCCTGGGCCCGGGAACGCGGCGTGCCGCTGCTGCACCGCACCCAGGACATCGCCCTGCCTCCCGAGGCGGCCGGAGTCTTCAGCGAACCCTCGGACATCTTCGCGGCGGTCAAGCTGCTCACCCCGCCGAGCCTGGAGGTCGCGCCCCGCCGCCATGCGGCCCTGGGCGTCCCGGCCTACAGCCCGATCTCCTCGCCCATCCGGCGCTACACCGACCTGATCAACATGGCCCAGGCCTCCTCGTTCCTGGCCACCGGCGCGCCCCGGCTGGACCGCGAGGCCCTGGAAGCCCTGCTGCCCAACCTCTCGGGCCGCATCCAGGCCGTGTCCGTGATCCAACGCTACCGCCCGCGCTACTGGAAGCTGCTCTTCCTGGCCCAGCACGGCCGCACCCCGCACCCCGCCGTGCTGGTGGACGACTCCGGGCCCTACCCCACCCTGGCCCTGCCCCAGCTCCAGATCAACGTGCGCGCCCCGCGCCACATGCTTGGGGACAAGCTCTACCCCGGCCAGCGCTTCGACCTCGTCTTCGGTCGAGTTGATCCCCTGACCAACGAGCTGAAGGTCCTGGAGGCCCACGAAGGCTGATACGTGCCCGGCCTCGTGGATCACGGAGGTGGGGTCCGCGGACGTAAACAGCCGGATCAGGGCCCGACCGTCGTCCAGGAAGGTGACGGCCGCGCGGGGGGATTTGTCGGACAAGGCCTCATGGAACAGTGGCTTGCCGTCCGATCAGAGAGGCGTTATAGCTTCATCAGAAGCCGTTCCCGCTCCATCCTGGGAATCGGAAGCGGATTCGGAGGACGACGCCTCCGCTCCCTCGCCTGGACGAGTACGCATAGGCCCGGCGAGCGTAGCGCCGGATGGGCCATAACCCCCACCGGAGGCACCGGAGGCATCGTCCTTCCATCTCGTCGGCAACCATGTTTCCCGCCCCCCCGAAATGGTACAGCGAAAGCACGGCCGTGTGATCGTCATGGGCGACTTCACCCTTTCGTCTCCACCGCCTCCTGGAGCGGGGCCAGGATCGCACGCACGGCCTCCAAGCCGATGCCGGGGCCCTGCCCGGGGTCCGCGTCGCGCGGTTTGACCAAATCCGCGTCAGTATATATTCTCTGTCCTGCCGTGATTGCGCGTGAGTTCGCCCCAGGCAATCGGAGCCTGGAAGTGCGCGCCCAATCACGGCCTTCTTTTGTGAGCGCATTGTCACCGGACGTGGAATCGTCTATATTTGAATCGCCAGGAGCGGAGATTGCCCGGATGACCTCCTGGGAGACACCTCCGTAGGACTCCATGGAACGCTCCCCCCTGGTCTCGGACTGGCGCCGTGCCGGGTTCACCCCGCGTGGTTTGACAAGATCGGCTTCCGTGTATAGCTTATTTTTGGAGGCATTGGCTGGAGTAAAGGGGAAATAGACCCCGGCGCTGGCAGTCCAATGCTTCCATTTATGCCCGTTCATGTAGCGGGCATTTTTTTGTAGCTGCTTTGCAAACCATGTGTTTGACGGTATCCCTTCGCGCTCTTTGGCATAAGCGCTCTTAATAATATTAATTTGCGATCCTGGAATTTCTCCTGTTGCTTTCAACACCACCGGCACGACCAATGTCGCCCCATTGGCATCCCTCAATTCCAGCATGAACACCAAGTCGCCTTTGGCGCGGCTGGCCGGATTATCCGAATCAAAGATGGCGATGGGATCAGCCATCGCCGCCGGGATCTGTTGAAGCAAATCCGGCGTGATATTGGGATGCGCGCC
>Ga0228535_1001881_pt1 | contig 25786 bp, 27 predicted proteins | sample SJ1metagenome_FD_168457 | JGI IMG/M metagenome (GOLD analysis project Ga0228535, IMG submission 168457) | Enriched culture of PCE-dechlorinating microbial communities from Ithaca, New York, USA - SJ1 | ecosystem: Engineered > Modeled > Simulated communities (microbial... > Unclassified | place...
CGGAGCTGGCTAATCGGCGTATATCCGGTTGAATCGGGTTCAACTTCAACAAAAGGGCAGTGCGAAACAACTGAGTTTCAGCGGTATTTGGATATTCCGGAAAATGAGTGATTAAAAATGATTGTGAAGCTGGTAAGGCAGAAACACCGAACGCCACCAATGATCCCCAGGTTTTATGCTCCAGTGAGATCTCCCATTTCTCAACCATCACAGAAAGTTGAATTTCAGGATGTGCAAACGGAGGTTGAGAAAGCAGCCGGCATATTGCCAATAATCGATTTGAAGTTGTGTTAAGGATGCAGCTCGTCAAGGGTTAGTTTCTCCGATCCTGGGGAGGAACATAACTCTGGATGGTGACTTCCTTACGATTATGGCCTAACTGAATGGATGTATCCAATAACGCCTGATCATCATCCGCTCCAGCTTCAATCCTGTTTTTATAGTTTTGCGCTGCGAATGTTTTCCGGAAGCCGTGTGTGCCCAGGCAAGGAATTCCGAGGGCTTTACACGCTTTACGCACCTGTTCGCGCACTCGATCCGGGAGAGAGCCGCGGTCATGGAAAATGTGACCGGTTGGATTTTTCTCGCCGATAGCTTTGATCTCGGAAAGGAAGGGTGTTTCTTCTGGTGAAATGCGTACCTCGCGAGGTCTGCCACCTTTAGTATGATTCACGTTCCCTTCCAGAGTGATAAAGCATGTTGCCACATCAATATCTTGTGCTCTAAGATAGACTGCTTCTCGAATCCGCAGCCCAGTTTTTTGCATCACATGCAGTACCCGCGCTGAAATTGGATCGATATTGATGATCCACTCGATAATTCGTTCCGCTTGCTCCGGAAAATAAGCCACCGGTCGAGGTTCGGAGTGGAAGCCGCCTAATCCCCCATCGATTTTATAAGGAAGTAACGGGGATGCATCTTTGTCAAATACCCCGGTAATTCTGCAAGCGCGATCCAGCTTGCGCAACGATGCCATAACGCGTCCAATCCGGCCACCACTGCGTTCACGCCGAATCAATTCTTCAACGAACGCTTGTGCCATCTCTGGTTCGACATCTTCGATTTCACTCACTTCAGGCCACTGCCTGCGGATGAACCGCGCAAATTCATGCACATCCGCCACCATGCTTTGCATGGTTCCAATACTGCGGATCACATCCTGATTGCGTCCATGTTGTTTATCTTCGTGCCGGCTGCCACCAGGTCGAAAGATTGCCTGAAGCGCTTTCATCATTTGATAAGATAATCCACCTTGCTGTGACATAATTCTGCACCTGCCTGTTTACGCTTAAATCGGGTTCGAACGGCTTTTTTACCGTTTCTGGTTGTTTCCCTTTGTTTCCTTAAGGGAACCCCTTTCTAGAAATGGGGCATTTTGTTGTACTTGCCTCGTTCAGACAGCCGATTCGGCTGCACACCCAGGGACGGGCGCCCTATCCATCGGACAGGGTGACCGTTTGGTGTGAGGCCCACGGACCAGCAAGAGTACGGTCAAATCTCGCTGCCGTGCGCTCAATAGATCGGCTGGACTCTGTTGAGCGGCTCCCGCTGCGTACTTCGCTTTGGGAAGGTGATGGGTGCAAGGTCAACTTTTGGGGATTCTCACGCAAACAGCAACACCTGCCGGCGATCCATTCCCCCTGGTTGTGCCGGTTCGGTTTTTGTGTGTTAAAACAAAAATACCAAACATTGCACCCGGGCGGAAATAAACAGGCCAACGTTCAGTATTACGGTATAAAAACAAGCTATCGTTAACTATTTTGGACGCTTTTGCGCCTCATTCAATTGTATATTGATTATAGCACGCGTTTTCTATCTTGAAAAATTATTGGTGAATTATTTATATTTTTTGGGTGGTCTGTAAGGGATTTGTAAGGTGAAAGTACAGAAATAATAAACGTTGCATATTTAGGAAAACAAGAAAGAACCTAAGCTAGCGTATAATAGTTAAATTAGTTCAAACCGACAAAATTTGAATAGGTTCATGAATAAATTATGATTCGATTCGCTAATCCAGGTTCTGATATTTCCAGCTTTATCAAAATCTACGTTGAACTTTATAACGCCTTAAAAGACAGGTATTCTTTTGGCTTAGACGATATATCTAAAACACTTGTTGAGAAAAATTTAGCTACATCTTGCGGATACATGGGTCAAGAAGCTCTTTCTCGCTCGACAAGAAAAGATAGATCGCGTGATCAATTATACAACCAGTCAAAAATGTATTCCGAACTTTTTAAAATGTTAGGTTGGCTCCATCCGACACCCACAAGCGCTCTTACCTTTCAATTTACATACTTAGGTGCCCATATAGTTGAAGCCCAAAGAGAGCCTGAAGACTTGTTTAAAGAATGCATTTTGGGAATTGCATTTCCAAATTCGATATTAAATTCAACAGGAAGTTATGTTTTAAGACCATTTGCCACTATATTAAAAACTATCCATGATTTGGGTGGTCTCATTTGTCGTGATGAATTAATTATTGGACCATTATGTTTAGAAAACGATAGAGACGACGGTCTATATAAAAGTATGTTGGAAGAAATACAATCTGTTAGGGGAGATGTAAAAAGGCTAGAATCAAAATTATTTGGTTTATCCGCAAAACGTAAGATAGCAGTAAACACTATGGGAAATTATACAAGATTCCCACTTGCAGTTCTAAAGTGGACAGGTTGGACAACAAGTGAAAGAAATTCTGAAATATATAAACGATCCATTCCATTCTTGCGAATGACGGATTTAGGTGAAAGAACATATCAATATATTGTCTCTTGTAAAGATTTCAGAGCGAAAGATCTGGCACAACTGCCCGAGAATATTCATGCTGCTTTGATGAAATTGTCATTCCTTGATATGCTGTATAGATCAGGTTTTAATTTGGACCAAGTTTCAGATCAATTAGGCGAATATCGCCATATTCTCTCTAGTTTTCTGGACAACCCAAATCAAGCTATCTTATTCTCACCTTTTCAGGAATTAGCTCCCGAACTAGTTCAACGAATGTTTCCAAACAATGTTTCATCATCAATAATCACTAAAGTCAATCCAAACCAAGAATTGCTTACTGGAAACAGATCGTCACTACATTACGAAGTATCAACAAAGGTTCCTCTTCATGCAATAAAAGAAAAACGCAGCTTGTCCAGTATAGATATGACTGTAACAAAAGACTTATTAGATCTTTATGATCGAACAAGAGACGCATCTCAATGTATCGAGTTATTTGCTGAAGAAATAAGAGGTTTTAATAAGGATAAATTTTATCCTTTAGTTGCCAGTCTATTTCGAATTATTGGCTATGATTGTGCTCATTCTCGAGCGGGTGTCAATTATGAGAGATGGGATGCAATTATCATTGGTCAAACCGATACAATACCAATTGAAATTAAATCTCCCGGTGAAGAAGAATTTATTTCAGTGAAAGCAGTCAGACAAGCTTTGGAAAATAAAGTAATTCTCCTTTCACGCAACTCTTTTCCAACAATTCTTGAAACAACTTCATTAGTCGTTGGATATAACTTGCCAAATGACCGTTCGGAAGTGATGGCTTTGATTTCGAATATTCGTAAAGCATATGGAATTGTAATTGGGGTCATTGATGTTCATTCCTTATTACGGTTAGTTACTGCAACTTTATTTGAAGGTAAAAGTCACAATAAGAACGATATTTTTAACTTATATGGAATTATCGATGTTTCAGACATTTAAACCCCAAAAAATAGATCGTTATATTAAAGCAGTTCCAGAAAATATATCCCCAATTCAAATAAATTGGGGAACTGGAAATAAGCCTGCAATTATTTCCTTTTCGGATGGGAAAACGGATATCGGATCATGTATCCGATGCGTTAACCCTAAGTGTATTGAATATTCACAAGATGAATTAAGACTAACTGTATTCCAAGATTTTCCGGCAGATCAAAATAGCAATGTCTGCCCAACAAATGCAATCACTTGGCCACACGAATCTGATGCCCCAATCATAAATGATAATGAATGCATAAAATGCGCATTGTGTATTAATCGTTGCCCCGTAAAAGCCATTTATTTAGGGACCAACAGCGCATGCATTAATGACAAACCCAACAGTCATTTTATTGAGAGTAAAGAAATTTCCACCACTAGAAATACAGAATTTACGTCTGGTTTGTTCAGCGGAATACCTGAGACGGGTTTATATCAAACAGAAAATGATAATGTGTTTGATGACTTTTTTAGGAAATTTATAGATGTTGCTCAGGATCAAAGCGCCCAATTTCCCAATCATCTAGCTCGGAATTTGTTAATCGCGAATGGAGTTGGCGCAGCAATGCGAAGAAGGGGGGATACTAATATCCGAATGGATTTAGTACTTGGCCCACCTGGTGTAAAACAAGGGACGAGTGAGGTTGAATTTGGTAACGAGGTATTAGATGCTCCTAGAAACATTCTAGATAATATTGCTGTTCTAGTGGCAAGGTATGAGCTTTCTAAGGATATGATAATTCCTGTTATTGTAAGTTTTAGTTTACCTAATACTCGTTCAGAATATTTCCGTTTCATCCAAGATGTAAAGAAGGTCTTGAATGTGAAGATAAATTCAATAACAATTGGAGGGTTAATTCTATTGATTTGGAATAGGACAAAAATAAATTTCGTGAATGGGGATGAACTTTATATTGATGAAACTACTTCTTCCTTACGACCTAAATTAGAGGCAATTTTAGGAAGACCGATTAATCTGGAAAATGGTGGGTACCCCGGACTTCTAGATTCAGCTAAATAAGGCCCGGTTGTTTTTTCCATTCAGAGATTCTATTTTCAGCAATTTTGATATAGTCTGGATTCAGTTCAAATCCGATATAGTTCCTTTTTTCCATAATTGCAGCCAGACATTCCGAACCACTCCCAGCAAATGGAATAACGATCAAATCGTTTTCATTGGAAAAATGTTTCACGATTCTCAAAGAAATGGAAAGTGGTTTTTGCGTTGGATGATCAACTTTCTCTTCGCGAAATCGCCGCCCAGCTAGTGTTGGAAATTCCCAAACATCGCCAGCTAATCTACCTTCCGGGTTCGGTTCCCAAACTTTTCCATTTTTTGTAATTTTATATTTGAGTCTTTCCTCGCTCTTATATGGCTCGCGAATTGGGTTGTAGGTATATTTTTCACCTTTAGAAAACCATAAAATTGGTTCATAATGCGCAGCCAAAGTTCGTGAAGAATAACCAGCAAAACCATTTTGATAAAACCAAATGATTTGCCGCCGATATGATAATCCTATCTCATACATATAACACTGCAGCCAACAAAGGTGCCGATGAATCCCGTAAACGAATACATTTCCCCCAGGCTTTAAAATCCTCTTTGCTTGATCTAACCATTTTTTTGACCATGGCAACCATTCGTCGTGGCGCTTGCTCTCATCCCAGGCTCCAAAGTTCTTATCTAAATTGTAGGGCGGGTCAGCTATTACTAAATCTACACAATTATCAGGTAAAGACTGCATCTCAACAATGCAATCACCAAGTACGATCTTATTCATGTAATCTTCGAGAGAATTTGTCATTTTTTAATATTCTGTAAAATAAGGATGTACTGATGATGTATGTTAGGAACGTATGCAAAAGGGTACCCGTAAGGGAATATTCTCTTATGGCGTTGATATAGTATCGAAATGCCTTTTAATTCTAAGCCATACATTTGAAGGGACCGCGCTAGGTCTGCATGAAACATCACATACTTCGATTTATCTCTAAAATCACTCACAATAATTGCCATGTATTTTTTTGGTTTTAGGGGTCTTGAACAATCCCCGAGAATTGCCGAAAGCTCTTCAAGAAATTTATCATACTCTTGAATATTCCCCAGATCTAATTCGTCATCACTATATTGCGTGTCAAGATTATTGGCTATCCTTTCTTGTTTGGCTTTATGGTCTTGCTTGTGGAGAATATTCCAATAAGGAGGACTTGTAACGACAAAGTCTACGGAATTCTCTTCTAAATTCTTAACTAGTAACCGAGAATCACCAGTTTGAATATCTTGAGAATTGGTGGTGGAAAATAATGTCCTTACTTCTTTTTCTAGTCTTTGTTTCGTTAATTCAACATACCGCGGGTTTAATTCAAAACCAATCCCCTGCCTGTTCTCTATTGCACATGCCTTTAGGGTTGAGCCAACTCCAACGAACGGATCAAGAACAGTTTGACCGGATTTAGTAAAAAATCGGATCAGCCGGCTAACATCTGTAAATGAGAATGGTGCTGGGTGTTGTCTTTCAATTTTTGCGTCTTCATGATTAGCACCTAAACCCTTTTGGTTCCATACCGAAACAGTTTCTGCTACCCATTCTTTGGAAGATAAATCATTTAATGTATTCCTCGGATCAATACCATTGTTATTACCGTTGTGATTGCCATTTTCCAATTCATTATCGATTCCATTGGATACATTAGTATCAATATCATTATTCATGATTGTCTCTCTGCTCTTGGATTTTTCCGAGTATGCTATCTAAATCTGTTCTCTTGTAGAGACGGTAATTGTTCATCGGATTCCTATATGGGATAAGTTTTCCTAATCTGTCCCAATTCCTTAAGGTACTTGTGGACACGCCAAGATATTCGGCTGCTTCTCGAACTGTCATATAATCAGCAAGGTTGCTAGTAGAATAAATGTTGGTAGACATTTACAATCATTATAAAACATTATCAATCCTTGTCAATGTATATCGACCAACAATTAAATCACTCTACTTGTCTGAACTGGCATCCATACGGATGAGGCTTTCCCAACATCGTCCAGGATAGACGCTCTACCACACCCCACCAGATGCCTGGAACTTCATACCACTTTGCTTCAGCTATTCCAGAGGGAATATCAGAGTCAGGTGCAGTCACTTGATCAAGAAATCCTCCTGGGTGAATCGTCACTTCGGTATAAACCACGCTATAAATCGGTCCAAGCGCAGCCAGGGAAAGCATCATACCCCATCCACAACGTGAAGGTTGGATCGTTTGTGCAGCATCCAGACGATCCTGAATAAACTCAACGTAAGTCATCCCCTTCGGCGCGCCGACTATGTTCATGGGTTGATTGGCTTTATACCCAATGAAAATCAGACCAGCACAGACCAGAACCACGACCACATTCCAAATGACCTTCCAAACTAGGTGAATGAACCCTGCAATCATTTCTATTCCTCCGCCTTTTCTACCTTATAGTTATCTTCAGGCTTTTGACCTTCACCGATCATCAAATTTCCAAATCTAAGCTCTTCCCGATACATCCGATCAATAGAAACCTCGACCACATCTCCTTCACTGCGCCCCATATTGCCGGCTAAATCTTTCAATTGGCGAACACACTCATAGCTTAGTCGAAAAGAACGTACTGGTTTGGTGGGTGAGTTTTTCCTGGGCATTTTGGCTCCTTAATCAAGATAGATATATTGTAATACAAATGTATTACTTTTACAAGTATGAATTTCGATAGATGCACAAATAAGAAAAAAACTGCGAAACAATACCGGAACAGAAAAAGCGTCTGCGTTTAAAAACTTATTTGAGGTCGATGATCGTATAATTAAGGGGATAGTCACAACCTTTTTTTGGTTTCACGATTTTTACAAATAAAGAATTTTGGAAAGTACAACAGTGGATAGCGTAATAACCCTTTTTGAGAGACAAACAATTTCTTACCAGGCTCTTGGCTTGACAGCCAATGATCCCTTGTTGGAAATCCTGGATCGTTTAAATCAAAATTCGGGAAAGGAATTGATCCGCCTTGAACGCAAGGGATTGCGGGCTACTCAATTTGTGGGGGTTATCCAGGCAGGGGCACGCACGATTCAAATCTTACCTAAAATTGATTGTGATCCAGAAGCCAATGCTGAAGCAGTCATAGGCTCAGCTTCTTATGAAAGGGCGGCTGTCTCTGCATCGCAAAACTTTTTGCACTTATTAACCCATGCGCGCCGCCTGAAACTACACAACCAATCCTTGGCATCATTAAGTACCAATCGTGGCACATGGCTTGAAATGCTTACTCGCCTGTTCGCTGTCGAACTGCTAACCCAATTACAACAAGGTTTTCACCAGGATTATATTCGTAGGGAAGATTTACTCCCATATGTGCGCGGGCGGTGGAACATTGCACGGCAATTTTCCCGCCAGCCGAACTTAACTCAAGGGTTGGATGTCTCTTACGATGATTATTTGCCAGATACTTTACTTAACCGGGTTTTCCGTCTTGCAGTAGATCGGTTACAGCGGGTTACACGTGATACACAAAATCGTCAGATATTGGCGGATCTCGAAAGCTGGTTGCAGCCAGTTCACCTACCTGCGCAGTTAATTTCCGTAGACCTGGATCATATTGAATTCAATCGCTTAAATGAGCGCTTTTATCCTGCTTTTCAATTGGCTCGGTTATTGTTGGAAGGGCTAACGGTGCAGTTGTTGGCTGGTGGGCAGCGAGCATTTGCATTTGTTTTTGATATGGATCGCCTATTTGAGCAGTTTATCGCCAGTTTTTTGCAAACTTATAGCCGGCTTATTCTGCCTGAGGAATGGCGAGATCTACCAATTGAATTACAAGGCAGCATATCAAAGCGACACTTGGTCTTACCGATGCCCCTGCCTGAGAAACCGATGTTTCCCCTAAAACCTGACATCATATTAGGTTTACCCGGTCAACCCAATATGATCATTGACACAAAAAATAAAGTGCTTCCTTTAAAACAGTCATATCGAGCAGTCGCTGAAGACGATGCTTATCAAATGTTAGCTTATGCAACCCAATTTCATTGTCGTAGTATTTTACTTCTGTACCCGCACACACTTGGAGCAGAAGTATCCCCACCTAAAATGCTGATGGTTGAAAAAACCTCTATCCGGATATTCGTTGCGACTTTGAATTTACATCAACCATTGAATCAAATTTTTCCATTGATCCAAGAATTTCGTAATATTTTGTATTCGACTTTCTCGCAAGTAGGTTCACCATCGGAGGTAATATGGCCCGCATGACAGAATTCCAACCACTCTATGGGGCGTTTCACCTGTTTCAGGAACGTTGCCTACAGCAGGACCGTTCACTTATTTGGCCGGACCAACCGATATGGACGGTCGCCAACTTACAGCGTTGGAAAACGCAGGTTGTTGATAGCCCCAATCTGGAAGGGGATTTAAATTTTAATGAGAAATTAGAACAACAACTTGTTGGCGCACCACCAATCTTATGGGGGATAGCAGCTGATTTGCATTATGTATACTATTTACCTTCTGCGAACATCACGCTTGCCACACGTTTGCGCAATATAGGCTGGGCTGCTCAGAAAAGCGGTTTTACTCTACCACCAGAAAACGACCCCATTTGGGCAGCTCAAAAGAATGGATTTACCAGAACCACTCAGAAATATCATTTTCGATATGCCCAACTCCATTTATTGGCTGCATTTGCTTTAAGATTAAAAGAGCAAGGTAATGCTGAACAAATACTTACAGATTCGACCCAAGTCCAATCAATGCTCGATGAAATCTTGGAAGGTATCCCAGCAAAAGGCGATCGAGCTTATGATCTCCGACATGCCATCTTGTATTTGATGTTCCCAGATCAATATGAGCGGATTATCAGCACCACGCACAAAGAAAAAATTGTTAGTCGCTATATTAAGTATGTTTCTGACCCACACACAGATCTCGACACGCGGTTACACCAAATCCGGGAAGGTTTAGCCGGCGCCCAACCAAGTGGCCAGAACTTTGACTTTTATAAGGATCTTAAACAAGAATGGAATCCCGATGAAGTGGAAACACCGCCGCAACCTGAGACAGGCAAAAAACCAGAAGAACCTCAAAAGGATACCGGGATTGTGGTTGACGCATTGCGCTTGTTGAACCGCTTTAAGAATTTGATTCTTTTCGGTCCTCCTGGAACAGGCAAAACTTTCTGGGCGAAAATTATTGCAAACCGCCTGGTCTCTCCCCAACTCAAACAGGCGCAGTCTCGAGCGACCTTTCTGCAAACGGTTATAGAAGATTTACCTTTCTACGATATTTTAGCTTTGGATATGTACAGAACAGGACATGATAAAAAATATACAGTTCCTCAGCTTGAAGAAATGGAATTGGTTCAGGCTCGTTTTAGACAAAGTCCGGTAAAACACCAAAAAAACCAAATATGGGGGTATCTACAGGCGCATACAGCTATCGAAAGTCAGACCGTCAATCTGACTTCACGTGCTGAGCCTTTCCTTTTTGACAAAACTGCAAATAGCCAATGGTTTTTGACACCTACCGGCAAGGAATATGTCCAAGGCACCTTAACGGATCGTCTTACCTTGATCAAACAAGGTCCTCCCGCAACGAACCAACCAGAAGATTTTATTCGTTGGGTGACATTTCACCAGTCCTATGCGTACGAAGATTTTGTGGAAGGTTTACGTCCCAAAACAGAGCAGGGTGATGCAATGGTTTTGGCTTTTGAACTGAAACCGGGGATCTTCCGTAGCCTTTGTGCGCGTGCTAAAGATGACCCAAATAACCAATATGTTCTGGTTATTGATGAAATCAACCGTGGAAATATCGCAAAAATATTTGGTGAGCTGATGACGCTTATTGAAGCGGATAAGCGAGGTAAGCAGCCAGTTGAACTTCCATACAGCAAAGAAGATTTCCAGGTTCCGGTAAATCTAGCCATTATTGGCACAATGAACACCGCTGATCGAAGCATTGCGTTACTGGACGTCGCCTTACGCCGGCGATTCGCTTTTCTGGAACTATTACCAGAGGCAGAACTACTTGACGGAATCAACGTTTCGTTAGCAGAAGAAGATGCTTTAAATATCGGAACCTGCTTGAGAAATTTGAATCAGCGCATTGTTGAATTTCGTGGTGCAGATTATCAGATCGGACACAGTTATTTTCTACCACTCCAGGTGATCGCGGATGAGGTGGAAAAGCTTAATTGTTTGGATGATATCTGGAACTACCAGGTTGTACCGCTACTCAAAGAATATTTCTATGGCCAGGTTGACCTTTTGCGGCAGGTTCTGCCTAGTTTCTTTAGTCAGGATGATGGAGGGCAACCTCAATCTGCAAGTGGTCTTGTAGCCTTGCATGGTGAAGATCTTGTGGCAGCTTTAAACAAGCTGTAAATTAAAAGTGTACCCATAAAGGATTCTTTCTCATAAAGCAACATAGTGAAAGATCAGTAGCGGCATAGAAGTATGATACAAAAATATTCACATGGAGAGACCGAATGGGATTAGCTGAATGGTTCAGCACATTCTGTGCAAATATCCAAGTTCAAGATGGTGGAACAATTTCCACAAGATACAAAAACATAACCCGGAGGTTAAATTCGGATTATTGGACAACTACGTCTGACACTGCCCATAGCCTCTACGTAGGCTCATATGGAAGAAACACAGCCATCCAAGGAATCAGTGATCTAGATATGATCTTCCAATTACCATATTCTGTCTATGAACAATATAACAATTACTCAGGAAATGGGCAATCTGCGCTCTTAAATGCGGTTAAGACTTCAATTGAAAAAACATACTCCACAACAAGTATCCGCGCAGATGGTCAAGTGATTCTCGTTCCATTCAATGATGGCATTACTTTCGAGGTGGTTCCTGCATTCATCAATAAAGATGATAGTTTCACATATCCGGACTCAAACAATGGTGGAAGATGGCGTACAACAAATCCCAAGCCAGAAATTGAGGCTATTCGTGCCCGAAATGCTGTTTGCAATGGCAACCTTATTCTTCTTTGTCGAATGATGCGTTCTTGGAAAAATAAATGGAACGTTCCAATTGGTGGACTGCTTATTGATACGTTGGCATATCAGTTCATTGAAAGCTACACTTATCGAGATAAGTCGTATCTTTATTATGATTTTTTCTGCCGAGACTTTTTTAAATGGATGGCAGAACAAGATGAAAATCAAGAATATTGGAAAGCTCCTGGAAGCGGTCAATATGTTTATGGTAAAGGCCTTTTCCAATATAAAGCAAACCGTTGCTATAACATTTCACTGGAAGCAATCGCCCACGAAACAGCCTCTCCCAAACAAGAGTGGTCAGCAAAACAAAAATGGCGAGATATTTTTGGGAACTCGTTTCCAGACTAACCTTAATGAATAACTAGAAAAAGGAGAGGATTTATGGCATCTGATACGCTCCTGATGAGTATTCGCGAATCTTTTGGCAGAGTTGTCTATACTCACAAAACCCACGAGAAACAAATAGAAATTCTTTGTTATTATGAAAAAACTGCTCGTTGGTTAGAAGCGGTTTTAATTTCTTTAACGGCAGGTGGAGCAATTACTTTATTGTTTGGGCAAGGTTTCTGGTTACAACTTGTCACTGCCATATTGGCGTCTGCTGCTACAATGGTCACTATATACCAACTCAGTTTTGATCCAGGGCGTTTAATTAGAGACCACAGAAAATGCGCTCGTCGTTTATGGTTAATTCGGGAGAAATACATCAATTTATTATCCGATTTAATTGATGGAGCTATCGATGATGATAAAGGTCGATTGCAGCGTGATACTATCCTGAAGGAATTACAGGAGATTTATTTGGAGGCTCCAGATACTTCATCGAAGGCATATTCAATGGCGCAAGGCGCATTAAAAATAAAAGAAGAAATGTCTTTTACCGATGATGAAATTGACCAATTCTTACCAAAACCATTGAGAAAAGGGGAAAAATAAATATGATGATTGTCTACTGGGTGCCTCGCTAAGTCTTATCTGAGGTTTTTTTCAGATAATTGCGTCGTATGGTTATTCCACATCAATTATTGGAACATCAATTGACAAGGTAAGGTTCTGAAGTGATAAGGATGAAAAAATGTACAACTTAGATGAATACCAAAAAAAGACTCTTCGGTGGATTGTTCAAAAAATTCGCGAAGGAGAACTAGGTGAAATATTTGATTGCGTATTCCTCATAAATGGCAAATTCGCCCGTTTTCAAGGCAAGGGTGAGAATATAACCGACGATGTTCCTATAAATGAGAGTGTTCTACAAGCACTAAAAGCTTCTGGGCTAATTTTCATTGAAAGACATGAGAAAACCGTTCTGCATTGTGGGCTTCTTGGTGATAAAGCATATAATGCGGTGGATTCAAATTTTGGAGAAGGTACCGACGTTCGAGTTACTCCCCTAACAGAGAGAGAAATTCTTTGGAAAATTATCATTTCCATTATCTTATTAGGTTTTTCTCTTGCTGGTTTTATTTTCCTCCCATGGGCATCCGCTGTTTTGTGGTTATTTTTTCTAATAATTGCCTATCCCGTTGCTCTTGCATTCACAACAGCTAAGCAATCAATGGATAATCGCAATTTAGTGGAAATTTATAAAGCAGGGCTAAAACAAATTCCAGTAATACGTCGTTTTTTTGGAAATTAACCTTCTTTGTGGAGGCAAGTTGAAATAAGGCTATCTCCCGATACCAAAGGATGCTATAAGTCTATTAGGATAAAAAGAGAGACTTCATGAGTAGTTCGGAATCTATAAGAAACAAACAAAACCAGGATATTCTATACCATTACACTACCCTATCAGGCTTAAAAGGTATTGTCGAAAGTGGGAAAATTTGGGCAACAAATATTTTGTATTTGAATGATAGTGAGGAATTTTTTAATGCAATAGAGGCTTTTAATAGTGTGTTTGATACTATGTGGGATACTCCTGAAATAATAGATGTGTTAGATGAAAGTGAACAAGATTTTTTGTCGTTATTATCAAAAAGGATTGAAGATATATTTGAAGATAACGAGGATGGTTTTAAGGTTTTTGTCAGCTCTTTTTCTGAAAGTGCTGATAAGTTAAGTCAGTGGAGAGGCTATTGTCCAAATGGGAGTGGAATTTGTATTGGTTTTGATTTTGTGAACCTCACTAATATTCCAGGTTGTCAACTTGTTAAGTGCATTTATGTCAAACACTCTATGGGCAGCGATGAAGAAAAAGAAGGTTTCAATCAAGTTTATAAATTTATTGAAGACTACTTGAAGAAGTTTAAATCTTTTAAGAACGACCAAAATAAGGAAGAAAAGAAAAAAAGCCTTCTGCAAGATTTTGAAAAAGATTTTTTGATGTTTGCTGCTAGAGTGAAGCATCCTGGATTCAAGGAAGAGAATGAGTGGCGATTAATTCTCACACTAGATGAAACAAAAAATAAATATATTTTTTATCGTTCAGGAAAGTCTATGCTGGTTCCTTATATTGAGATAAGAATTAGAGATGAGAATGGATATTTGAATATCCCAGATATTTGGGTTGGTCCAACCCCTCATCCATATCTATCGCGAAATTCGATTGTAGATTTTCTAGATGCTCAGAAGGTTTACGCTTACAAATACCAAGAAGATTTAATTAATCCCACCCCTCCTTTCCTTGATAGTGATAACAAAGATCCCATGGAAAAAAGGTCACCAAATGTACGGATATCGGAAATTCCATATCGAGATTGGTAAGTGTTAAAAAATGTTGTTTTAGGTCAATTTATTTATTGCATTCTCACACACATTATGAACTTGATCGGTGAGATTTTGCGGCATTTTCGAGAGTTTTTTATACCTAAGCAGAATCCTGCTCTAAAATCTAGTCTACTTTCGCCATCCATTTTGTAACCAAACCTGTTAGACAACAATTTTCACCTCTCCCCCGCGGACCGAGTCGGATGTACGGGTATAAGTTCAGACCGGTGATGCAGGGATAATTCGATTGTATTGACGGTAAAGCGCCTTCCAAAGATGGAGGGCGTTTTTTTGTTGCATCTGACATGGGAATGGCAACAATTAATGGCTGCAGGAAAGAGAGAACGTTGTTTTCCTCAGAGAATGGTGCGTTCAAAAGCGAATGCACCTTACTAACTACAATAATAAGAATGAACAAGCCCCTCAACAGGTACAAGTAAATAAGAGGAAAATTGTCTCCATTTTCCTCTTATTTTGAATTTAGTCTCTTAGTTTATTTATTTTGGTCAGCTCTCATCCACCAGTGGTGAGTGATCGCCATTCCAACAAACCCCGTCAAGATCACAATCAAAAAACTGATAAAGGTTAATGATGTTTTACCTTGTGCGAATATACCAGGAACAGCCCAAGGAAAGAATTCACCGCGCCCGGTCATGGCAACAAAGTTGGACATCATTAATATCAAAACCACCAATCCCAACGGCAGTAGGTATCCCCTGCCAATGCTGGCGACCCAGGCAAACGGGAATGCGATGAGGATGGCCAAACCTGCCGTGGCGGCAATAGTTCCAATCCCCTTCAAGATTACTTCTGACGATCCGCCTGGCAATTTAAGCAAAAGACCCATGAATAGGCTGACAGAGGCCATTGCCAGTGTTATTACAGCAGACCACAGGATCACCACAATAAACTTGGCCAGCAAAATACTTATTCTGGGAATAGGTACCGCCAAAAGGTCTTTTACCATGCCATCAGCAAACTCCCGACCAAATATCCAACTCGCAGCCAAGACAAACAAAAAGAACCCCCCTGCCGAAACAATCATGGCCGCAAGCCCAAGATAAGAAGTCCAATCCGTGGCGGAATAAGCCATCAGATCAGCCTTAATACTGATCAAACCCATTTTTTTTGAAATTTCAGGGTTGCGTGCCACGAAGATCAAAAAAGCGATTGCCAACGGCATAAACAAAGAACCTATCACCGTCCAGAATGGCACTTTGGAACGGATAGCCTTGCGAAATTCAATCCAGATCGTATCAGTTAAGTGAAGCATTCTTTGTTCCTCCGTTCATACCCACCAGCCGTAAAAAATAGTGTTCAAGCTCTTCTTCTTCCACCATCAACTGGGTCGGCACGTTACCTGATTTAACCAGCAGGCTGTTGATCTCATCAGGATGTTTCATTGCTCCTGAAGAACGCAACTCAAGCAGTCCTTCTGCAAGCACGTTGGCGGAGTAACCCGCTTTCTCAAGCACTTGCTGCGCGACCTGAAGATCTTTGGATTTAAGCAGCAGACGCCTGTTGCGATTATGTTCCAATTCATCCACACTCAATTCTTGCAGCAGGTGCCCCTTGTGGATGATACCGATGCGCTGCGCCAGACGGGCAACTTCAGCCAAAATGTGGCTGGACATGAAGACAGTCACTCCCTGGTCGCGCGTCAGTTCGAGCAGTAATTCGCGAATTTCCACAATCCCGACCGGATCCAACCCGTTGGCTGGCTCATCCAAAAAGATCAATTTTGGTTGATGGATGAGTGCCTTGGCCAATCCAAGACGCTGCATATTACCAAGCGATAAATTACCCGAGCGTCGGTCAGCGTATTCAGACAACCCCAATCGTTCGATAATGCTTCCAACCGCCTGCTGCGGGGTGCCTGGATGCAGCCGTCTGGCAACTTCAAGGTTCTCACGAACAGTGAGTTCCTGGTAGCTGTGCGGAGTTTCCACCAGGTAGCCCACGTCCTTCCAGGGGTCAACACTGCCCAATTTCACCCGCTTCCCCAACACATTGGCGTAGCCGGTGGTAGGTCTAATCATGCCCAAGAGCATGCGAATGGTGGTGGTCTTGCCCGCGCCGTTCAATCCAAGAAAAGAATAGATTTCGCCTTCTTTCACTCGAAGCGAAAGATGTTCCACGGCTTTTACCTCCCGGTAGTGTTTGCCGAGGTCTTCAGTTTCAATAATGGAATTCATTTTTGCCCTCTATTTTTGATTCATGAACTTTTTTTGGTCTTGAAGTTTTAGCTCAACTTCTCCCACACAATATGCTGCGATCAACTCCAACAATGCATCCAGGTTACCGCCCAGTTTATTTTGAGAGTTATTTTCCTCTTGAAAAACAGACATAACCAGCGGATAAAACATACTGACAATCTGGTCAGCATTCGCTTTGAAGGGGATGCCTGCATTCTGGCAGCGGTCAATCAAAATATTAAAAAAGGCCTGGTCGCTCCCCAAATGGTCCTTTATCTTCTTTTCGGGAATTCTTTGAAACAGCAACTCAAAATCGCCGCTCGAAAAGATGCGCAAAATGGGCAGTGATGAAAAAAGTTGAATGGCTTTTTGGAATATTTGGTATAGCCTGGCGCGCGGAGAAGGACCAGGCATGTCGATGGCGGTTAATAACTCCTGGCGCACCTGACCCTCGACCTCTTCAATCACATCCATGAAAAGTTCTTCTTTGGACGTATAAAACCCATAGAAAGCCCCTTTGGAAATTCCAGCGGTTTTTGCGAGCACTTCTACATTCGTTTTTTTTAGACCATAAACCGAGAATTGTTTGTAACCCTGCTCCAATAATCGCTGGCTGATGATCTGTTTTTCTTGTACGCTGAACGCTTTGGGCATGCTCCACCTTTATACTCTATGACTGTATTATTTTTTCAGTCATAGAGTATCTTATGACCTTTTTAACGCAGTGTCAATACCCGGACCTTTTGAATTAATTCCAAACAGATTAAACAATTTCCACCGGACAAAACTACCAGACGCCGAATCCGCTCCTGCCGATAACTCCTGACTTTAGAAAACCACCATTACCTCCGTAGTGCGGACCGAGTCGTATATACGGGTATAAATTTCGGCCGGTGCTGAAGTAAGGTTCAGGAATCAGGGATTAAGGAATCAAAAACCGCCCTCCAAAATTTAGAGGGCGGTTTTTGTTACACTAAAAAAGGAAATGACTATAATTAATAGCAACAAGAAACAAATAACAGAAAATGGTGCATTTAAAAGCGAATGCGCCCAACCACCAATTATTAAGACTAATTGCAGCGCACCAATGTTCCGTATAATTAATAATTGGATAGTGCAGTTTTGCAATGAGTGAGTGTGAGATATGGACGCCTACCTCTTACCCTTTGAAATAAAGAGCGCATTGATTGAAGTATGTGGGCGTTCCTTCTGGTACAAACAGCCGTTGTTCGATCTTTTTGCGCGCGCTGGAATACCGGAGGAAAACTATCTGAAGTACGAGCATGAACCGAAATTCAAAATGGCAAGACTGTTGATTGATGATTTAGGGAGAATGGGAGATGAAGGGTGGCTACTTCAAAGGCGCCTTGTAACAGAACTCTGCAAACTGCGAACGCTTCCCGATTCCGAAGTGCCAGATAAGGATGCAGGACTTGCGGCCCTTCGCAAGCTAAAAGAGCTGGCAGTCGAGCAAAAAATTGTGATGGAGAAAGAGAAGCAACAGAAACAAAGAATCGCTACTGATGCAGAGGCTCGTGTTCAAAAAGCAAGGGAACGTGATCGACGATTAGCTGAACTTCACAATGCTTTTACTTCAATGGTTTCGTCTTCTGACCACCAGGCGCGAGGATATAGTCTTGAAGACTTGTTAAGTGAGCTTTTCGCGATTTATGAATTGCGTTACCGTAAATCTTATCGAGCTGACGGTGAACAAATTGATGGATTTTTTGCATTTGGCGGCTTTGATTATCTGGTCGAGGCCAGGTGGCGAAGCAAACAGCCGACTCTCGAAGATCTTTTGGCATTCAAAGGTAAAGTGGACAGGAAGATTGAAAGCACACGAGGTTTTTTCGTTTCTATTCAAGGCTTTCGACCTGATACTACCCAGAGATTGCGCGAGGCGGGGCCAGCAAACTTAATCCTATTAGACGGATATGATCTGACATTGATACTAGAAAACCGCGTGAGTCTAATTGACGGGTTGCAAGCGAAAATTGACAAAGCATCACAGGAAGGTGTTCTGCACTATCAACTATCAGAGTTGTTTTAGAGTGCTGCCCAACAAAGCGAGCACTAGACGGCTGGAATTCTTCGTCTTTTTTAGCTATTTACCCGTAGCTTTGGCTGGACCCTGTTTTTGAGCCTTTTCCTCCTTAGACCCCATTAACGCGAACCATGGCAGCAAAAAAGTAAAAATATCATTAGATCTTTGGAGTTAGTTACAATTGAATTTGGAATATCAAATAAGTCAGGAGATTTTACAATGAATTTTCAAGAGACCCAAGTAATAGACCCCTCTGAAGATGAAGTGTTAGATTTTACCTACTCGATCACTAGTTATGGAGCGGATTATCCTATCGATAGCTTGATTAACAGGCTTCGTAGTAATAAAATCAGAACCCCATCGTTTCAGCGAGGTTTTGTTTGGAGCGAGAGTAAAGCATCCCGATTCATCGAGTCGCTCCTATTGGGCTTGCCAGTGCCGGGCATTTTTCTTTCAAGAGATATGGATTCACCAGATTTGTTGGTTATTGATGGACAACAGAGATTAAAGAGTTTGTTATTCTTTTATGATGGCCTTTTTGGAGACAAAGTGTTTAAGCTCAAGGACGTTCAGGAGAAGTTTGAAGGTAAAACATATAAAGGACTTGAAGCTGAAGATAAGCAAAGATTGGATGACTCGATTATTCATGCCACCATTGTCAAACAGGACGAGCCAAGCGAAGACAATAGCAGCATTTATCTAATTTTTGAACGTCTAAATACTGGTGGAATGCTGCTTCAGCCCCAAGAAATTCGTTCGGCAATTTATCAAGGCCAATTTTCAGATTTGCTAAGGCAACTAAATGATTTCCCTGCTTGGCGGGAAATATATGGAAACCGTAGCGCCAGGTTGAAAGATCAAGAATTCATCTTGCGTTTTTTTGCCATGTTTTTCTTTAGGGACAAATATAAAAAACCGCTTAAGGGTTTTTTGAACACATATATGGCCAATAATAGAAATCTTAAATTGAACGAAGAGGAACAATTAACAACCATATTCAAAAAAACTGTAGGTTATGTAGCGCAAATTTTAGGGAAAAATGCTTTTCGACCCGTGCGAGCAATTAACGCAAGCGTTTATGATTCCATGATGGTTGGGATAGCAACGATGCTTTCAAATGCCGCCAAACCGCCTAAAAAACAAGCATTCTTGGACAAATACAATAGTTTATTAGAAAACAAAGATTATCTAGAAGCCACTAATGATGCTACATCAGACGAGCCAGTTGTAGAGAAAAGAATGAAACTTGCTATAGAGGCTTTTTCAAACATGAATAATGGCGCGAAATAATTTACATCAAATTACCGCAAGGCTAGACAGAGTTTTTGAAGCAGCTGATAAAGTTGACGATGATGAAATTAAGTCCCACCTCGCGCGATATCTGTGTGTTTTAACTTCTGGTTATCTTGAAGAATCTGTCAAAATGTTAATAACAAATTATGTTGCCGCTAAAGCCGCTCCTTTTGTTATGAATCACATCAATTCTACGACGAACAATATAATGAATCTAAATTCCACAAAAATTGGACAATTTTTAAACTCCTTTAGCAATGGATGGAAAGACGAATTTGACAACTGTTTATCGGATGAGGAAAAAGATGCAATAGATAGCGTGGTTGCGAACCGACATTTAATTGCTCATGGAGGAAATGTTGGTGTTTCTTATGTACGAATTAAAGAATGGCACAAAAACATCAAACATGTAATCGAAAAGATCGGGCTTATCATTCACTGAATGCTGCCCAATATCGTGTGCACCCGAAAGGTGGGTGTCGTACCACCAAAAGGAGTTAATTCTGTGCTCGAACAAATTCCGTCTCATCAGCGTTGTATCATCCCGCCCATCAGCGGATAACGCAAAGTATTGGGTAGTTGGTCAATTCCCAAGGCAACTTATTCAGAAGGAAAAAATGATGAGCTGGAACTTGAAATGTGGAGTAATAATAATCGGATCTTTATTATGGCAAAATTACCTTGACAATGAAGGTGATGACTTAAGGCTGAAGTGGAGGACTTCCCACTTAAGCGTTGAAGACAAGATTCCTATCAAAGTGCCAATTAGATATGGGAGAAAATCGAGGTCTGGAATAATGACTATGGTTTTCTCAAATCGAATGGCAAGAAAAAATGGTTTCGCATATGTTGTACCGATACAGGAGCAAATTAACAACTCGAGTGAATTACTTTGTGAGTGCATGGCCTTATCAAAGGCAGAAGGCATGGAAGGGAAATTTGTTAAAAAATGGGGGACATTTGCCTATTTACCAAATAATTTGATCATTGAAGCAAGCGTCAAGAAGGAAATCACCAAACTCTTTAGACAACAAAAGAACCAAAATTTGGATGCTTTTGAATACAAAGTAGGGAGGGAAAGAATGTATGAAGCAAGATGGGTAACAGGTTGTACAACTACATGGGTAACAACATTTTGATTATAATGGGACTTTCACACGGTAAGCATTTCGGCTGACCAACTCACCACTGGCTGCATCAATTTTTGCAATCACAAAGTTGCGATAATGTACTTCAACCTGATCCTGGCCATCGCAGGGAACCAACTGCACATAGGTGTCTCTGAAGGTTTCACTGATATAGATTTGAAAGCCTGAGAAGCGCAGAAAGCCCCAATTATTGATTTTGTATTGACGATACTGCGGATCATAGTCAAAGGCTGGAACCTTCTCACGGTAAGCGCGTGGGCTGGGAGTGTATACTTGGGCCGGGCAGCGGTTCCCCAGCGCCTGATGCGGACGTTCAAAGTTTTAGAGCTTTTTCCACGCTTCCATCACTTCAACCGCATCCGAGAGGTTGAGGAGTTTGCGGAACAGCAGTACTTCCTCTTTCATCGAGCGGTGAAAACGTTCGGTTTTGCCCTGGGTCTGGGGGTGAAAAGGACGGCCATGGATGGGAAGAACATTCTGATCCATGAGTGCTCGTTCAAATTGAGTATAGCCGTTCTTGAAGCCGGCGAAACAGGCGCCGTGATCAGTCAAAATAGACTGAGGCAGCCCATATTCCTGAAATGTTTGGATAAAGCTGTGCTTTACCCCTTGCATGTTGAGTTTCGGTTCAATTCGCAGCGCATATCGGGAATGATCATCCAGGATTGTCAAAGGATAGCAGCGATTCCCATCTCCCATCTGGAAATCCCCTTTGAAGTCCGCTTGCCACAGTTCATTGCTCTGCGCTCTCTCAAAACGCTGATAGGGCCGCCTGGCTTGCGATGCTTCCAGCGTGATCATCCCATTCCGTTTGAGGATATTGTTCACCGTCCTCGCGCATGGCATACTGTATCCCTTACCGCTTAGGTATAGCTGGATCTTGCTTGCTCCCCACCCCAGCTGTTCCTGCCGCATTTCTATGATCCGTCTTTCCACCTCCTCTTCTGTTTTTCTGCTGTTTCCCTTCGGTTTCCTGCTTCGGTTTTCAAGTCCCCTATCTTCTTGATAGCGCTTAATCCACTTGTATCCGGTTTTCCTGCTGATCCCATACCTTTTACATAAGACACTTTTGTTTCGATCCTTTTGTAAACAGCAGCTTATAAATTCTTCTCGTAACACTTCCACTCGTTTTTCCTTCCACGACATTTCTTTACTCCTCTACAGGTCTCTGCCGCTTATTATCCTCTGAATGTGTTACCTTTGTCTTTGCACTATCTGTTACCTTTCTCTCTGCACTATACAAAGAAGTTGCGTTACTTCATCCTTGAAGCTGAACATTAATTGGGTAACTCCAGTTTTAAGTGAGGATAAAAGCAAAATGGACGAGTTCCACCTTTTATTGGCAACTGCTACCAAGCCAATGGATAGAATTCCAAAGATTGAAGAAATTGCTAACACTATTAAAGCCGATAAAAGGAAATATTTTGTAAACAATGTAACGCATGGAATTGTTACGCATGATGATTTCGAAATAGCAAGATACATCTAGGTCATTGCCGCGCCTAACAAATAGTGTGCCCAGCAAGTAGTGGTTGACGCGCACTTGATTGTGTCACAAATGTCAGTTCCTCTGGATTTTTATTAAACCAAATCAATGATGGAGCAGTCGTATGGGTTTATGGAGAGCCACTTATACAACCACGACCAGATCAAAATTTGTTAATTCAGATATACCTGCATAAGTTTAAGCAGGTTTTGAAGTAGAAAAACGAGGTTGAGAATAGAGATGCGTGGTTCGTCAACAAACAGCTTTTCAAAAGGGGGAGCGGTTTGTTGTTGTAGTAAAAAAGGAGCTCGATATAATTATAGGTGTTGGGGCGAAACCCTAAGCTCATCATTAGATATACCTTATAGCAAAATTGTGTATATCTATGATTCAAATAATTAAAAGTTAGGCTTTGCAATAACATTCTTAATTTATAGGAGGTGTTTTATGAGCGATGAAATCATAAAGTCGTTTCTTGAAGTTTGCCCTTCGATACTTTGGTTCTTCTTAGTCGTAATTTTACTTATCCTTTTCAGAGAAAAAATACAATTACTGGCAACCGCTATCGCTTGGCGGGTTAAAATTGGAGCTCAAGTAAAAATAGCATCATTTGAGATGGGTGAAACCAATTATGTGGCACCTAACGAAGATATCTCCAAGAAGGGCGGAGTTATTAGTATTCGCGATGATACCAATGGACGCAGGAAGAACGAGCGTGGGAACTATTACCTTCCCAATCGAGATATTTTCCTTGTTCATAGAATCTCCCCCTCAAAAAAGTTAAACCAGCTTTATGATATCCTAATCTATGTTATTCCACATAAAAACTCGACTATAGTATCTCTTCAACGCGTGGAATATTTCTTTGGGAATTATTGGAGAGATAAAGTCTTCATCTCAACTGACAGAGCTAGTGGTTTCTCGATTACTACATCTGCATTTGGCCCTTTTGTATGTACTGCTGAATTATTTTTTACAGATGGCAAATCAATTATCCTTTCTCGATACATTGATTTTGAAATGGGGGCCATAGGTAAATGCTAATTCCGCCATTACCACCTGTTAACCTCGGCTCAACTGAACGCTTCGTCCGAGGCGCCGCTTTCGATTATTTTTCTGGCTTCGAGTTTTACCTGATTCCAAACCTTATATACCTCCGCCAGACCGCCACCAACGTGACCCGTTGGATCACCAAAACTACAGAAACGTTGTCAGGATTGTTGAAGAAATGACTTGCCCCATTTGTTCCTGGTCGCCCAATATTCCTGATTACCCTCTTATCTACGAGACCGCCTTTTGGCTTGTCGTCTTGGCGCCCAATCAATCCCTTTTGGGTCGCTGTATTGTCCATCTCAAGAGACACTGCGGTGACGGCGCTGAAACAACCCGGGAAGAGCATCTTGACTGGCTGGATACGATCACCGTCATCGAAACCGTCTTGCATTCGGCATTCAGCGCCACGATGTTCAACCCGTCTTGCTATATGAACCTTGCTTTTAAAGAGAGGTCACCAGACCCGCATATACATTCGTGGATCGTTCCGCGCTATGACCACACTGTGAAGGTCGCCGGTATACCTTCGAAGGCCCTCGTTTTGGCAACCCATATGATCACGCGATGTGGCTTGATATGCCCCAAAGAGTCCGTCAAATAATCATTGAGCAGTTAAAGCATGCTATTGCGAATGAGGATAGTCCCAACACGCTCTGAAGCAGACAGCTTATTGGAGTGTCACTTATACAATCACCACAAGGTCAAAATTCGTCAATTCAGGTATACCGGTATAAGTTCAGACCACTGATGAAGTAAATCCCTAACATGATTGGCATGAACTAACCGCTCTCCGTTTGGAGGGCGGGTTGTTGGTTGTAATTGTGAAGTAAATAGATATAATCAAAAGAGGCATTTCCCCGCAGCTTGCTGCGGGGAAGATTCATTTATTGATGTCAAGAGGTAAAACTTAGGAACATCATTTACAGCTATAGTATCGAATAATTGCAGCGTATCAAGAAACCATATCATTAATAGCTGGGCGGTTGTAAATTGAAAGCGGAGATTACAGAATGTCTAGTTGGAAATCCATACTGCCACGCTCTTGGCAGCTACAAGGATTACCTGGCGTTCCAGAAACCCTTGAGATAGTCTATAATTTTTCCATTGGACATTTTCCAGAGGGAAAGCAGGAAATCTATTTGCATATCCCTGAAATTCCAGCTCGCGACGCGGAAGGACGTCCCAAATATCCAGAACAAGAAGTTTGGATTGATAAAATTCTTGCAACGCAACCTATCAGCGCCAAAAATACTTGGTGGTCTCTATGGCAATTTGCTTCAATGGATGATGCAATCGCCTTCGAGAAACTCTTGTGGGAGTTCGGAGCCATGCGCGTGTGGAAGCTTCAGCAACGCTCAAAAGAGCCTGGCGTTTTGATTGAGTATTTCTTTTTCACCATTACGCCAACCGACGCAGGGACGTTTTTGTTGTCCGTTGTATCCAAGCCGCAACTCCCCACGCTGGACAAACGTGCGTTGTGGTTTGTTCGAAACGTATTATCCAAAAATCGTATTCTGGCGCACAAAAAACGCAACCAAAACAGGTGGGAGTTTGCTGCGTTCAACGATGTGGCGCGATTCGAGAAAGCATTGCAGAAAATGCTAAGTAGATATAAGACAAGGATATTCACATATACAGGACAGTTTTGATCTTTCTCTTCAAGAAATCTGAAATGAGTCCTAATACGCAAACCGCCTAACACAGCGTGCACTTGACTGGCGGGTACGCACCGCGTTTTCAAGCGTTTTCTCTGGCCAAGCCAGTTCCGTTAAAATGGCGTTATTTTGTCCCACCCGCCAACCACTAACGCACACCGTTAGATAGAAACTTTCACATCTGTTGCGCGGACCGAGTCGGATGTACGGGTATAAGTTCAGACCGGTTTTATCTCATTGAGAAATGTTAAAAACAAAAATTGCCACCCACGTAAGAATGGTGATTTTTGTTCAAGTAGTTAGTGTAACAAATTTTCTGTAAATTCAAAAAGAGTAGATCACGGTATTCTTTCAGAAGTTAGTGGAATAACCAAGAAAGGATAAGAACCATGATCTACAAGAGTGATTGTACATTAACACAAGA
>Ga0228535_1001882_pt1 | contig 25785 bp, 39 predicted proteins | sample SJ1metagenome_FD_168457 | JGI IMG/M metagenome (GOLD analysis project Ga0228535, IMG submission 168457) | Enriched culture of PCE-dechlorinating microbial communities from Ithaca, New York, USA - SJ1 | ecosystem: Engineered > Modeled > Simulated communities (microbial... > Unclassified | place...
GGAACTCGAGTATATCGAGCTCGGGAAAATATCACGCAAGGAGGAACTGGCCACTCGCTCAGCCTGAGTGAAAAGGGGACATTTTAATCGAGCTAAGAATGGGGACATTTTAATTGAGTCTTGACACGATTATCGTGTCCTATTGACACAAAAGAAGGCTGCCGGTATATTAGCTTCTCGTCAACGATGACACGGGGGCGTAGCGAAGCTGGTTATCGCGCTGGCCTGTCAAGCCGGAGATCGCGGGTTCAAGCCCCGTCGCTCCCGATCCAGCCCGCAGGGCATGTGCGCAGGCGCGTATCTGTGGGGTTCCGCTTACGAGCGGATCAAAACCCGTCCGCCGCGCGACGGGCTTTTTTTTAGTGCAAGAGCGTGGATGGCATTTATGCTGTTTTATAGCAGGGACTGTCGGGCCGCTTAGACTGCTGGACTGCTAGTGCGCGGTGCTGATGTTTTTGCACGGGCGAATTTCGCGATTCGCCGTGTCGCTGTCGATCCATTTCGGGCTGTAGCGCAGGGGCTAGCGCGCTTGGTTCGGGACCAAGATGTCGGAGGTTCAAATCCTCTCAGCCCGAGAAAATAAAGCCGTTCATTCGAGCGGCTTTATTTTCTTATATAGCAATGATATATAATACATTCAAACTCCAATCGCATAACTTATTCAAAGCCTTGAAAATTGACGAAATCCGCTTGCAAAACACAAAAACTGTGCATAAACTGTGCATAAGAGGTTGGAAATATTTTATGGGAAAAAAATACCATTTATTCCGCCGGAAACTCGTCAACTCGAGGGGCAAGGAATACTCTGTCTGGTATTACTGGTATAAGGAAAACGGCAAGCAGATCCGCAAACCGTGCGGCCGCGGCTGCCGGCTCAAGCGCGATGCGGAAGAATTCATTGCAAAGCTCGAAGCCCAGGAATCTTCTCCACCAACCCCTGTCTTGAAAAGCAAGAATAGCAACCTCGCCGCGGCGACCTATCGAACCTTCCAGGATCTCGCAGCTGAAATGTTCTTGGCCGATTCGTTGCATCTCAAGCGGCAGACACTCGCTGATGGCATTGCAATCAAGGAGACAACACGGCTTGGCCATCGAGGGCGTCTGGAAAATTATCTTGTTCCAAAATTTGGCCGATTTGCTTTTGATCGTTTCGAAGACGAAGGCTTTATCTATGATTTCCAGGATTGGCTTGTTAGCCTGCGAAAAGCCGGGAAGGATGAGCCCATATCAAACAGCCTGCGAAACAACATAATCGAAACCATGTCGATTTGCCTGCGCGAAGCAAAACGCAAACGGCTCATCAAGACTGTTCCCGATATGGGAACAATAAGATTCGTCCGGCATTCGCGGCGACAGAACACCCTTTCGCTCGAGGAAATTTACAGGCTTTTCCCTGAGGATCCCGCCTCGCTCGATGCTGTCTGGCGCCGCAAAGATACTCGAGATTATCCGGGTACTGGAATCCTCTTCGGTGCCATGTTTTGCCTTGGGCTCTCGGCTGGGCTTCGATCTGGAGAGCTGAGAGCGGTGAGCCGCGATCAATTTGTGATCCATAGACTACAGGATGGAACATATCTTTATGGCCTTATCGTGGACCGAGCCTATGATTCGACCGGGAAGATCAGCAGCGCGCTGAAAAAGGGCAACGAAGAGAACATGCGGCATCGGGCAGTCATTCTCTCGGATAAGACGATGCGAATTGTGAATTTGTATCTTGATGCATGCCCAGTCGTTGAAGGTCCGGTTTTTCTCTATCATGGGCATCCTGTGAGCAAGGATCTTCTGAACGCCAGATGGAAAGTCGGACTTGTCAATGCCAAGATTGACATGTCGGACAATCGCCGTATGACGGTTCACGCGTTGCGCTATACCTATAATACAAGGATGAAAGCCCTGGTTTCTGAACAGACACTGCATGAGTTTATCGGCCACAATAGCTCGGAAATGACCGATCACTATGACCGGCCTCACATGGAAGAGCGGCTTTTACAGCTTGCTGACCAGCGGGGTGCGGTGGAGAGATTTTGGGGATAAAAATTTTGTGCTTGACAACTTGCAATTATATGCTTAGAATCATAATTGCTTATCTACCTGGAGTAGAAGGAGCATCAAGGGCCTTCCTTAGCAGGAAGTGCCCTTTGCTTTTATATAATTATTATAATCTTTTATTAGATCATTTCTCAGATTGGGATACTCTATAGGATAAGCTGTCCATAATATGATATAATTATTGCGACGTTCTAATACAACCAAATAATCCTCATTTTTATACCAAAGTAATATTCTTTTTTTCTTTTTTATATTTTTTTCAAAACATAAAATTTCATTATTATTGCTGTTTGCTATTATTGGAGATATCCATCGTATATATTTTATGCGGTTAGGATTAGGATCTTTGAAATTGTTATTTTTTTTATCTGTTCCTGATATAATATGCCAAAATGTATTTTCTTTACCATCATTACCAATACCTTGAGCTAACTTGATTGGTGTCGCATGGAAATAAGGTTTATTATCAATAAAATCTTTTCTGAAAATACGATATGCCTCCATTATTAAACGATTTGGGTCATAATCAACATCTTCTAATGTCAATAATGGTGGAAGAAAATTAAGCATTATGATCCTCATTCTCAGGATCCCAAATAAAAATATTAAATTTACTTTCTCTATATAGAGTTGATCGCGTTAAAGAATATCCTGAGCGCTGTTTGATCCTTTCAATTATTTTATTCTTACCAGCATTTGTATTTAAATCTCTTGCATTATATGACAATGCCCCAACAATAATATCTGTTAACTGTATTAATTCAACATGGTGTGATTTTACTAATTGAATTGATTCTATTATTGAATGATTGAAATCATACATATTATTGCAGAGTACATCATGTAGCTTTGTTATTCTTTCTGCTCCTTGTATATCTTTATAATCTAAAAAAATATTATATTTATAATTTGGATCAATGATTGGCGTCAGCAATCTAAAAAACATTTTATAATACCATTCATCATGTGTTTGATTGAACTTTTGATGATTTAATATACTTTTATCTGGAATAATTAATCCACGAAAATGCAGATCATCATCATCAAAAAAATAATCAATTATATCTAAATAGGGCTGGTAATGATTAGATGATATTTTGCTCCATTTTATTTCACTTTCATGGCGTAACCCATATTTACCTTTAAATTCTATCAATCTTCTCGTAATTTCTTTTATTTTTTTCTTCTCACACCAAATCGCACCTAGAGTCATTGCTTTTTGATGATCATGTTCTAGATGGCAACTCTCATCACAATAGATATTAATGTAATCATCCATATACAAAATTCTCATTGATGGAATAATAGCATACTTATTTATGCTTTTCCTGATTTATTTTTCGTTCCATCTACCAGGTTGTACGTCGATCCAGGCTTATCGGTCGGCGGCAATGGCTCGCCTTTTACTGCCGTTACCTCTTTACCTTTTCCGCCTTTCGGCCCAACAGTTTGATATTGGCCAGATGCCGGCGCTTTCTGGCCAGGCTTTAACCCGCTTGTCTTTCCCATACCTGCCTCCTTGTATTCTTCACATGCTAGATAATTTGCACCTTTACCTCTGCCCTATCCAACATTCGTTTCAAAATTTCCCCCGCGATCATGGCATCATAGAGAGCGCCATGCGCGTCATCTTCATTAAATGGCACCCCATAGAACCGTGCAGTTTCCTCGAGCGATGGCCATTTCCAATCATTTTTGCTATCCATCCATTCAACACAGACAACATCTGCATTCGATTTCATGGTATCTAGTTTGCGGCGGTTTTTCAAAAATGGGACAAAGCCGACATCGAAGGAAACATTATGCCCCGCTATCAGACGAACACCTTCGCAAAACTCTTTGAATGCTAGATAATCATCAAGGAAGTGTTCTGGATAGGTTGCATCGCCGCGGAGCTCAGCAATCTTTTCTTTGGTCAATCCATTCACCATGATCGCTCTTTCATTGAATGGTTCTTTTGGATAGTAGTAGCGTTCAAACCTGGCTTTCTCTTTCAGTTTTTCATAAGGATCCCAGGAATATCTGATTGCACCAATAGAAAGTAGACTTGATTCATCTGGATAAAATCCGTTCGTTTCAGTATCAAAGACAATCACATCAGTTAATTCAATGCCTTCGAGCCATTCTTTGATTTCTCGTACAACCATATCCCGGTGAGGATGCACCTTTTGTGGTGGCATAGCCCGTGGATATATCGGCTCTCGTATGTCTTTTCGTGCCGGTTTTTTGGATCTTATAATCAAATAGATGATCAAGCCTACGATTAGCAATGTAAAAATTATCATAGTGTCCCTAGCCTTTTTCTTTTATTGAATCCAGAAAAAGTCGGATCCAAGATTGTTGCTAATAAATTCCTTTGAGGGGAAGGTTACAGAAAATGAATAATTGGCATATGGGCGGTCCTTTTCATAAATATATATTTTAATAGGAGCATTACCGCTGAACATTGTATCGAAGTCAATGGATGAATCAAAAATGCTAGAAATTTCCAATCGGCCGCTATATTTATCTATTTTTGTTGTTTTTTCTATAATGTGACCATTTGGAAATTTCATTTTAATAACATAATCAGTATAATCACTGCCGGTAACTCGGTTTGAGCCATATTCATACAGCGCAAAGCTGATTTCGCTATCAGCAATGATTACTCCGACTTTCAATATTGAATCTTTTGTAGCAGAATTTGAAAATTTACCAGTCACTATTGTAAATAGATATTTATGCTCAGTTGGATCGCCAAAATCGTCAACAAAATAATTTACAATGTAATTTGAATCTGATTGGGCGATTGCATTTAATGTAAGCAATAAAAAGAAAAATAGTGAAAATATGCATATTTTTCTATTTATCATTCTATTGCCTCCTTGCTAAATTTTGCAATAATTCTAAAAGGCAGGATGTTTTCGCATGTCTTGCCCCTATGCGGACCTGCCCGCTGTGTGCTTATTGATTCTCCGCATGGGGCGCTGTGCCCATTTCTTCTGAAGTATTTTTAACCTCCTTCGCCGCGGCGCGGATTGCAATGCAGAAACCATTTGCCACAGCAGGCGATAAGATTTCGAGATCCTCTATGACAGGCCGCCACTTTAGCGCCTGTCGATAAAAGACGATCTCTCCAGCAGGCAAAAATTCTGGTTCCTCACCGGTTACTAAAAATTCCACTGTTGTGTTTAGTGCCGAAGCTATTCTTACAGCTTTTTCAGCATTTGGCAAAATCTTTCGAGAAGACCATCTTCGAAAAGAATCTGGCCTAATGTTTATTTGCCTCGCCACCCATTCCATAGTGGTATTTTCAGCTTGAATTTTAATTTTAACTCTTTCCCAAAACTCTGTCATATATAAATTATCGTCAATTTATGGCAATTTTGCCACTTTTTGCTATTGACAATGTGGCAAAGATGCCTTATATATGAGGTATGAGCGTGGCAAAATCGCAACAATACATTCAAATGAGTTTAAGGGTTCGCTTATCGGCGGAAGAAATGGCTCAATTTCGCAGATTTTTAAGTGAATCTGGTAGAAAAGCGGGCCCTTGGATACGAACAGTGATTATTAATGCAATCGAAGAGAAAGAAAAAGGGAATAATGAGTCATGACTAAGATGCAATGGCGCTATCATTCTTGTCTGCAGTGGCTGCGAAGGAATCGCTGGGCTATATCAGAAATTTTTATAGTATCGATTCTGGCAATATTTTTAGGAATAGTAACTACATGCCATGCCAGGAAGATCGAAGCTTCGTTCGAAGGATATCAGTTTAAAGGTATTTACGCCAGTAAAAATGGTTTTGAAGTTTTGTACCAAAAAGATGACCAGATCTTTTCGGCAATATTCCCTGATAAAAGCCATGCTGAGTGTTTTGCAGAGGCTATCAAATGATTCGGTTATTCATTCCAGGTGAACCTCGCGGCGAGCCGCGAACGAGAGCTACGCGAACCATGAGCGGCAAAGTGCTTGTTTATCACGACGCATCAGCTGATCGATGGAAACAGCAGGTCCAGCTTGCCTTTGCACTCAAGAGAACTGCAATGCTCACCGGTCCAGTCGCTGTATCAATGGAATTCATTTCCAAGCCAAAAGACCCGCATGGCTACTATAGCACTAAGAAACCAGACGCCGACAATCTTGCGAAAGCGGCGCTGGATGCCCTCACGAAGGCTCGAGCCTGGAAAGATGATGCACAAGTAGCTTGCCTTATTGTCACCAAGCGCTTTGCACAGCCCAAAACGGGTGAGCAGGCTGGAGCATTCATCGAAATTGAAGAATTGCCTCAAACCATGGATCCGGCATTTCCAGCCTCCTTGGCCGGATCCATGGGGAGAGGTTTTTTGAGGGTATGCCAATGATCACTGAAGTAGTCGAATATTGGGTAGATGGCCGAAAAGTCACGACTCTCGATGCGCTTCTTCGCATTGTTGGTGCAAAATCAAATAAGGAAATTGACGATGTCCGTGCCTGTCTCGCACAAAGCAAACCATATAAAGTGCATCGTATCAAACAAGTATATGGTATTCCTGCAATAAGAACTGGCGCTCTCTTGCATGATCCTTGTATTCACAGGCTCGGTTAGGAGGTAAGCGTTATGGCAAATGGAAAGAACGAATACAAATCTGATAATGAGTCTGTGAAATTCGATAGAAGGAGCTTTGCCTCATTCAAAATCTTCATAGAGAAGCTCTCAGGCGCGGCAATTAATCCAAAACACCATGCCGCCATGGCTATTTTACCAAAAGGCTGGAGAAACATACTTGCATTCAGTCTATGGAAAAATCGCGAAGAATTTGAAGCCAATCTCGATGAGGCAGCAGCTCGGCTTGGAGCAAAAATACTTAACGATTGGTGGGCTTCTGCAGATGGGATACTCATTTCTGTTTTTGTTCCAAGCTCAGCGTTTACTTTCGCCCAGAGTATAAAAGATTTTCATATGCTTGATGAACCTGCGGTGGATAAAGCTTCGCAAAAGCAGATTTTGAAGGGCACCAGAAAGTGAAATTGTTTGACTCAATCATGTTGTTGAGTTGGTCTAGCGTAAAGCCAACTTCCTGCAGACAAGCAGAACAAATGAATGTTGCAACAATTCGATCACCTGTGCCTGCCCATTTGTGCATATCCCTCTCCTTGCTCGTGAAAATTGGAGTCGCAATTCAATCGTATCTTGCTTGGAGAGGGTTTTCAATTAATTAGAGCTGGTAGGAGGTAATTATGGGATTGCTGGAAAGAATTACAACAAAGCTAAAAGATAGCAATGAGCAAGCTCACATTCGCGTTGGCCGCGAGTGGATGACAATGGCTGAATACCGGCAGCGCTATCTCAAAAAGCCAGAGACTGAACAGCTTGAATTGTTCCCAAATCTTCCAACAACTGCCATCAGCAGTTCCATCGATGAGCAATTCCTTCAGTTCCATGAGGCAAACCCACACGTATATCGCAATTTGATACGGCTTGCGAGGGAAGCAAAATCTCAGGGCTGTAATAAGATCGGCATGAAGTTCCTTTTTGAGCGCTTGCGTTGGGAATATATGGTGAAAACGAAACATTCTGCCAGCGAATACGCGATCAACAATAATTTCACTAGCCGCTATGCGCGGATGATTATGGACGATTGTCCAGACTTGCAGGGATTTTTTGAAACGCGGCGGCTGAGGGAAAGGGTCTAATATGGAATACTTGCCGCTTGATGAGCAGACAAAGATGCCTGGACTTGTGCTGAAGCTACCCCAGCTCGAGGTCATCGAGCAGCTTCTGCATGCAGCTCTCGATGGACCCGGCCAGCGCTGGTACACCCTCGAGCAGGCGCACTACCGAAAGCATGGATCCTTGCCTGGCGGCGTATCACTGAAAACAATCCGCAACACACTCGCCTTACAGCCTCGAGGAGGTATCCCTGATGGTTGGGTTTCAGGACGCAAAGCATGGCGGGCAGAAACTATCGAGGAATGGTGTCAGATCGATGACAGCAATCTGGAAGCGTACCTCAAGATGTATGCGCCGCATTTACGCGTGCCAAAGAGAATCCAAGAGGCAAATGCGCGCCATGCAATCGAATATACCGCGTTTGCAGATAAGGAGACTGAGCATGAGGAAGAGGACCCGGCAGCTCGATCTTGAGTTTGAGAATACTTATCAAATCAATAGCCATGACGATGATGGCTGGTTGCGACGTGAAAAATCTCTGGAAGAATGCATGGCGGAATGGAGGAAGAAAAGAAAAATAAGACAAAGCGAAGGATGCGCCGTAGGCGCTGAAGATATAAGAGGAAGGAGCGATAATGCGAATCGGATCATTCTGGGTGAAGAAAAATGATGATGGCAGCAAAACGATGTCAGGCGAAATTGGCAGCGATGTTGGGTTGAGCGTGCCAGCTGGCCAGCGACTCTATGCTAAGCTGGTACGGAATGACAAAAAGAAAGATGCAAAATCGCCGGATTACTTTCTCGAGGCATGGATGCCGCGAGAGAAAGAAAGAAAAGACTATAAAATGCAATTCGATCCACAACGAAATGATGACGCCGTTTTCTAATAAGGAGGCAAACGATGTCAGCGCCATGGAGACAGGTTCACAAGACTTTCTGGTCGGATCCAAAGGTTGTTGATTATTTTACACCGGAGGACAAGTTTTTCTATTTATACCTTATAACGAACGAGCATACGACACAATGCGGCGTCTACAAGATATCCCTGAAGCAGATCGGTTTCGAAACCGGATACTCGATAGAAACTGTCAAGAATCTCGTCGAACGTTTTCAGAATGGGCTTAAGCGCATCAGATACAATCCGGAAACAAATGAGATCGCGATACTGAACTGGGCAAAGTACAATTATCCGACAACAATAAAAGACAATCGCTTTTTGTGTATCCAGGAAGAGATCACGGCGGTCAAGGATAAATCACTCATTGCTGATGTATTGCAGAATGCTGTACCAGAAATTCGAGATGCTCTACTGATGAAGGGAGATGTAAGCACCTCTGATGCACCTTATAAGGGACTTGGAAGCCCCTCCGAAGCCCCTTATAAGCCCCTAGGGGAAGAAAAAGAAGAAGAACAAGAACAAAAACAAGAACAAAAAAAAGAAAAAGAGAGAGAGCCGCGCGCGCGCGAGGCAAGTTTTCCACAAGAGAAACCGGAAAACGAAAAACCGGCATCAGTACGCCTTGCTGAAGACTGGTTTCGTCGATTCAACTCAATGACCGGGGCAAAAACAAAACCGGACAGTAAATCTCTCGAGCTATCGCGGCGACTGCTTGAATTCCTTGGAAATGATCTTGATATGGCTCTGCTTGCAGTCGATTATTATTTCAGCCATTGGCGAGAGCTCTGGTTTGCATGCGAGCGATGGTCTCGGTCCGGACCAGAAGATCTGCGCAAATGGGAATTCAGGTTTGCAAGCTTTGCGGATCCTGAGAATTGTCAGGAAATACTTTCCCGCATTGCACGCCAGCAAGAAACAAAAAGCCATGATTCCTTTAGTGCTGCACGACCTGGCGATGATGAGCCGCCAATAGATCCAGAGGAAAATGCAAAAGCCTGGCAGCGCATTAATGAATTTTTGCGGCAGAAAATTGCGGCGCATGAGGCGGCAATGACGGCATAAGGATTCAGATAATGACAAGGCTTGAGTGGGTAAAGGAATACAGGCCACACCACAATTTCGATAACCTTGTAGAAGATAGCTGTCCTGGCGTGTTTCGGAAAGATTGGCCGGTGGCATCATATGAGGAAAGGTATATAGATGACAAGGGCATTGTCGTTGGATGTCGCGGTAAGACCTGCAAGCAGTGCTGGGCTCATGAGGCGAATGATGACAAGGATTGAAAAAGCAGTAGAACTTACAGGCAAGGATAAAGATTTCATCATTGGGAAATATTGTCCGCGGCAATTATTAGGCGGGAGACTATCAGTTTTTGATGAAAGTAGTGCAATATATGGCATAGGTGGAATAGTCATCGGTTGCAGGCGTACCACCTGTAATAAATGCTGGAGAAAAGATTTATGAGCCTATCAAAAATTTACGCCGATATAGAATTTGAAAGAGCGAATAATTTATCATGGTCCGAGAATGCATTATCAAAAGACAAAAGTAGTTTCTATACGCGCGGCGAGCTTATTCATCAGGCGGCAATAATCGTGCAAGCCATCAATGAACTAGATAACTGCAATTTGGAGGGGAAATGAGTATCGGTAAAGACTTGGACGAGATCGCGGCGGAACTCATGCGTCTGGATTATGGCGAGCTGCATATTGTGGTGCGCGGCGGAGAGATTGTGAGCTATTCAATTATCAGATCCAAGCTGGTACTAAAAAGAAACGAAAAAGAGCATAAGCAATTACAAGAAAAACAATATTAGGAGGAGAATATGAAAGATATTTTATTGACAATCTTTGCAGTATTGAGATTTATTTATAATCATAGCAAAATTACTGGAAAACGAAACGGGTCAGAATTTTTTGCTGATCGTATTGTTCAAGCTGCCACAGAAAAAACATTGCTTGCTTTTGCTGAACGCCTATCAAAACTTGTTGATGCAGATATCGGTAGTATTTGGGAATCTCGAGGTGTTGAATTTTTGAGAATATCAGGTACTCAAGATGCGGCAAAAGTATACCAATGGATAAGGCTTTATCCCAGAATTGTTGCAATGATCTCTGCTCTTCCAAGAATGGAGCAAGTTGAAGAAGCAATAGAATCTATCGAAATAGAATCCGTCAAAGAAGATGGATGTGCCATACCTCAGGGCAAATATGAAATTCCTATCGAAATTACAACGCTTTCGCCGCTTGCTCATGGAGCAGATATAAAAGCTGGGAATGCGACATTATTTCGCAGAATGCAGGTTTTAAGCGATACTGGCGCAACGCTATCGCTGCCTTTCTATTCTGGGAATGCTTTGCGAGGCCAGATGCGCGATCTTCTTGCAGATGATTTTCTCCGAGCAATCGATATTAAGCCTAGCAGAACAAATCCGCCTATTGCTTTATGGTTTTTCCATACAATATATGCCGGTGGCGCCCTTGAAGAAAACAGCGATGCTGCTAAAGCATTCGGGAAATTGCTTGGTACTAATGGAGCAATCAAAGCAGAAGGAATCTATCAGTTTCGCGACACGCTTCCAATGATTTCCGCACTTGGGTGCTCCATTGGGAATCGCATTATCGAAGGCAGAGCAAATTTTGGCGATTTTCGTCCATGTTGTTATGAGTGGTCCAATGGAAATATTAAGGTATCAGAATTAATGACATGGGAATTTTTAACCAGGCGGGAAGATTTTGAAGGCCATGAAGATGGAGATAATAAATCCATGATCGCAACCATTGAATGCATAAAACCTGGTGTCGTTTTGCAGGGCGGAATAGATATTCGAGGGCATGCTTCAGAACTCGAGCGATCTGTTATTGGGAAAGGGCTTTCACTGCTTGCAGATCGCGGATTCATAGGAGCTTATTCAAGGCAAGGTTTTGGTAAAGTAAGGATCGAGATCGAAAATGCTCCTGATGGCAAGCTGTATGAAAACTATCTTGCTGAAAATAAGAATAAGATCATTGACTATCTTGAATCGCTCGGTGCCATATGCATGCCATCAATTTAATTGCGCAATCGGTTAGGACTCTAGCGCCGGCATTGCCATGCGATCCTATAGAAGCGACATGCGCAGTAACCGGACAAGTTTGTCCTTGCCTCCCACGACGAGAAGTTCTCGGTGATAGTTTTACAAACATTGATTGTCTTCGCGCTCCGGAAAGCGAATTTGTTGGCGTCGATGTCTATATTGCTTGGTTCTTTGGATATAAGACAACTGAGGATAAAAAACGCCTGAAATGCCCGGAGCGCATGGCTAGCTGGATATGTGATGGCAATGAATTCCGCGAATTATCGCGTATTGAAATACGCGAGATGGTACTAAATGGGATTCCATATAAACAATGGGCTGCATACGTTACCACAAGCTATAAAAAACATGGGAGCTTATGGGCGAGAGTAAACATAGGTCCGAGAGGTATTTGGCGCTTTGAAATGATTGACGCCGATTGCCGAGATGAAAATAAGACGAGGGAATATTGGAATAGAATGAACGCTGCGGTTAACGCAGGAATCGGCAGGGGCATTATTGAAACGCTTGATATGCCACCCTATTTGACCATGAAGGTTGGAATGAAAACATGGATTGAATATGAGAAATGGGCAAAACCAATATATCAGAGCGGATTATACCAGTTTCTTGCATATCTATTGCCGAGCGCAGAGGAGAGAATAAATGCGAAATCTGGAATTGGAAATGGAGGCATATCGAAAAGCAAACAGCTATCTTTATTCTAAACATATTCGAAATGCAGAGGAAATCATTAGAGTTGCGTTATTGCAATGTAAAAATCCAGCGATAGCATTATCTGGAGGCAAGGATTCTGTTGCAATGGCAGGGTTGGTCTGCAAATTTTGCAGTCCTAAAATAATCTGGAATGATTCCGGGCTTGAATTACCAGAAAGTAAAAGCATCATCTATGAAATTGCAGATAGATTTGGGCTCGAGATAATTGTTGCGAAAGGATGTGCAATAGAAGAAGCCGAAGCTATAGGCCGCGGAGAATTATCGCGATATGACAAAAAAGTAATTAATAGTATTGATACAATAATAAATCCAGTTAGGAAAGCACTTATTGAGCATGGAATCGATCTTGAGTTTGTAGGGCTTAGGAAAAAAGAAAGCATAAAGCGGCGGATGTTATTATCTCAATATGGGCCTATCCACTATTCAAAAAAATGGGGCATAAAAATTGCCTGGCCAATGATGAATTGGGATGGCAGGGATTGCCTCGCATATATATGTGAAAATAATTTACCGATTCATCCAGCATATTTAATGGCTTCAGATCCTGCGATGGCACGAGTTTCATGGGCGTTTGATACAGCTCGCGAGGCGCCTGCTGAAACTGAAGTAGTGAGAAGAAATTATCCCGAAATCTATAGAAAATTAAGAGAGGCAGGCTTATGTCAATAAACAATCTTAAGATAACATTTTTTCTCGATGGCACTGGCGTCTATTATGATCCATATGAGCCGATACATCTTGATGCTCTTATGGCGTGGGCCCTCATGCCATTTCATCGATCGAAGGGATCACAAGCTCCATCAAGAGATGAGGAACCAATTGATGTGCCTCTGCCGCTTGATAAATGGCAGCTTGCAGGAACATGGGGATGGAAAGCAAGCGCACTATTTCCAGAAGGAATTACTGCAGAAAGCATGCAATATTGGCGTAAAAGATTTCGCCAATCTCGTATTGAAATTACAAGCGGTAGCCCTAATCTGCAAAATGGTATATATAGAGAATACAATACTCCATTACCATTATTACTTTGCCATAGGATGGTTGCTTATGCAGTCGGAGATCGTGGGCGTGTTGAACAGGTATTGCGTAAGCATATCAAGTATCTTGGTAAGAAAAATGCCTATGGTAAAGGCCATGTCCTTGGAGTAACTGTTGAGATTGTAAATTACGATTGGTCGATGTATCGAGATGGCAAGCCTATGCGTTTTTTGCCCGACACAACCGGGACCAGAATGGTAAGGCCACGGCCACCATATTGGAACAATTGCGGGCGTGTCTTATGTGGAGAGATCCCTATGAGGCAGATCTCATTTCTTCCAACCAATCAACAAGAGCAAATTGCTGACCTGGTGTGAGATTCCTCAATTTTTCAATAAGAGCGGCGCGGTCCACACCGAAAAACTCAAATTGACTTGGATCTTCATCCTCTGTATCGGCAAGCACAGCGCCAATAATTGTCTGATAACTATAGATAGTTGAAAGCGCATTATTAAGCAGAAGATTGATCTCATTTTCTTCAAATAGATCGCGTAGTCTGCGCCTTTCGGCGCGAACCAGTTCGTCATATCTGCCCAATATTTCAGTCAATGTCGCCGACTGGCCATATTCGCCCTCATCAGTATTAAGCCGCTCAGCATATTTCTTGAGAAGCGCCTCAAGATTTTTATTGAGATATACAGTTGTTCGTCTGCTCATTTAATTCTCCCTATGATTCTTAAATTTCATAAAGCAGCAGTTTCTTCCCATTTTAAACCTCCCAACCCTTCGGCAACTTTATCGCCGAAGGGCTATAATATCTATAAATTAAAAGATTCTGGCAAATAGATTATTGTTTTTGCCGGTCTATAGTTGCCGCTTTTCCACCATTTCGTTGTTCGAATGCCTGGGAAAAATTTGCCACTTTTTGTTTCAAAACCCCATGGCTCATGCTTTATAACTGGCTCATCTATTTTATCATAATATGCTTCAGTGCATGATTTATATCCAGCCTTACGTGCAAGCGCATTAAGCTTCCGCAGGCTCTCATTAGAAAGTTTGGAAAGATCAATCTTGCTCTGATTGTCTGGGCAATAGACTTCAATACTATAGAGGGTAGGTATGCCATCGCCCCATCTGGTTGATCCAACTTGCACCGAGCAGCGGCATTTGGCAACTACGCCATTTCCAAGGTCATAATCAGCAGATTCATCTAGGCGATTCTTCAGCGCGATATCCATTCCATTACCACTGCAATCGGAAGGAAGAACATGATAGGTTTTCCCTATCTCGATCTTTCCAGCAACATAAAGTTGCCGGAGATTTTCTGCCATTTGCTCTGTCTTCATATTTTGCTCCTTGCCGCCTCCCTTTCGGTAGCGGACTCAGTTTATTGAGAGAGTCTCTCGCTCTCTCTGAATAGAATATACAACTATATAGTCATACACGCAATAGCAAATGCGATAAAAATCAATACTACAAAGAAGAAATGCTTAAAATTCATCTTGACAAACGTTAAGTAATGAATTATATATATACTTGAAAAGAGTTTGCGGATCTAACCGATAAACGGGCGACCGCATGCTGTGATTTTGAATTACCTTGCCTAACCGATAAACGGGCGGCGAGGTTCGTCTCGACAAAGCCAAGAATAAGGCTGTTGGGATGGACGTCGCCGCCCGTCATGTTTATATGGCGGCGAAAGGGTTATGGATGCCCACGAAGCCGGCCAGAATGTGCAAATACCCATACTGCCCCAACCTCACCTATGATCCATCCGGCTATTGTGACATCCATGCGGCTATGCGCCAGGCTGGCAGGATGCCTGACAAGCGCCCATCTTCGCCGCGGCGAGGCTATGGACGCGACTGGCAGAAGGTCCGCGCTGAAGTGCTCACCAAGGCAGGAATCCCTCGCGATCTCTGGCCGCTCTATGATGTTGACCATAACCCGCCATACAATCCTGCAATCGAGCCTGATCATCGAAAATACACGCTGATTCCAAGGCTGCATGGCGAGCACTCGAGCAAAACGAACCGTGAAGATGGAGGTTTTGGCCACAGACGGGGGGAGTCGATATCTTTGCAATCTTTTGCCGTAAACCGGATGCGTTGCTCGATGTCCCACACTACGGATTCCCGGGGTAAGGGGGTGCGCCATGCCTAAGCCGCGCGTGCCGACCCAGATTAAGGTAATCCGCGGGACTTTCCGGCGGAACGAAGCGCCAGCCAATGAGCCTCAGCCCGACTTGCTTAAAGCAGCCCCCAAGCCTCCTGCGCACCTTAATAAATGGGCAAAGCGCATGTGGAAAGACATCGCAGGCAAGCTGCTGGCGCTCGGCATGCTCACGGATATCGATCTCTATACCCTCGAAGTGCTCTGCGAGCAGTACGGCATTTACCGTGAGCTCAAAGATGCGATCACGCATCGAGAGACGCCTGCTGGGCGCGAGAAGATCAGCATCGCGCAATACCTGGCCGGCCAGAACTCCCAGACCATCCCGGAATATGCCGCCATGCGGGCGGCGTTCGAGCGCTACACTGCCCTCTTAAAAGAATTTGGACTTTCGCCTGCTTCGCGCAGTCGAATGGATATCCCTCGCGAGCCTCCAAAGGCTGTTGATCCGATGGAGGAATTGCTGAATGCGAAATAAGTGGCTTTTTCTGGCGGTGGCAATTATGACGGCAAGTTTGCGACCTGAAATCCTCTATGCAGAAAAAGTCTTGAACGGTGAAATTGTCGCTTGCAAGCTGGTCAAGCTTGCTTGCCAGCGTCATCTGGATGATTTGAAGCGCCAGAACACGGAGAAATTCCCTTACACATTTGACGCTGCACGAGCTGATCATGCGATCGCTTTTATCGAACAGCTCCGGCATGTTGAAGGCCCGTCTGCCTCAACAATCGGTGGCCGCGACAATCGGATAAAGCTTGAGCTCTGGCAAAAATTCTTTGTTGGCAATTTGTTTGGCTGGCGAAGAGCTGATGGTACACGGCGATTCCGGCATGTCTATTTCGAGGTTGCCAGAAAGAATGCAAAAACAACTCTTGGTGCGGGCATTGCCAATTATATCTTCTGGGCGGACCGCCCCGCCGATCCTGGATGCCAGATATATTTTGCTGCGACCAAACAGGAACAGGCAGCTTTGGCATGGAGAATTGCCAGGCTGCAGATTGAGCGACATCCGGTATTGAAGAATCTCGGGAAAACATACGAGTCGAAGCAGTACATCGTTAAAACAATGAAGGATGCAAAAGGAAGGCCAATCTCCGATTGGTCAAGCCGTATGCGTCCGCTCGGACAGGATTCAAAGACAGAAGATGGCCTCAATCCATCGCTTGCAATCATCGATGAATATCATGCTCATCCGACGAGCGAAATTCTGGATGTGCTCGAGTCTGGCATGATGGCTAGGCTCCAGCCGCTTACTCTGATTCTCACGACCGCGGGAAGCAATTTCGATGGGCCATGCTACCAGGTAGAGCGTCCGCTCGCAGTCGGTATCCTTGAAAAGACTCTGCAACCAATTCCGGAAGACGTCTTTGCACTTATCTATACACTCGATGAAGGCGACGATTTCGCCGATCCGAAAGTATGGATAAAAGCAAACCCGAACCTCGGCGTATCAGTGATGCCGCAATTACTAGAATCGCGTGTCGCGATGGCTTTGGCGGCACCGGCGCGGGCCCGCGATGTAAAAACAAAAAATTTCAATATCTGGCAGCAAAGTATCAATCGCTGGATTACTGATGATATTTGGATGGCATGCGCTGAGCCGGTCGATGAAGAGACTTTGGCTGGGCGGCATTGCACGCTTGGTCTTGACTTATCAACAAATACGGACCTTACCGCAATTTGCGCAGCGTTCCCTCCTGCAGAGCCAGGCGAAAAATGGAAAACAATCTGGCGGCTCTTTATGCCGATGGACAATCTCCTTGAACGCGAACGCCAAGACAAAGTTCCATATACCGAGTGGGCGCGCCTGGGGCTCATCATCCCAACCGATGGCAACACTGTCGATTATGACTTTATCGAACAAGAAATACGCATCTTCGGCGATAAGTACCTGATAGATGAAATTGCTTATGACCCTTTCAAGGCTGGTGAAGTTGTTGCCCATCTCTCAAGCGAATTTACTATGGTTGCTGTACCGCAGCGGTACAACCCGATGGCCATTTACTCCGATATTTTCGAGCGGCTGGTCCGCAAAGGCGAACTCGCACATGGCGGGCACCCTATTTTGCGCTGGATGATGTCCTGCACTGAAGTCAAAGCGGATCGCCAGGGCAATATCATGCCCATGAAACCGCGGCGCGAAACAAGCGGAAAGCGCATAGATGGAATCGTCGCTGCAATTATGGCGATTGGCCGGGCATCGATTACCAATGGCGGTGAAACTGGATTTGCCAAAGCTGATGAGGTGGTAGGATGAAATTTGGCGAAAGATTGAGACTTGCGGCACGCGCCCTGATATTTGGCAGCGATGATTGGGTCCGCGCGCTGAAAGGATACTATGAAACGGCCTCCGGACAGATAGTGACCGCCGATACCGCCATGCGGATCGCAACAGTGAATGCCTGCGTGCGGATCCTTTCCGAGACAGTCGCATCACTGCCTTTGCATGTCTATCAGCGGCTTGATAATGGCGGCAAGGAGCGGGCATCAGATCATCCATTATATGAGCTTTTACATTCGCGGCCCAATCCCTGGCAAACAAGTTTCGAATTCCGCGAGCAGATGATGTCGCATTTGCTTCTGCGGGGCAACTTTTATGCAGTTAAACTCTATCATGGCGACTTGATCATTGATGATCTTATTCCTCTCAATCCTGACAATGTGACAGTGCTACAGTTGCCTGATTATTCATTGCAATATCAGATATTGACTGGTACTGGATCAGAATCGATTATTTTAGGGCAGAAAGACATCTTACATATCCGTGGGTTGTCAAAAAATGGAATCCTTGGCGAATCTGTCATATCGCAAGCTCGCGATGTATTCGGATCGGCATTGGCGACCCAGGAATATGCCGGGAAATTCTGGCGCAACGATGCAACTCCAGCAGGAATTATCAAGGTAGCAAAAAAACTTGAAAAAGGCGAAGCAGACCGCATACGCGAAATCTGGAACGATGATCATGCTGGCTCAGGGAATGCGCACAAATTGCATGTGCTTGGCGACGGGGCCAGCTTCGAAAAAATTGAAATGACAGCCGAGGATAGTCAGCTTATTGAGACCAGGCGTTTTCAGAGATCTGAAATTGCATCCCTTTTCAAAGTCCCGCTCATGCTTCTGCAGGCTGATACTCAAACAACTACTTATGCAAGTTCCGAGCAATTCATGCTGGCATTTACCATGCATAGCATTCGCCCCTGGCTTGTGCGCATCGAGCAGGCACTGCAAATGCAGCTCTTTACCGCGCCGCAGAAATATTTCCCAGAATTTAACCTTGACGGACTGCTCCGCGGCGATCTCAAGAGCCGCTATGAAGCCTATAAGATCGCCCGTGATGCGGGCTGGATGTCAAAGAATGATATCCGCGAGAAGGAAAATATGAACCCAATTGAAAACGGCGACGATTATCGTTCGCTTGCTGAACTGCAGAACGCAAAGAACCTCACAGGAGGCGCATGATGATACGGTCAAAATGGTATGCAATCGACATAGCTCCCGATTATGCCGAAATCTCGGTTTTTGATGAAATTGGTGGATTCGGCGTTTCGGTAACCGATTTCAAAGAGCAGTTTGATTCGATAAAAAATGCAAAACAGATTCGGCTTTTACTGAATAGCCCTGGCGGGGCTGTTACTGAAGGCATGGCGTTCTACAACCTGCTCGCCTCTGTCCGCGATAAACTCACGGTCGAAGTAATCGGACTTGCGGCATCGATGGCATCAGTGGTGGCGCTTGCCGGATCGAAACTCGTTATGGATGAGGGCACCTACCTCATGATCCATAACCCATGGACCATTACCTGGGGTGATGCGGATCAGCTGCGGAAAGATGCTGATGTGCTCGACAAGATGCGGTCAGAATTGATTTCGATTTATGCCGCGCATTCCAAGCTCTCGCCAAAAGAGATTGGCCAGATGATGGATGATGAGACCTGGCTGACCGCGCAAGAGGCATTTGATTCCGGTTTTGCCGATGAAGTGCGCGAAACTGTGCAGGCAGCTGCGCTGTATGATGTATCAAAAATTGGATTCAAAAAGATTCCAATGGCGCTCAAGCATCTTGATTTTCGCTCAATAAAAACAATTCGCGACTTCGAGGCGTTCCTGCGGGACGCAGGCGCGACTCGCGCGGAGGCTGCTGCTATCGCCTCCGGCGGATGGAAGGCGCTCCAGCGGGATGCGGAGCAACCGAAATCCGAAGATGATGGCGAAATAAAAGAGGCTCTTAGCGGGCTGATATCAATCCTAAAAGGAGAAAGCAATGGACTCTGATGTAAAGGAAATGCTCGATAATCTTGGCAAGGAATGGAAGGCGTTTCGCGATGTGAACGACCAGCGCCTTGCGGCGATCGAAGCGAAGCAGGGGCATGCGGAGCTCGACGCGAAGCTTGCTGCAATCGAAAAAGAGCTTACCGAAAGCAAAGCGCAGATCAACCGCGTCATGCTTGGCGCGCGACTGGGCGGCGCTGAGGAAAAGAGCGAGCTCTATCGCGCCTTCACCGATTGGATGCGCGATCCGGGCCGCTCCCAGCAATTCAAGGCAGCCGTGCAGGTGCAGACCGGCGGCGATGGCGGCTATCTTGTACTGCCCGAGCTCGAAAAAACCCTGCAGCGTGTGGTTAGCGACAGCGTGGCAATGCGTCAGCTTGCCAATGTGAAGACTATCGGCGGCAAATCCTACCTCAAGAATGTCAACAAGGGCGGGATCACCGGCGGATGGGCTTCTGAGGGAGAGACTAGAAGCGGGAATAACACGACTCCTGGGCTCGCACAGATCGAAATTATCCCGCGCGAGCTCTATACCCTGCCCTCAGCATCGCAGGAAGCGCTCGACGACCTCGATTTCGATGTGGCGGCATGGCTGGCTGAGGAAGCCGGAATCGCATTCTCCAGCCTTGAGGATGCAGCGTTTATCGCTGGCGATGGCAACGGCAAGCCAAAGGGGTTCCTCGCTGAAACGATGGTGGCGAACAGTTCATGGGCCTGGGAGAAGATCGGCTACATCCTCTCTGGTGCAGCCGGAGCATTTCCCACAACCCATCCCGGTGATGTGCTGATCGATCTCATCTATGCGCTCAAGGCAGGCTACCGCAATGGTGCAGCATGGATCATGAATGATCTCACCCAGTCTGTAGTGCGCAAGTTCAAAGATGGTCAGGGAAACTACCTCTGGCAGCCTTCTTTCCAGCTTGGCAAGCCTGATACCCTATGCGGCTACCCGGTCATGATTTCCGACAGCATGCCCGATATAGCGGCCGATGCTTATTCGATAGCATTCGGCAATTTCAAACAGGGCTACCAGATTGTCGACCGCAAGGGTGTCCGCGTACTCGCAGATCCTTATACCACGAAAGGCGCAGTGACCTTCTATACCTACAAACGCGTGGGCGGAGCGGTCGCTGACTATAATGCGATTAAGGTTATCAAATTCGCGGCGGCTTAGGCTGAGGTTAACAAGGCAGTAGCTATCTAGCTACTGCCTTCCATGGAGGAGATGATGCTGAGCACTGATGCGCTGACAAGCTGGGAAACCGCAAAAACCATGCTGGGCTTTGCTGATGACCAACAATCGGTTGTCGAATTCCTCATCAATGCTGTCTCGGCGACTGCAAATCGCATCTCGGGCCGTAGGCTGAAGGCAAGGGATTATGATCTGCGCCTAAATGGCACCGACAAAAATTCGATAGTATTGCCCGAGTATCCCATCGTCTCTCTGTCAAAGGTATATATCGATGGCAATCGGGAATTTCCTCCGGAATCGGAAATTGATCCTGATATGGTTTCTATCGATCCGGATGGAGGGATAATTCGGCTACATGACATGATTTTCCCCGCCGGGATTGGAAATGTGCGGGTAATCGCCAAACTTGGCTATGATCCGGTGCCCCAGGACCTAGAACTCGCTGTACTCGAAGCAATCTCATACAACAGGCGGCGACTGGAATCCGGTACAACCGGCATGCGGCAAGTCAGTGTTGATGGAACTGTCACCTCGCAATATGAACTCGGCCTGCCACTCTCCATTCGCGAAGTATTCGAAGGATATCGGAGCAACCTATGATCTCGATGACGGTCCAAACAAAAAAATACGGAGATCTCGGAAAATTCGCGGATAACGAGCTCCTCAAAATGTCTGCCAGAATCACTTCTCTATGGGGAGAAAGCCTCGCGAATTATATCAGAGAAAACCAGCTGTCTGGTCAGGTCCTGCAAGTTGTAACAGGCGAAACACGAGCCTCAATGGGCTTCTACAAGCTCAAAAAAGACAAGAAAGCAACAATGGTTGTAAGACCAGGCAAAGGTGTAAAGGGGCATCTCAATTACCTCGCAGGGATGCAACGCGGCATGCTTGCGGGGCGCGGGCGTAAAGTACTTATACGGCCAAAGCCATTCATGAAGCCTGGCTTTCGAGCATGGCGGGCAACCGGCGAGCCTCGGCGCATCAAAGAAGAGGTATTCCAGGCATATCTGAAGCATAGCTTTGCATCGGGAGGCAGCGCATGAAGATCTGGAATATCTACCGCACTGTGAAAGGCTATCTTGAGCAAAATCTCAATTCAAAAATTGAGGCGCTCGCTACTGATGCAAATATTGCCTGCGCAGCGGCTAAAGCATTCTGGGTTGGATGGAGAGATCCATTCAACCTCAAGGATTACAACTCGGTATTTGTGGTCCCTGATACCCTCAAGCGTAACGATGATGCAGTAACCGATGATGTCTCTATTGCGATTATCGCGGCATTAAAATCCCCGACTCCTGATTCTCTCTCTGACCAGATGGGTATCTATGCCGACGCAATCGCTACGGTTATCGAAGATGATCCTACATTAGGAGGTGTCGCATTTGAAGCAAATGTCATCGATTTCGATTTTTCACTGCCTGCACCAGGCTCTCCGCTGATTGGTGCACTCACCGCAATAATCATGGTCCGCATGGACCGAATCTAAGATCAATCTTGGGAGGATTGTAATGGCAAATCGATTTTCTGGTACGAAAAATTATCTGTATCTGGGCTCGCTCGGAACTGAGGTAACCACTGGGAGTCTCTCTGGCGAGAAATTCTTCAAGATCACCGCGAAAGGCGCCTCGAGCGCATTCCCGGCGGATTCGGTGGCCAATGATGTCGTCTACAACAAGCCGGCCATCACGCTCGCATCTGGCGACAAAGCGAAACCAATCGAGCTTACCAAGCTGGGCTTTGTGACGAATGTGCCGCAGAGCGCATCCAAGGAAAAATATGAAAATACCGTGCAGACGGATGTCGCTAAATCATATGAGGAAGGCGACAAGCCGGAAATTTCCGGCACCATCGACGGCTATTTTACCGATGATGCAAATGCGGATCTCATCCTCAAACGATTCTTCCGCCTTATCGATGACAACGGCGCCGGGCAGAAAACATATCAGCCGATCGAAACCGGCGTTCTGCATTTCTTCCTTGGGCGCAGGGAAACAACCACCGTTGGTCAGGTTGAAGTCATGGAATATATGCCGGCAATTATCGACAGCCTCACCGTTGATAAGCCGATGAACGGCCCGCAGACCTTCAACTTCGCCTACACCGTGATCGGCAATGAAATGCCGTCGATCACCAGACGTACCATAACGGCATAGGGCTATGGCGGTATTGAAAATTAGGGCCGGGGCGAACCCGGCCGACCCTGCCGACGTACAACTATGGTTTGGTGAGGAAGCCATAGAAAATGCAAAAGTGATCGAAGCATACAATGATCACGGGAAAAAGCGAGTGATCGCAGAGATTATCTGGGAGGAAAAACTTGGAAGAAAAGAAGTCGAAAAGAGTGACAAGCGCAAAGGTGACAACCTACGAGCCGGATCTGTCGTGGAACAAATGGAAGGAACAGCCCAAAAATAATGCTCCTGGCATTCCTATGCCTGATGACGAGAAGGTGAAGGTCGAGATCACCTGGCCGGATATCGAGACTTTCGAGCGATTGATCGGGAATGATTCAACCTTCGCAACATTCATAACCCTTACCAAGCACTGTGCGACGAAGATTACTGGCTTCAGCTTGCATGGCGAGCCAATCGAAACCGGCGCTGAGCTGGCAGCGGTCCGTGCCGGGCGCACGAGCAAGGCGCGAGAGTTGGCAATCAATATTGGGTCCTACATTTTCAAGGAAAGCCTCCTGGATGAGGAAGAGGAAAAAAACTGAGAGCTGCGGCGCAATTGGCATTTGCTGATTGTGCCGCAGATGATCCGGATTGGGAAAATTTTGCGCCGGATGAATATGAAATTTTGCCATCATCGATTGATGAATCAGGCAAAATGCTGGTTAAGCGGAGGGATGTGCCGAACTTATTAACTGATCCGCTTTTCCTGTCCGGCTGGAAGGAATGGACCAGATATCGAAGGTTCGGATTGCCGCATGGCGGCGGATGGCGGAATGAGAAACCTCTTGTAATTCGGGTCATTGAGGTATTCGAGCAGGAATTCGAAGCGAAGCAAGCTGCAGAGATGGAGAAAATGCGCCATGGCTGATGTTGAAGATTTGAAAATAATCCTCCGTGCTGAAGTCGATAAGGCAATAGCTGATCTCAAAAGAGCCAGCCGAGAGGGGAAAAATGCGGAAAAGGACTGGCAATCCATCGCTGATACATTTCAGAAGAATATTCAGCATAGCCTCTCATTAAAGAATGCTTTTTCTCAACTTACAATGCAGATTGCAGGAGGGTTGGCAATATATGACCTTGCAGCGAAGGGAATTCGAGCAATTGGACAATTTGCAGCTGATAGTATAAGGGAATATTCAGAAGCTGCTGAAGCTCATGCTCGTCTAGCAGCGCAAATCAAGGCTACCGGCGGAGCTGCTGGATTCACCGCAGCACAACTTGAAGATATGGCTTCGAGGCTACAGGGTTCTACCAGAATCGAAGCTGAAGAAATCAATAAAGCGCAAAGTGCTCTGTTGAAATTCACAAGCATTACCGGCGAACAATTTGCCAAAGCAACCGAGTTGTCGCTCGATCTCGCTGCGGTATTAGGTGGCGATGTATCCGGAGCAGCTCAAACGTTGGGGAAAGCGCTTGAAGATCCCATATCTGGCATGAGCTCATTGAGGCGCGCAGGTGTTGTACTGTCTGAAGGCCAAGAACAGCTTGCTCGATCTTTTGCTGAATCAGGCAATACCGCTAAAGCTCAAGAAATCATTTTAAAGGCATTGCAAGATAGAATTGGCGGCGTTGCTGCCGCAGTAGGTAAAGAAGATCCTGCTGGCATGAAAAGGCTTCAGCTGGCAATAAAGGATGTGAAAGAGGAAATTGGCGAGCTATTAGCCAAGAATATGAAGCCATTCCTTGATGCCCTGGCAACCGACATCGAAAATTTTAGAAAGCGTCTGGCAAATAGCAAGACAGATGCAGCTGCAGTTGTACAGGCCGTCAAGTTTGGAGACTTAATTGATGTTGGCGATGTATCTGGTATTCGGCAAGCTGTCCAGAATCTCAGTGGCAAAGTTGATAAAGAAATTGTAAAAGCCTGGATAGAAGAAGCAAAGAAAAGAAATCCTCTTGCAACGCAGGCTCAAGCTGCAGCGATCCGTGCTGCTGAAGAAGAACTTGCAAAAATGCCTGCGCTACAAGTGGCGGGAGCATCTGGATCAGCAAATAATGATGCCGATATAAAAGCGCAAGAGCATATTAAAAATGTAACAGAAGAATTAAATAAAAATATTCAGGCTATTAAATTAAGAGCGTCTGCGCTTGGGCAGGAAGCATCATCGCAGGAACTGCTTACTCAATATCTTAATGCCTATGTGAAGCTCATTCAGAATTCAGATGGTCTGGTGACAGAGAATAATCCAGCAGCAAAACTGCTAAAAATCCAAATACAAGCGCTTGTAAATGGACAGAAAGAGTTGAGTCAAGCCGAAGCTCTTGCTACATACCAGATTGAGAAAGCCGGCGAGATCGAGGCTGCCCGGTACAACGCGGCATATGCCTACTGGAAAGCCAAACAAGACGCCACCAAAGCAGCTGCTGAGCAGCAGGAGAAGGAAGCGCAGGCACTGGCCGAATACCAGATGGAGAAAGCCGGCGAGATCGAGGCTGCCCGGTACAATGCTGCATATGAGTACTGGAAAGCACAGCAGGACGCTGCAAAGGCAGCGGCCGAGCAGCAGGAGAAGGAAGCACAGGCACTGGCCGAATACCAGATTGAGAAAGCCGGCGAGATCGAGGCTGCCCGGTACAATGCTGCATATGAGTACTGGAAAGCACAGCAGGACGCTGCAAAGGCAGCGGCC